>Ga0182015_10000493_pt1 | contig 56361 bp, 51 predicted proteins | sample 712P3MmetaG_FD_120478 | JGI IMG/M metagenome (GOLD analysis project Ga0182015, IMG submission 120478) | Permafrost microbial communities from Stordalen Mire, Sweden - 712P3M metaG | ecosystem: Environmental > Terrestrial > Soil > Wetlands > Permafrost | place: Sweden: Stordalen | collected...
CAATCGCCTGCCCACAAGCCGCGAAAAGTCAGTCAAAAGCCGCCTCAAATCGCGTTAATCTTCTAATCCGTTTCAATCAATCACTTGCAACGGTTTCAGTTTGTTTTGTGCATAATCCCAGAATCATTGAACTACTATTTGCAGAAATAATTTCTTAAGCTAAGCAGCATGATTACCGAAGATGGAGTTTGTGAATTTCTGAAAGGTATCCTTGAGGGAATTAAACCTATTGTTCCAGCAGGGTTTCATAGTTGGCAAAAAGCAACGATTGAAGGGCTGAAATGTTTCTGTATTTTATTCCCCGTGGCTTGACCGGTATGCCTGCTGGCTTTACGCTGAATTGATGTCTAACGCATCTAAAAAGAAAATTGCCAGTGCATTGATGCTCGGCGTCGGCCTTGATTCCGACGGCCACAAGCGGCTGACGACCGGATCGAATTTCGCGCTCGTCGGCGGCTCGCAGGAAACCCACGATCAAATGACCGAGAAGGCCGTCAAGATCAACGAAAAACTCAAGGCGCGAGGCCGGCAACTCGAAACCGTCACCCGCGAGGAGTTCGACGACATCGCGCAGGAAGTGGGATTGAAGAAGGCCGAGCCGCCCCGTCCGAAGCGATAAAACTTGCCGTCCGCTTTTGAACTGACGTAATTTATTCCTTCGTTTTGATGATTTTCAAAGTCGGAACATTGGTTGCCTCGGTAGTTCAATTGGTAGAGCAGCCGACTCTTAATTTTGCTCAATTTTTTTCGTGTGATATCAACCGTGAAGTAGCTTCATCGCTCGTCGCCGCTGGCAGAGAACTGCTGCATGACACCGGTCAGTCGTTTATTGTCGGCGCGGATGCGTGCGGAAAGCGTGCGCGAAGTGGCCTGCAAAAAGGGCGTGGCCAGACTCGGCATCTCCCGCGTGAGCCGCTCGAAGGAGCCGGTGGATAATCTTAAAACGGTGCTGTCCACGTTGGCAACAATATCAGCCGAACGTGGGCCTTGGTCGAACAGGGACATTTCGCCGAAAAAATCTCCGGGGCCGAATGTTGTGAGGATGATTTCCTTGCCGCCAATCGTCGTCCGCGCCCTCAATTCTCCGCTCATTATGAGATACATGGCACCGCCTGGTTCACCCTGCTTGACCACTTCGGTATGGTGCAATATTTCCTGAAATTCCAAAAATTCCGCGAGGTGTGCGAGTTGGGCGTCCTTTAGACCGGCGAGAATTTTGATCCGTCGCAATACCCCCGGTTTGAAAGAGACGGCCGACGGAGCCACGAAAATCGGTTCCAATTCTGTTCTGAAAAAATCCTTGAGTTCAGTGGTATCCGAAGCCTTTTGCCACACACCGCCGCTGCGCGCAAAAATCCAGGTGTCGGGCAATACCCGTTCGTCTTTGATCCATTCAATCAGAACAGGTAGCTGAATTGGTCCATAAGGAGAATCGTCAACTCCCCAGATGATATAATCGTTTATGGATTCCTTTAATGCCACGCTCCTAGTTTTAACACTGTTTCGGAATTATGCAAGACCAAAAACGCCGGAAATTCTGCTAATTGGGGGACTTATAGCCCACTACCGTTTTTCACTTGCCGTTGGCACTCGTTGTGGTTAGTTTCCGAGTGCGCATTGCGCCCGCCATTTTGGTATCGGATAAAATAGAAAAATCGCTAATTTTTTTCAATGCTTTTGCCTCGGTAGCTCAGTTGGTAGAGCAGTTGACTCTTAATCAATTGGTCCAAGGTTCGAATCCTTGCCGGGGCACCACTCTGTTTTGGAAATGAGTCCTGCGACAAATCCAGTCTCAAATGACTGCCAACCAAAAAACAATGAACGTCGCTGGATTTGTCAGGTGGGTGCTTTTCGTGGTTGCAACAATTGTTTTCCCCGCCATTTCAACGCGCGCGGATGAGGCGGGCAGGGAGTTTGGGCCGGATGAAGAATTGCCGACGGCAGTTGAAAATGTAAAAACCAATTCTGGAGCGCTGCCGGTGTTGACTGCGGTTGACGATGTCCGGCGGCTAAAGCGGGGAGAAGCTGAACATGGCTATCCGGTCAAAATCCAAGGTGTCGTCACCTGCGTTGTGCAGTATCAGAACGGCTTTGTTGTGCAGGACGCCACGCGTGCAATTTATGTTGTGAACTCCGGGAAGACCAATGGTTTGCCGCAAGTGGGAAATTTTTTGGAAGTCGAAGGCAAAACGGACAGGGGCTCGTTCGCGCCGGTTGTGAGGGCGCGGCATTTTGATTTTCTGGGGCCGGGAAAGTTTCCGGAACCTATACGACCGGCCTGGGATCAATTGATGAATGGCGCGCTTGATGATCAGTGGGTGGAAATAAAAGGCGTGGTTGAGCGCACGTCTACTCATCCAGCCGGATATGTCAACAACTGGTCGCGGATGATGTTGCGCACGCAGGGCGGAACGATCTGGGTGGACGTGCAAATGACAGGCATAAAATCCAAAGATCTGGAAAATTATGAAAACGCGCTTGTTCGTTTGCGCGGCTGCCTTTTTGCCGTATTGAACGCTTCGACGCGACAGGTGGAGCCGGGACACGTCCGCATATATGCCAACGACATCATTGTAGATGAGCCAGCGCCGGTGGATTTATTTTTGGTTCCTAAAAAATCTGCTGAAGAATTGATGCTATTCGACCCGCAGGCGAGCGCTTTTCAACGTGTGAAAGTATCGGGACAAATCATTTTCATCCACGGCACGAATTATTTCTTGATGGACGGCACGAACGGAGTGCGCTTTACTCCGAAACAACCGCAGGAATTGAAAGTCGGCGACATGGTGGACGTCACGGGTTTTCCAGAATTGAGCGGCGTAGCTCCGCTGTTGAGCGAGGCGGTCGCGCGCGTGACGGGGTATTCGGCGTTGCCTGAACCGAAAAAATTGTCGGCCGCCGATTTGCCCGCCGGCATCCACGATTCGACTTTGGTGCGAATTGAAGGATTGCTGACCAGTGTGCGGCAGACTGAAACAAATCAAATTTTTGAAATCCAGTCCGGCTCGTGGAGGTTTTTGGCGCGATTGGATACTAAAAATAATTTTGCGCGGTCGCTTCGCATCGGAAGCCTGCTGTCACTCGATGGCGTTTATGCGGCGCAGAGCGCAAACCGTTTGTCGGGCGACAATGTGGCGCTCTTTGATCTACTGTTGCGCTCGCCATCAGACATCAAAGTGCTGGCGCAGCCTTCATGGTGGACATTGCAGCGATTGTTGACGAGCATGAGCATATTGGCATGTTTACTGATCGGCACGATGCTTTGGATAACGCAGCTTCATCGTCAAGTCGAGGAGCGCACCAACCAGCTCCGAGTGCAAATTCAAGAGCGTCAACGTGCCGAATATCAGCACGCGATGGAACAGGAGCGCGCGCGCATCGCACAGGATTTGCACGACGAACTCGGCTCCAGCATCACCGAAATCGGTATGCTGGCCATGCGGACAAAATCCACGTCCACCTCTGAAGAAAATCGCAGCCGTTATCTGGAACAGATGGACGCCAAAGCGTGCGAAATGGTCGTTGCGCTGGACGAAATTGTTTGGGCGATGAATCCAACGCACGATTCGCTTGCATCGCTCGTGAGTTATTTTTGTCTTTATGCGGAACGTTTTCTTGGATTGGCCAACATCCATTGGCATCTCGAAGATCAAACCGGTGCACCCGAACTGGTTGTAAACTTAAAAAACCGCCACCAATTATTTTTGATGTTCAAGGAAGCGCTCAATAATGTCGTGCGCCATTCTGGAGCGACAGAAGTACGATTGAAAATTCAAGTTGAACGCGAAGAATTGCGCTTTTCAATTTTCGACGATGGGTGCGGCTTGCCGGTGAGCGGTCACAACGATGCAATGGACGGTTTGTCGAACATGCGGGCGCGCGTCGAAAAATTGGGCGGTCATTTTGAAATAACCACCGAAGCCGGACGCGGCACGACGTTGAATTTTTTTGTGCCCGCCGGTTAAAAATTCATGACTAAAATTGCCATCGTCGAGGACAACGCAACCATCCGTGAAAGTTTGATTGAATTTGCGCAGGCAGACCCGGAATGCTGTTGCGTATGCGCTTGCGCGACCGCAGAAGACGGGTTGCGGATCATTCCCAAACATCAGCCGGACATCGTGTTGATGGACATTCAACTGCCGGATCTTTCAGGAATCGAATGCACTGCGCAGCTCAAAGAACTGCTGCCGTCCGTCCAAATCGTCATGGTCACAGTGTATGAGGACACGGAAAGAATTTTCAAAGCCTTGCGCGCCGGCGCGTGCGGTTATCTGCTCAAACGCCGTGCAGCGAAAGAATTGGTTTCTGCGATTCGTGAAATCCGGGAGGGCGGTGCCCCAATGTCGCGGGAAATCGCGCGCAAAGTCATTGCCTCTTTTCAAAATCCGGTCACGGCGAGCACGGAGGTCGAAGAGCTTTCGCCGCGTGAACGTGAAATTTTGGAATTACTGGCGCAAGGTTTTGCCAACAAGGAAATCGCGCGTCGCCTGGGCGTCAACGATGGGACTGTGCGTTGGCATCTTTGCCATGTCTATGACAAACTACACGTTCGTTCCCGAACCGAAGCCGCGTTGAAGTTTCAGTTGGCCAAGGAAGGGTAACATTTCAAAAAACTATACATTTGTCCAGCTAGGCAAATCCGTAAATTTGGAACATTGTTGTGCATCACATTTTTTCAGCGATTCGGCATTACAAACGTCTGCATTAGTTGTCGGCTGGAAAGATGGGTGTTAAAATCTATGAATAACCCAAATTCCCGCTTCGTGTTGCCCGCCAAAATCATTACTTCCTGCCTCCGCTGTATTGCAGCCACTTGCACAGGTCGGGCGCTTTTGTTTTTTACTCTGCTGGCTGGTTTGACATTTGAGCTGGCATCTACCGCCTTTGGGCAGTTGCAATGGAGTTCGTATAACGACGTCGGCACCCTGGTTACTGCCAATGTCGCTTCAGGAGGTGACGCGCCTTATGGCGGCAGTGTTACTTTCACCATTCCTGCCAGCACGGAGATCGTCTTAATGACGGAGACATTTAGTCCCATCAATTTAACCAATTCAGGCGCATTGACAAAAATTAATTTTTCAATGACTGCCAGCGGTGGTTTGTATCCCGGCTCCGGTGGGCGTCTTCTGGGCATGGGTTTGTTAAATGATCCGGGGACGCCTTCGTCGGCTGGTGATGACTTGGGATACTGGTGCGATTTCAACACGGGCAATCCCAGTTTTGAAATGTTTTATCGCCCAAGTGGAATAAGCACTTTCTTTCAATATGACAGTTCGCACAAACTGAGCACGGGTAAAACCGCTACGGGTTATCCAACCAACAATGTCACCTACGGGATGCAGTTTCAATTGAACAACTCCGGGGGCATAGGAATCAGCATCGGCACCAGCGCCAGCATTTTCGCCGCTGCGGGCGCGGCCATGACCAATGGCAACGGCGCGGTTTTTGAAACGGCCTACACCTCTGCGAATCCTCTTTCAACCCTGGCGGTGTCCAATTTCAATGAGTTTGCGTTCATGTTCGACAACATGAGTGGCAGCAGTGTCGGTGTCACACTGAACGGAATCACTCTGGTGCCGGCTAATGCGGAGATTACCAGTGCGCCAATAAATTTCAGCGGTGCCGCAGGCAGCACGGCCACGTTCACGGTGGTGGTAAATAACAACGCCGTCGCGCCCATAGGCTATCAGTGGTATGAAACCAATGGGTCGGGGGTCGTGGCCATTGCGAATGGAGCCACAGGGAACGGTTCCACAGTTTCGGGTGCCACCACGGCCAGTTCGTCGCTTTTTACCAATACTTTAACATTTGGCACCGCTCAAGTTGCGGATGCAAACGGTAGTATTTTTGTGGTAATGACCAATGCCTATGGGTCGGTCACCAGTGCTCCCGTGTCAATGGCTATCACCGCCAGCGATACGGCTCCGACCATCAGTGCTATATCGTTAACCAACGCCATCGTCATTTCCGGTCAGAATACCAACATCTCCGTTAACTCGATGGGTTCACCCAGTCCGACTTACTACTGGTATGACAACAACAACAATCTGATCCAGTCTGGTTCTGGTTTCACACTGGCTTTGAGTAATCTGCAACTGGCCAATGCCGGCACTTATTCGGTCATTGCAAGCAATTATCTTGGCACTGCCTCAACCAATTTTACAATCGGCATAATTGTGCCGCCGTGCATTTCTCAACAACCCAGCAATGTGCTGGTAAATGTGGGAGATTCCGTCAACTTCTATGTGGCAGAAGGCGGCTGTGCATTGCCTGCCCCAACGTATCAATGGTATAAAAACGGCACTCTGATTTCCGGCGCAACAGCCACTAACTATTCGATTGCCAGCGTCGCACTGACCAATATTGCCAATTACACCGTGGTGGTCAGCAATTCCGCCGGTGCTGTGGCCAGTTCCGGTGCCATGCTGGCTATTTATTCAATGACCATTAGTGGCACACCGTTGTTACCCGCAAATAACAGCACGGGCATTTGCCTGGATACCTACTTGGAAATCACGTTTAACCAGACACCATCCGTTGGCGATGCTGGAACAGTCCGTATTTATGACACCTCGAACCCATCAACACCGGTGGATACAATTGACATGAGCCTGAATAATGGTCTGGGTGTGCAACCACGAAGCTTATTTCCCGGTGATTCTCAGGCTTTCAATTATTATCCCGTTGTCATTACGGGAAACACGGCGACTATTTATCCACATTCGGGGTTGTTGACCACTAATAAGACCTATTATATAACGATTGATCCAGGTGTTATTATTGATCCCGCTGGTGCCTATTTTATTGGAATAACCAATTCGACCACATGGCAATTCACCACCAAATCAACAGGTCCCGTCAACCCAACGAATCTGGTTGTTGATGCTTCCGGCAATGGCGACTTTGTCACCGTGCAAGGTGCGGTGGATTCCATACCTCTCAACAATACTAACTACACATTGATCAACATTCGTAATGGTAATTATTTTGAAATTGTAGACATTGCTTCCAAGAACAATGTCACCTTTCGTGGACAAAGTCGCAACGGAACATTTGTCGGTTACCCCAATAATGCAAACATTGCCCCCGGAGGCACTACACATGCCCGGATGGCATTCAAGGTGTATGCAAATAACCTAGCGATTGAAAACATGACAGTCACTAACAGTACGCCGCAAGGTGGCTCACAGGCCGAAGCGTTGATGATTGAATCAGGAGCTAGCCGATTCATTCTGAACAATGCCGAAGTGGATAGTCGCCAAGACACTATCCTGGCCAATGTCAATTCATCCCAGGGTTATTTCTACAACAGCCTTGTGCAGGGCAACTATGACTACGTCTGGGGCGGAGGCAACCTTTTCTTCACCAACTGCGAACTCCAGACCATTACTGGGGCCAGTCAGGATAATCTAGTCGCCCCGCGCACGGATAATGGTGTCACCGGTAACTGGCAGGGCTATTCCGGCCTTTTAGTAAGTAACGGTTTTTCGTTTGTGAATTGCCAGCTTACGAGACAAAGCGGCACCGTCAGTTGCTCGATGTCCGATGCGAATGGCAGCCCAAATGGTCTGGCAGCGTGGATTAACTGTAGCATTGATACCGACACCTTTGGTTACACAAATGCGCTTGCGACGGCTTATACCACCCAACTTTTATGGGAATATGGCTGTAGCAATCTGAATGATACTATCGCATTGAACAACACCGCCAGTCCATTTATTGGTTTCACGCAATTGAATAATGGCGACCCGCGTTTGCTGGCCGCTCAAAACGCTACCAATTGGCTGAATGGCTGGCAGCCGCAATTGGCGCCGAACATCCTGACCAATCCGGCCAGTCAGAGCGCGGGCGGTGGCCAGAGCGCCACCTTCAGCGTGAGCGCCACGGGCATTCCAGACCCGACTTATCAATGGCTCAAAAACGGCACGAATCTCAATGGCCAGACGGGTGCCACGCTCACCATCAGTAATGCGATCGTCAACGATGCCGGAACATATTCTGTGATCGTCTCAAACGACACCGGTTCCGTCACCAGCACCGCGGCGACACTCGCGGTTGGCAACACCGCGCCAGTGTTCACGCCGGTTTCCGACCAGATGGTGAATGTTGGAGTTACACTCAACGTCACCAATGTCGTCACTGACCCGGACGTGCCGCCGCAAGTCCTCACTTTTGCCTTGTTGAGTGCTCCGGCGAACGCAACGCTGGATTCCGACAGTGGCATTTTCTCCTGGCGCCCCCCGGTCGCCAGTGCTGGCACCACCAATCCCGTCGCGCTCACCGTGACAGACAACGGTTCACCGAACTTGAGTGCCACTCAAACCTTTAATGTGATCGTCAATCCCGTCGCGCAACCGACTATGAGTTCGGCCAACTATACCAACAGTCAATTTTCCGCGATGGTTAACGGCGATGCCGGCCCGGATTACATCGTGCAGACTTCGACCAACTTGGTTGACTGGCAGAGCCTGTCCACAAACAGTTCGCCAATCTTACCCTTCACGTTCACCGATACGAATGCTGCGGCAATTCCGGCGCAATTCTACCGCGTCCAGCTTGGACCGTAGTCGGGCTTTGATATCGTCGCGGGAGCGAGCCACGCATTACGCTCCCGCGAAAGTCATTTTCTGCATCTCCGCCGTCTGTTCAATTTACTTTACGGAAACGGCTTCTTTGTTATTCTCATTGCCTGTTTGCCACGGCAAACACTCAATTTTATGGCTAAACTTACTGTTCGAGACTTGGATGTGCGCGGCAAGCGAGTTTTTCTGCGCGTGGATTACAACGTGCCGCTGGAAGAACACGACGGGCAAATGGTCGTCACCGATGTGTCACGAATCATTGAGACGCTGCCGACGCTGAAACTGTTGATTGAAAAAGGCGGTAAATTGATTTTGACTGCACATCTGGGGCGTCCCAAAGGCAAACGCGAAGCGACGATGTCGCTCGCGCCGATCGCGGTGAAACTTTCCGAACTGCTCGGCAAACAAATTGGCTTTGTGGACGATTGCATCGGCGAAAAAGTTGAGAATACGGTCGCCGCAATGAAGGACGGCGACGTGACGCTGCTCGAAAACGTCCGCTACTACAACGAAGAGGAAGCCAACAATCCGGCGTTCGCTGAAAAATTGGCGAAGGTTGCGGATGTTTATGTGAACGACGCCTTCGGTGCGGCGCATCGCGCACACGCTTCGACTGAAGGTGTCGCCCGCTTCATCATCAAGCGCGGCGGCAAAGCCGCCGCCGGTTTGTTGATGGAACGCGAACTGAAATTTCTCGGTGACGAACTGGAAAATCCGGCGCGTCCGTTTGTCGTCATTCTTGGCGGCGCAAAGGTTTCGGACAAAATCAAGGTCATTGATCGTTTGCTGGAAAAGGCGGACACGATTTTAATCGGCGGCGCGATGGCTTACACTTTCAAATTAGCGCATGGCGTAAAGACCGGCAAATCACTTGTCGAGCCGGATCACAAAAGCACGGCACTTGCGGCGGAAGAAAAAGCGAAGAAGCTCATGGTGAATTTTCAATTGCCGACGGACACGATCATCGCGACGCCGGTAGACACGGGCAAGCTGAACAAAAAAGGCAAACCGGTGTATGACCTCACCAACATCCACACGGTGAGTGGCGATATTCCTGACGATGCAGAAGGTTTCAGCATCGGACCGGAAACCGCCGCGAACTACGCCAAAATTATTCAGAGCGCCAAAACAATTTTATGGAACGGTCCGATGGGCATGTTTGAAGACACGCGGTTTGCCGCCGGCACGAATGCCGTCGCGCGGGCTGTCGTGGACGCCACGCTGAAGAACGGCGCGAAAAGCATCATCGGTGGCGGCGACAGCGTGAAGGCGCTCAACAAAGCCAGCCTCGGCGACAAGGTGACCTTCATGAGCACCGGCGGCGGCGCGAGCCTGGAATTTTTGGAGGGTGCGGTTCTGCCGGGCGTCGCAGCGTTGAGTGAAAAGTAACCACGAACGGACACGCATAAACGTGAACGATTGAAAACTGTAAATGCGATTCTGATTCGTGTTCATTGATTTTAATTCGTGGTTGAATTTTTAATTAAAATGAACAAAGAACGTAAATTAATCATTGCCGGCAACTGGAAGATGAACAAAACCGTCGCCGAAGCGCTGTCTTTGGTGGACAACCTCACGCGCGACCTCGTCGCCATCAAGGAAGTGGACATCGTGGTTTGCCCGCCGTTCACTGCGCTGGAATCGGTATCAAAGGCGATCCTTGAAACCAAGAACATCAAGCTCGGCGCGCAGAACATGAGCGAAAATAATTTTGGCGCGTTCACCGGCGAAATCTGCGCGGGCATGTTGAAGGAATTTTCCGTGCGCTACGTCATTCTTGGCCACAGTGAGCGCCGCCAGTTTCAAAAAGAATCTGACGCGCTCATCGCCAAGAAAGCGGCGGCGGCTCATGCAGCCTCGCTCAAGCCGATAGTTTGTGTCGGTGAAACTTTGGCCGAGCGTGAGGGTAATTTGACGGAAAAAGTTTTGGAAACGCAGATGCGTGGCAGCCTTGCTGGTTTAACCGGCGAACAAATGCTTGAAACAATCATCGCCTACGAACCGGTCTGGGCGATTGGCACGGGCAAGACGGCGACGACGCAACAGGCGCAGGATACGCACACATTCATTCGTGCGTTGCTCGCAAAAATTTTCGGCGAGGCCACTGCGAAAAAGGTACGCATCCAATACGGTGGTAGCGTGAAACCCGCGAACGCGAAAGAGTTGATGAGCCAGCCGGACGTGGACGGCGCGCTCGTCGGCGGCGCTTCCCTTGAGCCAAGAAGTTTTGCTGACATCATTAAAAATTCGGTGTAGGATTTGATATGAGTTTTTTCATTGGCATTTTGACATTTTTTCTGGTCATCAACTGTGCGGTGTTGATTCTGCTGATCCTGATTCAACTGCCGAAAAAAGATGCGGGCGCGGGGCTTGCATTTGGCGGCGGTGCGGCGGACGCGCTGTTCGGCGCGGGTTCGGGCAATGCGCTGACCAAAATCACGAAATACTCCACCATTGTTTTCTTTGCGCTAGCCTTGACCATCGGGGTTTTGCAAAACCGCGCGCATCAAGGAAACACGGCCGCGTTTGAAAAGCAGTTGCAGCAAATACAAACGCAAATACCCATCACGACACCGCCGCCAGCCACGACCCAACCGGTGGCTGTGCCAAAAAATACCTTGCTTTCGGTGCCCCTGACGACGGACACCAACACGCCCGCCACGACGACACCAGCCAGGTAACGCGATGACGATTTTCAAATGCGCCCGGCGTTATTTTTCGCGGGCGCGCTTTGCGTTTTGCCTCGGCGTTTGCGTTTTGCTTTTTGGCTGCATTCGCCGCGAACCGCCCGCCGACATCACCATCATTAATGGCGGCGAACCCGAATCGCTTGATCCGGCCATCATCACCGGCCAGGTTGATATGCGCATTGCCATCGGTTTGTTTGAAGGGTTGACGCGGCTTGATCCAAAAACCGCCCGCGCAATTCCCGGTCTGGCCGAACGCTGGGAAATTTCGCCGGACTGGAAAATTTATACATTTCATCTGCGCACAAATCTGGTCTGGTCCACCGGCGAACCGATCACGGCGTCCGACGTGGTTTATTCGTGGATACGCGCACTTACCCCAACGACGGCGTCCGATTATGCGGGACAACTTTTTTATTTGAAGAACGCGGAAGATTTCAACGCGGGCAAAATCAAAGACCCGTCGCTCGTGGGCGTTCGAGCGCTGGACAAATTCACCGTGCGTGTCGAATTAAACCAGCCCACGGCATTCTTCCTCGACCTGTGCACACTGCCGATACTTTATATCGTGCCGCGTCAGACGATTGAAAAATATGGCGACCGCTGGCTGATGGCAAAACCGTTGCCGAGCAACGGACCGTATAAATTGGTTTATTGGCGGCTCAACGACAAGATCCGGCTGCAAAAAAACCCGCGCTACTGGGACGCAACGAAAACGCAATCCGAAATCATTGATTTTTTGCCTGTCGGCTCGCCGAACGCGTCATTGAACCTTTATGAACGTGGCCAGGCGGACATCGCGTGGGACAAGGAACTCGTGCCGGAACAATTGATGGACATATTAATCAAACGATCGGACTTCCACACGTTCAATTATCTTGGTACCTATTTCATCCGTTTCAATGTGACGCGCAAACCGTTCGACGACCCGCGCGTCCGGCGCGCGCTGGCGCTGGCTATTGATAAAAAGCGCATCGTAAAAAAAATCACGAAAGGCGGCGAACAACCCACAAACCACCTCGTGCCCGACGGCACGGCCAATTACACTTCGCCCGAAGGACTCGGCTACAATCCGGCGATGGCGCGAAAATTATTGGCCAAGGCTGGCTATCCCGGTGGTAAGGGATTTCCGCATTTTGAATATGTGTTTAGTGCGCCCGCTACTGGCGGGGATAAAATCCATGAAAGCATTGCCATTGAATTGCAACAGATGTGGCATGACGAACTCGGCATACAAATGGATTTGCGCCAGCTCGAAGCGAAAATATTCTACAACGCGCAATCGCATCTGGATTTTGACCTCTCACGTTCCAGTTGGATTGGCGATTATGATGACGCAAACACTTTTCTGGGATTGTTCATGAGTAATGACGGCAATAACCGCACCGGCTGGAAAAATGCCCGTTACGACGCGCTCATCCACGATGCCAACGAGCAGACCAGCTTGAGAGCGCGCGAAATACTTTTTCAACAGGCCGAGACGTTGCTCGTGAGTGATGAAGCGCCCATCATTCCGCTATATTTTTACGTCGGTATGAATTATTTCGACACGAACAAAATTCAGGGCATTTATCAAAATCTGCTTGATGACCATCCGTTGCCGTCCATCCGCAAAATCAAATCGCAGAAATAAAATGTATTTTGTCAAACGCCTTACTTTTGCGATTCCGCTGCTGTTCATCATCAGCGCGCTAGCGTTTGTCCTTGTGCGTCTCGCGCCCGGCGGGCCGTTCGACCGCGACCGCGCGCCTGCTTCGCCTGAAATCGAACGAAATCTCGGGGCGAGATACCACCTCGCTGAACCGATTTGGAAACAGTTTCTACGTTATTATGGTTTGGTTTGGGAAAAAGATGGTGGCGGCCATTGGCATCATGCGGATGCCAGTTTCAATATTTCCTATAAATATCGAAATCAAAGAGTCAGCGACATCATCGCGCAAGGTTTGCCCGTTTCGATGCTACTGGGCGCTCTCTCATTTGGTTTTTCAATGGGGATTGGATTGCCTCTAGGATTTTTCGCCGCCGCCAGACGCGGACGCTGGCCGGATTTCGCCGGGAGTTTTCTGGCACTGCTCGCCGTATGCGTGCCGGGATTTGTCGTCGCGCCGCTGTTGATTTTGACCTTCGCCATAAAATTAAAGCTGCTGCCCGTCGCGCTGTGGGAATCGCCGCTGCACATGATTTTGCCGACCGTCGCACTCGGCTTGTTTTTCGCCGGAAAAATCGCGCGGCTTTTCCGTGAAGGAATGTTGGACTCGATGCAATCTGAATTCGTCACCACCGCGCGCGCAAAGGGCCTCGGCGAAAATCTGTTACTGCTCAATCACGCCGTCCGCACCGCCATACTGCCGGTCGTTTCCTATTCCGGCCCGATGCTCGCGGATTTACTGACCGGCTCGTTTGTCATCGAAAATATTTTTCAGATTCCCGGCATCGGCGTTTTCTTCATCAATAGTTCATTGAATTCCGATTACATGATGACGGTTGATCTGGCTTTGCTCTACGCGATTCTACTCATCGCACTGAATCTGATTGTGGACTTCGCCTACACCTTGCTCGATCCGCGCGTGAAATATGAATGACAAAAAAGTTGATAATTTAAAGTTGTTAGCTGATGAAAAAAAGGCGGTGGCCTCTGACTATCAACTATCAACTATCAACCATCTACTGCCCGTCTCGCCCGGCCAGCACGCATGGCGGCGTTTTCGAAAAAATCGCGCTGCTGTTTTGAGCGCATGGTATCTGGCGGCATTGTTGCTCGTAATTGTTGCGTGGCCGATTGTATTAAAAATACCGGGTCCAAGTTTCGCGCAATCCCACAATCCCAATCAACTGTCTGACGCGCAATTTTTGCCGCCCGGCGTCCAACATTGGTTCGGCACGGACGTTCACGGGCGTGACGTTTTTTCACGCGTACTTTTCGGCGCGCAAGTTTCTTTGCTCGTCGGCGTGGTCGGAACGATGGTCAGCTTGGTCATCGGTGTTTTGTGGGGCGCGATTGCCGGTTATGTCGGCGGACGCGTGGACAGCTTTTTGATGCGGATCGTGGACGTGCTTTACTCGCTGCCTTCCATTATTTTTGTCATCGTTTTACTGACGACGCTCGGCGAGTTTTTGAAGCAATCGCACTTCGTTCAAAATTCGCCGGCACTCGAGAGGCAACTTCGCGTGCTGCTTTTGTTCGTCGGCCTCGGCGCTGTTTCCTGGCTTACGATGGCGCGAATTGTTCGCGGGCAGGTTTTGTCCTTGCGGACGCGCGCATTCGTCGAAGCCAGCCGTGCTCTGGGTGCAAAACCGGCGCGGATTCTGGTGCGACACATCATCCCGAATATTCTTGGTGTCGTGATCACCTATCTCGCGTTGACGATGCCTGCCATTATTCTTTATGAATCGTTTTTAAGCTTCCTTGGATTGGGAGTTGAACCGCCGATGGCGAGCTGGGGCACGCTCATCGCGGAGGGTGTTTCGCAAATCAATCCGATTCGCATTTACTGGTGGCTGATTATTTTTCCCGGAGGCATTTTGGTTTCAACTTTACTCGCGCTGAATTTTTTCAGCGACGGCCTGCGTGACGCATGGGATGTAAAGAGTCGTACGTAAAAAGTTAAACATTACTTGGAATTTGATGCTGCCGCCACGGCACCTTTAATTTTAGAAACGCGAAGATTACGTGAAATAATTTTTCCATCCGGCCCGACCAGCCAAATTGAAGGAATGGCATTAACTTCAAAATCCTTTGTTACGTTGCCTTGTTTGTCTTTACTGGTCTCGAGTCAACTCGAATCAAAATGCCCAACGAAATCAAAACAGTAAATAATGTTTTCAGGGGGGAAATAAATGACGACAGCCAATCACTGTTTTGTCTGGCTTTTTCGGTAATCATCCATCCGCCAGCGTAAAAATGCAGAACAATGTTTCGTCGTCGCTTTGTTTCGTGTTGGCCAGTAAGCGTTGAAATCTTTTTCCAATTTCCGCAATTCGCGAATGCCGATTCGCGCCAATCGTTTTGCTCCCGATTTTCTCTTTGCCGCAACCGCTTTTTGCCACAGCATGAATTTGCCCGACTGCGCCGCCATGCGCGCGGCCAAATCTAGTTCACGCAATAGAATTTTTCCTGAATCCGATTTTGGTTTCGCGTGAGACAAAATCGTTCGTTGCTTTTCGATTTCGTCCAACGCGGCGCGGATTTTTCCCGCTGGAATTTGGGTGAACCATTTCAACCCGTTCCGGCAAAAGAATTCACGCTCTTCCGGTTTTGGTGCAGCGACGACCGTTCCAAGCGGCGTTTCGTTTAACGCCTTCACGCCAAGTTTTTGATGCGCGAAACCAAGTTTGAATGCAGCTTTCGCAACTTTGCCTGTTGAATCCTCAAACACATCGCAGCTCAAAACAGCCGTCAATGTTGATTGATACAACTCCTTCGAGTTCCACGCCAGCGCTGCACCAGCGGCAAACAGCGGCCAACTCACGGCTAACGGCTGCGGATGGCCGCCGTCGCCCCAATCGGTGATAAGATAAGCGATGGCACCGAATTTTTTTCCGGCTTTGGCGGCGGTGCGTAAATTCGCCAACGCGTTGTCATGTTTGCCAATGAGCGTTTGCCAGGTTGAAGTGCCAGGGCATACGCAAAACGGAATTTTTGCCTTCGCAAATTGTACCGCTTCGCGTTCAAACGGATGATTCGCTTCGTAACCCCAATTCAACACGATGACATTTTTCGGTAATTCGTGAATGAGTTCCGGATATTTCAAAATTATGTCACCCCAGAACATCATGTGCTTGCCGCGCGTGGAAACTTCGTGGTGAATTTTTTTTAAGAAAGCCAAATAGACACGGCCCTTGCCTTTTGTTTCGCAAAGTTTTTTGCTCTGGCCCCGATCCAAATCCCAAGTCTCGTCGCAGCCAACGTTGAAAAACTGGCTGGAAAAATTCGGCAACAACTCGTCGTAAAGTTCGCGCAAAAACGGCATCGTGCCGGGATGATTTGGCGCGAGCGTGGAAGGGCGTCGGACAAATTCGCCGCTCGCATCTTCGTAGGACTCGGGAATCTCGGCGAGTTTTTTTAGACGCGGGTCTTCGAGAAAATAACGCAAGTGGCCGAAGGAATTTTGGTTCGGCACGAGGTCAATACCGAGTTCGCGGCAGCGCGTGTCGAGCCGGCGGATTTCCGCGCCGGTCAGCGCGCCCCAGCTTTGCCAGACGGATTTGTATTGGCGATAGGCGAACGTGTGTTCGGTGTAAAGTTGTAGCTCGTTGATCTTGAAATCGGCGAGATGTTCGGCGAGGTCAAGCAGCGTTTCAAGCTTCGGCACGCGACCGCGCGAGATGTCAAGCATCACGCCGCGACGTGGAAAGTCTGGCCAGTCGCGGATTTTAAGGCAGGGCAGGTGGCGTCGGTATTGGCGCAGCAATTGTCGCAACGTCGCCGTGGCCGCGCGCAGGCCGCTGGTTTCGCGGAATGAAATTTCAATTCCATTTTTGGAAATCGTCAGTGCGTAACCTTCGAGATGATTCGGCGCGGAATGGGTGCGGACGACTTTGATTGCTGCCAGCGGTTTCTGCTTCGGCAACGTGAACGTACCGCGAAGAATTTTCAGCGAGCGAGGGCAGGGGAGCAGGTTGAATGTAAAACGGTTCGTCATCGGCCTTTAATTAGCCACAAATTGAATATGGATTAAACGCGGAAATTCGCCGACACCAGCCACTCCGTAGCTGGCTAATTTTCATTCGTTGCTCCGCGACTTTGCGGCTTTGCGTTGAAAGAATTTTACTTCGCAATCATCCCGCTTTGGCGCGCGTAATTGAACAGGCCGCCGGCGTCCACGACGGGGCGGACGTCGCCGAGCGGTTTGATTTTAATGACTTTGCCGGTCGCCTTGACAGTGACGGTGGCGGCGTCGAGGTCAACGGTGACGACATCGCCGGTCTTCAAAGTGTCACAGAGACGTTCGGTAATTTCACACGGATAGAGTTCGCCGGTGGCAACGGAGTTGCGGAAAAAAATGCGCGCGAAACTTTCGGCGAGGATAATTCTGCATTTGGCTGAGCCGAGCGCGATGGGCGCGTGCTCGCGCGAACTGCCGCAGCCGAAATTTTTTCCGGCAACGACAATCGGATAGCCGCTGTCGAGCTGGCCTTCCTTGACGTAGCGCGCCGGGTAAAGTGATTCGGGCAGGCCGGCGAGCGCGTAACTGCCGAGCTTCTCGTATTCCTCGGCGATGGTTGGCACGAGGTTCAGATATTGCGCGGGAATGATCTGGTCGGTGTCAATGTTGTCACGCACGACGTAGACGGGACCGGTAAAAACAGATTGCATATCGAACGTAATGTGACGTGTGAGGCGGGAATTTTCAACCAGATTTTGTTCGCTTGAACCGGCTTCAACCTTGCCGCAATAGATTTAATTTCTATAATCCGTGTGTGCTCGATATCAAATTGATTCGCGACCAACCGGATTTTGTCCGCCAACGTCTCGCCACGCGCGGGGCAGGGGACGAAATGAAAATTGACCAAATTATTTTGGCAGACCAAGGTCATCGGCTTGCGCTTGTAGAAGCAGAACAGTTGAAAGCGCAAAAAAACAAGCTGTCAAAGGAAATTGGTTTGTTGATGAAGGAAGGCAAATCAGATGAAGCAACAAAAAAGAAAAGTGAAGTGGCTCTAATAAACCAAAATCTTCCATTGAAAGAGGACTTGGCTAACCGGGAGGGAAAACAGCGCGATACATTGATGCTGCAACTGCCCAACCTGCCTCATGAATCGGTTCCGTTCGGCAAGACGGCAGGGGATAATCTTGAAATTAGCGTCAATGGCGGGGAGGCGACGTTTACCTTCAAGCCAAAATCACACGTCGAACTTTGCGAGTCGCTGAAGCTGGTGGATTTCGCGCGAGCAGTGAAACTTTCCGGCAGCGGATTTTTGCTTTACACAAATTGGGGAGCGCGGCTGGAACGCGCACTGATTCAGTTTCTTCTCGATTTGCATATCACGGACCACGGCTACACGGAAGTTTCGCCGCCACTCATGGTCGGTGAGCAATGTCTGGTCGGCGTCGGGCAATTTCCAAAGTTCAAAGACCAGTATTATGGTGTGGCCGAAGGCGACGACGCGAAGAATCTCGGCAAACTTTATTTGATTCCAACGGCGGAAACTCCGGTAGCCAACATTCATCGCGAAGAAATTTTGAGGGAAAACGAATTGCCAATTCGATATTGCGCTTACACACCATGTTTTCGCGGCGAGGCGGGCGCGGCAGGCGTAGGCACGCGTGGCATGATTCGCGTGCATCAGTTCGACAAAGTTGAATTGATAAAAATCGTTAAGCCAGAAAACGGCTACGATGAATTGGAGAAGATGGTGGCAAACGCAGAAAAAGTTTTGCAACTGCTCGGTTTGCATTACCGCGTGATTTTGCTTTGCACGGGCGACATGGGTTTTGGCAGCGCGAAGACTTACGACATCGAGGTCTGGGCACCGGGGCAGGGGAGCTATCTTGAAGTTTCAAGCTGCTCGAACTGCGAGGATTTTCAATCGCGCCGGATGAATTTGCGTTTCAAAACTGAAAGCGGCGAAAATAAATTTCCGCACATTCTCAACGGCAGTGGCACGGCGCTGGCGCGATTGTTTGTGGCATTGATTGAAACGCACCAGCAGGCCGACGGCAGTGTGAATATTCCCGCGCCATTGCAGCCGTATTTGAAGACTGATAAAATCACAGCTTGATGAATTTCAACCACGAATAAACACGAATTGTCACGAGAAAGAAAGTTTCCCGAAATTTCATTCCAACGATTCGTGTTCATTTGTGTCTTTATATGAAAGTTCTGCTCGCCAGCAGCGAAGTTCATCCGTTCTCCAAGACCGGCGGGCTGGCCGACATGGTCGGCGCGCTTGGCAAGGCGCTGGCACACGCGGGACACGAAGTGCGAATCGTCACTCCCTTGTATCGCGGCATCCGCGAGAAATTTCCCCAGATGCGCCGCGAAGACTGGCAATTCAACCTGCGGCTCGGCACGAAGTGGGAGCAGGGAAATTTATGGTCAGTGGAAGAAGATGAAAAGAATCTGACGGTATATTTTGTGGAACAGCCGTTTTTTTTTGACCGCCCGGGAATTTATTGTGAGAACAACATCAGCTACGCGGACAATGCGGAACGCTTCATTTTTTTCTCCAAGTGCGTGGCGCATCTCGCGCGTTATTTGCCATGGCAGCCGGAGGTGGTTCACGTCCACGACTGGCCGGCCGCGCTGGTTCCGGCGTTGATGTTGCACCAAAAACATGCTGAAGGGTGGGGGAATCCGCCGCCGACCTGCCTGACGATTCACAATCTCGCGTATCAGGGGATTTTCCCGCCGGGCGCGTTCGCGCTGACGGGTTTACCCGCAAAATTTTTCAGCATGAACGGCGCGGAGTTCTACGGACAACTAAATTGTCTCAAGGCAGGAATCATTTTTGCGGATGCGATTACGACGGTCAGTCCGCGTTACGCGCGCGAAATCACGACCGAGGCACTGGGTTGCGCGCTGGACGACAGGTTGCGCCAACGGCAGAAACAGCTTTTCGGAATTCTCAACGGTGTGGATTACGGCGAATGGAACACAACAGAAAATTCATTTCTTTCGCACACTTATTCTGTCACACGGCTGGCTGGGAAAGCGGCGAACAAAAGTGCGCTGCAAAAGGAACTTGATTTGCCAGAGCGAAAAGATGTGCCACTGTTCGGCACGATTTCCCGGCTAGCGGAGCAAAAGGGTGTGGATATTGAACTCGGCGCGCTGGAGGAAATGTTGAGCGCGGACATCCAGTTCGTTTTGCTCGGCAGCGGTTCGCTGACGTTTGAGCACGGTTATCAGGAATTGGCGGAACGTTTTCCAAACAAGGTTGCCGCACGGGTCGGTTACAACGAGGGTCTGGCGCATCGTATCGAAGCTGGCTGCGATTTTTATCTGATGCCGTCGCAGTTCGAGCCGTGCGGCTTGAACCAGATGTATAGTTTGCGTTACGGTACAATCCCGATTGTTCGCGCCACTGGTGGTCTCGATGATAGCGTGATTGATTTCACGCAGGATGCGACACGCGCCAACGGGATTAAATTTCAAGAATACTCGGCGCGCGCGCTGGCCAAGGCGATCCGCAAGGCCCTGGCAATTTACGGACAACCGGAATTACTCCGTCGCTACCGGCGAAACGCGATGAAAGCGGATTTTTCGTGGGAACAAACCGTCGGAAAATATCTGAAAGTTTATGAGACGGTTAAAGTTTTCAGTGCTGAACAAGCTGGACCAGATTGGCAAACCGCCGGGCGCGTTCCGTGACGACGACGCTCGGATGATCCGCCTGCCAGGGCGCGTTCCACAAAATATAAAATTCAAAATCGGTCGCTTCGCGCTTGTGGCTTTGCTGGAACCCGGCCAGACGCGGACGCATGATTTCCTGTGCGACAGCCAGTGCCGCTTGTGGATTTTGCGGGTCACCGCCCGGCCAGAGTTTGCGCTGGATTTGAAAACGTGAAATTTCACCGCCCGGCCCGATGGCGTGGTCATCATCACCGCTTTCAATCATCGAAAGCGCCGCCCAACGATCCATCGCCGATGCGGTCGCTGCCAGCCAAAATCCAGCCAGAATGAAAACGGCCAATCGAGGTTTCACTATACCTAATAAACCCAGCAATTCATAAACCGTCAATATAACAGTCAAATCAGGAAACAACTGTATTAAATATAACAAACATTGTGCAGCTATTATTATAGTTTGTATGTTAATTTGGTTTTTCGCCTTGTAAAATCTTGTTGACAGCTTTTGGCTAAAAATAAATAGTCCTTCAAACTTGGAAAGAGAGTTTATGAGCTATAAAATTTCACGTTATGGCTGGCTTCTTAAGTTGCTCGACCGTCGTGATTATTTTTACGTAGTCCCCGTCGCAATTGCCAGTGCGTTACCCGTGAGCGCTTATCTGCACTTACAATGCCCGCCGGTTTATTCAGGGATAGCTCGACAGTTGCACGCTGTAATAGGTGCAAGTTATGACGATGGAAAAAGTCTCGCCAGTGATTTCTGGACAATTTGCGTCGTTGCGTGATTATATTGAATCAACCCAAAGAAAAATTATGACCCTCACAAAACGTGACCTCATCATCCGTATCAGCGACGAAACCGGCCTCGGCCAGCAGCAGGTTTTCGATGTGGTGCAAAAAACCCTCGACTATATCACCGAGTCACTGGCCAAAGGTGACAAAGTGGAACTCCGAAACTTCGGCGTCTTTGAAGTCAAGGTCCGCAAGGCGCGCGTCGGGCGCAACCCCAACAAACCGGAAACCGATGTGCCCATCCCCGCCCGATCGATGGTTAAATTCAAGGCCGGCAAGGAAATGCGCGCGGTAGTTTTGAAACTCCCGCCGTCGAAAGCTTGACTCCAATTTGAAGCCATCTGGAAATTAGAAAAAGGATTTCCCGATTTGCTGTTTTCCTAATTCAAATTCTTCCTTACCCTTCCGGCATGGAACGATTGCCCGGTTTTCGCGACTTTTATCCCGAACCGCTCCCGCACGCCGACACGTGGAGCGCCGACGCGCGACAATTCATTTTTGATAAGTGGCGGAACGTCGCCCGCCGTTACGGTTTCCGCGAATACGACGGCCCGCCGCTCGAACCGCTCGAACTATTTACGACCAAAAGTGGAGAGGAAATTGTCGGCCAGCTCTACAATTTCAAAGACAAAGGTGACCGCGAAATAGCTTTGCGACCGGAAATGACCCCTACCCTTGCGCGCATGGTCGCCGCGCACGAACGCAATTACAAAAAACCGATCAAGTGGTTTGCGCTCCCGCAACTGTTCCGGTACGAACGTCAGCAGAAAGGCCGTCTGCGTGAACATTTTCAATTTAACGCCGACATCATCGGCGAAACCAATCCGGCGGCGGACGCGGAATTGATCGCGCTGCTCATTGACACGCTGCGCGCGTTTGGCTTGACCGAACAGGATTTTGCCATCCGCTTGAGCAGCCGCAATGCATGGCAGCAATTCTTTGAATCCAGCATCCAGAATCCAGCATCCAGAAACGATACCGTCAAGGCTTACGAATTTTACCAAATCATTGACAAACTCGAACGCACGTCGGAGGAAGAAACCGAAAAGAAATTGTCTGCTCTCGGATTTTCTCTCGTGGACGTGAATCAATTCATCGAATCCGGCAAGCCGACGGCGGAACTGGAAAACATTTTGCAAAACCTCGCCGCGCGCGGCCTCGGTAATTTCGTCAAAATTGACTATCGCGTCATTCGCGGTCTCGCGTATTACACCGGCGTCGTATTTGAGGCGTTCGATGCCAAGGGTGAGTTCCGTGCCGTCGCGGGCGGCGGGCGCTACGACAATCTCGTCAAGCTCATCAGCGGCGGCAAAGTGAATCTGCCTGCGCTCGGCTTCGGCATGGGCGACGTGGTGCTGCTGGAAATCCTCAAGGCGCGCGACCTATTGCCGAAATTCGACGCGAACGTGGACGTTTTTGTTTTGATCGAGGACGAAACCCTCCGCGCGCCGTCGCTGAAACTCATCCAGGAATTGCGCGCCGCGGGATTTGCCGTCGAGTATTCGCTCACGCCCGCCAAAGCGGACAAGCAATTCAAACGCGCGCAGGAATTGAAGGCGGCGTTCACGGCCAAAGTGGAAAGCGAATCCTACGTGCGCATCCGCAACTTGAAGTCACGCGATGAAATCGTCGCCGGCTTTGCCGACGCGGCGAATCATTTGAGGTGAAAACGATTTAACCGCGCTAATTGCCAAAACTGGGATTTGGTTTTTCTTTTTTAGGAACGAATTCAGCCGAACGTCTTTGCCCTTCAGTAATTTGTTCTTGCGTCAATCGGCTTTCAGCTATTACCGCGAATTTTTTTGCTTCTTCTGAACCTTGTGCTCTAGCAAGTAAGAACCATTTGTAAGCCTCAACCTCATCCTTTGGTATACCGTCGCCATCGCTGACTGCGGTCAAGATGGCTTCGTCCATTACAAAATGATTTTGTTCAATTCACGAATGGAAATAAAAAAGGCGAGGCTTTCGCCCCGCCTTCGTGAAATTTTGTTGCGGAATTATTTCGCCGGTGCGGCCACGACTTTTTCCTGTTTTTCATTCACCAGCGTCGCGCCCTTGCCGAGGCGTTTGCGGAGGTAGGTGAGTTTCGCGCGGCGCACCTGGCCGTGGCGCTCAATTTCAATCTTGTCCACGCGTGGCGAGTGCAGCGGGAACACGCGCTCGACGCCTTCACCGTAGCTGATACGGCGCACGATAAAGGTCTCGTTCAGTCCGTGTCCGCGCCGGCCCATGACGACGCCCGCAAAAATCTGGATGCGTTCCTTGTCGCCTTCGACGACTTTGGTATGCACTTTCACCGAGTCGCCGACGGCGAATTTTGCGTCGTCTTTGCGATATTGTTCCGATTCAATTTTTTCTTGTAATGCCTGGTTCATAAAATTTTCTTTCTTTGGTAGCAGCCGATGTCAATCGGCTCTAACTTTTTACATTTTAATTCAGAGCCGACTCACGTCGGCTGCTACAGCAAATCCGGTCGTTGCTTTTCCGTCCGCAATTTCGCCTGTTCGCGCCGCCAATTTTCAATCTCGGCGTGGTTGCCGGACAGCAACACTTCGGGAACTTTCATCCCGCGAAATTCCGCCGGACGCGTGTATTGTGGATATTCCAGCAATCCATGACTGAACGATTCGTCGTGCGAACTTTCGTCGTCACCCAAAACACCGGGCAGCAGCCGCACAACCGCGTCAATCACCACCATCGCGGGCAGCGCGCCATTCGTCAGCACATAATCGCCGATGGACAATTCGTCGTCGGCCAGCGCCTTGCGGACGCGCTCGTCAAAACCTTCGTAACTGCCGCAGACCAAAAGTAAATCGTCCTGCTGCGCCAGTTCGCGCGCGATGGACTGGTCAAACTTCCGCCCCGACGGCGACAACAAAATCACACGCGTCTTTTCCCGTTGCAAACTTTCTACCGCCTCAAAGAGAGGTTCGACTTTCAGCAACATTCCCGGCCCGCCGCCGAATGGCCGGTCATCCACGGTCTTGTGCCGGTCGTGCGTCCAGTCGCGAAGGTTGTGGATTTTCAGATCCAGCAAACCGGCTTCGCGCGCGCGCTTCACGATGCTTTCATCAAGCGGCCCAACGAACATCGCCGGAAACAAAGTGAGCACGTCAATTTTCATCCGTGCCTTAAATTTTCTTACTTACCGCGCCGGTTTGTCTTCGATGATTTCCACCGAACAACGCAGACCTCTTTTCGCGCCGCCGGCGAGCAAAAGCGAACGAATCGCATTAATCGTGATGCCCTGCCGTCCGATTATTTTTCCGACATCCTGCGGGTCGAGGCGCAATTCATAAACCGTCGCGCCCGCGCGTTCCACGGGCGTGACCGTCACCGCGCCGGGATTTTGGACGAGTCCCTTTACGACGTATTCGAGAAACGCCTGCATTGCGCGAAAAAGTTTGTTAAGCTGCTGCCGGAGCCACCTTCTTGCCCAGCTTCTTGATGAAGCTGGCGACGGTGTCGCTCGGTTGTGCGCCCTTGCTGATCCAGTATTGGGCGCGGTCGAGCTTGAGGGTGAAATTATCACCCGGCTTCAATGGTTGATACACGCCGATTTCCTCGATGAACTTGCCATCGCGCGGACTTCGGCCGTCGGCCACTACAATGCGGAACACCGGGGCGTTTTTCGTCCCGACGCGCTTCATGCGAATTTTTACTGCCATAAGTTTTTCAAAAGAGCGCGGAGATTATCAGTTGCAACGTAATTGGCAAGACTTGTTTTTAATGAAAAACGTCGCTTGCCGACCACGCCAATCGCTGGTTTGCTAATTGTGTGAGCCTGCCTTATGAAGAAATTTTGGAAGGCGCGTCCTTACCGCGCTCCGCGCCCGGCGTGCGGCACGAACTGATTTGCGAACGTTTGCACGCCGCGATGGCGGCTAGTGTCGCCAATCTTGGCAACACGCAACTGCTCGCACCGCGCACAAAAATCCAAGTGTCGCGTTCAACCACCATCTGTCCCGACCTCGCACTAATCACGACGGCCACGGGCAAGCTATGGCTCGCCGTGGAAATCGTCCACACAGGCGATCATCACACCGACACAGTCATCAAAAAGGAAATTTATGAAAACGTTCGCGTGCCGCGCCTGTGGATGATTGATCCACGCTACGACAACGTGGAGATTTATCACAGCACGGAATTCGGCCTGGCGTTGAAGGGAATTCTGGCGGGGAGCGAAGTGCTGTCGGAAAAACTGGTTCCTGAATTTCAGTTTGTCATCGCCGAACTGTTCGCCACGCCCCAAAACCATTAAGCGCGTAATTTTTTGCTTGAACGGAAAAACGTGCTAGGCTGTCTTAACCATGAAAACCAGAAAGCCAAACAGCCTATGAAAAAATCCATAATGATCGCAGTTGTCGCCGCCAGCTTTTTGCTGGTGGGAATCACGTCAAGCCTGTTCGCCGAAAACGCGGGCAAGGAAGTCACCATCACGGGCAGCATGGTCTGTGGCAAGTGCACGCTGCACGAAACCAAAAGCTGCCAGAACGTCGTCCAAGTCATGCAGGACGGAAAGACCGTCAATTACTACCTGATTCACAACGACACAAGCAAAGGCGCGCACGAAGCCATTTGCGGCGGCAGTTCGGAAAAGGTGACCGTCACCGGCACCGTCGAGGAAAAAGACGGCAAGGAAGTTTTGACGCCGAGCAAAATCGAGCCGGTCAAATCTTAAAATCAAAACTCCATACCCAACCGCGCCGGAATTTTATTTCCGGCGGCGGTTGAACTTTACGCAGTCTTCGTATTTCACGCCGCTCCCACCGAAAATGTCCAGCGCCGAACCAATCGTCAGGTCAACTTTCCCCTGCCCCAGTTGCGTGACAGTTTCCAAATCGGCGAGCGAATTTGCGCCGCCCGCGTAGGTCGTTGGAATCGGCGTCCACTGGCCGAGTTTTTCCACAAGCTCAAGGTCAATCCCTCGGCATAAACCTTCCACATCAACGGCGTGAATCAAAAATTCCGCGCAAAACTCCGAAGTTTTTTTCAGCGCTTCTTCGTTCACGATGAGTTCCGTGAATCTTTGCCAGCGGTCGGTGACGACGAAATAATTTTCTCCGCATCTGCGGCAGCTCAGGTCCAGCACGAGCCGGTTTTTGCCGATGGCTTTGACCAGTTCATCCAGCCTTGCCCAATCCACACGGCCTTCCCGAAAAACCCAGCTCGTGACAATGACGTGTGACGCCCCGGCGTCCAGCCAGCCGCGCGCATTCTGTGCGTTCACGCCGCCACCGATTTGTAATCCGTTTGGAAAAGCCGCGAGTGCGGCACGCGCTTCCGTTTTATTTCCCGCACCAAGCATGATGATGTGGCCACCGGCGAGTCCGTCGCGTTGGTAAAGTTCGGCGAACCATGCCGCTGGTTTTGGGGAAACAAAATTCGTGCGCAAGCCAGCGTCGCCGAACGTGCCGCCGACGATTTGCTTTACTTTGCCTTCATGCAGGTCAATGCACGGACGAAACATAGGTGCAGGCTAGATTTGCGCGGTGGAAGTTCAAAGGGGAAAGTTGCCGGAGAATTTTTAAATAAGTTGATTGCGGGCTGTGGAATTATTTTGCCGGAACGGTCTTTCCCTGCGTCGCCGCCATAAGTTGACCGAGCAAACTGGAATTTCTCGGAACCAACGTGATCACGGCTTGGCCATCAATGATGTTTTGCGTTTCCAACGCTTGAAACAGCGCGCGGAAAATCTCCGGGTCTTGCGATATTTTTTGCAATGCCATTCCCACGATTTGCGGACGCATCGCGGCGGCCTTGGCAAATTCAATCGCCGCCTGCTGTTCCGCCGTGCTCGCGATGATGTTGACCTGATTCGTGCCGTCCTGCTTGATGGCCGAGGTCACCTGCCGCAAACGGTTCACAACTTTTTCCTCAATCTGTTTGATCATGCCTTCGTCGCGAAAATGCACTTTGCGGATATAAGTTGAGCCGAGGCTGTAACCCCAATCCTGCGATTGCGGCGAAACTTCCGCGCGCACGGTCTGACTCATCGGATGACGGTTTTGCAGCATGTCAGCCAGTTTCAAATTGCTCAAGCAACGCACGGTGGAATTGCCGACGTTGGCCGCGAGCGAACCGCGCGGGTCGGCATTTTTGAACAGGTAGGCGACGGGATCGCTGATGACCATTTCATACCAGATGCCGATGCCCATCGGCGCTCCTTCCTCGGAATTGACCGGCGTGCTGCGGAGATATGCCTGATCCAGCCGCAGATCGAGCGTGTAACATTTGCCGAGAAAATTCACCATCGGCGCCCTGATGCCCAATTTGAAAATCAGGAAGTGCAAGCCCGGCTGGTCAACCACGGCCAGAACTTTGCCGAACAGCATATACACCTTGCATTGCCGTTCCTCGACAATCGTGTAAAGGCCGAGCAGCCGCACAGTACCGAAAAAAACCGGCAGAAAAATGAACATTCCCAAAAACGTGATGATCGCGGCGATGAAAAAATGCGCGACCGGCGAATTGAGCGGATTATCATTCATGGCTGGCCTCCACGATCACGGATTTGGCTTCGCTGAATAATTTGAGCCGCACGTTGCGGACATAAGCATCGAGCGCCTCTGCTCCGTTTTTCTTCAAGTCAGCCAATTGTTCCGCCAGCGCGATCAACGGTTGCACCTCGGCCTGTGCCTTGAGCGTCTCGATCTCCACCGCCCGTTTTGATTGCACGATTTTTTGATCCGCGCTCGCCTGCGCAAGGCTGATGTCCGACGAAACCTGGTTGTAGGCCGTGTTGATCGCGGCCAGCGCCGACTCGACTTCCGGCGGCGGGTCAATACCCGTGATGAGTGACGCGTCCAGCGTGATGCCATAGCGCACCGCCGACATCACACATTCGCGATCCATGTGGTCATTGATGTCGCTCAAATTCTTGCGCAGGTCGTTGATGGAAATTCCGATCACCGCCGTCGCCGCGATGTTGTGCAAAGCTGAAACATCGCCGGTTTTCGGATTGGCCGGCGCTTCAAAGTTGGCAATGCGTTCGCGCAAAATGGAAACGAAATAACCCATCACATGGGTGATCGGATGCTTCACGCCGAACACATAGGCGTAAAGATTTTTCTCCGAAATGTGCCAGCGGATCTGGCCTTTCAAGCCGGTATTCAACTGGTCTTTTGTGACCGCCTCCAGGATGCTGCCTTGAGAATTCGCGTCCGCATTTTCCGGGTCGTGCGCCATGTTCCTCGTCTGCGTGGCGACGGAAACTTTATACACGCGTTCCCACGGCCATTTGAAATACGGTCCGCCGGGCGGAATCACGCGGACTTGCGGATAAGCGTAACGGTCTTTTTCCTCGGCGCTCAATGCGGCGGAGATCGGGTCATCCAGCGTCGTCGCCGTGCCGACGCGTTCGGCACGCCCAAAACGCGTTTTCACCGCGCGTTCGTTTTGGTTCACCGTGTAAAATCCGGCGGCAAGATAGCGGACGAGAAACCAGGCGACGAAACCAACCACGCAACCGAAGAATATAGTTCCCATAAGTTGATTAAATTTCGACCGTGATACGCGTCCATCAAAAATTGCACAAGCAAAAAGCCGTTCCAATTTTGGAACGGTTTTGTAATCGGACTGAAAACAACTTTTATTTAGCCGTCACTTCTCATCTCTTGAAAGCCTGAACGGCGCGATTGGTCACGGGCACCTGCCAGTCGGCGTAATCCGGGTCGAACGCTTTCATGGCGCTGACCGCCCGCATGCGAAACGTCGTCTCGATCAAGCTCCGTTGCCCCGGCCAGATTTTTAAGTGGACGCGGAAGAAGCTCCCCGCGCCGCCGTGTCGGCGTCCTTGATTTATTTTTTACGATGGAAATTTGGGACGGCGTCCGCTTTCGCTTCGCTTCAGCGCGACAAAGCATGCTGCCCCTCCCCTCGCAGATTATTTCTTCTTCGCGGTCTTCGCTTTACGTTTTTCTTCAATGGCCGCTTGTGCTGCCGCAAGACGCGCGACGGGCACGCGATAAGGCGAGCAGCTCACATAGGTCAAGCCGAGCTTGTGGCAGAACTTCACGGAGTCGGGATCGCCGCCGTGTTCGCCGCAGATGCCGAGCTTGATGTCGGGACGGGTCTTGCGGCCTTTGGTGATGGCGATTTCCATGAGCTGGCCGACGCCGGTCTGGTCAATCGAGGCGAACGGATTTTTTTTCATGATCTCCGCTTCCTGATATGCACCGAGGAAACTGCCGGAATCATCGCGGCTCATGCCGAGACAGGTTTGCGTGAGGTCGTTCGTGCCGAAGCTGAAGAACTCGGCGGTCTGCGCGATCTCATCGGCGGTCAATGCACCGCGTGGAATCTCGATCATCGTGCCGACGCTGTAGGCGAGCTTCACTTTCTTCTCGGACTGAACCTGCTGCGCGGCTTCGTGAACAATCGCGACCTGCAAATCCAGTTCGCGTTTGAACCCGACGAGCGGGATCATGATTTCCGGTTTGCACTTGATGCCTTTCTTGATGCAGGCGGCGGCGGCCTCGAACACGGCGCGCGATTGCATCCGCGTGATTTCGGGGAACTTGATGCCGAGACGGCAGCCACGGAAACCGAGCATCGGATTGAACTCATGCAATTCGTGCACGCGGTTCACGATTTTTTCGACGGGAATGTTCAGCTTCCGCGCGAGGTCCATCTGCGACTCTTTTGAGTTCGGCAAAAATTCGTGCAACGGCGGGTCAAGGAAACGAATTGTCGCCGGAAAACCTTTCAACGCCTTGAAAATGCCGAAGAAGTCATCGCGTTGATAAGGCAACAACCTGGCGAGCGCGGATTCGCGGGCTGCGAGATTGTCCGCGAGAATCATCTCACGCATCGCGTCAATGCGGTCGCCCTCGAAGAACATGTGTTCCGTACGCGTAAGCCCGATGCCCACAGCGCCGAACGCCACGGCGTTTGCGGTCTGCTCCGGTGTGTCGGCGTTCGTGCGGACTTGCAGGCGCGTGGCCTTGGTGCACCACTTCATCAGTTGCGTGAAGTTCTTGAATTTTTCCGTGGCCTGCGCCGCTTTGTCACCGCCGATGAGTCCGGCGATGATTTCGGAGGGCGCAGTCTTTATCTGACCGGCATAAACCGTGCCCGCCGTGCCGTCAATCGAAAGGAAATCACCTTCGTGGAAAGTGTGGCCGGCAACGGTGACGGTTTTCTTGTCGTAATCCACGTTCAACGCACTCGCGCCGCAGACGCAAACTTTACCCATCTGCCGCGCGACGAGTGCCGCGTGCGAACTCACGCCGCCACGCGCGGTCAAAATTCCCTCCGCCGCGATCATGCCGCGCAAATCCTCGGGCGAAGTTTCAACGCGAACGAGCAAAACTTTTTCGCCCTTGTCTGCTGCGTGAACCGCGCGGTCGGCATTGAAATAAATTTTTCCCGTGGCGGCACCCGGACCCGCCGGCAAGCCGGTGGCAACAGCTTTGGCTTTCTTCACTTCGGCCAAGTCAAAGATCGGCGCGAGGAGTTGATCCAATTGATCCGCCGGATTTCGCAACACGGCGGTCTCGGCATCAATCAACTTTTCCTTCACCATGTCCATCGAGAACTTGAGCGCGGCGGCGGCGGTGCGCTTGCCGTTGCGCGTCTGCAGCATGAACAACTTACCTTCCTGAACGGTGAACTCGATGTCCTGCACGTCCTTAAAATGTTTTTCGAGCGTCTTGCGGACTTCGAGCAATTCCGCATAAGACTTTGGCAGCGCGATCTTGAGCTTTAACACGGGTTCGGGTGTGCGCACGCCGGCGACGACGTCTTCACCCTGCGCGTTGATAAGAAATTCACCATAGAATTCATTCGCGCCGTTCGCCGGATTGCGCGTGAACGCAACGCCGGAACCGGATAAATCACCGGTGTTGCCGAACACCATTGCCTGCACGTTGACGGCGGTTCCCCATTCGGTTGGGATATTATACTTGCGGCGATAAACAATCGCGCGATCATTCATCCACGAACCGAACACGGCACCCGCTGCGCCGCGAAGCTGATCCCACGGATTGCTAGGAAATGACTTGCCGGTGCGTTCAAGAACGAGCGCTTTGAAACGCTTCACAAGTTCCTTCTGGTCGACGGCGGTCAGTTCACTGTCCACGATGTCGCGATGATACTTTTCGTGCTTGAAACATTCGATAACTGTTTCAAACGGCTCGTGATCTTCACCCTCGTGCTTTTGCACGCCAAGAACCACGTCGCCATACATCTGCACAAAACGACGATAACAATCCCACGCGAAGCGCGGATTCTTTGTCGCGTTTTCCAGCGCGACGACGGTTTCGTCGTTGAGGCCGAGATTCAAAATCGTGTCCATCATGCCCGGCATCGAATCGCGCGCACCGGAGCGAACCGCAACGAGCAGCGGCATCCCATTCGTCGCGCCGAATTTCGTGCCCATGATCTTTTCCATGTTGGCGACGCCCGTTTCCATCTGCGATTGCAATTCCTTCGGATAAGTTTCTTTGTGTGCGTAAAAAAAAGTGCAGACTTCGGTGGTGATGGTAAAACCGGGAGGCACGGGCAAACCGATGCGGGTCATTTCGGCGAGGTTCGCGCCCTTGCCGCCGAGCAGCGGCTTCATGCTCCCGTCGCCGTCGGCTTTTTTGTTGCCCCAAGTATAAACATATTTCGTGGATTTAGCTTTGGCCATAAATTCAATAATTGCGGTTAAAATTTTCCGGGGAAAACGAGCGGGGAAAATATCAGATGAACCGCAGGAGTCAATAAATGAACAACCGGGAATTATGCGTCCGATGATGTATCGCCAGTGAAATTGTTCTATATATTATATCATCGTATCCAGATACGTTGATTTATTATTTGCATCAACGCGGGTTTTTCGTTAGTTTGCAGCCGGTTATTTTGTCACCACGCTATGCCGAATTTTGAACTTCTGCAAAAATTACTGCGCGAACGCATCGTCATCATTGACGGCGCGATGGGCACGACCATCCGCACTTACGGACTGGGTGAAGCGGAGATCCGCAGCGAACGGTTCAAGGATTCAAAAAAGGATTTGAAGAACAACGGTGATTTATATTCACTCACGCAGCCGGCGACGATTGGCGACATTCACCGGCGTTTTCTCGAAGCCGGCGCGGACATCATTGAGACGAACACTTTTTCCGCCACGAGCATCGGCCAGGGCGAATTCTTTGTGAACGATCCGCGTGAACATGGCGGACGCAAAGACCCGGCTTTTTATCAAAAAGTCATTGAGGATAAATTTCTTAATGACCTCGCGTGGGAAATCAACGAGCAATCCACCAAACAATGCCGCGAATGGGCGGATCGCATCGCGAACAAAACTGGTCGTCCGCGTTTCGTCGCCGGTGCCATCGGGCCGCTGACGGTTTCACTCTCGAATTCGCCGGATGCGGATGATGCGGGCTTTCGCGTCTGCACGTTTGACCAGGTCAAAGCCGCCTACACGAATCAAGTGCGCGCGCTCATCGCCGGCGGTTCGGACATATTGCTCGTCGAAACAATTTTCGATTCGCTCAATGCCAAAGCTGCGCTTGTGGCAATTGAGGAAGTTTTTGCGAAGGACGGGAAAATTCTGCCGATTATGATTTCCGCCGCCGTCGGGCGCGGTGGTGAAACGATGATTTCCGCCCAAACCATCGAAGCCTTTTGGAATGCGATGAAGCACGTTAAACCGATTGCGATTGGTTTGAATTGTTCGCTCGGCCCGGATTTGATGCGGCCGTTCTTGGCGGAACTCGCGCAGAAATCCGACACGGCGATTTCCTGTTATCCAAACGCCGGTTTACCGAATCCACTGTCGCCGACGGGTTTTGATCTGCAACCGGAAGACATGGGAATTTTTCTTGGCGAATTTGCGTCGAGCGGTTTGCTGAACATTGCCGGCGGTTGTTGCGGCAACACGCCCGAACACATCGCCGCGATTGCGAAGGCATTGGAAAACAAGCCACCGCGAAAGACTAAAACTGAAACCACGTTTTCAACGGGAGCGGCGATTCCTTTGCGCTTGAGCGGTTCACAGCCGTTCACGCAACTGGTCGGACAGTTCATCATGATCGGCGAGCGCACAAACGTCGCGGGTTCGCCGAAATTCGCCAAGCTCATCAAGGCGGCGAATTACGAGGAAGCCGTCGTCATCGCGCGCCAGCAGGTCGAGAACGGCGCGAACATCATAGACATTTGCATGGACGAGGGAATGATTGATGGCGTTGCCGCGATGACACGTTTTCTGTTGTTGCTCGCAAGCGAACCTGAAATTGCCAAAGTTCCGTTCATGGTGGATTCGTCGAAATGGGAAGTTCTCGAAGCCGGCTTGAAATTTCTTCAGGGTAAAGGCATCGTAAATTCCATTTCACTCAAGGAAGGCGAGGCAAAATTCAAGGAAAAGGCAACGAAAGTTTTGCAATACGGCGCGGCGGTCGTCGTGATGGCGTTCGATGAACGAGGCCAGGCGGCAGCGCTCGCGGATAAAATTCGCATTTGCGAACGCGCCTACACAATTCTCGTGAACGAAATTGATTTTCCGCCGGAAGACATCATTTTTGACCCAAACATTCTCACCGTGGGCACGGGCATTGAGGAACACAATAATTACGCCGTAGATTTCATCGAAGCGACGCGCTGGATTAAAAAGAATCTGCCGCATGCGAAAGTCAGCGGCGGCGTGTCGAACGTGTCGTTCGGTTTTCGCGGCAACAATCCAGTGCGTGAAGCGATGCACAGCGCATTTTTATTTCACGCGATTCGCGCTGGCATGGACATGGGTATCGTCAACGCCGGGATGTTGGAAGTTTATGAAGAGATCGAACCTGAATTGAAGGACCTCGTCGAAGACGTTTTGCTCAATCGTCGCCCCGACGCGACGGAACGGCTCGTGACGTTCGGCGAAAAATTAAAAGCCGCCAGCGAGGGCACGACGGCCAGCGACAAAAAAGTCGAGGAAGAATGGCGCAAAGGCACGGTCGAAGAGCGCCTTTCGCATTCGCTCGTCAAAGGCATTGACACTTACATTGATGCAGACACGGCGGAGGCGCATGCGAAATACGTCAGGCCATTGAGCGTCATCGAAGGCCCGTTGATGGCGGGCATGAGCGTCGTCGGCGATTTGTTCGGGGCGGGCAAAATGTTTTTGCCGCAAGTCGTCAAATCTGCGCGCGTTATGAAAAAATCCGTCGCGTATCTCTCGCCGTTCATGGAAGCGGAAAAGGCGGCGATGGCGGCGCGCGGCGAAGCCGTGAAATCACAGGGCAAAATTGTTCTCGCCACCGTGAAAGGCGACGTTCATGACATCGGCAAAAACATCGTTGGCGTCGTGCTCGCCTGCAACAATTATGATGTGATTGATCTCGGTGTCATGGTTCCATGCGAAAAAATCCTGGAACGTGCGAAACAGGAGAACGCCGACATCATCGGCTTGAGTGGATTGATCACGCCGTCGCTGGATGAAATGACGCACGTCGCGCGCGAGATGGAGCGCACGGGTTTTAAAGTGCCGCTGCTCATCGGCGGCGCGACCACGAGCAAGGCGCACACGGCGGTGAAAGTAGCGCCGCATTACAGCGAGCCGGTCGTCCATGTCCTTGACGCCAGCCGCGCCGTGCCGGTGATGACGAGTTTGTTGAGCAAGGACGGCAAGGCGGATTTTGTAAAATTTTTGCGCGAGGACTACGAGAAAGCCCGCGCCACATACAGCGGCCAGCGCGCAAAATTACTTTCACTCGAAGCCGCCCGCGCCAACGCGCCGAAATTAAGATTTGACGATTTGCCGAAACCGGAATTTACCGGTGTGCGGGTCCTCGCTTCTGAAAAATCCGAAATTTCATTGGCTGAACTCGTTTCGTTCATTGACTGGACGCCGTTTTTTCACACCTGGGAATTACGCGGTGTTTATCCGAAAATTTTCCAGCACAAAAAACACGGCGAAGAAGCGCAAAAATTATTCGCCGACGCGCAAAAATTGCTCGCAGGAATCGTCGGCAAAAAATTACTCCAGCCGCGCGCGGTTTATGGATTTTTTCCCGTGAACCGCGTGGGCGACGACGTGGAACTCTACACCGACGAATCGCACGCGCAGGTTTTGACAACGTTTCATTTCCTGCGCCAGCAAATTGAAAAAGGCGACGGCACGCCGAACTGGTGTCTGGCGGATTTTATTGCGCCAAAACTTTCAACAACGAAAGATTATCTGGGAGCGTTCGCCGTGACCAGCGGACACGGTTTGAAAGAACTCGTGGAAAAATTTAAGACCGACCATGACGATTACAACGCGATCATGGCCGAGGCGATTGCCGACCGATTGGCCGAGGCGTTCGCGGAATTTTTGCACAAACGCGTCCGGGACGAATGGGGGTTTGGCAAAGCCGAAAATTTGTCCGCCGAAGATTTGATCGATGAAAAATATCGCGGCATCCGCCCGGCGGCGGGTTATCCCGCCTGCCCTGATCACACGGAAAAAGGAACGCTTTGGGAATTGCTCGACGTGGAAAAAAATGCGGGCATCCAAATCACGGAAAATTTTGCGATGTGGCCGGGCAGTTCGGTGAGCGGACTTTACTTCGCCCATCCAGAATCAAAATACTTTGCCGTCGGCAAACTCGGTAAAGATCAGGTGGAAGACTTGTCCCGGCGCAAAAGCAAATCCGTTTCCGAAATGGAACGCTGGCTCGGCCCGTGGCTGAATTACGATCCGGCCAAGAGTGTTTCTCCCGGCATGTGATGTGACGTGCGGTTCGCCTCATTAAAAAAGTGCTGGACGGGAAATCCGTGCGCGCTTATAAAGCATTAGTAATTTGGAAAGGATTCTATGCCAATCCAACCTTCAGCAGTAAAAATGGTGCCCGTGGAAGCCGATTTATTCGAATCGGTTGGCTATGTGACCGGTGTCCGCCAGCTTTATGTCAAATTCCGCAAGTCACCCGCGCTCTGCTTCAACAATGTGCCAGGCTTTCGTTATGAAGGCCTATTGTCCGCACCGCGCAAGGACGCATATTACAAAGCTTTCATCCAGAATTTTTTTATTTCAAAGGTTGTGGAATTGCCACCTCAAATTTGATTCGAGAGCAGGCTTGTTTTTCACGCGGAGCGTCTTAAATTGAAGCCATGAAGCACGAAGTTGTGCCGGTGCAAATTCGCGGGATTCTTCCGGCTAATAGCGGTTGCGCGCTGTTTGTCGGCAATGACGAAAAAGTTTTCGTCATCAACGTAGAGCCGCAGATGGGACGAGTCATTGGCGATTTTCTCCGTAACGAACCAAAAGAACGTCCGCTGACGCACGATTTGATGCAGCGTATTTTCAAGGGTTTCAGCATCACCGTCGAGCGCGTGGTGATTACCGATTTGAAAAATTCCACCTACTTCGCGCGGCTCATTTTGCAGCAGCAGAACGAGGTCGCCCGCAAGATTGTGGAGATTGACGCGCGTCCCAGCGATTGTCTCGCCATCGCCGCCGCGCAGAAAAAGCCGATTTTTGTCGCCACGCCGTTGTTTGAACAGGTCGAGGACATGAGCGAGGTGCTGAACCGGATCAACGAGACTGGCAGCGAATCCGCCGAATAAAATGGCCGCCGCCAAAGCTTCATCCCTTGCGCTCGTCTGTGGCGACGACGAATTCGCCGTCAAGCAGCACGCGAAGCAATTGCATCTGCAATGGAGCGATGAACTCGGCGGCACGGATCACGAAATCATTGAAGCGTCTGTCTCGAATAGCGGCGATGCGCTCACCGCGATTGCCAAACTCCGTGAAGCTCTGAACACGCTGCCCTTTTTCGGTTCTGGTAAAGTCGTCTGGCTGCGCGACTGTAATTTTCTTGGCGATGACCGGACTGCCTCCTCGCAGGCTGTCACAGAAACATTGGCGGAACTGGCGGAAGAACTTAAAAAATTTGTGTGGCAAAATGTGCGACTGATTATCAGCGCAGGCAAGGTGGACAAGCGCAAAACTTTTTTCAAGACGCTCGATAAAATCGGCTCGGTTGAAAATTTCTACGCGTGGTCGGCAGATGACAAGGATTGGGCGGAACGTGCGGAAGTTGCGGCGCGCACAGCGGTTCGCGCACGGCAAAAGGAAATTTCCGAGGAAGCGCTGGCTGAACTGGTCAATCGCGTTGGTCCGAACGCGCGGCAACTTGACAACGAAATTGAAAAGCTATGTCTTTTCGTTGGCGAGCAGAAAAAGATTGAGTTCACCAATGTTGCCGCGATTTGCACGCGGAACAAAACAGCGCGCGCGTTCGCACTGGGCGATGCTTTGGGTGACCGCGATTTGCCGCGTTTGTTGAACCGGCTGGACGAGGAGCTCTGGGAAATGAAATCCAACAAGGACAAATCCGAGATCGGCCTGCTTTACGGGTTGACCGGAAAAATCCGCGCAATGCTATTGCTGAAGGAAATGCTACGCGAAGGCTGGGTCAAACCGGAGATGGATTATAACCGGTTCAAGGCGCAATTGGAGCATGTGCCGAAGGAAAAATTGCCGGCGGACAAACGGTTCAATCCGCTGGCGCTGAATCCTTATGTGCTTTACAAAGCGCTGCCTCAGGCCAAAAAATACACCCAAGGCGAATTGGTTCGCGCGATGGATTTGTTATTGCGCTGCAACCAGCAGTTGGTGTTCAGTGGACTTGATGAAGCGCTGGTATTGCAACAGGCGCTCGTGCAGATTATCGCACCGCAGGCGGTCGCCGCCTGATTCGCAGAAAAACATTTGATAAAAAATGGCAACACCGCCGGTAAATCTATCAGTGTTTGTGGGGGGAAATTTTGCCTGTGTCAAAATCGCGGGGCGCGCGAATTTTTGTTCCAGCCCGGATTTTAAAACCCTGCTGGCGGAACTCGTGCAGAAAGGCTACGCGCATTTCGTCATTGATTTGTCGGAGTGCGTGTTGATGGACAGTACGTTTCTTGGAATTTTGGCGCAGTTCGGCTTGAAGTTAAATTCCGCCATCGGAACCGGACAGCCGGGGATTGAATTGTTGAACGCCAATGCGCGCGTCACCGAATTACTTGAAAACCTCGGCGTGCTGCATCTTTTCAGAACCACATCCGGGCCGCTGGAATTGCCGGTTGACGTGAAAACTTGCACGCCGGAGTCCATCCACCCGACGCACGAACAAATCGCGCGCACCAGCCTTGAAGCACACCAGGCGCTCATGGCGATGAATCCCGAAAACGCGGCGCGGTTCAAGGACGTGACGCAGTTTCTGGCCGAGGATTTGGCCAATCTCAAAAAATGCCAGTGACCCGCACTCGGCACGACGACGCTTGACAATTTGCCCGGGTGGGCTTTGTTTGTGGCATGAAAATGAATTGGAGAGCTTTTGTTTTTTTGGCTGTAACATTGATTGCCCCGCCCGTCTGCCAAAGCCGCGCGCAGGACAGCACCAACCCGACCAATGAGGTTTTGACGCTCAAAAAATTGATGGCGACCAACAGTGTTGTCACCAATACCGTCGGCATGGTGCTGGTGAAAATTTCACCTGGTTTGTGGGCGGGAAAATTTGAAACCACCCAGGACGCCTACCGAAAAACCATGCACAATAATCCCAGCGTTTTCAAAGGAACAGAAAAGCCGGTGGACTCGGTGAGTTGGAACGATGCGACGGCCTTTTGCGCGAAACTCACATCCGACGAACAGACCGCCAAAGAATTGCCGGATGGATACAGCTACATGTTGCCGACGCAGGATCAATGGCTGATGCTCATGGGCGACGCTTCGTTGCAAGATGCCGTTATGAAATTGAATAATGGAAATTGTTCCTCAACGGCACCGGTCGGCAGTCTGGGAGCGAACAGTCTCGGTTTATACGACACACGCGGCAACGTAATGGAATGGTGTCTCGACCCGCAGGATAAACCCTATCGTGTGTTGCGCGGCGGCGCGTGGGATACTTTTCTTCCAGTCAATGCGCGACCGGAATTCCGCTGGTATGCCCAGCCTGACGAAGCCAAAAACTCCTACGGCTTTCGCGTGATTCTTTCCGGCCCTTCACAATAGAACTTCAAGCCGCTGCCGGCGCGGGTGTGCCGAGTCCGGGTAATTTTGGTGGCGCGGGCTTGGGCGGCACTTCCGGCAGCGGGGTTGCCGCCTGCGCGCCGGTGGGCGGATCAACCTTTGGCGTTGGCGGCGGCGGCGTAAATTTTCCCAACCGCACAATGTCCTGCACTTGCGCGCCATCGAGCGTTTCGTATTCGAGCAGCGCGTTCGCAATCATTTCCAGCTTGTCGCGATTCGCAAAAATGATTTCGCGCGCGCGGTTGTAACAACCATTGATTATGCCACGCACTTCGGTGTCAATTTCCTGCGCAGTGGACTCGCTGTAAGTCTTGCGGCGCATCATGTCGCGACCGAGAAAAAATTCGTCGTCCTCGACGTATTGCACCATGCCGAGCTTTTCGCTCATGCCGTATTGGCAGACCATTGCGCGCGCCATGTTCGTCGCCTGTTGGATATCGCCGCCCGCACCGGTCGAAATGTCGCCAGAAGTAATTTCCTCGGCAATGCGCCCGGCCATCGTCATCGTGATCGTGTCGAGCAATTCTTTTTTGCGGTAATTCAAAATGTCTTCCTTTGGCAACGACATGGTCGAACCGAGCGACGGCCCGCGCGGAATGATCGTGACCTTATGCAGCGGATGCGTGTGGTCGAGCAAAACATTCACAAGCGCGTGGCCAGCCTCGTGCCACGCAGTAAGTTTTTTATTTTCGTCGGTCATCGCCAGACTGCGGCGTTCACGTCCCCAACGCACTTTGTCGCGGGCTTCTTCGAGTTCAACCTGGCCGACAAATTTCTTCCCGGTGCGCGCTGCAAGCAATGCCGCCTCGTTCAATAAATTCGCCAGTTCCGCGCCGGAATAACCCGGCGTGCCACGCGCCGTGACCGACAAATCAACGGCGGGATCAAGTTTCACGTTGCGCGCGTGAACTTTCAAAATTGCCTCACGCCCGCGCACATCCGGCAGATTTACTGTAATGCGACGGTCAAAACGGCCCGGACGCAACAGCGCAGGATCGAGAACATCCGCGCGATTCGTCGCTGCGATGATGATGATGCCTTCCTGCGTATCAAAGCCGTCCATCTCAACGAGCAACGCATTCAAAGTTTGTTCGCGTTCGTCGTTGCCGCCGCCCAGACCGACACCACGGCTGCGTCCAACCGCGTCAATTTCATCAATGAAAATCAGGCACGGCACATTTTTGCGTGCCTGGTCAAACATGTCGCGCACGCGGCTCGCGCCGACGCCAACAAACATTTCCACGAAGTCCGAGCCGCTGATGCTAAAAAACGAAGCATCCGCCTCGCCCGCGATGGCCTTGGCCAGAAGCGTTTTGCCCGTGCCCGGCGATCCGACCATCAAAACGCCTTTCGGAATTCTTCCACCCAGCCGTTGAAACTTTTTCGGGTCTTTCAAAAAATCAACCAGTTCCGAAACTTCCTCAATCGCCTCGTCAATTCCTGCCACGTCTTTGAATGTCGTTTTGTTGCGGTCTTTCGCGAGCATCCGCGCCTTGCTTTTACCGAAGCTCAATGCGCCCTTGCCCGCCATCTTGATCTGCCGGATGAAGAAAAACCAAAACAGGATGCCGATCAGCAGAAACGGCGCGATGTTGATCAGCAGATTGAACAGAACCGTGTTCTGCTGCGCCGCCGTAAATTTGTGCGACGCCAGCAGCCTGTCCAGTATGGTTGGGGTGAGCAGCACCTGAGAAACGGTGAACGGCGCTTCATTTGTTTTACCGTCCTTGTCAACTTTGTAATAGGTGCCGCTGATGTCGTTGAACGTCGCGTTCGGATAAGCCGACTGCGGCGTGTAGTCAATCGTCCCGTTCGCGATCAGGCCGGCGTCAAATTTCTGGAAGAATTCGCTCTCCGTGATCTGATTGGTCGGCACCTGCATCCGCTGATGCAACAATGCCAGTCCCACAATGCTCCCGATGATCAGTATCCACACAAGCCAGGTGCTCACGGGAAATTGAAAGTTACCCGGTGGCTTTTTCTGGCCGTCGCCGCCCTTTTTGTTTTGTTCTTCGTCAGACATGTTTTTTACTTTGGCAGAGAAAGCTAACATGGCATTGGCGCTTTCGCAATCAGCTAATTCTGCTATCTTTGCCGCGATGCATTTCGGTTCGCTCACCCTAAAATCCAACCTTTTTCTCTCGCCGCTGGCTGGTTACACCAACCTGCCCTTCCGCCTCGTCGTGCGCGAAGTCGGCGGTGTCGGCCTCTGCACCACCGACCTCGTCAACGCCCGTTCACTGCTAGGAAAAAATCACAAGGCGCTGAAATTGATTGAAACGCGCCCAGCCGATTCGCCGCTGGCCGTCCAACTTTTCGGAAGCGTGCCGGAAGAAATGCGCGACGCGGCGTTGATGCTCGAAAATCTCGACGTCGCTTCCATTGACATCAACATGGGTTGTCCCGTGAAGAAAGTCTGCAAAGTCGGCGGCGGCTCGGCCATGATGACTGAACTCGACAAGACCGCCGCGCTTGTTCGAGAAATGGTCAACTCCGTGAAAATTCCCGTCACGGCCAAAATGCGTTTGGGCTGGGACGATGATAATTTAACCGCGCCCGATTTGGCGCGGGCGCTTGAAGATGCCGGAGTCGCCGCAATTTTTGTTCATGGCCGCACGCGCGAACAAGGTTTTGGTGGCACGGTGAATCTCGCCGGAATCCGCAAAGTCGTTGAAGCCGTGAAAAACATTCCCGTTATCGGCAACGGTGACATCATCACGCCGCAGGCCGCGAAGAAGATGTTCGATGAAACCGGCTGCGCGGGCGTGAGCATCGGACGCGGCGCATTTTACGACCCGTGGATTTTCAAACGCACACTGTATTTCCTGGCGGACGGCGAACTGCTTCCTGAACCATCCTTTGCCGAGCGCGTGCGCGTCATCCACCGCCACTTGGATTTGATGATTGAAGTTTTTGGCGAGGAACTCGGCTGCCGGATGTTCCGCAAAGTCGCACCGTGGTATGCCAAGCGCTTCGGCCCGTGCCACGAATTCAACAAGCGCGTCGTGCAAATTTCCAAGCGCGCGGAATTCCACCAAGTTCTGGAAAATTACATCCGCTGGCGCCGGCAATTTCTCGACGACAACGGCGAATTGCAACCGCGCTTCCGTCCGCCGCCGATGGTCGCGTCCTTCATGCGCGAGCCGGCTTCAACTCAACGCGAACAAATTCCCGTGCCGAAAGGTCCGGTGGAAGTCTGGTGATCTTCCACTGTGGTTTAATGGGAATTATCCACCTGACATAGGGGATAATTTCCAATATTCCAAAAATGGACTCTGGATGAAGATTACTTCCAACACCCATTTTTGGGTTCAGTGAAAAACGCAGAGAACCGAACGCAATGCGCACCCATGCGCTTCAAAAACTGACGAGATTCTTTTTTGCCCAAGATTACTTCGGCTTGCGCAGCATTACCGCCAGCCCGCCAAGACCCAGCAATTCCAGCGTCGTCGGCTCAGGAACAGGAACAAACGTATATGTGACAGAAAGGATTATCAAGCAGCGGAAACAATGGCGATTGAAATTGTCGGGGTAAAAAAGCGTAAGGGCAGCGCAAGGACATATTTGAAAATATCGTCATCCCTTCCGTCGCCGTTTTGCCGGATCGATTTCAACTTTCAACGTCGTGTCAGCGTTTAGGCCGCTTTGGTTTTTCACCGAACACCGAATCAATCACTTTTCTGAATTGGCTGTCAGGAACGGATTTTTGCGCTTCCGGACCGGCGATCTCTGCCTCCAAATCAAGCACGAACGTCTTCAACCGGTCGCAACGGTCATGGAGTTTTTTAATCGCCACTTCCAGATGCCCGACTTCGGCTCTCAAGGCTTCCGCGATTTCTTTTTTATTCATAATGAAGATTTCCATTTATTGCGGCATGGATGATATATTTCCAATAACATTTATTTCCCAAGACAAAACTGGCTGAAGATCGAGTCCAGCAAATCTTCCGTCGCCGTTTTACCGACGATTTCGCCGACGGCATTGACGGCGATGCGTAAATCCAGCGCGACCAGTTCGAGTGTCGCATCCGCGCGCAATGCGTCGAGCGTGTGCAACGTGGCCGCGTGCGCGCGACCGAGCGCCTCCTGATGCCGCGAGTTGATCATCACTTGCAGCATCCCGGCCTCGATTTTGCCCGTCCAGACCAGATTTTTAATCGCATCTTTCAACGCTTCAATCCCCTGCCCGCTCAAACAGCAAACGTCAACGGCTGGCGTGGAGATATTCTCCGGCAATTTTAATTTGTTCGGCAAATCGGTTTTGTTGCAGACGAGTATCCGTTTTTTACCGGAGAATTCGTCGAGATAAATTTCATCCGTGTTTGCGAGCGGTTCACTCGTGTCAAGCACATGCAAAATGAATTCGGCTTTCGTCAGCGATTCACGGCTGCGGCGGATGCCTTCGACTTCGACGTCGTCGCGCGCCTCGCGCAGACCTGCGGTATCAATAAACACGACCGGCAGGCCGCGAATGTTCGCCGTCTCCTCAATCGTGTCGCGCGTCGTCCCGGGAATCGGCGAAACGATGGCACGGTCGTGGCCAAGCAATTGATTGAGCAGACTGGATTTACCCGCATTGGGCCGGCCGGCAATCGCCGCGCGGATGCCGCGACGCAAAATTTGTCCTTCATTGGCCGTTCGCAATAATTCGTCCATGAATGTGATGCCGTTTTCCAATCGCTGCAATAATTTTTCCTTCGTGGCCGGCGAAATGTCTTCGTCGGGAAAATCAATGTGCGCTTCGACGTGTGCGAGCATGTGCATCAAATCGTCGCGGAGTTGATTGATACGTTGCGAAAGCCTTCCAGCGAGCTGTTCGTTGGCGGCGGCGAGTGCGAGTTCGGTGCGCGAATGAATCAAATCAGCAACGGCTTCCGCTTGCGCAAGGTCAATGCGACCATTGAGAAACGCGCGGCGGGTAAATTCGCCCGGTTCGGCCAGTCGCGCGCCGTTTCCCAAAATCGCATCAAGGACGAGCTTTGCGGGCAAAATGCCTCCGTGACAGGAAATTTCGACGGTGTCCTCGCGCGTGAACGTGCGCGGCGCGCGCATGACGGCGAGCAGAACTTCGTCAATGATTTTTTGGCCGCGGATAATTTTCCCGAAATGAATCGTGTGCGTCGGCGCAGCGGACGGCTTCAGTGAACTTTTCCCGACGGGCAGAAAAATTTTATCGGTTACGGCAAACGTCTGCGCTCCAGAAATGCGCACGACGGCCAGCCCGCCTTCCCCAAGCGGCGTGGCGATTGCGGCGATGGTGTCGTCGTGCATCAGTTCGTGCTTCGTGAATGGTCAAATCGTTGCATCGAGCAAATCAAAAAAAATCGCGCTGCAACGATTCTGCGAATCATGCATGACGGCAATTCCCCACTTGATTTTCCACGTCGCGGTTCTGCAAAAAAAGGCGCGCCTTCTCGTAACTTTTTTTGTGAAGATAATGCAACAGTGTCGGATCGGTGTCGCGCGGCAGTTGTTTCATCAGTTCATCAATGCGCGCGAACAGCGGCAGCAGGTCGGGCTTCGGATTCGCCGTCGGCATCGCCTTGACGGCGTTATCCAGTTCCACGAGCGCCTTGAGCAAGGCTGGCAATGTTTCCACGCGATGAGTTTTACCGTTTGGCGGCACGCTGACAATCAAATCCGCACTTCCGGACCATTGCGTTTTCAAAATGCCGCACGATTTTAATCGCATGAAAACAATCTCGCTGGCTCTGCTGGCCGTGCTGTTGTTCGCCGGTTGCGCCCACAAGGCCGAAAATTGACTGGGCGGTGTGATGGTGCCGAGCTACACTCAAGGCTGCTCGCTGGTTTTTTATTTGCGGCTGACTTTTGGCGCGGACGGCAAGCTGACCGCGTGGAAAAAATATTACCAGTGAAAATCCGCTTTCGCCGGAAGCAGGCGCGTGATTTACTCGCGGCGTGAACGTTGACCTCGGCATCTGGAGCAAACTGACGAAAGTCGTCATCGGTCTCGTCGTGCTTGCCGTGCTGCTGCTCATCGGCATGTGTTATCTGCCGGTCATCCACGAAAACGAGCGGATGCGCCGCCAGATCATGATCTTCCAGGATCAGATCCAAAAAGAGGAAGCCCGCTCCAAGGAACTTCAAGCGCAGGTGGATGCCCTGCTGCACGATCCGAAAACGGTGGAACGCCTGACACGGGAAAAACTCGGTTACGCCAAGCCGGATGAAACCGTCGTGCGTTTTGAATCGACGGCGACGAATGCGATGGCGCGATAAAATTGCCATACCTTTGTCGCTTGAATCAAATCAAAGAATCAAATAACTTACAGCCATGAATACGGTTGAAGAAATTGAACAAGCCGCCGAGCAACTCGCTCCGTCGGACTTTGACCGGCTGGCTTCGTGGGTTAGTGCGCGCTATCACGACCTTTGGAAACGGCAGATGGAGCGCGACGCGACGGCGGGCAAGCTGGATTTTCTCTTCGATGAAGCCGCTGCCGAAAGTCAGGCCGGTTCACTCCACGACTGGCCTGCGGACAAGAAATGACTTCCAAAGCCACGCGCCGGTTTTGGAAACTCTATCAGGAATTGCCCGAATTCGTTCAGCGGCTGGCGACGAAAAATTACCGGCTCTGGCGTGACAACCCGCGTCATCCGTCACTGGATTTCAAGAAACTTGCCGGACACGGCGAACGCTTTTCCATCCGCGTGGGCGACCACTATCGCGCCTTGGGACACAAAATTGACGGCGGTGTTGAATGGGTTTGGATTGGCACGCACGAGGACTACAATAAACTTGTGGGTTGAAACGGTCGTGCGGTTTGAATCAACGGCGACGAATGCGATGGCGCGATAAAAGAATCTAGTTTGAATTCTTCGGCGCATCCGGCGGAATAATGTTTCGGAGAATTACCGTGGTTTTGAAAATTTTGCCGCCGCGTTTCAAGGTGAGTTCAAGTTTGGTTCCGGCTGGACTATTCCAAAAACGACTTAAAGGCAAAATGTTTGGGTCTGTTCGCCATTTTGTGGTATCAAGTTCACCAATTTTCAGAAGAACATCATCGTCACGAATTCCTGCTTCATAAGCCGCGCTGCCGTCCACGACATGAGCAACAAGGTTATTGCTTTGCATATCTTGCGGGACAAAGACAGCACCGAGGCGATTGTGCCAGTAAGGTGAGGGTGGCGTCATTTTTGGCCGCAGATAAGCAATCCCATGTTTTCCATCAATAACGATGTCCAACCGCTTCAATGCAGCAAGTCCAAGCGATGCCTTAAATTTAATATCCGTCGTTGTTTCAGCCCGATCTGCTTCCATAATGGGCACATCAGTTAGCATTAATGGACCAAGAGAAATCTCTTGCGCCCATGATTCTTCCTTTACCACTAACCCAGCACCCGGCATATAAGCCGCATCGAGCGTTATTAATTCATTTGTATGCGCTGCTTTCCATTCACGCCACATCTGTGGAACAACGCTAACTCCATTTGGTTTTCCTGTATCTATAGTAACAGTCATCTCCTTGTCTTTTTTATCAGACACTTCAAAACCAAGAACATCCAAATTAGTTTTAACACGAAATTTCATCCAGCTTGGATCGACCGGCACATTTTGGAGAAGTTCAACAGTGTCTTTTATTGCGTCAATTTGAAGAATATTTGAACTGATTAGTGGCCATCCAATAACTCCATCTGCATCTTTGATATATGGCGGCATTTCAATAACTATCATTTTGGTTTGAAAATTTGTTATTCCAATATCCACATTATACGTTTCGGTAAGTCTCCCAAGAATTTCGCCGGGTTTGAGCCGATAATTCAAATCTGGTGGGAGAACCTTGAGTCCCAATTTTTGGGCTGTTGCCGAAAAAAGAATGATTGGTGAATCGCCTCCCGTGTCAAAAACAATCCGAACAGGCTCGCCGTTAATTTTTACAATTAGCCACTAAATACGTTCATCGTCAGCCTTGGTAATGCCTGCGCATAAGGACGCCAGAATGATTAAAGAAATTATTTTCATTCACTGACGCACGCCATTGACTCAAACCGTCAAAATTTCCTTTTCCTTGTGCGCGAGGTGCGCGTCAATTTTGGCGATGTATTGGTCGGTCAGCTTCTGGATTTCTTTCTCGGTCTTTTCCTGGTCTTCCTCGCTGGTCTCGCTGGCCTTGACGGCCTTTTTCAAAAGTTCCATCGCGTCGCGGCGCACATGGCGCACGGCCACGCGCGCGTCCTCGGCCATCTTGCGGGTGATCTTCACGAATTCCTGGCGTCGTTCCGCGCTCAATTCCGGGAACGCGACGCGGATGATTTTCCCCTGCACAACGGGCGAGAGGCCGAGGTTCGCCTTCTGGATCGCCTTCTCAATCGCCTGGATGCCGGTCATGTCCCACGGTTGCACGACCAACATGCGGGGTTCCGGCGTGGAGATGCCGGCAAGTTCGCGCAGGCGCATCTGCGAGCCGTAGACTTCCACCAAAATGTTCTCAATGAGCGAGGAGGATGCCTTGCCGGTGCGGACGCCGGACAATTCGTTCACGATGACCGTTTCGGTCTTGATCATTTTTTCTTCCGCTTCCAGCAAAATTTCATCGGATGACATAGTGCAGGCAGGTTAACAATGAAACCGCAGCGGGTCGAATGAAAATTAAGTCGTGCTTGTTGCCGCATTGCACCAACGAAGGTGCGCTGCTAGACTCGCAACGTGGCGGACATCGTTTTAACCACGCTCAACGCGAAATACATCCATGCCGCGTTTGGACTGCGCTATCTGCTGGCCAACCTTGGCGAGCTGCGGTCGAGCGCGGCGCTCATCGAATTTGAAATCAACCAGCGGCCGCTCGACATCGCGGAAATGTTGATCGCATGCGAGCCGAAAATCATCGGCCTCGGCGTTTATATCTGGAATGTCGCGCCGACCACGGAAGTCGTCGCCGCCATCAAACGTCTTCGACCTAAAATCAAAATCATCCTCGGCGGGCCGGAGGTCAGTTACGAAACGGAAGGCCAGCCCATCGTCCAACTCGCCGACCATGTCATCACCGGCGAAGCGGATTTGAAGTTCGCCGAGGTTTGCCGCGTGTTGCTGGATGACGGTTCGCGAGGGTGCTCGCCCCACCAACTTCAAAAAATCATTTCTGCCGGACTGCCGGATTTTTCCAAAACCGTTTTACCCTACGACCTTTACACCGACGACGATCTCGCGCATCGCATCATCTACGTCGAGGCCTCGCGTGGCTGTCCGTTCACCTGCGAGTTCTGTCTTTCATCGCTCGACATTCCTGTTCGGCAGGTTCCCCTGCCCGTTTTTCTCGAACAAATGCAACGGCTGCTCGATCGTGGCGTAAAGCAATTCAAGTTCGTTGACCGTACGTTCAATCTCAATGTAGCCACCAGCAAGACGATTTTGGAATTTTTCCTTGCGCGCCATCAGCCCGGACATTTTTACCATTTTGAAATGATTCCCGACCGGCTGCCCGCCGAACTGCGCGAAGTCATCGCCAAATTTCCACCTGGCACGCTGCAGTTCGAGGTCGGCATCCAGACGTTCAATCCCGAAGTCGGCACGCTCATCAGCCGGCGGCAGAATTACGAACGGCTCGCGGACAATTTTAATTTTCTGCGCCGCGAAACCTGCGTTCACATCCACGCGGATTTGATTGTCGGGCTGCCCGGTGAAACGCTGAAAAGTTTTGGCGCCGGATTCGACCAGCTCATCGCGTTAGGCCCGCAGGAAATCCAGGTCGGCATCCTGAAACGGCTGCGCGGCACGCCAATTGTCCGGCACGACACCGAATGGCAGATGGTTTACAGCGCTCATCCACCCTACGAAATTTTGCAAAACAAGCTCGTTGATTTTGCCATGATGCAACGCCTGCGCCGCTTCGCCCGCTACTGGGATTTGACCGGCAACAGCGGCAACTTCGTGGAAAGCACGCCGCTCATCTGGCGCGGCACTTCGCCGTTTCACGCCTTCCTGCGCTGGAGCGACTGGCTGCATGCGCGCGTGAAACGCACCGACAGCATCGCGTTGCTGCGGCTCATGGAATTGCTCTTTGAATTTCTCACCAGCGAACTGTGGCTTGACGCGAAGCCCGTCGCCAAAACTCTGTGGCGTGATTATAAACGCGGCGGTCGCCACGACAAACCGGGTTTCATGAAAGATTTTCTTTCGTCAGAAGAACTACTGTTGCGGCCGCCAAAAACCAAGACCGCATTGCCCAAACGTCAGACACGGCATCTGGTTTGAAGTTAGAAAGATCAGGACACAAGCGAGAATTATTCCGCCAGCAAACGTTTTTCCGCCTCTTCGTTCGTCAGATTGTATTTCGCGCGCAACACGGCCGTGCCCACGACCGGCGGACAGGCTTGATCCAATTTCATGCGCGGCTCAACATATTCGATGACTTCAAAAAGCAATTGGTTCGCCGCCTCGTAAGACAAGCCGGCAAGCTGCACGATGTAACGCGTCGCGCGGTCAATCAATTTCAAATTGCCCGGTACGACCCAGACCATGTAATTGCCCATCACGCGACCGAGGCGAACCATTGTGCAGGTCGAAAGTGCATTCATCACCAGCTTCACCGCCACGCGCGTCACGCCGTCGAGGAGAAAATCCGTCTCCGGCACAGAAACAAACACTGGTTCAATTTCCAATTCCCGATTTCCGATTTCTGATTTCCCAAAACAAATCATCCCAACCTTCGCTCCCGATTTCCGCGCCGCCGCCAATTGCACACGATGAAATCCATCCCGCGAAAGCAGTGAATTTTTTTCTGTGTCCGACAAAATTCCAATCGCGCAATCACCGTTTCTTAAAGCGCGATGCAGCAAGCCATCCAAACCAATCTTGAATCGCATCAACTCCGCGCAGCTGATTTTGCGAATTGTTTCACAAGAACTTGCCAATTTGCCTTCGCTGACCAACTTACGCACTTCGTTCTCGCCCCACTTGATGCAACGTGGCTTGCGTTTGAGAATTTGTTCCCATGCCTGCGGCGTTTCTTGAGTTGATAAAAATAGAAACGCCCATGATTCAGTCGCGGTCGTGTCATCAAACTTTCGGAACGGCGGCGTGCAATATGTTGGCGACCGCTCCGTCGTGTCCGTGAGCACATCAATCCCGAACCGGTCGGCGAAATAATTATTCCTGTGACCGCTGCGATAAACCGATTCCTCTAATGCGACAAGCCCGGCCAGTTGCGCGAGCAGTTGCGGCGATTTTAAGCACGTGTGTATTTCGGCCAGCTTTTCCAGGAACTTTTGTGGAACACCCGTCGAATCAAGTTCCAGCAAATCGCGCGCGACCATTTCCAAAATGGTGAGCATCACGCAGAGTTGAATTGAAGTCGCCTGCATCCGCGTCGAACCCGTGATGGCCATCGGGCCGGTGGTCAGGTTGATTTTTTCGACACGCGAATCCTGAATTACTTCGCGACTGCGTTCAACATGTTCGCGCAAAATTTCATCCGGGTTGTTATAGATAAAATAGACTTTTGCGCCTGCGGCCACACCCGCCCACGCCGTGCCGATGACAAACGAAGTTTCGCCGCCTTCGGTGATGGCAAAGACAATGTCTTTCGATGAGACGCCCAAATCGGTAATCTGCCTTTTGCCAAACGCAGCAAAATCTTCAAAGCCTTCGACCGATTTGATGAGCGCATAATCGCCACCGGCCATCACGCCAACGGTGCGGCTCTCAAAATCCGTCTGCCCGCGCCGCTGCCAAAAATCGCGCCAGACGGAATCAAGCAGAATGCTCAACCGCCCGGTCGAGCCGCAGCCGCTGAAAAAAATGCGCCCGCCGCTTTTCAATGAACGTAGAATCGTTTCCTTGATTTCCCCTGCCCTGCCCGATTCAACAAACTCGTGGAATTTGCGGATCACATCATCATCCACATCAAAAAGCAATTTCAGCGCGGCGGCAGCGTCTTGTTTCGCCACGTCGCTCAAATTCGCCGTGACGGAATGCGACGATTCCGTCACGAGAGCGCCGAGCTTGAACTGGCCACTGATTTTCAGAAATTCTTCGGAGCGTTTTTTGGAACTGTCGGTCACACATCATTCGTAAAGGTTTTTCAGCGCTTCGCGCAAGTCTGGGAATTGAAAGTTGAATCCCGATGCCAGCAACTGTCCCGGCACGACGCGTGGGCTTTGATGGTCAATTCTGTTTCTGTGCGAATAAAAAAATGCCCCGACTTCAAACATTCATTCTGTAACCGGAAGGCCAAACGGAGCGCCGCAAGTTTCGCAGATGAGCCGCATCATTTCACGGTTTGGCAAAGGATTGGGTGTGGCAATGTTGATTGATCCGCTCAAATTTTCATTTCCAATAATCCACCCGGCAGCGCGGCAAAAGTCTTTCTCATGAACCGTTTTCCGCAAGTAAGAAAATCCAGAGCATCCACAATAATTTCTATTGGTTGGCCAGACGTTTTAGTTCGTCGGCTGCGGTCTGGCTTCCTTGGTCGGCCGCGCGTTGCAGATATTCCTGTGCCTTCAAAAAGTCTTTGGCAACGCCGTCGCCGGTCAGGTAACGCTCGCCCATCCGCAGTTCGCCGTAGGCATCGCCCTGGGCGGCGAGTTGCTCGTTTTCCTGCAATGCATTCGCCGCTAATTTTTTTGCCACCGCCTGCGACGCCCGTTTTTGGGCATCCTGCTGGCTGGCCTTCGCCGCCATGATTTCTTCGGCGGCTTGACTCCATCTGGCAAGCTGGGCTTCCGAAATTTGCAACGTGTCCGGCCCGGCGTATTCAATTCCTTCGGCTTGCTGACGATTTTCTCCAATCACCACCAGTTTTGTTTTGGGGGTCAAGCTGTCGGGGTTGTCGTCATCAAGCAAACTACTGGCGATTTCGGCCAGCCGGTTCACTGGAATGATTTTTGTTATGGGCAAATTTTCCACACCGCCGGCCAGTTCACCGCCGTCAGCTCTGCGGTAGGGTTTTCCCAACTCGACGCGGGCCTCATGCGCTGACCGGCTGACCTGTCCCGAACCGGGTGTGCTGTCAAAATAAAGCATCCGGCCTTCTGCGGTTGGAAAGCCGGCACAGGCGTGCCCGATGAGTTTTCCCTCGAATTTAATTCCGATCACTTCCGCTGGAATGCCGTTGGACTCTGCCTGCGCCACGATGTCCTCGGCGAATTCCAGACAATTGAACTTTTCTCTGCCGGTTTTTTCGGCAGTGGTTTCGCTGGTGTAGGGAATAGGCGGTGGCCGGTATTTCCTGATAAAGTCTCTGGTTTCTGCTTCCGTGGCTTTCTGACCCTGGCTTGGTGTTTCGTTTGGGACTGCTTTGAGCAACAGCACCCTTTGATAAACTTCCTCGCCGTGCCTGATGGTCGCCTTTTCGGTTGCGGTTATGGTGGCATCCTGATTTGTGACCAGCGCCCATTGGCCGGGATAATTTTGCGGGTCAAATGTGCTGTCCGCTTCCAACACCGTGCTGACGTGCAGGATGCCCGCAAGCAACATCGCCAGACCGATGTGTCGAATTCTTCTCACAACTAACATTAACACATTGCTCAACCGAATATAGTAATCTTTGATAACAGCGACAAGTGCGGCATATTGGATAAGCATGTCTCGCAAATTGTGACACACATTTCTTGCAAGATTCTGATATTTTTTGACTTCCCAATGACCAATGAACCGCCAAAAAGAACTAAAGGGCAGCATAAACGCGACGCAAAAGAAGCCTTACACAACCTGAACCACCAACTCGATGAATATCCGTGGAATAAGCTGCAGATCAGGAATGATTGGCAAAATTCTTGTTTATTGCTAATATTATCTCTCATGAGCCCTGTCAAATATACACAAGCCTTCCTTGACCATAAGCCCCGCGGACTTTCCACTATATATCAGTGTTGTTTCCGCAGATTTCAACGATTTTTATTTGCCATAAATCTTGCAGTTTCGCTGCTTGTTCCGTCCACAACAATCGCCCAACCAGCGGCGAGACAATTTTTGCGCGGCCATGTGCCGGCGGCGGTGGCACGTTTTCATTTGCAACCGATTGGCCGGTTGTCAGCGACAACGCGTTTGAATTTTTCCATCGGTCTGCCGTTGCGCAATGAGAAGGCGCTCGGTGATTTGCTTGTACAAATTTACGATCCAGCCAGCCAAAAATTTCGTCATTATCTCACTTCGGATGAATTCGCGGAACAATTTGGCCCGGCGGAAGCAGATTACGATGCGGTCATTGCCTTTGTCAGGACTAACGGCCTGATTGTGACCGGCACGCATACGGATCGCACGTTATTAGACGTGAGTGGTTCGGTCTCCGATATCGAAAGGATTTTTCATGTGACGATGCGCATTTACCGGCATCCGAGGGAGAACCGGAACTTTTTTGCGCCGGACATTGAGCCTTCAATTGATTTGGCAGTTCCGGTTTTGCACATCAGTGGCCTCGACAATTTTATAGTGGCGCGCCCGGCGAGTCTTAAAATGACTCCAATAAACCACGCGCGGGCGGTGAAAGCAGCCTATGGTACGGGACCGTCTGGCTTTTACATGGGAAATGATTTCCGGGCCGCCTACGTTCCGGGTGTTTCCCTCAATGGCTCCAACCAAATCGTCGGGCTTTTTGAATTGGACGGTTATTATACGAATGACATCACGGCTTACGAGACCAACGCCGGATTGCCGAGCACCCTGTTGACGAATGTATTGATTGATACCAGTGGCGCTGCTGGAAGTGGCAACAGTGAAGTGGCACTGGACATCGAAATGGTAATTTCCATGGCAACGAATTTATCCAAAGTGATTGTCTATGAAGGCCCCAATCCCGGAAGTACTTCCGATTATTTAAACCTTTTGAGCAGCATGGCCACGAACAATCTGGCCAAGCAGATTAGTTCTTCCTGGATAATTGGTGACGATGCCAATTTTGATCTTATATATAAGCAATTTGCCTTGCAAGGGCAGTCATTTTTTCAAGCTTCGGGCGACGACGGCGCGTATTATCCTGGAATAGGAGGATCAGTTGACGACACAAACATCACATTGGTTGGTGGAACAACTTTGTCCACCATCGGACCGGGCGGCCCATATGCGGCGGAAACAGTTTGGAACGCGTATAGCAACGGCGAAGGTGCGGGCGGCAGCGGCGGCGGAATCAACCTAACCGGCGTTCCAATACCAAGCTGGCAAACCGGCATCAACATGATGACCAATCAAGGTTCGCCCACGCTGCGAAACATTCCCGACGTGGCGATTAATGGAGATGATGTTTTTGTCGTGGCAGACAACGGACAACAAGAATTTGTTGACGGCACCAGCGTGGCGGCACCTCTATGGGCGGGATTTACCGCGCTCGTCAATCAACAGGCGGTCGCCAGTGGCAAGCCGACAGTCGGTTTCATCAACCCGGCGATTTATGCCATCGGTAAAAGCCCGTATTACGCCTATGATTTTCACGACATCACCACCGGCAACAACACGAACACAACCGTCGGTAACAATTACTTTGCCGTTCCCGGATACGACTTGTGCACCGGCTGGGGCACACCCGCCGGACAAAATCTGATTATTGCTCTCGCAACACCTGACACTTTGGGGGTTTTGCCCGGAACCGGTTTCACTGCCTACGGTCCGGTCGGCGGTCCGTTCTACATCAGCGTTGAAAACTTCACACTCACGAATTCTGGAGCTGGTTCACTAAACTGGGCGGCGGGTACGCCGTCTTGGCTCACCGCCACGCCCGGAAGCGGCACTTTGTCGGCCAAAAGTTCCGTCATAGTTACTGTCGGCATCAATTCCGCAATCAACGAATTGCTTCCGGCAACTTACACGGCCAACGTTGCGTTCACGAATCTCACGAGCGGTATTGCACAACTCTGCCTGTTCACCTTGCAATTGGGGCAATCGCTTGTCCAAAATGGCGGCTTTGAAACCGGCGATTGTTCACTTTGGACTTTCAATGGCGATTACTCAGATTCTTCAGGCGATTTCGAAGATGGTGTTGTCGGTGCCAACACTTTTCCCGATGACGACGGCACGAATTGGGTTCATTCCGGTGCTTACGGCGCGGCTTTCGGCGAAGAAGGCATGCTCGCTTATCTTTCCCAGAAGCTGACGACTTTGCCGGGGCAAAACTATCTGCTCTCTTTCTGGATGAACAATATCGGGGGCGCGATACCCAATCAGTTTTTAGTGAACTGGAACACAAATTCCACGAGCACAAATACCATCTTCAATCAAGTCAACGTGCCCGAAATCGACAATTGGACGAATATGATGTTCATCGTCACCGCCACCGCCACCAATACCGTGCTTCAATTTGGATTGGAGAACGACAATTATTATTTCGGCCTTGACGACATCGCGTTGCAACCCATTCCAACACCAACCTTCCGCACGGTTGCCAAAACGAACAATGTTATTCAATTCACCTGGAACTCGCTCGCCAGTCTTGAATATCAAATTCAATACACGACTAATCTTGCCAGTGCCAATTGGATTAATCTCGGCAGTTCTGTCATCGCGACCGGGTTCACCCTCACCGCTACCAATTCAATCGGGACGGATATGCAACGCTTTTACCGCATCCAATGGGTGCATTGATAAAATGATGGAAGTTGGGCAATTTTTTGCCAGTTGGCACTTACAGTTTTGGTTTCGCGGTTGATACCATCGTTCCGGCCGGCACGGCGCGATAAAACTCCCGGGCAGAATTTGGATTGTGATCGGCGATTTTAACCGAACCACCCGGAGGTATTGTATTCGTTGAGAACGGCGTCCAATGCACCAGATCGGTTGACGCCTGTATGACACTGTTGCTTCCAACCGGGCCGGTCAAGACAAAACTAAAAATGCTATTACTCATACTGGAACCGGACAATTGTTGTGTGACAAGAGGTTGCACTCCGGGGGGTGGCATCGGCACTGCGTAAGATACTTCGGTGGAAAACGAACTTTCCACGCCGGCGGCATTGTAGGTTGTCGCTGCAAAATAATAGGTGCTTCCGTAGACCAGGTTGGAAATCGTCAAGCTGGTTGCCAGCCCGACGGATGTCTCGTTGGTGTAAACGCCACTCGTCCCACCGTAATAAATGTC
>Ga0182015_10000494_pt1 | contig 56320 bp, 47 predicted proteins | sample 712P3MmetaG_FD_120478 | JGI IMG/M metagenome (GOLD analysis project Ga0182015, IMG submission 120478) | Permafrost microbial communities from Stordalen Mire, Sweden - 712P3M metaG | ecosystem: Environmental > Terrestrial > Soil > Wetlands > Permafrost | place: Sweden: Stordalen | collected...
GCGACAGTGCGACTGCAGAACTCGTTCGCCCGGCTCCTGCGGCGATACGCCGCTCGCCTCCAACAGCGACCACGAAGGCTCACGAAGCCGTCCCTTGGACGGCAGCGCCAGAGAGAGGCGGCGGTTCATCGTCGACTCCTCTTGAGCACGGCCCCGTAGCCGCCCTCGCCGTAGTGGAGCCACTGGGCGACGCGTGTGATCGTGGCGGTCGACGCGCCGGTGCGCCGTGATATCTCCTGATACGAGATCCCCTCGTTCACCAACCGAGCGACCTGGAGCCGTTGGCCCATCGCGTCGATCTCGGTCGTCGTGCACAGGTCACGCAAGAATGCCGCGGTGACTGCCTTGTCGCGAAGCGCCACGAACGCTTCGACGAGTTCATCGAAGCGCGCGGCCGTCTCGGGATTGGCTTCGGCGGAAGTTACTTTGCCACTGGTCATTTCACTATGCTAACATGCTAACACGCTGCTATGCAAGTGATCCCCGCCCTCGACCTCCTTGGTGAGGACGCCGTTCGCCTCGAACGGGGTGACTTCGAACGCGTCATCTTTCGCCAGCCCATTGAGGAGTTCATGGCGCGAATCGTGGCGACCGAGCCTCCTCTCGTCCATATCGTCGACCTCCAGGGCGCTCGAGACGGCGCGCTGCGTCTCGACGTGGTCCAACGATGCGTGGCCGTGGCCGACGGTGTGCCCCTCCAGGTCTCGGGTGGGATCCGTTCCATCGAAGGCGCTCGCGCCGCTCTGGTCGCCGGCGCGGCGAGAGTCATTGTCGGAACCGCGGTGTGGGCGGCCAACGACGCACTCGAACTCTTCGTGCGTACCCTCGGCGAGCAACTCCTCGTGGCCCTCGACGTGAAAGACGGTCAAATCGCCGTACGTGGTTGGACCGAATCGAGCGGTCTCGACTTCGACGAAGCGCTCGCACGGTGCCGCATCGCCGGCGTCGCGCGACTCCACGTCACCGCGATCGATCGCGACGGCACCATGCGCGGCCCGGACCTCGAGCTCTACCGCGCGGCGTGCGCGTCGGGCATCGCGGTGATCGCGGCGGGCGGCATTCGCGATGACCGCGACGTCGAGGCGTTGGATGCCATTGGATGCGAAGCGGCGGTCATGGGGCTCGGCTATCTCGCACGCCTCGGCTTGAACTTCGACTCGTAGAGAAAACACGAGCTAGGTCAATGAGATGACGACCTTGCCACGCACTTCGTGATCGGTCACGCCGCCTCGCAACACACGAATCGCGTTGCTCCACTCGTCGAGTGAGTAGCGATGCGTGATAAGAAACGACGGCGTGAGGTTTCGCGCGTTCACTTCATCGACGACGTCGCCGAATGCGCGACTCGTGTACGAGAAACTTCCTTGGATCACGATGTCGTCATTGACGAGGTCGTCCGGGGCGAGGTCGACGCGAGTGCCGTGCGGGGGCAGTCCCAGGAGGACCACCGTCGCGCCCCGATCGGCGAGGGCAACCGCCGCCGACGCCGACGCGCCGGTGCCGGCCGCCTCGATGACGAGGTCGAAACGATCATCGGGCGTGTCGGTGACAAACCGGTCGGCACCCGCAGCCTTCGCCAGTGACTCCTGGGCGCCTCGACGACCGATCACTGCGACGCGAGAGGGATTGAACCGGCGCACGAGGTGCGTCGCCAAGAGCGCGATCGTGCCGTCGCCCACCACCGCGACGTTGAGGTCGTTTCGCAACGCGTATCGAGTGAGCGCCCGCCAGACGACCGCCATCGGTTCGATGAGAACCGCGTCATCTGGGTTCACCGACTTCTCGATTCGGTGAATCAGTCGCGTCGGCACGGCGATGCGCTCGGCGATCGCGCCGGGTCGGGTGAAGCCGATCTCGTCGTAGGTCGTGCATCGGTTCGTCGCACCGATGAGGCACTCGGGACAGACGCCGCACGGTATGACGCCTTCGACGACGACGCGGTCACCGCGTTCTGCGACACCGGTCACATCGTCCAAGAGCTCGCCTACCCACTCGTGACCGAGGATCAACGGGTAGCGGACGTACGCCGGATCGATCGTGCCGTCGATCAACTCGAGATCGGTCCCACACACGCCGGCGAGCAGCGGAGCCACTACTACCTCGCCACCCGTGACTACGGGGTCACTGACGGTCTCAAGCTCGACGTCGTACGGTGCGCGTACGACGAGCGCGCGCATCAACTTCGCCCTTGACGAATTCCACCCAGTAAGAAGGTCATCCGATCAGCGTGCTCTTTCACAATGGCGCCAAGACGTTGGACTTCGCGGAGCGGGACATCAACTTTGAGCCCGGTGATACTGAGGGCGCCGGCGCACCGTCCATGGTGGTCGAAAAAGGCGGCACCGACGCAAAATACTCCTTCGGCCTCCTCCTCGTCGTCGGTAGCGTAGCCCTCAACACGAACCCGATCGAGGTCTTCGAGCAGCGCCGACACCTCGGTCAGGGTCTTAGAGGTGTGGACGGCCATTCCCGCTTCGGCGATGAGGCTGCGCACCTGCTGCTCGTCCATCTCGGCGAGGATGGCCTTGCCTGCGGCGGTCGCGTGCGGCTCCTCACGTTGGCCGAGTGGCGCGTGAAAGCGAATCGAGCCCTCTCCGTCGATGCGTTCGAGGAACACGGGATAACCGTTCTCGTTCATGGCGAGACGCGCGGTCAAACCGGTGACGCCCGAAAGGTCACGCAACGTTGGTAGTCCCAGCTCGGTGATCGACGTCTGTTGACCAACGAGGTCGCCGAGTCGAAGAAGGTTGAGACCGAGCACGTAGCGAGGCCCGGGATCGACCGCGCGCAAGAGTCCCGCCGCACTGAGCGTTCTCGCGAGTGAGAGCGCCGTGCTCTTGGCGACCTTCAAATGTCCGGCGATTTCGGTGACGCCGAGTCCGGCGCCGCCAGCGTTGCCGACGAGGTCGAGGAGCGACGCAGCGCGGGCCACTGATTGCACTTCATATCGCTTATCTTGTTCACCAATGTTTTGCACAGTAGAACATCATACGGCCTAGCCGACGCATTACGCAACTCTCAACTTGACCTCTTGCGAAATACGTGGTTGTATGGCATCATAAATACCGACATGCGTTTTGTTGTGCCGAACAGACTATTCCGTATCGGCGAGCGCAGCGACGCTGCGCGTCCAAGTGTCGTGACGCTGCGCGCACAGCTTGACGAGCGCGCGTTGGTCCTCTCGACACCGGGATCCGTGAATTGGATCACCGGCGGTCTTTCGGATCCGGTCGACATCACGTCACGAGTCGACCCCGTATGGGCCGTGGACTCGAAGAACGGACGAGCGCTCATCACGAGTGAGATCGAGGCTCCACGTCTGCTCGCGGACTTCGACATCGACGCGCTCGGCTGGGAGATCATCAGCGTGCCGTGGTTCGACGCCGACGCTCCCCTGCGCGCGGTCTCGTCTTTCTGTGGCGTCGCGCCCGAAGAGCTCTTGAGTGACAGTGACGCCTTCGGCACGAATGTCACGACTCAGATCGTGCTCGCGCGTATGGTGCTGAGCGCTCCCGAACAAGATGACGTGCGATCACTGGGCCGAGTGGCGGCCCGCGCATTGGAGAGCGCCCTCGATTCGTGGCGGCCGGGCGTGACGACGGACTTCGAGATCGCGTCGGTCGCCAGTCGAGAGCTGGAGCGACACGGCGCCAAGGCCGTCTGTCTCATCGTGGGCGGTGACGACCGACTCCGCAGCGTGCGACATCCCCTCGCGATCGGCGCCGTCATCCGTGCCGCGGTGATGGCCGTCGTCGTGGCGCGACGAGGTGGCCTGCACGTGGCCGCCACTCGCAGCGCGGTGACCAACCACGCCGACCCGATCATCGAACTCACCGAGCGCCTCGAACCGGTCCATCACGCCGTCATGAACTCCTCGCTCCCGGGTCACAGTTGGGGCGACGCCGTCGAAGCGCTCACCAAGGGTTACGAGAACATCGGAGCACCCGGCGCGTGGCGTGAGCACTTCCAGGGTGGTCCGATCGCCTTCGAGCAGCGTGAGTTCGAGCTCGCACCCCCGCAGACGGACTCGCTCTTTTGGAACGTTGGTATTCAAGCGAGTTGCGCGGTGGCGTGGAATCCGAGCCTGCACGGCGGCGCGAAGATCGAAGAGACCTACCTTGTAGGGAGTAATGGCTTTGAGTTAGTAACCGACTCCGGCGAATGGGCGATGACATCGGATGAGGGACCGCAGCACAGTCAGGTGAAGGTTGTCCAGTGAATGGGGGAGCAGCATGATTAGAGGTACCGGAAGTCCCCGCGGCACGGCGGCGTTGAAGCGACACTTCGGCGCACTCGTTGACGCCGTGGTGGCGAGCGAACACCGCTTCCCCGATGGGGCGCACTTTCGCATCGAGATACCGAGCGTCGAGAATCCCGCGGCCCTGCGCGCCGTGGTCGAAGAGTCCCGCGCGCTCAAAGTGCCGATACACCGCACCTCCCAGGGAAGCGGCGCCATGTTGCTCACCCGGTCGGACCTCCACGAGATGGCCGTCATCGGAGCCGACGAAGGGCTGGAGGTGAGCCTCTTCGTGGGCCCGCGCGAGGAGTACGGCGTGGGCGGCTCGGTGCGCAGTCCCGACGGATTGATGCTCGCGGGCCAGCTGCGCGGTCTCGACCAGCTCCGCTACGCGATCGACGACGTCGTGCGCGCGGTCGACGCCGGCATCCGTGGATTCTTGATTCCGGACCGGGGACTATTACAACTGGTGAAGGCCATGGTCGAGAGCGGCGAACTGCCGACGTCGATCGTCTGGAAGATCTCGGCGGTCCTCGCGCCGTCGAATCCGGTCTCGTTCCGGCAACTCGTCGAGCTTGGTGGCACGACGGTAAACGTGCCCAGTGACATCACCCTGGTCGAATTGGCCGAACTTCGTGCGGCGAGTGACGCGCCGATCGACCTGTACCTAGAGGCGCCCGACGCCCTCGGCGGGATGGTCCGCGGCAACGAACTCGCGGAGATCGCGTCGGTCGCCGCGCCGCTCTACGCGAAGTTCGGTCTGCGCAACGCGCGAATGGTTTACCCCGCCGGTGGTCAGAACGTGAACGACGTCGTCGCGAACGTGCGCGAGAAGGTCCGGCGCGCCGTGTTGGCGTTGGAGTGCCTCGAGGCGTCCGGCGTCGACCTCACGATCTCGAAGCCCGGCGCCGAAGGGATCGGAGTCCCCGAGCTATGACCTTGCGAAGCGATCGATGGGTGCGAGGCGACGACGAAGTCGCCCTCGACAGTCGCGTCGCTTTGAAAATGGGAGGCGCGTCGGTCGACGCCGCCGGAGGGCGACCGATCATCGGCCTCGCCAACTCATTGAGTGACCTCAATCCCTGCAACCAACCGCTCGCTGACTACGTCGCACCACTACGCGAAGGTATCGAATCGGCCGGCGGCATCGCCGTGGAGTTTCCCGTGATCTCCCTCGGCGAGGACCTGATGAAGCCGTCCGCGATGCTGTATCGCAACCTCTTGGCGATGGACATCGAAGAGTCAGTGCGCAGCCAACCACTCGACGGTGTCGTCGTCTTGGCGGCCTGTGACAAGTCCGTTCCCGGCGCCCTGATGGGCGCGTTCAGTACGAACGTGCCATGTCTGATCTTGGTCTCCGGTCCGCGACCGGTGGCGATCTTCCAAGGGAAGCGAATCGGCACCGGGACTGATCTGTGGCGAAAGTGGGACGAGCGCCGTCGCGGCGACCTCAGCGACGACGAGTGGAGCGAACTCGAGCGCTCGCTGACACTAGGCAAGGGAACCTGCAACACGATGGGCACCGCCTCGTCGATGGGTGCCATCTGTGAAGCGCTCGGCCTCGCCTGGCCGGGCTCGACGTCCATACCAGCGGGCGACGCGAGGCACTTCGACATCGCGCACCGCGTGGGCGCGCGCATCGTGGATCTCGTCCGCGCTGGATCGTCACTGTCGGAGCAAGTGACCCAAGGGTCCATCGACAACGCCTTGACGGTGCTCGGAGCAATTGGAGGCTCGACCAACGCCGTCATCCATCTCACCGCGATGGCGCGTCGTCTCGGACTTGAGCTCGACCTCGACGCGGTCGATCGCGTCGGTCGCAGTGTCCCCGTGCTCGTCGACGTCGAGCCCTCGGGCGCGGCGTTGATGGAAGACCTCGACGACGTCGGTGGAGTGCCCACCGTCTTCGGAGCGCTCGGCGAGTTGCTCCACGGCGACACGGTCCTCGCCGACGGTCGTTCGATGGCCGAGGTCCAGTCCCAGGCCCTCGCTCCCAAGGGTGCGGTCCACGAACGAGGCGATCCCGTCGACGCCGCGGGAGCGTTCCGCGTGGTGCGCGGGAATCTCGCACCCGACGGCGCACTCATCAAGCGCTCGGCCGCGACGGCGTCGCTGCTGCGACACACTGGTCCGGCCTACGTCATGCACGACGTCGATGAGGTCGCGGCGCGAACGGGCGCCGATTCCTGGGCGTCACCGGACGCCGTGCTGGTGCTGAGCGGTGCCGGTCCGGTGGGCGGCCCGGGCATGCCGGAGTGGGGCATGATCCCCATTCCCACCCCCCTGCTCGAACGCGGCGTCACCGACATGGTCCGCGTGACCGACGCGAGGATGAGCGGCACGAGTTTCGGCACGGTCTTCGTCCACGTCGCGCCAGAGGCTGCCATCGACGGACCGATCGGACTCGTGCACGACGGCGACGTCATCACCGTCGACGCCGACGCCGGGGTCATCGAGGTGGCGATCTCGAGTGACGAGATGGCGATTCGACGCAGCCGGCGTGACCAGACTCGAGTCACGACGCGGGGTTATGTTGAACTTTATCGACGACACGTCACCCAGGCTCCGGCCGGCTGTGACTTCGATTTCTTGGCGCTCGAGCCGGGGCAACGGCCCCACCTCGACGAGCCGGTAGTGGGCAGATCTTGAGGAGGAACATCCAAAAGAACCGGAGTTCAAACAGGGCTTCGTTGAAGAAGGGGGAAGTGCGACTTTGAAAAAGATACGAATGAGGAGTTTCGGCGCGGTCGCCGCAACGCTTGTTCTCGCCGGTACGTTCTACGCGTCGGGACCAGCGTCGGCCAGTGCCAAGACGACCTTGGTCCTATGGCAAAACTACGGAACCGAACAGAACGCCGTGGCGACGAAGAACTTGATTGCGGCCTTCGAGAAGCTGAACCCGAACATCACCATCAAGGACGTGGCCCAGCCGGGCACGAGCTACTTCACGTTGCTGCAGTCGGCGGCGATCTCGGGGAACGGCCCAGACCTGGCCGTCATGTGGACGGGCATCTACGACCTCCAGTATTCGAGCTACCTCGAGAACCTGAAGGGTAACGTCCCGGCCTCGGACCTGGCGAAGATGGAGGGTCTGCAGTGGGAGGCCCCGAACTTCAACACCTCCCTAGGTGCCTACGTCATGCCGCTCGAGACCCAGTTCTACATCGGGTTCTACAACAAGGCGCTGTTCAAGGAGGCGGGCATCAAGACCGTCCCGACCGACTGGAGCCAGCTCCTCGCGGACTGCAAGGCGCTGAAGGCGAAGGGCATCCAGCCCATGGTCTACGGCAACGGCGGTCAGGCGATCAGCACGGAGTTCTACCCCTGGTACGACATGAGCTACCTGATGATCGGGGCGCACTCGCTGGCCAGTTGGAAGGATCTCTACGACGGATCCATCCCGTGGACGTCGTCGACGAACATCGCCCAATTGAAGATGTGGGCGACGCTCGAGAAGGACGGCTACACCAACTCCGACGTGTTGACCAACACCGACAACATCCAGCAGTTCGAAAAGGGCAAGGCGGCCATGATGGTCGACGGTACGTGGGACACGTCGAAGTACACCTCGAGCATGGGTACCAACGTCGCGGCCTTCGTGCCGCCGTACTCGAACAAGCCCATCACTGGTGTCGTGGAGTACCCGGGTGACGGATTCTCCGTGACGAAGTACTCGAAGAACAAGAAGGACGCCTTCAAGTTCCTCGACTTCTTGAGCACCACCCAGGCCGGCAACATCATCAACGCGGCCGGTCTCATCCCCGACATCTCGGGTCTCAAGACGACGAATCCGGTGAACCAGGAGATGTTGAACTTCGTGACGGTCGACCACATGACGCCGTACCCGATGATGGACAACTACGTCCAGGTGAACGTCGGCAACGCCGCCGACAGCGAACTGCCGTCGGTCTTGGCGGGGCAGACGTCGCCGATCAAGGCACTCCAGAACATGGCCCAAGCGTGGCGACTACTTCCCGCCGCGCAGCGAAGCTCCAAGGACTTCGCGGGTTAAGTTCTACGCACTACCGCGTCCCCATCCTCTCCTTCGGGATTGGGTGGGGACGCGGTAGTGCGTTGAGAAGTACTCGAACGAACGCCGTCCACATGAGCACGATCACCTCCACCACGACCACCGCGACCTTCGCCCCGAAGGCGCGTCGCATGACGCTCAAGCGTCGACGCCAGATGGCGGGCGTCGTCTTCGCGTTACCGGCGATCGCGCTGGTGGTCGGCTTCATCGGCATCCCGATCGGCCAGGCGGTCTACTACTCCTTCACGCAGTGGAATGGCGTGACCTCGACGTGGATCGGGACCTCGACCTGGACCCAGGCCTTCCACAACACGAACCTCTGGACCGCGCTGCGTAACAACGGCCTGTTGCTCTTGTCCGTGCCATTTGCGCTCGCCATTCCCCTTGGTATCGCGGTGTTGCTGCACCAGCGCGTCGCCGGGTGGCGGATCTTCCGGTCCATCTACTTCCTCCCGACCGCCATCTCGTGGGTCGTGCTCGGTCTCGTCGCCGAGCGTTTCTTCGCCTACCAGGGAACGTTGAACTCGATCATCCACGCCCTGGGCTTCTCGCACTTCAGCACGAACATGTTGGGCTATGAATCCGAGGCCCTGATCGCGCTCGGCATCACCTTCGTCTTCACGATGATCGGCACCAACACCATGCTCTTTCTCACGGGACTCGCGACCCTGGATCCGAGCCTCGAGGAGGCGGCCCGCATCGACGGCGCCGGTCGGTGGCGGATCTTTCGCAGCATCACCCTGCCCCACCTGAGTCGCTTCATCCAACTGGCGTTCGTGATGACCGTGATCGCGCTCTTCTCGGCCCTCTTCAGTCTCATCTTCGTCATGACCGGCGGCGGGCCGGGCTACGCCACCACGACGATGGAGTTCCTCATCTACGAGACCGGCTTCAACCAGGGCGACTTCGGCACGGCCGCGCTCTACGGGTTGATCCTCTTCGTGATCACCGGCATCATCGGCATCGTGCAGCTACGACTCATCGGATCGAACGAGTGACCACGCTCGTGACACCACCGACGCAGTCCCCGGAACGCCCGACGCCGCCGCCCATGAAGAGGCCGCGCAAGAGCGGTCGCTGGATCCTCTTCGGCGCCATGATCGTCGTGGCGATCATCATGCTCTACCCGTTCTGGGTGATGATCGTCACCAGCTTGAAGTCCGAGTCACAGTTCCTCTCGGGTGGGGGGTTCTCGTGGCTCAGCTGGTCGAGTCTGACGAGCATCATCCCCATCGGCCAGGAGGTGCTCAGCTCCACCATCGTCTGTTCGTCGTCGATCCTCATCATCCTGTGCGTCGGGCTCCCGGCCGGCTTCGCGTTCTCCAAGTTGCGTTTTCGCATGTCGACCGGGGTCTTCCTCATCATCGTCAGTGCCATGATGGTGCCCCTGCAGGCGATCTTGATGCCCGAGTTCGTGAACGTCACCAAGTTGGGTCTCACGGGCGGCTACTTCGGGGCGGTACTCGTCTACGCGTCGCTCGGGACGCCGTTCTCGGTATTCCTCTTCACGACGTATTTCCGCGGCGTGCCCGATGAACTCATCGAGGCGGGCATCGTCGACGGACTGGGTTACTTCGGCGCGCTGTGGCGCCTAGTCTTGCCGATCGCCGTGCCGGCCATCGCGACGGTCACGGTGTTGCAGTTCATCCAGATCTGGGACGACCTGCTGGTTGGACTCCTCTTCATCCAAAACCAGTCCGACCGACCGATCACCGTCGGAATCGCGGTGCTCGCGGCCGGCCGGACCACGTCGATACCGGCACTCATGGCCAGTTCCCTCATCAGCGCCTTCCCCGCGATGCTCGTCTACCTCGGCTTCCAGCGCTATCTCGTGAAGGGCCTCACCATGGGCATCGACCGATGAGTGATTCGATGGACCTACCAAGGAGCACGCACTAATGGCCGACATCACCTTCGACGGCGTCACCAAGATCTTCGGTGACGATATCCGAGCCGTCGACGACCTGTCGCTGCACGTGGCCGACGGTGAGTTCATGGTCCTCGTGGGGCCGTCGGGCTGTGGCAAGACCACGGCGCTTCGGATGTTGGCCGGCCTGGAGGACATCACGTCGGGTTCGCTCTCGATCGGCGGCTACGTCGTCAACAACGTCCTGCCGAAGGACCGTGACGTCGCGATGGTCTTCCAGAACTACGCGCTCTATCCCCACATGACGGTCGCCCAGAACATGGGCTTCGCCCTGAAGATCCGGGGTCAGTCCAAGGCCGAGGTGGCCAAGAAGGTCGGCGAGGCGGCGGCGATCCTGCGACTGACCGAGTACCTCGATCGCCGGCCCAAGGCGCTCTCCGGTGGCCAGCGTCAGCGCGTAGCGATGGGACGCGCGATCGTGCGTAGTCCGCAGGCCTTCCTCATGGACGAACCGCTCTCCAATCTCGACGCCCAGTTGCGCGTCGAGATGCGACTCGAAATCGCGCGCATCCAGCGTCTCCTCGGCGTGGCGACGGTCTACGTGACGCACGACCAAATCGAAGCGATGACGATGGGCGACCGCGTCGCGGTCATGCGCGGTGGCAAACTCCAGCAATGCGATACCCCCCAGGACCTCTACGACCGTCCCAAGAATGACTTCGTCGCCGGCTTCATGGGATCGCCGCCGATGAACCTACTGCGCGTGACGCTCGAATCGAACGACGCGGGCGTCGCGCTCGTGCTGGGTTCACAGCGCCTCGCCGTCCCATCGAACTACGCGACGACGCACGATCTGGGGAACGTCGACGGTCCGGGTGTGGTCTTCGGCGTGCGACCCGAGGACATCGAAGTGCTCGACAGTCCGAGCACGAACTCCATCACCACGCGAGTGGAGCGGCGTGAGGCGCTGGGCGCCGAGATCCTCGTCCACGTCTCCTTGGTCGACGCCGAAGGCGACAACGCCATCGTCATCAACGACAGCGGCAACGTCGTCGCGCGACCGACGACATTGGTCGCCAAGATGGGGCCGCGATCGGGCGTCTCGGTCGGCGATCAACTCCATATCCGTCTGAATCCCAGCCACTTCCACTTCTTCGACGCCGACTCCGGTCTCAGCCTCCTTCGAGGAACGTGATGACCAACACCCTCTCCGACGCGCTCGACTACCAGATTCTCGCGACGGGATTCGATCACGTCGAGGGGGTCTGCTGGGACCCGGTTCGCCACTGCATCTGGGCCGGCGGCGAAGCCGGGCAGGTCTATCGCGTGGAACTCGATGGCTCGGTGCGCATCGTCACCACCATCGACGGAGGAGTTCTGTTGGGCCTCGCACTCGACGCGAGCGGCGCACTCTATATCTGTGACCCCGGTAACCACCAGGTCTGGACGATGGACGTCGACTTGCGGGTGACGTCATTCGGCGACACGATCGACTATCCCAACTACCCCGCCTTCGCGCCGGACGGTCGTCTCTTCGTGTCCGACTCCGGTCGTTTCGCCCAAGCGAGCGGCGCCATCGTGTCGATCGACGTCGACGGAACCACGTCACGGGTACCGACGCGTCCCTTGGCCTTCGCCAACGGCGTCGCCATCGACGAGACGACGCTCTGGGTCATCGAGTCGGCCGCGCCGTGCGTGAGTGCGATGTCCCTCGACGGCGGTGAACTCGAGCGCGTCATCGACTTGGCGCGTTGCGTCCCGGACGGCCTGGCCTTCGACGACGACGGGGGCCTGTTGATCTCGTGTTACCAGCCGAACCAACTGTGGCGATGGACCAGGGACGCCGGGCTGGAGTTGATCTTCGATGAGTGGACCGGTGAGTTAATCCTCTCGCCCACCAACGTCGCCTTTTACGGAGACGAACTGGACCGTCTCGTGCTCGCGTCGCTCTGTGGTCACGACATCGTGACCGTCGCGCTCGAGCATCGGGGACGCGCGATACGCCGTCCGGGAGGCGAGAGTCATGGCTGACGTGCTGAGCACCAATCCGGCGACGGGCGAAGAACGGTCCCTGGGCATTGAAGAGTCGAGCGACGCTGAGGTTCTCGCGGCGACGGAGCGCGCCGCGGCCGCCCTCGATGACTACGCCGGGCGGCCGCTGGGTTGGCGCGCCGAGGTGCTGCGCGCGATGGCCGATGAGCTCGAAGGCGACGCGACGAATCTGGTGGCACTCGCGAACGCCGAGACGGCGTTGCCGACGGCGCGACTCGAGGGCGAACTGCGCCGGACCGCGTTCCAACTTCGGTTTTTTGCCGACGTCGTGACCGAGGGGTCCTTCCTCGACGCGACCATCGATCACGCGACCGAGTCTCCGATGGGACCGCTACCCGACCTTCGCCGGATGCGCTCCCCGATCGGCGTCGTCGGCGTCTTTGGCAGCTCGAACTTTCCCTTCGCCTTTTCGGTGCCCGGGGGCGACACGGCGTCAGCGCTCGCGGCCGGATGTCCGGTCGTCATCAAGGCCCACCCCGCGCACCCGGCCACGAGCGCTGCCACCTTCGCGGCGCTCGAGCGTGCCGCGCGGCTCCGCGAGGCGCCCGAGGGAACGCTCAACCTCGTCTTCGGATTCACTGCCGGCACCGCCCTGGTGGACGCGCCCGCCGTCAGCGCCGTCGGCTTCACCGGTTCGGTCGGGGCCGGTCTGGCTCTGTGGGAGCGGGCGAATGCCCGGTCCGTGCCGATTCCCTTCTTCGGTGAATTGGGCTCGGCGAATCCGTTGGTGGTGACCGAGAGCGCGGCGACCGAACGCCCCAGCGAGATCGGGACCGGACTCGCGGGATCGATGACCCTCGGTGTGGGTCAGTTCTGCACGAAGCCGGGACTGGTGTTCGTGCCGAGCGGTGAATCGGGTGACGCCCTCGTCGCCGCGACGATCGAGACCCTGTCGTCGCTCGGGAACTTCACCATGCTGAGTTCTTCGATCGCCGATCACTTTCGCCGCGGCACCGAGGCGATCGCGGCGATCAGTGACGTGCGGCCGCTCGTGCACCAGGACGTGGGAAGCGACGCGCACACCGCCGCACAACTCTACGAAGTCGACGCCGAGCGTTTTCTCGGTCGCGACGCCTACCCCTTGCGCGAGGAGTGCTTCGGCCCGGTGGCGCTCATCATTCGCTACCGCTCGGGGGACGAACTCCGAGACGCTCTGCTCGCCAGCGAACCGGCGCTCACCTTCAGCCTCTTCTGTGTCGACGACGACCGCGACGGACGGTGGATTCTGGAACTCGGCGCGCAGCGCAGCGGTCGGGTCATCGTCAACGGTTACCCCACCGGCGTCGGCGTGAGCTGGTCCATGCAACACGGCGGACCGTGGCCGTCGACGACGTCGAGTGCCGACACGTCGGTTGGCGCAGCGGCGATCGAGCGATGGCTTCGACCGGTCACCTTCCAATCGGTGCCCGACGAACTCTTGCCGCCGGCGCTGAAGGAATCGAATCCTCTCGCCATCGCACGCCGCGTCGACGGAGTCCTGCTGCCCGGACACTGACGTCGGCCAAATCCGGAGAACGCTTCGCGCATCAAGGGGCCAGCGCGCGACAGGAACTATCGTTTTTTCCATCGGTGCGAATTCGTTCGCGGAGGGGAACAGATGGGCGCGAGCAGGTCAGTTGGTGGTCGACGGTTTCGTTGCGGGCGCCGGGTCGTCGCAACTTACGGGGTCGCCATGGCCGTCGTCACGATAGCGAGCGCCTCGGCCGGGGCGTCGAGTCGACAGCCGATCACCATCGCGACGACCTCGTCCACTGACGGCGCGGTGCTACTCGCCCTCGGAGGCGCGGTCCTCGTGCTCGGGGGCATCGGCTTCGTCGCCTTCACGTGGTCTCGCCGCAAGCGTCGTCCGGTCCATTGCGCGGAAGAGCGCGAGGCGCTCGCGTTAGCCGAGCGAGCCGTGCAGTACTGGCAAACGGCCCGGTCCCATTTGGAGGTCGCCGAGCGCACGCACGTGGACGCGCCGGGCGAAGATCCGTCGCACGAATCGTTGGTGGCCAAGGCCGACGCGGGACTGAAGAACGCGATTCACGAACGCGACCAGCGTCAGCTGGAACTGATTCACTGCATGGCGAGCGGCGTACCGGCGATGCCAGTGGTTCCGACGTTGCAGCCACAGCCCTTCTTCACGCCGGGCGTCGAGGGCACGCCGCCCTCGACGCCACAACTGCCGCCTCAGGCCTAGTTCGCCAGCAGACCCATCGTCACCAGCACTCGAAACACCTCGTCGGCCGCGTCCTCGGGCGTGGGGAACGTGGAGTCGATGCGGACCTCGGGATGAAGGGGAGCCTCGTACGGCGAGTCGATACCGGTGAAATTCGCCAACTGTCCGGACCGCGCCCTCCTATAGAGACCCTTCACGTCACGTTCTTCGGCGACCTCTAAGGGCGTGTCGACGTGCACTTCGACGAAGCGGCCCGGCCCCGCGAGGCCTCGGGCCGCGTCGCGACCCTCGCGAAACGGCGAGATCGCGGCCACGAGCACGATCATGCCCACGTTGTTGAAGAGACGGACCAACTCCCCGACTCGACGGATGTTCTCCGCTCGATCGGCGTCGCTGAAGCCGAGATCGCGGTTCAGTCCGTGGCGAAGCTCGTCACCGTCGAGGTTGTGGACCGACAGTCTTCGCTCGCGCAGACGTTCTTCGACAATCGCCGCGATCGTCGACTTGCCAGCCCCGGAAATACCGGTGAACCAAATCACGAAGGTCGAATCGGATCCGTCAACCATCGTGTCGTCGTTCTCGACTCCGGCTCGGCCTTCGCGGGGTCGCCTGAAAGTGGTCATTCATCACTGGGAGATCTCATTTTTCGTTCTTTGGAAAGTCGCGCCCTAGAAAACTACTTGACGGGCGCCCTCGGGTTTTGGGTCTGGATCGGCTTCAGCGAGAGAGCTTCGCACCGAGGTTGCGTAGTGGCGCCGGGACCATTCGCCGCGCGCGTGCGATGCGATCACGCAAGACGTCCGCCTCGCGCGTCGCCTCTTCGCTCCGTTGCCAGAGGATCCCGTTCTCGGTGACGATGCTGTCGTAGTCCTGCCTCTGCTCGGCGATGGCGCTCAAGGCCCATTGCAGCAGTACGCGCCGCTCTTCGAGCAACGGACCTTCCCACCATCCCGGCTCCAGCGAGGTCCCCATGTCGAACTCGTCGTGTCGGCCGCGCTGGTCCAGCATCAGTTTCATCAACTCATTTATCTCGACGGGAGACGTTTCGGTCGCCAGGTCCGCACCCCTGACCGTGTTGCGGCGAAGATCGGGACGTATCGTGGCGAAGGCCCGCGAGAGGTCGAGGACGTCGGAAAGTTCGCCCCACGCGCGAAGGCTCGCCACGACGTCGGTCAGGACTTCGACGGGCTTCTCAACGAGATCGGCGTAACTGCAGACGTAGACTCGCGCACCCTCGAGGTCGCGCAGCATCGCCCGGTTGTACGCCGCCCACAGCGCGAGGCCGGTCAATGTTTGCAGCCCGTTGCGCCGCGTTAGTGAGGCCGCGACCTCCAGCGGGTCGCGTACGACGACGACCGCGCAGTCTTGGTCGTTCGTGACCCGTCGCCACAGCGGAAGCAGCAACGAGATCCGCGGGTCCTTCAACAGATAGTGGTCGTCCTCGAAGAGTTCACTGACGAGCGCTCGGGTCGCGTCCACGAACGCAACCGCTGCGTCGTCGCTCGTCCAGTCGGATTCGAGGTCGGGTGGACTGTCCCAGCGTCCACCGAAGTGCGCGAGCAAATCATCATTCGCTCGCACGACGCTCAGCAGTTCGAAGTAACCCTCGGGGTTGCCATCGTCGGCGGGCATCACGTCGTCGTCCGGGCCGACGTCGAATCCCATTGCCTCGAGCGCGCCCGCCAACGCGGACGTACCTGATCGATGCATACCCAAAACCAAGACTCCCATGCACCAAAACTACCTCTAGACCGGCACGAGATTCCAATGGAATTATTCCCGACGCGTCGTCGTCGCAATGATTCCGCACCAGGTATGACCTTCCGCGAGGTTGTCGTGGTGGGCTCGATTATCGTTTCTCGACTCGAACGCGCTCGACGACGCAGTGTTGTTGTGGACGTCGTGGGCCACGGCGATGAGTCACGTCGTCGAGAGATGCCGTACTACGGTTTATTTCGCGCCGAGGAATCGTGACCGAACATTCGCCGCATCGAGATACTACCGTGACACTCACTACCTCCCTAGTCATCCCGGCCTACAACGAGTCGCTTCGTCTCGCGGCCGGCTTCGAGCGACTGCGTCCGGTCCTCGACGAAATGGACCCCGACACCGTCGAAGTGGTCGTGGTGGACGACGGTTCGCGTGACGACACGATGCAGGTCGCACAGAGCGTCTATGGTCATCTGCCCCACGTGCTGTTCGTCCAACAGCCGCAGAATCGGGGCAAGGGTGCCGCCGTGCGTCTCGGCTTCTCGGTCGCGAGCGCGCCGCTCGTCATCGCGACCGACGCCGACCTCTCGATCCGACCGGTTCACTTGCCAGAGTTCATCGTCGCCCTGCGCGACAGTCCGATCGTCCCGGGATCACGAGAACACGACACCGCCGACGGCTACGACACGTTCGTGCGCACGCTCGCTGGTCGGGTCTTCAATCGCCTCGTTCGCCACTACACCGGCACGACGTTGCGTGACACCCAGTGCGGGTGCAAGGGATTCCAGTTGGGCCCGGCCCGGATCCTCGGACTCCTGGGCTTCTACGACCGCTTCGTCTACGACGCCGAGATGCTGTTTCTCGCCGACCAACTGGGCATCGCCGTTCGACCGATCCCCGTCACGTGGGACGACATCGCCGGCTCGACGGTCCACGTGGGACGCGACGCCCTGCAGATGATCCGCGACCTGCGTTCACTCCGACACAGGAGATACGAGAACCCCGTCGTCGAACTCTCGGCCGCCGTCGACGTCCACGCGGTTGACGAAGCGGCGCGGGCCTCACGGGTCCACGGCGTGGTCATCGCGCGTGCGCCGCACAACGCGCTGGTGGTCTTGCCGAGGGACGGCGCCGTCGCCGGTGTCGGTATCGCCACGGCCCTCGGCGGATCGTTGCGCACCGCCGGTCTGGCCGAGTTGCGAGGTCGTATCTTTGACGCCGTCACGTCATCGCGTTGACGTCGACATGACGAATCCAGTGAAGCGGTTCGTGACGCACCACGGCGTCAATGACGAGAAGGTTTAGACCTGGCCCTCGAGCGTCGAGAGGAAACGGTTCAGCGAATCGAGGGTCGCCTTGACCGCCGAAACGAGATCGTCCTCGCAACGCGCGATGCCGAATCGATCGGCGTCATTCGCGAGCGAGCGAAGCGTCACGATGACCGGCCAGTCGCGTCCGTTCGTGACGTTCGTGACGGTCATGAGCGAATAGGGCAGGTCGTAGCCGAGGTCGCGCAACGCCGCGAGCGTCGCTTCGGCGCCGCCGATGAGGGGGCCGCTGCCGGCACGTCCGATGCCGGTGCGTCCGTCGACCGACAGCTGCACCTCGCAGAATCCGTCGCTCGTGTCGTAGTCGGCGCGAATCAACGCGACCCTCGCCTCACCCTGTCGGCTGTCCGCCAGGGCGCGATTGGCGTCTTCGACCACGACGGCCGCTTCGGGGTAGTAGAGGCTGGCGATCTGCGTCGCGGCACTGCGCGTCGCCAGCGGATCCTTGGAGTTGGCCACCAACGTGACGACGTTGACGTCGCCGTTGGTGTGCTTCGTGATGCCCACGTTGAGCACTCCTGGCAACGAACGTAACTCGAGTTCGAAGTCTTCTTCAGTTCTTGACATCATGAGATTCGAATGCCCTTCTTCTCATAGAGGCGACCATCGGCCATCCGCAAGAGCTCGCCCGGATCGGTCGAGTCACGCGGCGACGTCGCGGTCCCGATTGTGAATTCGACGGGATTACCGAGCGCCACGAGGTGACCCCGGAGCCGTTCGGTGAAGCCCGTGGACTCGTGTCCTTCGGCGTTGCTCAAGATCACCGCGAACTCATCGCCGCCGATGCGCGCCGCGGTGTCGCCCTGTCGAACGGCTTGGCGCAACGCGAAGCCGAACTGGCGCAGCAGGTGATTGCCGAACTCGTGACCGGACTTGTCGTTCACGGCCTTGAAGTTGTTGAGGTCGACCAGCACCAACGTGAAGGCCCAGCCGTAGCGCGCGCTACGCGCGGCGGCCACTTCGAGGGACTCGTCGAAGCTGCGACGATTGGCGATATTCGTCAAGGGATCGTGCGCGGCGCTGAAGCGCGCGAGATGCAGCGACATCGCCAGCTGGCACGCGGTGCGTATGGCGTCACACTCGGCGGCCGGCACCGTGTCCGGTTCGCAGTACACGCCCGGCGACTCGTTGAGGTGCGCCGCCATGTCCGGTGTCACCGCCTCGCCACCGAGTCGGAACATCTGCGTACCGAACGAATCGTTGACCAGCACGACGGCCACGTCGGTGAGCCCGTGTCGCGTCGCGAAGAGTTCGAGGATCGAATAGATGAAGCCGACGCCCAACTCGCGTTCCGAAAGTTCGTTCAGCATCGTTTGGAACAGCCACGGCTCGTAGCCTTCACCCGAGAAACTGGCGATCGATTCACCCGCGTGGATCGACGTCAGCGTCGCCGGTGACTCGCCGTCGTCGTCGCCCTCGTGGCGCATGGACTCGGCCGCCGAACCGTTCTTGGAGCTCACAGCTGCAAGTCTGCCAGTTCGACCGGGGTCTGCTCAACGGACCTCAGGATCGAAGCGGCGACGGCTCCCTCTCGGAGCATCTCGGAGAGTTCCGACGCCGGAACGGGGCGCGAGATGAGGTACCCCTGGCCGCGGTAGCAGCCGAGTTCGAGGAGCTTTTGGATGATCGAGTCGGACTCGATGCCCTCGGCGATGACGCCAAGGTTGAGCGCCGCGCCCAGTCGGATGATCGACTCGACGATGGCGCGGTCGTAGTTGTCCGACGTGATACCTCGCACGAAGCTCATGTCGAGCTTCAAGAGGTTCACCGGGAGGTTCTTCAGGCCGGTCATCGAGGCAAAACCGGTACCGAAGTCGTCCAGGGCGATCTCGACACCGAGGGCCTGGAAGCTCTTCAGGATCTTGGCGATGCGCTCGGGCTCGTCCAAGACGGCGTATTCGGTGATCTCGATGCACAGACGGTTGCCGGGCACGTTGTTCTCTCGAAGGCAGCGCTCGACGAACTCCACCAGGTCGCCCATCTTGAAGTCCGCCGGCGACATGTTGATGCGCACGATGAAGGGCAGGTTCGGGTACTCCTTCTGCCAGATCGCGAGTTGGCGGCACGCCTCGGCGAAGACCCAACGGCCCAGTTCGGTGACCAAACCGGTCTCTTCAGCGACCGGGATGAACTCCAGGGCCGCCAAGAGCCCCCTGGTCGGGTGCTCCCATCGAACGAGCGCCTCGACGGCGAGGACCTCGCCGGTGCGCAGGTTCACTTCGGGCTGGAAGTGGAGGCGCAGGCCGCCCATCTCTATGGCTTCGCGCAGCATCAACTCCGTGCGCGAACGGTCGTTGACCTCCTCGCGCAGATCGCGGTCGAAGACCACGGCCTGGTTTCGACCGCGGGCCTTAGCGGCGTACATCGCGACGTCGGCCCATCCGAGCAGGTCGAGACCACTTTGCTCGCCCGGTTCGGCCATGGCGATACCGATACTCGCGGTATGGGTCACCTCTTGGCCGGCAATCGCGACCGGTTGGGCGATCACGTCGAGCATGCGATACGCCGTCGCGAGAATCTCCATCTCGCTCTTGGCCTTGTCGACGATGAAGACGAACTCGTCGCCGCCGAGGCGCGCGGCGAAGTCGTTGGTTCGGATACTGGTTCGGATCCGGTCGGCGATCGTCACGAGGAGTCGGTCGCCACTGCCGTGACCCAGGTAGTCGTTCATGATCTTGAAGCGGTCGAGGTCGATCACCATGACGGCGGTCTGGCGCTTCGCGTCGAGGCGGGCCTTCAGCTCTTGAATCAGCGCGCGGCGGTTCGGCAGTCCCGTCAGTTCATCGTGGTTCGCGTTGAAACGCGTGCGCTCTTCGGCTTCGATCCGGCCCTGGAGTTGGACGAGCATCGAGGCGACGGCCTGGAGGGCGTTGATCTCGGGCGTGTTCCAGTTGTGCAGGTTGAAGTGGAGGAAGCCCAGGACGCCCCAGGTCGAGTCGCCGAGTAAGAGCGGCACGGCCACACCGGCCGCCGGGGTGAGGCCGCTTCCTTCCATCGTTCGGTCGCGGTAGTCGTCGTTCATGTCCTCGGTGCCCGTCAGGTACGGCGCACGAAGATCTCGCAGCGCCATGAAGATCGGGTCGGCGTCGAAGGGGATCTCACCGAGGGGGTCGGGGTCGGGAATCTCGGCGCGCTTCGGAAACTCCGACTCGAGGATCGTGATGCCCCGCACGAGGTCGTTTCGTCGAATGAAGGCGACGTCGGCATTGAGGAATTCCGCGAGTACCTGACAGACCCAGTCCAGAACCTCTTGACGGTTCGTCGCCGAGGCCGGCATGAGTTTTTCGGCTACCTGAGCGACCAATTCGTCGAGTCGGCGCTGGTGCAACAGGTGTCCCTCACGCGTGGCGAGCGTGGCGACGTGGCTGAGCAGGCTGCCGAACGCCTTCGTGAGTGAGCGTTCGCGACCGGACCACGTACGACCGTGACGGGCGACGACCAAGGCGCCGACGACGTCACCGTCTTGAACGGCGATGGAATCCACGAGGACGCCCCACTCGACGCCCAGGACCACGCAACTGAACGACCCGAAGGGAACCTCGCCGGTGAGCTGTTGACGAACCCGTTCGCTGATGCTGTCGAACGCGCGCTCCGCGTCGGTGCCGACTAGGGGTTCGAGCTCGAATCCCGGGATCGGCTTTTCCAGATTCGTCACCACCGCGACGATTTGTGTGCCGGGGACGACCTGGAGAAGGGTCTCGACGACCAGACGTGTTTCTTCACCTGCACGGTCCAGATACGAGTGACTGAGACTTCTCATGGGGGGATCTACCTTCGCCGACAGATAAAGGCTTGGATCAGGGGCTGAACCTCGCGGTCCGAACCCCCATTCCTCTGGCTACGTTACCAGTGCACGATTATTGCACAGGCTATCTATGAAGTAAACCCCAACATTTTCACCACTTTTCAACTTTTTTCTACGGAGTACGGCTCGATCGGCGAAATGGACTCCGTGTCACGGCTCAATACCTGGTTCAGCGGGAGGCGCACGCTGTGCACCGAGGGCGGGGGCGCCTGGAAAACCCGAAAGACCATAACGGCCGTCTCACCGTCGCTGAGTCCCCAGAACTGGTGAAATCGTTCCGAGAGCGCGAACATCTCGTCCAGGTGGCGCTCCCCGGCGAGCACCCGCATGTCGGATTCGTCAACGGCGTAGAGAAAAACCGGCGACGCCGGCTGCACGGCCAGGCCGTGCATCTCCGCGCTGAGCCAGAACCGCTCCATCGCCGCCCCCCCACGCACGTACCACGTGGGGTCGGCGCGTGGGACCGTGATCATGGCAAGCGCCGAACTGGTCACGACCGAGGCGTGCATGCGCAGTCCGAGCGCCGAACCGGCGCGCCAGTCCGAGAGATGACCCATGACGTCGGGTCGACTGAGGATCTCCAAGGCGGCGTAGCCACCGGGATCCAGTTCGAGCGTGCGCACGTCCAGTCCTTCATCCAACGCGTCGCGCCCGGGCCAGCGGATCTCCGAGACCATCTCTTGGTGCACGGTGGGCAACAAGAACCGAAGACGATCCGACGCTGCGAGCAGTTCGGCGCCCGCCTTGATCAGCTCGCGTTCCGTCATGATGTGAAGTTGCGCGCCTTCGCGCTCGACGCCGCGCATCAGCGTCGACACGGTTTCGTTGTCGATGGCCGACGGCTGACCGATGCGGCGGTTCGACGAGCGACTGTGCAGGTACTCACGCAGCGGCGAGATCGCCACGTCGTCGGAGGTGCCCAGTCGAATCGAGGCGACGTGATGTGACGGGCGGCCCTCGGGAAAGAGCTTCACCGGTCCGAGCTTCTTCAGCGCCGAGGCTTGCACCCGGGCATTGAACAGCGCGGCCCCAATGCCCACGTAGGTCGCGCGATGGGCGACGTCCATCGTCGACGTCCGTTCGGGGACGATGAAGAATCTGATCTCTTCGTCGTCGGCCTCGAAGCGCCACGGCTGCACGTTGCCGCCCGACGGCGCTCGACGTGCGGCGTCGACGATCATCGCGAGCGGGTCCTCACTGACCAGCGGCGGGTCCTCCGGTGGTGGCGTGAAGAGATCGGCTTCGGCTTCGATGTTGACCTCGACCGGTCCGAGGCCTTCGAGAATCTCTTCGACGTCGAAGCGCACCCGACCCGAGGGAAGTTCACCGCCCAGTCCAACTCTTCGCACCGCCGCCGCGACCGTCGCCGCGCCGAGGGTGATCTCGCTGCCGAGTTGGGGCCAGCCGGTGATCGTCTGACCGACCTCCAACAGCGACGCCGCGCCGCGCGCCGACGCCTCACGGGCGCCAATCAATCGAATGACGTAGGGGCCCTTCTGCTGCGTCGTCAGATTCGCCAACTTGGAGGAGTCCATGTCGCCGAGAAGCCCATGGAAGATCGGACGATCGGGCTCGAGGTCGAATCGTTCGACGTCGAGCACACCGCGGTCGCTCGTCTCCATGATCACCGGTATCTGACGATCGCGCGCCGCTTCGCGAACGAGGAACTTCATGTCGAGCGAATCGCACTCTTCGATCACGAGGTCCAGTCCGTCGAGGAACTCCCCCAGGTTCTCCGGTCGGACGCCGGTGGGTTCGACGACGACTCGTAGGAAGGGGTCGATTTCGGCGATTCTTCGCGCGGCGACCACGGCTTTGTTGACGCCGAGGTCCAACACGCTCGCGGGAATCCGGTTCAGGTTCGAGAGTTCCAACGTGTCGAAGTCGGCCAGGCGGATCTCACCGGCCAAACCCTCCATCGCGATCACGTGGGCGATGGTGTGCCCGGCGCTCAGTCCGACGACGCCGATGCGAAGCGTGCGCTGTCGGGCCTGTTCGGCCCGGGTCAATTTATTGCGGTTGCGATCCAGCCGAAGCGTCGAGAACGATCGAGGCGCCAGCAGTCGCACGACGGCGCGACGCCATGGGTAGTAGACCCAACGCGATCCTTCGTTGAGCAGTGCTTTCGCGACGGGAGGAATGATCTCGCCGAGTTGTTCACGCTGTTCAGCGAATCGGTCGATGATCTGGAGCGAGGAGTCCTCGCGAAGAATCCGGAGGACTTCACGCTGCGCCCGCTCGCCCACGTCCAAGATGAGCGGACGGTTGGCCCGGTTGCGGGTCGAGGCCGGTTCGACCGGACCTTCGCCGATCCGTGACGGCCCCCGGAGGAGTTGCTCGGACTCTCGCCGGTAGGCCTGTTGATTTTCGGCGGTGGCGAGTTCGTAGGTCCGCCCGCGATGCCACGAGACCGCCACGGTGCGGTAGCGCTCGTCCGGAAACGGCACCCACTGCGTTCCGACCTGCAACGCACCGGTCACGATGCCGACCGGCATCAACGTATCGGACACCGCGGCGATCGCGAACTCGGCGCCGAGCCAGTTCATCCCGTGCGTGACCGAACGCGAGATGGCCGTCAACAGTCTCGTGCCGACGACCGCCGCACCCTTGGACCAGGCGCCCTTCACTTCGAGCGCACCAAGGCGGATCTCTCGTTCGATCAGATCGTGGATCTCCGCGATCTCGGGCGACGACGCCATCTCTTCGATGATCGCGGCTTGGTACGCGCCTTCGAGGGGCCCGTGGAAACGAATGCCAGCGACCGGCGCGTTCTCGGCATCGAAGCCGAGGATGAATAGCGAAACGTCGGTGCCCTCTTCGAGTTCGAGGCGACGCAATGTGCCCTCAAATCCCCGACTGCGGAAGATGCCTTCGGCCTCATTGAGGTAGACCTTCCAGAGATCGGGCCGCTCCAAGGGGTGATGTCCCTCGAAGCGCACTCCGGATTCTTGGTCTACGAAACTCGAGCCGTACCGATATCGACGACCGATTGAGTTACCCACTGACCACCTTTTCCGATTCGCGTGCGAAGGCCGACAGCCGTCAATTTGCCGCCATTTCCCTTGAAACTATAGTGAATCGACCTTTGAATTTGGTGGACCGGTCCGGCTCTTCATTCCTCACTCGACGTACCAAAAGCGTGACTTGTCACCGCACTAGGCGCACGTGCGTCGAGGCGCTCGGCTCTGAGAATTCCTTTCGGTACAACTGGAATTCACACGCGGCGTCCATAGAATGGTCAACGTGTCGACCACTCGTCGTTTCGACGGGTGGATTCACAAGCGCCGTATCGAAGTACGAAGTTCTCATTGTCATGGTTTTGTCACAAATTTGGCTGCACGCACGGATGGAGAGAGTTGACCAAGATTCTGGTCGTAGATGACGACTCCGAAATGACCAAGCTCCTGGATACGTTCTTGACCGGCGAGGGTCACGAAGTCTTGGTTGCCACCGATGGCGGCGCCGCCGTTCGGGCCACCTCCTCGATGGAACCGGACCTGGTCCTCTTGGACATCGTGCTCGGAACCGAAGACGGTCGCGACGTCCTACGCGAACTTCGACTGATCAGTGATGTTCCCGTGATCTTCCTTACCGGCCGGGGACTCGAGTCGGAGCGGATCGCCGGGCTGAAGCTCGGCGCCGACGACTACATCGTGAAGCCCTTTTCGTTGGGCGAGGTCTCCGCACGCATCGAGTCGGTGCTGCGTCGCTCCGGGGCCAACCTGGCGCAGTTGCACATCGACGCCCCGACGCTGCACTTTGGCGACCTCCTGATCAACGAGAACACGCACGAAGTCCACCTGCGCGGGGCGTTGCTCGAACTCACTTCGAAGGAGTTCGCGCTCCTCGCCTTTCTCGCGCGCTCGCCACGCCAGGTCTTCTCGCGCGAACAGTTGCTCGAACACGTCTGGGAGTCCTCCAGTGAGTGGCAGAACGAAGCGACGGTGACCGAACACATTCGCCGACTCCGCGCCAAGCTCGAGGTCGACCCCGATCATCCCCGCTGGATCACGACGGTGCGTGGCGTGGGTTACCGCTTCGAGCCCGAGTCGATCACGACCTAGCCGTTCCTTACGAGCGGTGCGCGAGGAGGTCGTGCACTCGGTCCACGAGATCGCTCGGCTTGAAGGGCTTCGCAAGGAAATCGCTCGATTCCGGTTTCAGGTCCGCCAGGATCTTTCGGTTGGCGGTGCCGGACACGAGCAGGACGAGGATTCCCGAGATCTTTGATTGCAATTCGGCCGCGAGTTCGCGTCCCGACATTTCGCCCATCACGACGTCGCTCACGAGCAGATCGAAATTTCCGTCGAACGCTTCGACCACGCGCAACGCGTGTTCGGCCGAGTCGGCCTCGGCGATCCGGTAGCCGTTGCGCTCCAGGATCCGACTCATGAAGCGACGCAGCTCTTCGTCATCGTCCACGATCAAGATCGTCGCCGAACCACGCGGTCGCTCTGGCACGACGAACTGCGAACGTTCTTCGACCTCGTCGGTCACGGTAGGAAAGGTGATCTCGAAGGTCGTGCCCGTACCCAACTCTGAGCGGCACTGGATCACTCCGCGGCTCTCTTCGACGAGTCGTCTCGCGGCCGCCAGACCCATGCCGGTGCCCTTGAACGGTCCCTTCGTCGTGAAGAGCGGTTCAAAACAACGCTCCCTCGTCTCGTCGTCCATGCCGACGCCGTTGTCGGAGAATGTGACCGTCACGTACTCGCCTTCAGTGAATCCGAGTGAGTCACCGTTGTCCTGGTTCACGATCAATGGGGCAACCGCGATGGTCAATTCACCTCCGAGCGGCATGGCGTCGCGCGCGTTGATGGCGAGATTGAGAATCATCTGTTCGAACTGATCGGCGTCCACGCGCACGTTGCCGGCCTGGACGTCGAGCGCGAAACGAACATCGATGTTCGTGCCGAGGATGCGTTCGAGCACTTCGGCGTTGGACTGGATGACCGTGACTGGATTGAAGACCACGAGCTCGGGCTCGCGTGTCCTTCCGATGGCCTGAAGCTGCGTGGTTAACATCGACGCGCGCGACGCGGTCGACTGAATCTCGCGCGCCATCTGGTGGGCGCGTTCGTTGTCGTCAAGGTCGCCCGAGAGGATCTCGGCGTAGCCCGAGATGAGGGTGAGCAGATTGTTGAAGTCGTGCGCGATTCGACTCGCGACCTGACCTCGAATCTCCATGGTGTACGCGTGACGTAACTCGGCCTTCAGTTCGCGGTGATTCGTCACGTCATCGATGAGCGTCAGGATCCCCGGTGTCTCGGAACCCGACGGTGGCAAGAGGGCGGCCGACGCGCTGAGCACCCGAAGCTTGCCGGCGATCTCGACGTCGACGAAGTCGCGGCCGTCGATCGAGCCGCCACGCAAGACCTCGGACCAGAGTTCACGCAACTCGGGCAACGTCGCTTCGGGGAAGCTCGATACCTCTCCGACGGGTCCTTCGCCGTACGCCGGCCACGCGAAGACGGCGCTCGCCGCGCGATTCCACCAACGAACTCGACCGTCGGCGTCCGTCTCGACGATGCCGACCGGGGCGGTCTCGATGAGTACCCGCAGTCGGGCTTCGCTCGACTGCACGCTGCGACCGAGTTCCACGGCCCCAAGAGCGCTCGAGGCCATTTGGGCGAGCAGTTCGAGCACCCACTTGTCCTCGTCGTTGAACCCGCTTTCACGGCGCACGGCGATCACGCCGCGCGCCCGATCGCGCCGCTCCAGCATGGGTGACACGAGCCACCCGTTTTCGAATCGAGTTTCGCCGCCCACTTCCCACGTGGATGGATACGCCGTGGACTCCATCTCGAGCGGCACCTCGCAGATTGGCTGTTTTCCGCGACGAGCCACACCTCGAAGTGGAGCCAGAGAACCGGTATCGAGCGTGACGACGGCTTCGTCGCCTTGGAACACGACGCGAGCACTCCGGGCGAGGCTCTTGAGAATCTCTTGCTCGTTTCGCAGGGTCGTGACCGTGATCGATACAGCGATGAGCTGGTGGAGCTGGCTGGCGATCCGTTGTGACTGTCGAACGGCGTCGCCTGCGGTCACGGTCTGACTCTCTTGATCTGGAACTGGCTGACCGGTATTCGGTGAAGCCTTCCGCGCGCTCATCGTGGGATCTCGTGGTGACCAGGACCAGCCACGTGTCGACGGGTGCGAGGGATCAAAGAGGCTTCCCGGAGAAAATCGAGAAGTCTTCCAGGTAGCGATCGATTTCCGTTGCCTCGTGGGGCTTGGAAAACAGGAATCCTTGACCGACGCCCACGTCTTCGAGCAGCAGGCGCTGGCGCTGCTCGGCATCTTCGATGCCGGAGGCGACGATCTGCACCTTGCTCTTCTTTGCCAAGTCCACGAGCGAGTGCACGAGTTCGGTGCCCTCCGGGGAGTCCGAAAGTGCCGCCACGAAATGCCGATCGAGTTTCACGACGGTGATTGGGAGGTTCTCGAGATCGCTCAGGAGCGACCGACCCGGCTCGAAATCGTCGACGGCCAACTGCACCCCCAACTCGGCGAGCTCGGCGAGGTGACCGGCCGCTTCGCCGGCCAGGGTGCGTTGGGTGAACTCCAGAACCAGCAATCCCGCCGGGAACCGACTTGACGTCAGGACCTCTTCAACCTCATCCACGAACCCACTCCACGCGAATTGGCGGTCCGAGATATTGACCGACACCGTGAATCGGAAACCCTTGTCGTGCCACTCGGCGCCCTGGGCGCACGCCGTGACGAGCGCCCAGCGACCGGCGGCCAGTATCAATCCGCTGCGTTCGAGCTCCGGGACGAATTCGTCGGGACTCAGCACGCCTCTCTCCGGGTGACGCCAGCGAATGAGCGCCTCGACACCGACGAAGGCGTTCGAACGCAAGTCGATCTCCGGTTGATAGACCAAGAAGAACTGTTCGTTTTCTAGGGCCGTCGCAAGCTCTTCGGAGATATTCCCGTCCTCGCCGGACCCTCGGGACGATTCTGTTTCGTTGGCCATTAACCGTCGCTTTTTCGTAGGCCCCAGAAAAGTAGGCGTCGTCAGATGTTCTTCGGTGCCGACGTTACTAGGTGGACCAAAAAGGAGTGATGAACGCAAGCCGCAAACCACGTCGAAATCGGCCTCCGTACAGTTGTGCGAATTGAGAGGTCGTGACAGCGTTTCGCGGACACCGCCAGCGCATTGGAGGGTTCAAACAACGTCATCACCGTTGCTTCGTTTCTCGCCTGCATCGAGCTTTTTGAAGAAATATTCAGTGAATGAGTTTTCTGCCAGCGAGAACGTCGGAGCCGCAAATGGACAAAAAACAACTCCGCCAAAACTGTCTCGGGACGGTCGTGGATGCCTACATTCCTTCAAAATCCTTTGAATATATGATCTTTCTTGATAATGGCCCCGGGTAGGAGCCGGTCACCGAGCAACGCCGGCGCAATGCAATAACTATCACTTGACAAATTAGGTGCAAATCGCTATCTTTAACTGTTGCAGGGGCGGATTGGGTACACCATCATGCAAAAAAAGGACGTCCGCATAATTCGCGGCGACGGTCAGACGTTCACTTTGCGACAGATTGTCGGATTGTGGCGTGCAACTACTACCCGGTTGCTCAGAAGCTCTCGATCAGCACTTGCCGTTGTGGCTGTGGTGACCCTGAGTCTTGTAGCGCTTCCGGCCCTATCGTCAAATGCATCTACGAGCCACGACAGTTCCAACTCTGGTTCGAGGATCCTTCAGACGACACCGCAAATAATCCTTCATTCACACGACAGTGGATGGGCACCGGCTGCCTGGAACTGGAACTGGAACTGGTGGAAATGTTGCCCCCCACCTTGCCCGACCACGACGACCACACTGCCGGACACAACGACCACGCTGCCGGTAACGACGACCTCGGAGGGCGCGACAACGACCACCGGGGCCACGACGACGACCACCGGGGCTACGACGACGACAATGCCAGAGGTGACGACCACGATGAGTCCACCGCCACCGCCGCCGCCACCGCCGCCGCCGCCAGGGTCATCGTCTGGACCGACGACCACCGAGGCGCCGACAACGACGACAATGCCGCCCGCGACCACAACGACAGCGCCTGTCGTCGTGACGACACAGGCCAAATCGTCCCCTCCGACTGCTCCGACAACCGCACCGCTCTCGACGGCCACCGTTCCTTCTGGTGCTCCTGAAACCGGTGTCGGTGGATCGGCCCAGTCAGCGGACAACGGAGTTGTGCTGACGGCCAGCGGTTTGGTGATGTTCGCCGGCCTGGCTGGTTTGGCACTCGCGCTCCGCCGGCGTCGCCGGGCCTAGGAGTAGTTCGAAGTAACGCCAACACGATTGTGTGACCACGTCGCCTAAGGAAATCGGCCCTCACTGAAAGTGAGGGCCGATTTCGCTTGCTATGGGACCGAAGATCCTCGTCCATCTTTCAAAGGCTGCGAAACAGAATCCGCTTCGAATCACGCGATGGGCATTCACATTGATCGAACTGCTGGCCCCAGGATTCCGTTGAAAGTCAACGCTTTCACTACGCAAGAACTCGCGGTTGACAAAACCATTGGGTTTTGCCATACTTTGCCACGCAGCGGCAGAGGAGAAAACTAATGAATCGGATCCCATCAGGGTCTGGGAACGTCGACTTTGGACGTACCCAGCCAGTTCCCGCGCGTAAGTCACAAACACTCTTTGGTGGGCTTCGGCGAGTGGGTGTGGTCCTGGGTTCTCTCGTGCTCGCGGGCTCCTTCTTCAGTGCCTACTCCGGGTCTTCGGGTGCTGCGCCAACGACCACGACCACGACGCCCGCGCCCGCCATCACTGCTCCCTTCAACGAGTGCCCAGGAATCGGTGCCGACACGGGTTGTCAGTACCTCATCATCTTGAACCCCGGCGGGACTGCGACCATCGTTCAGAGCACGATGGCCGGAAGCAACGGACCGTTTGATGGCAACGAGGACACGTTGGTCGGTGTCTACAACAACAGTGGCGCTTCAGTTTCGACGATCTCGTTGAGCTCAAGTTCTGACATCTTCGGCTTCGACGGAGACGGAATATGTGGACTGGACCACAGTGGCGTTCACTACTCCTGGACCGGTACCGGGCTGAACGGGTTTGGATTCTCCGGTTGCGCGTACGGTTCCACCGGCTACGAAGGTCCTTACGTCGGGTACAGCAACTACTCCGGTTCGAACCACTCCGGCAACGTGAACTTCTGGGTGCCTTGCGAGACCGGGCTGCCCGACCAGGGAACGACCTTCTTCAGTCTTGAGAGCAATCTGAGTGGGGCGAGTGTCACAGTGTCGGCGGCGACCTCGTCGACGACGGCGACGTGTTCGACGACCACCACCGCGGCTCCGACGACTACGACCACGGCAGCCGGAACGACCACGACCGCGGCGTCGGGAACGACCACGACCGCGGCCCCGACGACCACGACCACGGCAGCGGGAACGACCACGACCGCGGCGTCGGGTCCGCCGCCGCCGCCACCACCACCCTCGTCAGGCGCGGCGACAACGACGACAGCTCCAACGGGGACGACAACGAGTGCGGCTCCGACGACGACCGCACCGCCGATAACGTCGACGACCTTGGCTTCGTCACCTCCCACGTCACCACCCACGACGGCACCGAACATCCCACCAGCGACTGTTCCCTCGGGCGCTCCCGGAACCGGTGTTGGCGGTGCCGCAACGTCGTCGGACAACGGAGTTTTGTTGACGGCCAGCGGAATGGCGCTGTTCGCCGGTCTCGCCGGATTGGTACTGATCGGGCGCCGTCGACGTAGGGCGTAACCTGCAGGAGTTTTCTAACTAAGTCAAACTAGATTGGGCGATGTGAAGTCGCCAAAAGAGAAACGGCCCTCACAGAAAATGTGGTGGGCCGTTTCTCTTGCTTTAATCGTCATCGGAGTCCTGGGATTCATATTTGTCCCCCGCAGCCAACCAAAAGGACCGACCCTGACGTCGTCGATTGGCGTCGTCTCCCTACCCCCTTCCGGTGTCGTCATTCCTTCGCCGACCACCACCACGACACTTGCCGTGACGCCGGCAATCTCGGCGCCCACGACGACCACGAGCACGACAACCACGACGTTCAAGCCCAAGTCGAGCTTGGCGCCGCCACTGCCGTCCACGCCTCCGAAGGAACTGTCGTCTCGGCTCGCCGTCGCCCACTCCAAATCTCCGCCACCGACCTACGTCGCCAAGCCGATCAAGCGATCGCGACCCGTGCACCTCTCCATTCCGATCATCGGTGTCTCGGTGCCTCTTTCGGTCCTAGCGCTCAACAAGAACGGAACCGTGAACGTTCCGACGAACTTCGCCGAACCTGGTTGGTACAAGGGCGACCAGTCGCCGGGCCAAAAAGGCTCCGCGGTCATCCTCGGCCACGTTGACAACTATCACGGTCCCGCGGTCTTCTTCCACCTGGACAAGTTGACATTGGGCAACCGGGTGTACGTCACTTTGGCGGACGGGCGCAAGTTGGTGTTCGCGGTGATAGGTGAACGCATGTACAAGAAGACGAACTTTCCCGACACGCTCGTCTACGGAACACGGACGTACCCCGCACTCCAACTCGTCACCTGCGGGGGGATCTTCGATCCGAGCACCGGCCACTACCTCTCCAATATCGTCGTCTTCACCGCGCTCATTAAGTCGTAGTCCGCCGCGCAGTCGTTCACGCAGGTCATTCGTCCAACGCTTCGTAGCGGCTACTGCGTCCCGACTACATCGATTCGCCTTGCTGCACTCTCTACTTCTGAACGAAAATCGCGAGATCGATTCGCCGCGACAACACGCCGACAAACTCTGCGCAAATACCAATCAAGTCAAGAGAAAACGCAAAATCGGATGGCACACTCATGTTGCCTCGCATTCACGCGAGGGCACTTCTCAGAACTCTCTGAGGTGGACCACCAGCATGCCCTTGCGTGATGGTCCACGTCCCGAATGAAATCTGAAGCACACCGCGCGGTCGTCGACGAGTCCACAAACTCCCTGATGAACGCCGAATAATACGCACACATTCGAGGAGAATTGCGCATACGTGGCGTACACTCGAAATGCGCTCAAGACACAAGTTGACAACTACAGCGACACTGTTTCTCACTGAGCACGCGCACGACACGCAACGAGAGCGTCTGTCACGCACGATGCGTCGTCGCGTTCGACGTCGATGCGAAAGCTCGCTGATGAAACCGTCGTCGATTTCATCGTCAATCGACTCGGCCGCCATTGTTTTCGTCCGGGTTTGGGAACTCTCAGCTGAATTGAGCAGATATTGAGAGGTCGTAGGGAGCACATTGGATTGAGTTTTCGACAATTGATCCATGACCAATATCACGCAGGGGCAAAATCTCCCCGGAGACCCCAAGGGGCGTTCTTCGACGTCACGTCGAGGTCCGCGTCGCTCCGTGATGGTCGGCTCAATCGGTTCGCTGGTCCTCGGGATCGTCCTAGCCACCACGGCGCTGCCCGCAATGGCGAACGTCGTGTCACCAAGCGTCAGCCTCGGAATCGCGACGACCACGAGTTTCGCGACCACGACGACCGTGGCGACGACGACGACCATCGCGCGCCGAGCCCGTCACACCGTCAAGACCACGCAGACCCGACACTCGCATGTGGTGTCCAACCGCCCTTCTCAGAATTCGCGTTCGAACCCGATCGGCTCTACGAGCCCGACGACCACGACGCCCCCTCCGACGACCGTCGTAACCCCCACGACGGTCGCCCCCACGACCACCACGACGCTGAAGAGCTCTCCGCCCACGAAACCACCGGCGCCGACGCTCTCCATCTCGAACCCGGCGGCCAACATCGCTCCGAGTCCGGACTTCCTGGCTCCCGGGACGTGCACGTTCGGCTCGGGCGTCTGGAGTTGCGCCAACCCGTGCGTCGTCGGGACGGCGAGCGCCCTGTCGTGGCCCGGCTACACCAACGGCGTGGCCTGCACCGAGTACGCCCTGGCCGCGATCAACAACGCCCGCGCGATCGAGGGCGTGCGCCCAATGGTCCTTCCCAGTAACTGGTTCAGCCTCACCGTGCCGGAGCAGCTCTTCGTCATCGCCGACCTCGAGCGCACCGCGCGCGGGCTCCCCCCGTACGTGGGGATCAACGCCGCGCTCAGCGCCGATGCCCAACACGCCGCCGCGACCAATAGTGATCCGTCGGTGGCCGCCGGATTCCCCATGGCCGATGACGCCCAGGGTTCGGCGGGCTTCGGCGGTGCGTGGTCGGGCGGATTCACCGTCCTCGCCGCGGACTACATCTGGATGTACGACGACACGTGGGGCGGGAGCGCCGCCAAGACGTCGAACATCGCGTGCACCTCGGCCGGCGCCGCCGGCTGCTGGGCCCACCGCGACGAACTCCTCGGCTCGGACCCCGGTTACAACCAGGGTGTCGGGCTCGGTTGCACGGACTGCGAGATGGGCACCGGATTCGCCATGGTGAACGGTGGTGCGTCGTATGTTGACCTCATCGAGATCCCCAAGGGATCACTGCCGCCCATGTCCTTCACGTGGGTCAACAACGTCCTGCCCAACCTTCCCTAGGTGTTCTGCCCAGACAGGTTGTTGACGAGATTTGCCGGCGTTCCCTTGATCGCTGTGTGGTATCGATGATGGTTATAGAGATGTCGCCACTTGTCAAGTGCGCGGAGTCTCGCGGCGTCTGATCGGTAGGGACGTGCGTAAGCCCACTCGTCGCGCAGGGTTCGATTGAACCTTTCGATTTTCCCGTTGGTCTGAGGATGATAGGGCCGCGTGCGGGTGTGAGTGATCAACTGGTCGCGCAGTTCTCGAGCGAACTCGCCGGAGCGGTAGCACGACCCGTTGTCGCTGAGCACGCGCTCCACGGCGATGCCGTAACTCGCGTAAAAGGCCACGGCCCGTCGCCAGAAGCCGACCACGGTGAGAGCGGTCTCGTCAGCGTGGATCTCGGAGTAGGCGAGTCGGCTGAAGGCGTCAATCGTCGAGTGAACGTGGACGTAGCCGCGGCGCCCGTGAGCGCCTTTGCGGTTCTCAACCCCGTGGGCCCACCAGCCGCCGCCTGGGGGGATCTTGGGCAGTTTCTTGATATCGATGTGCACCAGTTCGCCCGGTCGTGCAGTCTCGATGCGACGAATCACTCGCCCCGTCGTGCGGTCGAGGTCAGCGAGACGAGAGACGCCATTGCGCTGGAGCACTCGGTGCAAGGTCGAGGCCGGCACGCCGATCTGGGGTCCTAATGGAGCGGGTCCGATGCGTCGTTGACGACGTAGTTCGACGATGCGGCGCTCGGTTTTCGGATCGAGACGACGTGGACTGGACCTTGGACGACTCGAACGATCGATCAGACCAAGTTCGCCCCCTTCGCGGTAGCGACGCCAACGCTTGTGAGCCGTTTGACGTGAGATGCCCATTGAATCGGCAGCCCCCGTCACGGTCCAACCGGCTTCGATTCGTTCGCAGAGACGACGACGTCCCTCGGGCGTTAGTGGTGCTTTAGCGTGCATGATGCCTCCTTGTGCAGTGGGTGTGTTAACAGCTCCACACTGCCAAGGGGGTTCATTTCATGCCAAATAAAGCGTCAACAAGGTCTGTGGGCAGTACACCTAAGCATCGACGGAGACTAAGTACCCGCTTCGGCACGCATCGTCACCGCGGACGCACCCGTGATCAGTCGTTCGCGGTCGAACATCTTCGACACGATCCGCCACGCCATCACGTCGATGACGGCCAGAGCGACCGCGATCACCACTGCGGTTGTGGCGGTCGGTTTGAAGACCTGGAGCGACATCAGAAGCGGTAGGACGAGCGCGGGGAGACTCGCCAGCGTGCCGAGTTGCTGGGCGACGCGCACGTCCGAGGATCGAGCCGAGATCGCCGTGCCGACCCACACCGACCACGCCGCTAAGAGCGGCGCGAAAAGCAGCTCGGCCAAGAACCACGAGGGCTGCCACACGTCGTGCGCCACGACGCTTGACGCGCCGAGTCGAATCGCGACGACCAGCACGATGAAGAACAGGTACGCGACACCGACGGTCGGGGCCGTGGCCGCGAGGGACTTCCCGAGCAGGAACTCTTCGCGACTGACGGGAGTGGTGAGCAGCGGCTCCAGCGTGCCCTGATCACGCTCGCCGATCACGGAGTAGGCCGCAATCGTCGCCGGGAGAACAACCGGGATCACGAGCAAGAGGAGGAGCGTGATCCCCACTTGCGTGCGCACAGCGGAAGGATCCTCCGAATTGTTGATGCTGAAAAGGGTTACGACGGGCAGCGCGGTGAAGATCAACGGCAACGTGCCCATGGTGTAGATGATGAAGCGATTCCGTCGGTACTCTCGGAACTCCTTGCGCATCACGGCTCGAACTCTGATGACACTTTCGTTCACTGTTCACCACCTTTGCCCCCGGCTCCCACCAGTTCCAAATAGACCTCCTCCAACGAATGATGACCCTCGGCCACTGAGAGAACATCGGCGCCCGCCGCGACGAGTGCGCGCGTGATGGCCGGCGCGGCGACTCGGACGTCGCTCACCGTGAGGACGTACGCGCCGGTATCACCGTTCGACCAACCCCCGACACTCTCCAGCGAGGAGAAGAGTCCGTCAGGGTCGGCCAAGGGGCTCGCGGTCGATACGAGAATCGACTTTTGAAACATCTTCTGTCGAAGGTCGTCGATACGACCAACGGTGCGCATCGTGGTGTTCAAGATGGCCACGCGGTCACATAACTTCTCGGCCTCGTCCAGGCGATGCGTCGTGAGAAAGACGGTGACGCCCCGGTTCCGCAGGGCGATGATCAGATTGTGGACATCGAGCGAGGCCACCGGATCCAAGCCGGCGGTCGGTTCGTCCAAGAAGATGATCTCCGGCTCATTGAGGAGTGCTCGAGCCAGACCGACGCGTTGGCGCAGTCCCTTGGAGAGGCTGCCGCAGAGATCGTTGGCTCTCGACGAGAGGTTGACCGCCTCGAGCGCTCGATCGATTCGCGGTTGGGCGTCGCGGTAGCCGTAGAGACCGGCGAAGAACGCGAGATTCTCTGACACGCTCAGTCGCAGGTACAGGCCCGGGACCTCCGTCATCACGGAGATCCGTTGACGAATCTCTATGTCGTGACCGTCGTTGACGAGGATTCCAGCGACTGCCGCCGTGCCGGACGTCGGCGCGACGAGCGTGCTCAACGTTCGCACGGTGGAGGTTTTTCCCGCACCATTGGGACCGAGGAATCCGAAGACCTCGCCCCGACGGACGTTGAAGGTGACGTCTTCGAAGGCCACGCGGGCACCGAACTGCTTCGTGAGGTGTTCGACCACGATGACCGAATCACTGGTTGGTGCATTCTCCGCGGTGTCGGCGAACTTGCCGGTTCGCGCCACGATGGCCTCGGCTATTTCGTGCGGCGTCTGCGATCCGTAGATCTCGGGCGCCACGGTCGCTGTCGCGACGCCGCCGTCGAGCGTTCGGTCATCGTCTGTCACCTCCGACGCACTCGCGTCGAACTGTTTCTTCGATCCGCCCAGGCTGTAGCCGAGGGCGAGGTAGAGACCGACCACGCCGACGAAGAGCACTTCGCCGTCGGACTTTCTCAGACCGGTGAGAGCGGTGACGCCAGCACCAATGGCAATCGCCGTTATGAGCCAGCCCTGCCACGCCAACGGCCGAAAGCCGAAGCCGAACCGGCGTCGAATGAACCACTGGCGCCTAGCCATGGTTGCGTCGTGACGCGAATGATCCGACGGTCTGCGCCATGGGCCAATCATAAGAGCCGTAGGACATCGTCAACAATCGATGAGTCTCACCTCTGTCAACGCGCGTGGCGACGGGACCTGCGACGAGCGCGCGCAATCATGCGCAAGGTCAAGAAGGCCACGATAATCACCAGGTTCGCGTTCACCGCGGGAATCCAACGCACCTGTTCGTCCTTGACGACGTAGACACCGACCGGCATCACGACGCCGCCAAGGCCGCCGCCGGAACCGCTCGTCGCTCCGTTGGGCGCGCTCGTATCGGCCCCGGACCCCACGTCCTCGGCCGGGTCACTCGCCGGTGTCCCCGTCGGGCCCTCACCCCCTCCACCACCACCAGCGACGAACGCCACCGGGATGACCATCGATCCGTCCTTTTCGTACGCCGTGCCGAAGGCGCGGCTCACCGAAAGATGCTGAGCCACTTTTCCTAAGAGTTCTTGAACGTCCACGTCACACCAGTCCTTTGTTCGCTTCGGCTGTCTCTCGAATGTAGGCGAATACCGCTGGCGCGAGCGAACCTCGCCGCTCACGACGGCGTGCGCGGCCGGGACTCTTACTTATCCAGTTCGGCCAGGACCTCGCCGATGATCTTCGTCATCTTGTGCGCCGGTAGTGGCTCACCCCCTTCGGCCTCCGCGACCTCTTCGGAGAATGCCTCAACCGAGTGTGTGCCGCCAATGAGCACGTGCCGTAGGGCCTCGCCGCTCGCTTCGGAATCGTGGACCTCCTTGAGCGCGCCCGCGACGTCATGGTCGGGCGACTCGGCCACGGCGTGCACCACGTTCATCGCTTCCTCTCGCCCGCTCGCGGTCGACACGGCGGGAGCGCGGTCGGGGTTCTGCTGAAGGTCCCACTCCGCGAGGGCTTCGTTATAGCCACCCTCGCCCGGATGCAGCAAGCGGGTCGTGGGCGCCTCGACCGACTCAGTGCCGTCACCCGACGTTGACTCGGCGTCGTCGTCACTGTCGTGATGTCGACCTTCGGGAATTGGCACCAAAAGACTTCCGTCGGCGTTTCGGATGATCTCCATGTCGTCTCCTTTGGGACACCCCGTCGTGTCCTTCTCGACCAACTTAAAGGACGCTCGACCTTCGACAATCGGTGATGAAGATCGGCATTGACTGTTTCTTTCATCGTCTCGCGCAATCGGTGAAAGAATTCACAAGAGATTCTCAAAGTGAAGGAACCCTTGAAGCTCACCGTGGCAATCGACCGCACCATCGGACGGACGATCTACAAGTGGCACGTGCATCTGTATCGACTCACACGAGGTTCCATTGGTCACAAGAGTCCGGTCGGCCCCATGGTGCTTCTGGAGGTCCGCGGCCGAAAGACCGGTCGAGCACATTCGGTGACGCTGCTGTGCTACCAGAAGGGCGACGTGTTCTACGTCGTGGCGTCAAACGGGGGGCGACCGGAACACCCCGAGTGGCTACTCAACGTGCGCCAGAATCCCGACGTGACGGTCCAAGTGGGCGCCCGGAGATTTGGGGCCGCCGCCCGGGTAATTCCCTCAACGGACGATCCGGAACGCTGGAACGAACTCGTGCGGTACTACGACGGTTGGGCCGACTATCAGAAACTGACCGATCGCACGATCTGTTTCGTTGAGCTCGTCCCGACGTCGCGCGCGGAGTAGATCAGGCGCGAATGCCCGCGATGACGACGTCGAACATGGGATTGACGCGCGACTGATCGGGGGCCTGTTCATTGGCGATGACGATGCCGTGCATCAACCGAATCACGTCGACGATCTCGACGTCAGGTCGCACGTCCCCGGCGTCTTGCGCACGACGCAGCAGCACCTCGCCCGCTTCGCGCATGTTCACGCAGGCGATCTGGATCTCAGTGCCTTCAGTGTGCTTGGCGTTCATGACGGCGGCGCCCATGCTTCGTCCGTGAGCACCGAAGTCCATTTGCAGTCGTAACCAATCGATCAGTGCGTCGAGTGGCACCGGTGCTGATTGCAGATCCTCGGCGTACTGACCAAGCTCCAGGGCCTCATCCAAGAATGCGGCTTCGAGCAGATCCTGTCGCGTCGGGAAATGGCGATACAGGGTGCCGATGCCGACACCGGCGTCGCGGGCGATCTCTTCGAGCACGATGTCCCCGCCGCGTTCAGCGACGGCGGCGCGCGCGCTGGCCAGGATCACGTCGTAGTTGTGCTGCGCGTCCGCCCGGCGAGGACCCTTCCTCACCACTGTTTCGCTCATCGCGGCTCCTCTGAAGGGACGGCCCCGAAAGTTTTCAACAAACACTTGCAACCGGAGGCAACCTCCGTATAGTATGTGGAGGCACCCTCATGTTAGGCCTTCCGGAGGCCGAAAGCAACGCCTTAGGGCCGCGAGGTTGTCCGAACCACCATTTTCCGGAGTTTTAAGCCTCTATTCGAAAAAAGGAACCATCGTGCCTCTGACCTCTCACGCCCAAAAACGGGCATCGACAATCGCCCTGGCCATCATCGTCACCTGTCAGTTGATGGTCGTGCTCGACGCCACCGTCGTCAACATCGCCCTCGTCCCAATCAAGCACTCCCTCCACTTCAGCTCGGCGGGACTCTCGTGGGTGATCGACGCCTACAGCCTGGCCTTCGGAGGACTCTTGCTCCTCGGCGGCCGAGCGGGCGACGTCTTCGGTCGTCGTCGAATGCTCATCATCGGCCTCACCATATTCACGGCCGCGTCACTGATGGGCGGCATGGCGACGACCTCGACCATGTTGCTCCTCACCCGCGCCGTCCAGGGCGTGGGTGCCGCGCTGGCCGCACCGAGCACGCTGAGTTTGATCAGCGCCACCTTCGAAGAGGGTCCCGCACGAAACAAGGCGCTGGGCATCTTCACCGCGGTGTCGGCGGGCGGCGGTTCACTCGGTCTCATCCTCGGCGGCGCATTGACCTCGTGGGTGTCGTGGCGCTGGGTGATGTTCATCAACGTGCCCATCGGCATCGCCATCATCATCTTGGCGCCACGCTTCGTGCCGGAACCGCCGCGCAACGGTGGACGTCTCGACGTCGCCGGCGCGGCCCTGGTGACCGGGGGTCTCGGAAGCCTGATCTACGGCTTCATCCGACTCGCCGAACACGGCAGCCGATCGGTGACCCTGAGCTCCTTCGTCCTCAGCGCCATGTTGCTGGTCTCCTTCGTGCACGTCGAACGGAGACGAGCGCAGCCACTTCTGCCGATGCGACTCCTCACCGATCGCCTGCGCGGCCCGGCGTACTTCACGATGATGCTGGTGCCGTCGGTGACGTACGGCGTCTTCTTCTTCATCAGCCAGTACCTCGAGAGCGACTTGCACTTCAGCGCCATCGAAGCGGGATTCGCGTTCCTGCCCATGACCGGCCTCATCTTCACGAGTTCGCGCATCACGCCGCGGCTGGTGAGTCGGATCGGCGCTCGCCCGATACTGCTGTTCGGTCTGTTCGCGCTCGGCGTGGCGACGCTCTGGATCTCCAAGGCCACGCCGTCCGAGGGCTACTTCGAGAGCCTGTTCGGACCCCTCGTGCTCTTCGGCATCGGGGCTGGTTCGTGCTTCTTGCCGCTCAGCGTTACGATCCTCGCGGGCGTGCCGCGCGCCGACGCCGGCGCGGCCTCGGGGATGCTCCAGACCATGCAACAGACCGGCGCCGCGGTCGGCGTGGCGGCCCTGACCAGCATCGCCGCCGCCCACGGACGCTCCGACGCCCTGTTGACGGGGGCGGGCATCATCTCGGTGGCTCTCCTCGTCGCCTATCTCTTCATTCGACCGACGCAGAACGTCGCCTCGAGCGCCGAGGAGACAGCCGAGGAGATGGTCTCGTTGGCCATGGTCGAATAGTCCGGCCTCGACGAGCGGTCACCGTGACGGCAGTCACACTCACTCAGAGCCCCTCCCACACGGGAGGGGCTCTGTAACGAAATCCGCTCTCCCCGATACCGTTAGGGAGGCACGATGAGAGACGCCGACGAGCGTTTCCGGTGAAGGAGTGAGCATGAGCGAGAAGTACGAGAAGGACCCGGAGGCAATCGCCCGTCTGACGCCTCACCAGTACGCCGTGACCCAAGAGAGCGCCACGGAACCGGCCTTTCGAAACGAGTTCTGGGATCACCACGAAGCGGGGCTGTACGTCGACATCGTCTCCGGCGAACCACTGTTCACCTCGACCAAGAAGTTCGACAGCGGCTGCGGGTGGCCCAGTTTCACCGCCCCGGTCGAGGCCGAGAACGTCGTCGAGCACAAGGATCGCACCTTCGGCATGACGAGGATCGAGGTCCGTTCGGCGAACGGCGACAGTCACCTGGGTCACGTCTTCGACGACGGACCCAAGGAGGAGGGCGGACTTCGCTACTGCATCAATTCCGCGGCGTTACGATTCGTTCCGTACGACGAGCTTGAGGCCTCGGGCTACGGCGACTACAAGTATCTCTTCGACAACACGGCACCGAAGGAGGCATCACAGTGACCAACGAAACCGAGACCGCGGTACTCGCCGGCGGGTGCTTCTGGGGAATGCAAGACCTCATCCGCAAACGTCCCGGCGTCATTACGACCCGCGTCGGTTACACCGGCGGTGACGTCGTGAACGCGACCTACCGACACCACGAGGGCCACGCCGAGGCTATCGAGATCATCTTCGACCCCTCGGTGATCACGTATCGCGACGTGCTGTCGTTCTTCTTCCAGATCCACGACCCGACCACGATGGATCGACAGGGCAACGACGTCGGCACCAGTTACCGTTCGGCGATCTTTTACCTCAACGACGAACAGCGTCAGGTCGCCGAGGACGTCATCGCCGACGTCAATGCGTCGGGGCTCTGGCCCGGAAAGGTCGTCACCGAGGTCACTCCGGTCGGTCCGTTCTGGGAAGCCGAACCGGAACATCAGGACTACCTCGAGCACTACCCCAACGGCTACACCTGTCACTTCCCACGACCGAATTGGGTGTTGCCGCGTCGCAGCGACAGCGTGAATTCATAGTCGACGGTACGTCGCCACTCCGCCAAGATGTCTCAAAGTGCGACGCCTAAGTGAATGTCGACGACGTCGCCGACGGCAATGCCTTCGGCCTTGCGGACCACGCTCTTGAGCGGCACGACGTAGAGCCCGTCCTTGGGAAACAACGAGGTCGTCCATCGCGTCGATCCGAGTGACGCCTCCACCGGAATCATTCCCCAGCCGTAGGTGACCAGGGACGCCATCGCTTCGAGTTCGGCGCTCTCCTCATCGGGGACGGTGACGAAATAGAACGGTGACGGACCACGCCACTCCCACACTTCGCCACTGAACTCCACATCCATCCGGTCACCATATCTGCGCTTTCTCACACTCGATGGTGGAGAGGGGCGGTGTGCTGCGGTGCGTGACTACTTGCCCGCGCCGGTGAGGTCGTCGGAGCGACCCTCGGCGAGTCGCGACCACTGGGACGTCGGACGTCCGTTGGTGCGGAACTGTCCACCGTCGTTCACGAAATGCTGGGGCCAACCCTCCGGTGAATCCTCGAAGGACTCCTGGCGGCCGTACACGGTCATGTCGAGCAGCACGTACGAGGGTGCGACCTTCTCCGCGCCTCGCCACGACGTCCAGTACGCCTCGAAGACACGGTCCCCGTCGCGCACGTAGTTCGCGTTCACCCCGAACCAACGCCCGGCCAGAAGCTGCTCGGCCGAATCCCGGGCGGAGTACCAGGGCACGTCCCAACCCATGAAGTCCCGATAACGCGCACTCTCCTCATACGGTCCCTCACAAAAGGTGGCGTAAGTCACGTCGCGCGAATGGAGGTACGACAACTCCCGGACCTGACCGTTGAAGAACGGTACAACCTTCGCACTGGTCCTCAGCCGGCATGCCGTCGTGCCACATGTGGTAGTACACGGACAGCTGTCGGCGGCCTTCGAAGACGTCCAACAATGTCACCGGTCCGTTTGGGCCTACGACGGTGACATTTGCATCCACTTCGACCATCGGTAGTCGACGGCGGGCCGCGGCGATCGCGTCGCCCTCGCGCGTATGGGCCTTCTCACGATCGCGCAGTGCGTCGATTTCGGCCTGCCACGTTGCTCGATCGACGGCGTCCGGAAGCGGCCATGAGTCTGAATTCAGGTCATCAATAATTGGGTCTGGTGTCATGCCCCTCAATGTAATGGAACCGTCGACGCGTGGACGTGGCAGTCAGATGCCGACCTACGAAGTCGCGAACGCCGCGATGTCGGCCGCGGCACTGTGGCTGATCTCCGGACACAGGGGAGGAAAGATCTCCACGCCGTGACTCGTACCCAGCACCGTGCGGCCGCGCGCGGTGATACCGGCTGAGAGCAGGAGCCGATAGAACGCGATGCCTTCGTCGCGGAGGGGATCGCACTCGTTCACGCTGATCACCGTCGGCGGGAATCCCGTGACGTCGTCCTTGGTGGCGAAGCCCGGCCACGCCAACGGGTCACTGTTCTTGAAGGCTTCGATCCCGTACGCCATCGCCCCTTGATTGCTCTGCACGTTGATGAAGATCCCGTTGTTCTCGACGGAGGACGGATAACGAGCGTCGGGCCAGCTCCCGGCGATGTAGGGACACAGCGCGTAGAGACCCTTGACGAGACCGATCTCCCCGTCGCGAGTTAACTTCAGGCCCGTGGCGAGCGTCAGATTGCCGCCACCACTCTCGCCGCAGACGATGATGCGCGATGGATCGATCCCGTACTTCGACGCGTTCGCCACCGTCCACTTGAGACCCGACACGCAGTCATTGAGGCCGGCGGGGAAGGGCGCCACCTCGGGGACCGCCGATGGATACACCGAGTTGCGGAACTCGACCATCACGACAACCACGCCCTTCGAGGCGAGGATCCTCCCCCACGCGCGATAGTTGCCGAGGAAGCCCGACAACGATGACATGCCCCCGCCGTGGATGTAGTACACGCAGGCCAGGGTCTCATCGTTGTCCGGCCGGACGACTTGCAGTTTGATGGAATTGTCGTCCGGCGAGGACACGATGTCTTCGACCGCGAATCGAAGTCCCGCCGATGGCGCGATCTCCTCGCTGTCGCCCATGTTCATGAATGCCTCGACCATCTCCCTCTCCGCCACACCTTCCGGCGATGCGGCGAGGGCGAGGAGCTCCTCGCGACTCTCGACGTCCGTTACTTCGGACTCCGGGAGCAAACTGAGCACCGCCTTGACGCGTGGGTCAAGTCGAACATCCGATTCCAGGTCGTACTTCACCGAGCCTCCTCGTATCAGGTTCTCGCTAGATTAACGCCCGCCACGCCAGCGGAGAGATAGAGGGAACCACGGGTCGGCGGCGACGCGACCGTCCTAACGCAGTGGATTCGATCCGGCAAGTCCGAGTAGGTCCCGCGAGACGAAGAGCGACGCGGGCTGGCCGGCAGACTCGCGCGAGACGGTCCCGTGTTCCGTCAGAATACCGACGGCCACGAGGCGGTGCAGGGTGGCCAACGAGGCCTTGCGAGAGATCCCCAATTCGTCCGACAGTATTCGCGAAGTCAGCACAAGGTGGCGAGGCAAGAGTTCGAGCGCGTTAAATAGTGCCGCGTCACTGCGAGTCCGGCGCGCCGCGTCCGCGATCTGATCGCGCCACCCGTGTTTGATCTGTTCGACGCTCACGATCAGTGAGCGTTGCGCACGTCCCCCACTCGCGACCGCGTTCGCAAACCACGTGATCCACCTGCGGTGGTCGCTGAATCGATAGAGCGCGAGGCCCGAGGTGTATCCCGCGACGTCGGCGGCGATGGCCACACTGACGGGCGGTGGCACTAGGAGCGCCAATCGACGCGTCAACATCCAGGCCACGAGGACCCGGCCGACTCGGCCGTTGCCATCGCCGAAGGGATGGATGACTTCAAACTGTGCGTGGGCCACCGCAGCTTGCGTGACCGCGTCGACGTCGACGCGGTTCACGTAGGCGACGAGGTCGTCCAGGAGTTCCGCTAGTTCACCCGGTGGTGGCGTGACGAGGTGCGCGTCGAGCGGGCTCGACCCGCCGATCCAACCCTGTTCGTTCCGGATGACGCCGATGTAGCGCTCCGGCGTCGGGCTCCCGGTCATGAGCGTGCGTTGCCATTGGCACAAGGTCGCGACCGACATCGGCGCACGACCGCTCGCCGCGGCGACCGCTTCTGCGACGGCCGCCATGTTGCCCGCCACCCAGGCCGCGGCCACGTTGTCGCGTCGACCGAGGTGTTCCTCGGCCAAGACCACGTCGACCACGGGTGCGGCGACACCTTCGATGTAGGAGGAGGCGACACCCTCAGAGCGCAAGAGAAGTCGCGCGAGTGGTTCGTACTCGACGTCCAACGCTTCGGCGGCGTGGGCGACCTCGGCGACCGCCGTCGCGGATCGTGCGGCCGTCGCGGCGTCGAGCGAAAGGTCGCGATCGGCCAGCAGCATTGGCACGAACGCGCGAATCGTGCGGCCGTTCCAGACGGCCTGCACCTCCGAACCCGCTAACTCCACTGAACCTCCGATAAGTTACCTCTAATAGTGTATCGGTAACTTATTGAACCACTCGCGCCCGTGTGGTTAGGTGCTTCGTTGCTCGAAGGCGCCCATGACCAGGAGCCACGCGGCCGTAATCATGTAGCACGTGTTGGTGACGATGGCGACGGCCGCGATATAGAGACCGCTTGTGTGACCGAAGAAAAACAGAGCCGCCCCAAACATCTCGGCGAGGTGCACGAGGCTTCCGCCCACGATGCGAGAGAGCGTCAGACCACTGCCCATCTTGATGGCGTTGGCGTATCCCCGGCCGAACACGGCAGCAGAAATCCCGGCGACCACGAACAGTTCGGCGCCGATTGAGTGGTGGTTCTGTGCACCCATCAGCACCAGGGCGCAGCGCAAGAAGACCAGTGCCAGACCGGTCAAGGTGTTGATGGCTCGAAAGCGATGCGTGGCGTCGACGGCGATGACTTTGAGGTTGAGTGACATCGCCACGAACACCAATCCGGTGAGCGTGACCGCGCCCGTGCCGACGAGGAGAAAGAAATCAGTCCACTGCCCGGGCCTGAAGATGTCGGCCGCGATCATGTCCGAATTGTAACTTGCGCCAACCCTTAAGCCGGTCGTCGAATGACGTGGCGAAACTGAAGTTCCGACAGTTTCTATCCAAGCTTGGTCAGCACGTTGCGAGTGATCTGTTCAATCTGCGGATCGCGCTCGCGCAGACCGTGCGCCCAATCGGTTGACCCCGACGTCAGGACCGTCGCGCCCGCCTCGTTCGTGTACGCACCCAACACCGCGTGACCGTGTCGAATCCGTTCCATCGCCGCGGGATCGCGCGTCCCAAAAACGCGCGAGACGATGTACTGCAACTCACTCGGCTCACCGGGGAGCGGTGGACGTGGAGCAGTTTCGTGGGTGAAGTGTTGCGTCGGGCACGTGCCCAAAATCTCAAAAGTCGCCGGTGTTCCATCTTCTCCCGTGGGATACGGAAGGCCGTCTCGATACGTGAACGCGCACCCATCACACTCATAGCCAACAACGGTCGCGTTCGAACCGAGTACCTCGCCGTAGCTGAGTCCGGTGTCCTCGAAAATCCAGTGGCCCGCGCGATGGATGGTGTAGCCACCTAATCCGTTCGTCACGTTGCGACCAATGCGGTGATAGCCACCGCGGGTGAACGTGACCCCCGTCATGTTGTTCTCCGGTCGTCCCACGATGACGTCGGACCACACTGTCGTCACCTCCGACTCGCGCGGTGTCCCCATGAGCGGGTCGTCTTTAAAGAGTCCCTTGTACCCCACCATCACGTCGCGATCGCTACCCTCGAAGCGGACCTGCCACATCGCCGTGTTTCCCGAGAAGAAGGCCCCGTTGCCCCCTCGAGCGATGAAGCCTTCGACGGTGTCGCGCATCCCCTTGGACCAGTACTCGTCGTGACCGACCGACAGGTACAGACTCGCGCCCTCCAAGACCTCGGGGTGATCTTCCAAGTCAGCGTTCGTACAGACGCCAATCTCGAACCCTTCATGCTCGGCCCACGCGATGAAGGGTTGCTCCCAGTCGGGCCATCCCGCGGATCCCGCCCAACCCGACAGATGATTCAGCTGGATGTATCCCACGTGCGCGGCGTTCTGCGGATCGGGGGCACCTGTGCCCGTGACCCGACGGCCCTTGCCGAAGGGCTTGTGCAGGTAGCCCGCCGCCATCGGACGCTGCATCGAGACGTGGGTGCCACCGTTGTAGAGGTTCGTACCTCCGAAATCGTTGTAGGCGTTCCATGTATTGGTGGACAGCGCCAGGATGATCCGCTCTGCCGATCTCGGTCGCACCACGAAAAAGGCGTAGTCGCGACGGACCTTGTCGCCGATCTCGATTTCCATCACGACTTCGAAGTAGCCCGAACGCCACGAAGAATCGACGACCACCGTGAGTGCTTCCGGCCACCGGCAACCGGCCGATGACGCGGTACTCGGCGTCTCGTATTCTCGTGTCGCCACCGACGCGTTGGTGAAGACAACCTCTCGTCGGCTCCCCACGCGTGCGATCTCGACGCGCACCGGTCGTGCACCTGACGACGACATGTGAAGAGCGATCCGCTCTCCGTGGCGAACTGACTGCGGCCAGCAGTAACCAGTGACTGTTTCTCGCACCATCTTCCGACTGTATCTGGGCGGCGTGGTCGCACGGCCTGGACAACAGTTAAGAGCGCGTCGCGAAAGTAGGTTGGAAAAATGAATCAGAGCAAGCTATCCCTCCGCGCAGATCGATCCGAGAACATATCTCCTCAACGAGACTCTGGGGACCAAGCGCGCCTCAGGCGTCAGAGCGCGAGGTGGAGACGAAGTGCCTCATCGAGTTCCGCCATCAAATCTTGCGGGACAACTCCAATGGGGCTTCCAATTCGTTCCACAGAGATGGACCGGACTTGCTCTGCTTGGGCCTTGGAGTCGTAATCCAACCCGGTCAATATTGCCGGGAGCAGCACTTGAAATGGATAAACGCGCGAGACATTCGAGGTGACGGGCACGACGGTGATGACTCCACGGCCAGAACGTTCGGCGGCAACGTTCGCTCCATCATTACTGACAATGACTGCGGGTCGACGCTTGTTTGCCTCCCCACTTTTCGCGGGTTCTAGGTTGACAACGTGGATTTCACCTCGACGCACTAAAGCAAGCCATCTGTCGCGGTGGAATCCCAAATTTGCTGATCCTCATTTGACCATTCAGCCCACGCACCTTCGTAGGCGGCGCTGAGACCCGTAGCCCTGAGAAGTCGGACAGCCTTGTGCAGCGCAGCTGAGCGCGATCGGAGTCCTTTCTCGCTCGCATACGCGTCGAGGAAGATGACATCTTCTTCAGGCAAACTCATGCTGATTTTCATACTTTCATACTACCCGGAGTAGGCACTGTTTAGGTAACCACGGCATGAAACTTGTAATTAGCGATATGGTGTAATTAAGTAATTCACCTTAGGAGGGCTTATGGAGTCACGTAAATACGCGAGCCGATCAACGAGAAATTCCCGAGGAGAACGACCCTCTCAATCACGAAAGGGTCCGGAGATGATCTCGTCCGAGGAGATTTCTGGTTGGATCTTTGGTCGCCTACCCGAAAATTGGTTCGAGGGGACACCGACGATATCTGTCGATCACGACGAAATACTGATTATCGGTCGGCTGCCTCTATCGGACCTGGGCGATGTGGTCGATCCCCCAACCAAAGCGGCAGCCGAAGCCGGCCGGATCAAGAGGTTCCGTGAAGAGACTCGCGAGGAGCGAATGACGATAGCCAGGGAAGGTCAGCGGCTCTTCGGCAGTGTCATTAGCTGGGGAGCCGAGATCGGCGACGCCAAAGAGATCTTCACCAACCTGTCAATACCAATGATGACACGACTTCGCCAACCCGAGCGAACGGTTCTCGACACGTTGGTGGATAGTGGAGTAGCTCGGAGTCGTTCCGATGCGTTGGCTTGGTGCGTCAAATTGGTTGCAACAAACGCCGACGAGTGGCTACTGAGACTCCGCAAGGCGATGGAGTCGGTTGAGACGATAAGACAACAGGGTCCATTGGCCTGACGAGAATCAATCTGAGTTCCGAATCGATTCGTTGAGATTCAGCACACCGTCATTCGGCAACTTCTCGACCGCTCACCCGGATTGGTCACTGCAGAGGAGCTTTGATCGCTCTAGCGGAGATCGCCTCCTAGCGGGGGTATTCCCCTCCTGGACGATGTACTCTGCACGGCGAATCCAAAGAAAGCCGTGATACACAACATGACCGTCTTCGAAGGTCAGCTGCCCGCGGCGGATGAACCGAGAGAAACCGCCTGGGTTCGGACTGCCGATCTTCACCAGGCCCGCGTGGCGCGGGTAGGCGGCCAGCTGCTTGCCGGGAAAGTGGAAGGGCCAATCTCGATACACGTAGACGTTCTGATCGGTGACCAGCACGATGCGATGGAAGTAGAACGTGAGAATGCTGATCGCCATCTCGATCAGGGCCCCAATGGTCGGTACGTACCGGACGACGTCCTCCACCACGCCAATCAGCACGGAGGTAAGCAGGTTGTTGTACGCGAAACACACCGCCGCGCCCTGTTCGTTGACGTGTGCGCGCCTTGCCATCCGCTGAGCCATGCGCTGGTTATATTTCCGCACAGACGGACCTGCGTAATTGGAATTGCTGAAAGTGCTCATGAATGAAACTTAGAGGACAGCCGCCCGGGTCAGAGAGTTCCTAATTAGTGAAGGGCCTCCCTTCGGGAGGCCCTTCACTATTTCGTGGCGGGGGCAAGATTTGAACTTGCGACCTTCGGGTTATGAGCCCGACGAGCTACCAGACTGCTCCACCCCGCGATGCAGGGTCCACTATATCGCAGCGATATCAACTCGAAAATGGAGCATGACGATGCGCTCGATCAGTACGCACGGTGACTGACAGTCGTCGGAGATGAACTCCGCACAATCATCTGCATACTCACCTCAAATGAAATCGCTAATCCGACGTCGCCGACAGTTCGTTGGACGCTGCGCCGGCACCGTTCTTGTTCGCTGCCCTCACTACGAAGTAGTACGTCGTGGCACGAGCTAGTCCCGTCACCGTGACCCGGGTGTAGTTGGTCGGCGTCGAATTGATTGGGGTCGTCGACACGCCACCGGCGGACGTTCCGACGTAGATGTAGTAACCGGTGATGGCACTACCTCCGTTGTTCGAGGGCGCGGTGTAGGAGAGCGTGATCTGTCGTCGACCGGGTTGCGCCGAATTCAGCGTTGGCGCACCGGGCACCGCACTCGCGACCGGGGTGGCCGAGAGGTCAGATGACGGCGCGGAGTTCCCGACGGCGTTCACGGCTTCGACTTCGAAGTAGTACGGAGTGCCGTTCGTGAGGCCGCTCACCGTGGTCGATGTCCCGGTCACGAGCGTCGGCGTGGTCGTGAGTATCGACGACAAGGTCTGACTGTCGTAGACGTCGTAGCCGGTGACCGGACTGCCGCCGTTGACCGTCGGCGCGCTCCAGCTGAGCGCCACCGAGCCGTTCCCCGGCGTCGCCGAGTTGAGGGTCGGCGCGCCGGGCACGGCGTTGGCGACCGGTGTCGCGGTGCGTTGGTTGGACGCTTGGGAGTTGCCAACCGCGTTCACGGCTTCGACTTCAAAGTAGTACGGCGTGTTATTTGTGAGGTTGTTCACCGTGGTCGAGGTCCCGGTTGCGAACGCGGGTTGGCCCGACAGAATTTGTGACTGCGTCGAGCTGTCGTAGACGTCGTAGCCCTGGATGGGATCGCCGCCGTTGCTGGTCGGCGCACTCCAGGTGAGCGTCACCGAGCCATTCCCCGCGGTCGCCGAGTTGAGGGTCGGCGCGCCGGGCACCGTCGCCGGCGCCGTCACCGTCGAGAAGGCCGCGATGCTGCTGGGCGATCCGCCGGGCGTGCCGAGTCCGCTCGGGCCGTTGTAGCCGTTGACGCTGTCGGCGGCGTTGCAGAAGTACTGCGTAGCCGACGGACAGGTGCCGTCACTGCCGGACGTGACGGGATAGAGCGAGCCCTGGTTGGCATAGAGACTGGACGCCGGCACTCCGGATCCGCTGCGGCTGTTGCCGGCGAGCGCGTACATCGAACTGATGATCGGTGTGGCCACGCTGGTGCCGCCGAAGGCGCCCCACGTGAATCCCGTGCCGTACGTGTCGTAGACCCACACGCCGGTGCTCGGGTTGGCGACCGCCGAGACGTCGGACACCATGCGCGTCGCGCATCCGGGGTCGCTCTGCCACGACGGCTTGGGCTCGTACGCGCTGCAGCCGGCGCCGGCGTCGCTCCAGACGGACTCACTGGCGTTGCGCGTGCCGAGGTCGGTGCTCTGATAGAGACTCGTGCCGCCGACGGCGGTGACGAAGGGCGACGCGGCCGGGAACTCAGTGCCGAAACCGCCGTCGCCCGAGGCGACGACGATCGCGACGCCCGGATGATCGAAGTAGCTCTGACTGTCGCTCACCTCACTCGAGTACTCCGAGCCGCCGTAGCTGTTGGAGACGACGTTGGCCCCCATGGCGACCGCGGAGTCGACCCCGGTGCCGAGAGCCGCCATCGACGAGGACGACGCCTCGACGAGCAGGATCTGACAGCTCTGACAGATGGCGCTCACCATTTCGACGTCGAGGGAGATCTCCTCGCCCCACGACGCGTTGGCCGACGGCAGCGGCGACGTGGCGCCGTTCTGATTGACGACCTCGAAGGTGCACGAGCTCGACGAATGCGACACGGTGCCGCTCGGACAGGCGCTCAGCCCGAAGAACGAGCGGTAGGAGGCGAGGTCGCTCGTCACGTTGGGATCGCTGTAGGCGTCGACGATCGCGACGATCTGTCCCGCGCCGCCCCCGTGCGCCGCGGCCGCGCTGGCCACGTTGTAGGCCGAGTCGAGGTAGCACGGGTCATAAGCGCCGGTGCCCGACGCACTGACGGCCGACGGCACGTTGGTGTCACTCGCGTTGCACGCCGCGCCCGAGCCGCTCGGCTGTACCGGCGCGGCCGCGAGGGCGTCCTTGCCCAGATCCGTCACGACCTGCGCGTTGCAGTGGGCGCTCCCCGGCTTGACGGCGTAGGAACAGACGTTGACGTCGCGCTCACCGTGCGCGCCGTGGTGGTGCCAGAAACCGTCGACGAACGTGGGCGTCGAGTTCGCGACGTGGCTCGTCACGGCGAAGGCCGGTGACGCGACGATGCCGAATGACGCGAGAACGACGACGAAGGCGCCCACCGTCCGAGATCGTGCTCGAAACGAGTTTTTGGCGTAGGAACTGCGCGTCATGAATGCCCCCCTGGAGTGGTGCTCGGCCTTGGTCAAGGCGATGATATTACGCGGGCCTCGAAGATTTAGACGTCATCGCCACAACTTTCGAGCGATTTTCCGTCCGCTCCAATGCACTCCGAGGCGAACGTCGCCGGTGCGACCTACTTCTTCGGGGCGATCGTGGTCGTGGTCGAGCTCGAGGTCTGCGTCGTCGTGCTCAACGACTTGGCGAGGGCGCTCTGGGCAAGTTGCACCTGCTTCTTCGCCGCGTTCTCCTCGGCTTGATATCCGCCCAGGTCACCTTTGGAGAGATCCGACTGTGCCGCTTGGAAGTCCGCGACCGCGTTGGTCAGGTAGACCGCCGCGGCCTGTCCGGCCTTCGTGGAGCCGCCGGTCTTGGTCGTCGAGCCACTGCCTGGTCCGGTAGAGAAGTTGGCGCCGAAGACACTGGAAAGGGCCTCAGAGAGCGTCGGTTCGATCGAGACGTCCTGGTTGAAGACGGCGATCACGTAGCGTAACTGTGGCAAGGGGTTGGACGTGCTCGTCACGTAGAGGGGCCGGATAAAGAGCACGCTCTGGTCCAGCGGCACCATGACGTTGTTGCCAAGCAGCACCGTGGATCCTTGACCTTGCGCGTTCAGGAGCGAGATGTCCTTGGACGCGACGGCGTTCTGTTGGATCTCGGAGTCGGCTTGGACCGGACTGGTCACCGACTCGCCGCGCGGCGTGATGTAGACGTGGAGCTGCCCGTAGTCCGAGGGATCGCTCGTCGCGATGATGAACGCCGTGAGGCCCTGGACGGTCGACGAGTTCCCGGCCGGCACGTAGGCGATGTTCTCGAGCAGTTGCTGGTGATTCGCCTCCGGAAGCGATCCCACTTGGTAGATCGGGCTCATGGGCGCCAGTGACGAGGAGACCACGTTGCCGGCGTTGTCGGTCGTCTGGGTCAACGCGAGCGATTGGCTCGGCGTACCCGAACCGGTGGTCGGCGAGATCTCCCAACGGTCCGACGCCGCGAAGAAGGCGCTGGCCTTCGAGATGTGGTACTTCGCCAGCGTCGCGGCCTGGACCGAGAAAATGTTCGAGGGGTAGCGCAGGTGCGTGCGGATCGCCTCGGGCATCTGGCTCATCGGGTGGAACATCTCCGGGAAGGCCGCGCGGTACGCCTTCAGGATCGGGTCGTTCGGGTCGTTCGCGTAGAAGGTCATGGCCCCGGTGTAGGCGTTGACGACGACCTTGACGGAGTTGCGCACGTAGTTGAAACTGGCGGGAAGGCCGCCGGTACCAACGTTGAGGTTTGAGGCGTTCTCGCTGTAGGGGTACTGGTCGGTCGTGGTGTAGCCGTCGAGCACGTACTGCACCTCGCCGTTGGCGATGACGGCGTAGGGGTTGTTATCAAAGGTGAGGAACGGCGCGGCCTTTTGGGCCATCTGCTGGACGTCGCGAACGAAGAGGACCCGGCTCTTGGACGTGATCTGGTTCGAGATGAGGAAGTTGAAGTCGCCGAGTCGCAGCGCGAGGGCCATGCGACTGAAGATGTTGCCGACCGGGACGCCGCCGGTGCTGTCGTAGTGGGTCTCGACCGGCGAGCCGGCGTTCGCGCCGGAGTTCACCTGGTAGTCGAGCTCGAGCTGCTTGGTGTCGGCGACGACCCAACCGGGGTCGTGGATGCCGAAGTAGATGTCCGGCTGGGTGAGGACCGGCATCCCGTTGGTCGACTGCGGCGGTACGTTCGACACGACGAAGTTCGGGTTGCCCGTGGTGTAGTCGACGGCGTTGGCCGCGAGGACCGCGGCCCCGATCCCGTGGGTGTACTGCAGGTGCTCGTTCACCCACGACTGCGACGGCAGGTTCGCCGTGTTGAGTTGGCGCGCGCCGATCAACACCGGGGTGAGCTTTCCGTTGATGAAGTAGCGGTCCACCGCGAGGGTCGTGAACGTGTAGTACGCGTGAATCGATTGGCGCCGGGTCACGGTCGCCAGCGCGATGTTCGAGGCGGGGTCCCAGAGACGGATATTGTCCAGGGTCGCGGTATCGGCCTTGATCGTCGTCGCCGAGATCGTCGGTGACGCGGCGAAGTTGGAGTACGTCACCTTGTCGAGTCCGAAGGCGGCGCGCGTCGCTTCGATGTTGCGTTGGATGTACGGTGCCTCGAGCGTGTCCTGGTTCGGGCTGACCTTCAAGGCCTGCAGGATCGTCGGGTAGAGCACGCCGATCACCAGCGCCACGAAGAGCCACAGTCCGACCGCCACCGCGGGCAGCGACCATCCGCGCATGCGAACGTTGGCGAGCAGGATCAACGCCGCGGCCATGGAGAGGAAGAACAGTATGGTCAGCGCGGGCATGCGGGCGTGCACGTCGGTGTAGCCCGCGCCCTGGACGAAGCCGTTGGTCGAGTTGACCAGTTCCCACTTGGCGATGACGTAGCCGGCGGCCTTCATCAGCGCGATGCCGGCGCCGATGACCGAGAGGTGGGCCTTCACGCGCGGCGAGACCCGTGGCGTCACCCTCGTCGCGCGGATCCCGCCGTTCAGATAGTGGAATCCCGTCGTCACGATTAACGCGACGATCAGCGACACCAGGAGCCAGGTCACGACGAAGGAGACGAAGGGCAGCGTGAAGACGTAGAAACTCACGTCCTTGTGGAAGAGGGGGTCCTTCACGTGGAAGGGCTGGCTGTTGGCGAAGAGCAGATACTTGTTCCACTGGCCCATGGCGTTGAGCCCGGCGATGAGGCCCATCACGAGGGCGATCGCCGCGTAGATGCGCTTGGCGTAGGGACGAACCACGTTCTGGAATCGACGCACTATCTCGTCTTCGGGGTCAAAGGAGAGGTCGCGCGCACCGAAGCGGTCCGTGAGCAACAGGTTGCCCCACATGATGAAGAAGAAGATGGCGCCGAAGGTCAGCCCGAGGCCGAGCTTCACCATCAGCAGGGTCGAGAAGACCTTTCCGAGGCCGACCGAATGGAACCACATCTCGTCGGTCCAGAGCACCGCCAGATTGCGCAGGGACAAGAACCCGATGAGGATGATGACGAAGGCGAGGCCGAACCAGAATCTTCGAGAAAACCGCCCAAGTCGACGCGCCCGGGGCGGAATATCAGTCGGACTTCGCACGGGGCAAGCCTAGGTCGTATTTCAAACAGGAAGAACGGCGCAGGCGCATCCGGCGTGCAGCGGCGGATAGGCCGATCCACTCGGAAAGACCTCGCCGGCGGGTCGTTCGCCCGACGCCGCGTCCATCGCGCACGCGTCACACGGCGCGTCGTTCGGGGCGACGAAGAATCGAACGTGTCGGCCCCTGGACGCCGCGACGACGCCAATCTCGAAGGCCCGACGCGCGGCGTCGGTGCAGAGACGTTCGACGCGCGCTCCTCGCCACTCCTTGTAGGCCGCGTTCGCGCGATCGGGTCCGTCACCACTTCCGTCGGTGAGGATTCTCTTTCGCAACGCCAGCACGATCGTCACCGCCAAGTCGGCCGCACAGTCCTGGAGCGCCGCGGGGTCAACCGCGCCGCCGCTGACGCCGGCCTCGTCCCGGGCGAACTGCGCGCCCGCCGCGGCGGCGTCGCTCAGCGCCTCGATGGCCGCGTCGGCGTAGCGTGCGCGCTGTTCGTGCTCGTCCTCGAGTTCGGTCGTGATCATCGCCTTCACGTCGCGCAGGCGCTCGAGCATGATGTTCTGGTCGTCCTGGAGGGCACGCTTTGCCTTACGCGTCAGAGCCGCCAGCGACTGGGCGAGCGCCGCGTCGCGACGTTCGAACAGCTCACCGGTCGCGGTCACTGCCTTGGCGGGCGCGGGAGCGGCACGCTTGGGAACCGGGGCGGCGCCACGCTCTTCGAGCGTCGCCTTTCGAAGTCGTGCGAAGATCTCGTTCACGACGTCGGTGCCCGAACCGTCGTCGTCGATCATCGACACCTCGGTGACGTCGGCGGCGAGGACGGTCTCATCTTTCGGTCGACGACGTGACCTCGATTCGGGCGGCGCTTCGGTGACCTCATGTAAGCGCGGTTCGGCGACCTGGCGCAGCGGTGTGCCCGCGAGCACCTCGTCCTCAGTCGGTTCGGGCAGGTTCGGTCGCGTCCGCAGCGCTTCGAGGGCCGCGGTACGCGCCACCTCGTCGGAGTTGTTGATCCCGGAGAGCACGCCTTCGACCTGGTCCTGGACGGAGGTGACGAACGTGGCGAGGACGTCGCGCGC
>Ga0182015_10000496_pt1 | contig 56265 bp, 49 predicted proteins | sample 712P3MmetaG_FD_120478 | JGI IMG/M metagenome (GOLD analysis project Ga0182015, IMG submission 120478) | Permafrost microbial communities from Stordalen Mire, Sweden - 712P3M metaG | ecosystem: Environmental > Terrestrial > Soil > Wetlands > Permafrost | place: Sweden: Stordalen | collected...
CTCCTGATTTTTTCCGTAATCTTTTTTTCTTATGCATACTTTTATGAAGGAGCCGGTTGGAATCAGAATTCACGTTTGGACATGGTGCGCGCGATTGTGGAGCAGGGCACGTTACGCATCGATGCTTTTCATCACAACACGGGGGACAAGGCGCTGGCTGACGGCCACTACTACTCCGATAAGGCGCCGGGGCTGGCGCTGCTCGCAGTGCCCATCGCTGAAATATTTCGTTCGCTGACAGTAGATATCGAGTCGCCTCGCGCCCTAATTGACCTGGCTTACTGCGTCACCCTGTTTGCGGTCGCTTTGCCCATGGCCGCGGCTTGTGTGTGTCTGTTCTGGATGGCGATGGCGCTCGGAAGCGGCGTAAACGCCTCCGCTTTTTCCGCGCTGGCGCTCGGCCTGGCGACTCCGATGTGGGCGTATTCGACATTGTTCTGGGGGCATGCGCTGGCTGCGGCCTGTCTTATATTTGCGTTCGCATGTGCCCAGAAGTTGCGTGGACATGGGTCGATGGCAGCGGATCTTTTTTGGGGCTTGGTTCTTGGCGTCACAGCCGGGTGGGCCACGGTGACGGAATATCCGTCGGCTCCAGCTTCTGCCATGATTGCTGGGCTAGCGCTGGTTCTGGTTTGGCCGGATGGGATGCAACGACGCTGGCGCGTCCTGTTTGGGATTGGCGCTGGCGTGCTGCCCTGCGTGGCCGTGCTCATGTTTTACCAGCACGCCGCCTTCGGTTCCATATTCCATCCGAGCTATGCGTACTATCCGCCGGGAGCTTTTTCGTGGATGAAGCACGGTTACATGGGATTGACCTATCCCAGAATTGATGTCGCTCTCAAGCTGTTGTTTGGTTGCCGGCGTGGTCTGTTGTTTTCAGGCCCAGTTGTGCTGGCCGGGCCTTTCGGTCTGCGTTGGCTCTGGAAGCAGCCTGCCACCCATGCACCGGCGGTGACGGCGGCTTTAATCGCGGCTTACTATTTTCTTTTTCACGCTTCTTTTTTCTCATGGCCGGCGGGTTGGTCGTATGGTCCGCGATATATGTCGCCGGGATTGCCGTTCCTATGTCTGGGGCTGGCGCCACAGTGGGATCGGGCGCGTCGAGCTTGGAAGGTTGCGCTTGGCGCTCTGGCCGCTGCTGGAATGGCGCTTACGTTGATGGCGGTTTCGGTTAGCGCGCAACCTCCCGACCAATTTCATTGCCCGTTACGGCAGTTCTATTGGCCCTCGTTCTGGGCGGGTAGATTTTCGTTGAATTTGGGAAGCGCTCTAATACCCGCCGAGCAGGGGACGAACTACGTGCATGGCTCTTTCAACTTGGGAGAACTGCTTGGGCTGCATGGTTTGGCGAGTCTGATTCCGCTGTTGGCAGTATGGCTTTTCGCGGCTGTTTTGTGGGTATGGATTGATCGAGCGGAGTTCACGAGCGCGTGAGGTTGTTTCCTTTGCGTACCTTTGTGTCCTTTGTGGTTTCAGCATTTTAAATTCACAACCACGGAGGACACAAAGATATACAAAAAATCGATCTCGCTTTAGCCACCGTGCACTGAAGGCGGCGTTAAGAAAAGGCTTTACGGCTCGCCTAAAGGCGAGCCCTGATCGCATCGCTAGCAAGATTTTCGCTTCATTTCTGAGTCTCGCATGGGCTGCGGAATGTCCTAAAAATCAATCCTTTGGACGGGAACTTGAGTAACTTTGGGCGCCCTAACCTGCATGGTAGGCTCGTCCCATAAGCAGTAAGAACTTAAAGGCTTTGGGGGAAAAATGCCGCGCCGCTGGTACGTTTACCTGCTGCTGTTTTCGTCCTGCGCTGCGCTGGTTTGTGCCAAAACGAAGCCGGTGCAAACTCCGCAGAAAAACGTAATCGTCAAGCTGCCGATCACCACTTCTTCCCCCCAGGCACGTAATAGTTTCGAGAAGTCGATGCAGGAGTTCGAGCAGTACCGCGTTCCCGAAACGCTGCAGGACTTGCGGGCGGCCACCAAGGCAGATCCTGATTTTGCCCAGGCTTTCATTCTTCTTTCCCGTCTGAGCCCGGACCCTGCCGAACAGCTAGCCACGCGCGAACGCGCCAAGCACCTGGCGGCGAAGGTTAGTCCCAGCGAGCAACTTCTGATTCACTGGCTGGCTGACGCACAGGAGAACAACTACCTGCCCGCAATCAGCGCCATGAACGATCTGTTGGCAAAGTATCCGCGGGACCAGCGCCTGGCATACCTTGCCGGCGACTGGCTAATGGGCCAAAAACGCTATGAACAGGCAGTTACAGTGTTGGAGCGTGCGGTCCTTCTGTACCCGGACTACGCCGCGGCTTTGAATGATCTGGCTTACGGTTATGCGGACCTGGGAAATTTCGACGAAGCTTTTGCGACGATGGACCGCTATGTGGCGCTCGAGCCCGACCAACCGAATCCGCACGATTCCTATGGCGAGATTTTAAGAATGGCGGGCAGATTCGACGCCGCTCTCGAGCAGTTCCGCATGAGCATTCGAATGGATCCCAATTTTGGTTCGGAAGTTGGTGTAGCCGACACCTACGCGTTAATGGGGAGGGAGCGCGAGGCGCGCGAGGAGTACGACCGCGCCATCGTTTTTGCCCCGACCAATGCCGACAAGGTGCAGCGCGAACTGCAATCGGCAGAAACCTGGATTCGCGACGATAACCGGAAACAGGCAGAGCGCGCCTTTGGTGATGTGGCCAGGCATGCGCATTCCGCCGGTTTGGCCGAACTCGAAGCCGAAGCGCACCGCATACTTGGAATGTATGAAGCTGATCCCAGGTTAGCATTGAAACAATTACAGGCGGCCGACGACGCGTTACACGAAGACCATCAGATTTCGGCCAGCAAACGCGACGAAGAACTAGCGCGAATTCTGCGGGTGCGGGTCACTCGTTTCATCGAAATTCATGACATGGATTCGGCCTCGAATGCACTGCAGCAGTTGCAAACCATGGCCGAAACAATTCGCAGCGATGTGGTTGAGCTTTCTTGTCAGGGTGCCGCCGGCACGCTGCTTGTGGCCCAGGGAAAGTTCGATGAAGCGATTCCTCACTTGGAGGAAGGCAGCGCCGACCCAGAATCCATGCGCCTTTTGTGGCGTATTTACAGTGCCAATGGAACCACCTCTCAAGCTCAGGCGATTGCTACAAAGCTTTCAGCTCTGAACCAGCCCACGGTCGAGCAAGCTCTGGTAGTGCCGCACTTTCGGGTGAGCCTGGTCAGCCAAGCCGGGCAGCCGTAAGGCAAATACCCGCGCCATGCCACGCATCCCACTATTCAGTTTCGGACACGAAGAGGAAGAAGCGGCCCCGCCGCGGCTGAGCGGCTTTACTCCGTTGCTTACGCTCGAGGGGCTGCAACTCGGCGTCGACAATCTGCGGCACGATGTGCATCTGAGCCCTAAGTTTGTAACTCAGACCCGTGCGCAGATTGCCCGCCTGATCATCCGTCATGGCGATGTAGAAGGACTGCTGGCGGCGGAAGCGCCGCAGGTACCGCAGGGCGGCCATTTTATCGGATCCCAATCCGCTCCCAAGGTAAATACCAGGCCAAGTGGGTCTGAACTTAAGCCTCTCCTGGTGGACATGCACACGGCTGCACTAAATCGGGCGAAGGCGGAAGCAAACCCGTCGCTGGATTTACTGGCACGGGTGGCGATCATCAAGTTTCTGCGCATCGAACTGGGTCTGCAATTTGCGCAAATTCTGGAACGCTGCCGCGCCACGCTGAAGAGTTATGAAGGCATCCGGCAGCAAAAAGCGCTGGAGTATCGCGAGCGAGTCGCCGCCTTCCAGGTCGCCAAGAAAGGCATTCTGCGCAAGACGGGCCAGGAATTGTTTCGCACACTTCGCGAAATTGAAAAAGAAACCCTGGCTCGCACTCGGCGGTCGCTGTTTGGAAACAGCAACGGTAATGACGAGCAATACAAACTCTTTCTTAATCCTCTGATTTTCACATCCGATGGCTGCGATGCCTATGTCAATGCCGAGCAGTACGTGATGCTGGGCAATTTCGATACTGATCCCGATCGCTTCGCCAATGTTCGCAAGCTGGCCTATGAGTTTCTGCAATCGTTGAACCTGGGCACCGAAGAAGATCCCGAGCGCGCCATCAATGCCTGGCTTAATGCGCCTGAGAATGCTTTGGAACTCGTCGGTTCCGGCACTCCCGATGATTCCACGCCCCAAGGACGAGCGCAAAAAACACGTCTCGCGTCATGGCTGGGTTTGCTCGACCGCGAGAAACTCATGGAGTACGTGGTCGCCTCTTACGAAGCAGTGCCGCTGCTGGCGGAGTATTCGCCCCGCATCAACGCGCAGCAATTGAAGAATGCATTGATCTCGCGCGAAGAACGTACTCGGGTAGAAAAATTGATTGTGGAACAAGGCAAAATCTCGCGTGATAGTTTGCAAAACGCGGTGCAGCGAGCGTCAGCTTGCCGGGGAGCGGAGCGCGGCAAGATGGCGGCCCGATTCCTTCACGATTTCATGCGCTATCACCGCGATCTCAGAAACCTTGAGGTGCTGCGCCTGGCGATGGACAACGTCAATCTGATCGCCAATGACAAAATGAGGCAGCTCTCTGCCATGAACGGCACGTTATACGAATTCCTGCTGCCGGAGGAGCAGAAGCCGTCGGAAGAGAAAGTAGTGCGCCACGTGATCATCAAAGCCGACGTGCGTGACTCATCGCGGCTCACGCGATCGCTGCTCGAGCGCGGAATGAATCCGGCGTCTTACTTCAGCCTTAATTTTTACGATCCGGTAAATAAACTTTTATCGAAGTACGGAGCCAGCAAGGTCTTCCTCGAAGGCGACGCCATCATTTTGGCGATTCTCGAGCGCGACGGTGAGCCCGGACTGGCCGTCGCTCGCGCCTGTGTGCTGGCGCGCGAGATTATCGACATTGTGCGTGGCTACAATCAGTTGATCGAGCGCGCCGGGCTTCCCGGGATCGAATTGGGCGTGGGCATTTCCTATCAGGATTCGGCGCCCATGTATCTGATGGATGGCGAGCAGCGCATCATGATCTCGGACGCACTTAACGAAAGCGACCGCCTGTCATCCTGCAGCAAGAGAGTGCGAAAATCCATGAAAGCCCTGGAGACTCCCTTCAACGTGTATGCATTTCAGACCGTGAGCGACGCCGACGTTGAAGACAGTCCGGACGACTTTATTCTGAAATACAACTTGAATGGCATCCGCATCAGCGAAGCCGCCTTTGCGAGACTGAAACAGGAGATTTCCCTTCAGCTTTCTCCGCTTGATCTGCCGCGGGCCTGGGACGGCGAAGAGTTTCATCTATGGAGCGGGCTGGTCCCGGTGGGCAATGATATCTTTCGCAAGATAGTGGTGCGTGGAAGCCGCATGCCGCAAATCGATCCGCATAACTTCTCAGTCCAACTCTGGACTGAGCGCTGGTACTACGAAGTCTGCTCCAATCCCGCCATCGACGCCAAACTGGAAGGCAAAGCCGCAGCGAAGTGAGCAAGTCTGGCGCGGACGCCCTCGCCCGCGTTCTCCGAATGACCACGTAGCCCCGGACGGCTCGTCCGGGCGGTTCATGAGATTAAGCTTCTGAAGATGATGGGAACTCAGCAGTGAAGACCGCTAAAGCGTGTTCGATGTTCAGGCTTCCATTCTGCTGATGCACGGGTGAGGGCGCCCGCGCCACACCAACGAGCTAGTGCTTCAGCGAAGCGCTCTTCGCGTTCCCACCACACGACAGAGCATCGCTGCACTTGCGGAACGCGGGTACGACCAGCGCTTGCTCCAGCGTGGGATCGTTGAGGTTGGTCAGAGTTTCGGTGGTGCGCTTGGCTCCGGCGCTGTATCCAATCTTTTGATAGGCGGCTGCGAGCAGCTTCAACGACAACGGATTGTTGGCGTCTTCCTCTAAGTGCGAGATGGCCTGATCGTATTTGTGATGCGAGAACAAGACTGCGCCGGCTGCGCCGTGGTATGCATCTTCAATCAACATATCGTCGGAGCTTTCTGACATTTTTTCCAGCCGCGCCAGGTTGGAGTTTGCCAGTTCTTTATTTCCGATCTTCAGCGCGAGTTCCACGCGGGCTCGTAAAATTTGCGCCAGCTCCTGCGAAATGGCAATCTTTAAAGCATTCTTGCCGTCCTGCGTCGCTGCTTCGGCTTTGCCTAAGTAGGCCATAGCCTCTTTGGGATTCTGCTCGCACATCGCCATTTGCCGGTAAGTATCCGCTTCGGCCTGGCTGTTTTGTCTTGAGTGCGCATAATCTGCGATCGCCTGAAACGCGTGTTGGGCGCCGTCAAAGTCGCTCTCGCGGACGTACGTCGTCGCCTCGCGCGTCTTCCACAAAATCTGTTGCAGTTCGGGCAGCGGAAATTTTTGGAATCCGATTTCGTATTCGCGGCGGGCGCGCACCTGATCGCCCATCAGCGAATAGGTATCGGCAATGCCGAATTGTGAAGAATAAAATTCCGGATTGATCACCAGCGATGTCCGATAGTGCTCGATCGACTGATTGAATCGTCCCGCCAGACGCAGAATTTCGGCGTATGAATCTTGCGGATTGGAGTCGTTGGGCAGAGCTGCGACATATTTATCCATCATTGCGAAAGCTTTGTCGAACTGCCGAATCGAGGCGTAGGCGTAGCCCATGTTATTGATCAGGCCGGGCGAATCGGTAATTCCCGAACGCTCGTACACGGCCAGCGAGCGCTCGTACTGGGCCTGATTCTGCAGCCACCATGTGGTCATCCAAATTACCCACTTGTCGTGCGGATATTGATTGAGTACATCGTTCATTTTTGTGATGGCGGGAATCAGCCTGTGCTCGGCCGCATCCTGGTACCACCCGATCACAAGTTGTTCAGAAGATGTAGCGTGGTTTCTGGTGGCAAACGCTTTTTCCTGCTCCGCAACCTGCTCGGCGGAATCGAGGCTGATCTGCGCCAGAACCTCATGCCCCATTGCGAAATCAGGGTCGATCTGCACGGCTTTGCGGAGAATTTCGATCGACTGCTCCTGTTCCACGCGGTCCAAATATAGGCTCAACGCTTCTTCGACAAGACGTTTCGCCTCTGGCGATTTGCTGGTCAGCGGCAGGACGGCGGTGAGGGGATTGGTCTGCGCGGGAGCGGTCTGTTGCGCAACGCTGGCCACGCCTGTGAGCAGGAAGCTAGAGCAAACGACAGACGCGATCATTCGACCAACCATCGTTTTCCAAATCATTAGTTCCCCCTCAAAAAGTAACCTTGTTCGACCGGCAGCTTGCCGTCGATCTTTACGACGTTTACATCCTGAGTGAGCGAGTACAGATCCACCACTCCGATGGCTCCAGGCGAAGTCGAAACAAAACGGAGCACGGCGTCATCGGTGTCAGCCAGCATGATTGCGTCGCGATGAGCCAGAACGAATGCATGCGCCTGTTCGGCGGTCATGTTCAGCACCTTGCGCAAAACCAGCTGCATGTCCGCAGAAGATGGATCGCGCATGACGACTCGAATGGACTTTCCGTCCGCCCAAGTGCGGTTGCGTGCGGTAAATATTTTTACCAATTCCGCAGCCGTGAGATTGGCGGTAGCATTAGCTTTATCGGAGACAATCGCGAATTGTTTGGCCTGGACGGTGCATGGTAGGCCCGCAGCAAATATAAGGAGCGTAAGGACTAATCGCCGGTACGTCACAATGGCGTGATTTTAGCTTTGCTGCTGGTTACTCGATAGATCACCGAAGTAACGCTTCGAATCTTTTTTGGAATTAGTTGTTACTGACCCGCGCGCAGTGGTGAGATTAGCAAACGGCCAGTCGACTTCTTTTTTGAATCGGATTTGTCGGGCTGATACACGAGGTCGAGCGAACCTTCTGCCGTGGGCGAAGCTTCCGCCAACGTCGCGGCCAGAGCGCGGAACGAGCGCGCTACATCGATGTTTTCGTGAAATGCCACCGGCGCGCCTTTGTCGATCGCGGGCGCGATTGCCTGATGGTTGTTGGGAATTTTCCAGAGAAGCTTGCACCCGGTTGCGGCCTCCACGTCTTCGTCGCCGAATCCGGGGATCTTCTTATACCGGTTGAGCACCAGACGCACGCGATCGCGTCCGCCGCCTTCTTCCAGAAAAGAGCGTAGCCGGCCCGCACTCCAGAGCGATACCACATCGGATTGTGCCACCAACAGCACGGCATTGGACAAATCGCAAAGCAGCCGCGCCGTTTGGTCAGTGCGATTGGAGCAATCGACGACGACGTAGCGAAACTGCGAAACCAGCAAATCGAACAGCCGAGCGAGTTCGGCGGCGGTCGGAATACTTTGATGAGGCTCCTGCGGACCGGCCAGCAATTGCAGGCCGTTCTTACAGGTAGTCATCAGCCCTTGAAGCAAAGACGTATCCATGCGATGGAGATTTTGCAACGCATCGGTAAGTCCGAAAGTTGGCCGGGCATTGAGATGAAGCGCGGCATGACCCAGCAGCGCGAAGTCAACCAGCAATACTCCGCCGTGCAATTCCTGGAGCGCCACGGCAGTATTCACGGCAACCGTGGTGGCTCCAGCTCCGCCCTTAGCATTGGCTACCACAAACACCCGAGCGCGTCCTGAAGATGTACGCGTCCGACCGCGCGAGGCTGCGAACCGGGTGAAGGCGTCAATCATGCTTTCCGGCGTGGCGTTGCGCTCCACGTATTCGCGAGCTCCCGCGCGCATTGCCGAAACGATTGTGCCCGGATCGGTCATTGGGCCGACGGCGAAAATCACAATCTCGCTGGTGTTGGAGTGGATCAGTTCGATGGCGTGCATGGCCCGCTGCACGTTCTGCGGATCAATATCGACTAAGACGACATCGGCACGCACATCCTGAATCTGGCGCAAAATGGCGTCGGTCGGGCTGCTGGGAAATCCGACATGGCCGAATACATTGCGGCCCATCTGCGTGCTCTCCAGCCGTTGCTGGAGGACCGTGAGCCGTTCTTTGTCCTCGGTAAGGAGGGTGACCGCTATGCCGTGCATGGCTGGAATCTCATTATGTACCTGTATGCGGATGTTATGAAGAGATGCGTACCCCGCCAAATGACTTTCGTAACGGGAGTTCCGCACTGAACTTCCCTTCAAAGACCTAAACCCCACGAAGTATTAAGGACAGCCACAGCGGAAAAACCGCGAAGTGAGGGAGTGTCCCCGGCTATTCTACGCAAAAGCCTACCGATTGCAAAGCAAGATGCGAGAGAAAATCCGCTATCAGAAACTCATTTGGACATCACGGGCGGCGGACTGTGTGCCTCGGGAGACAACATCTCGCGCATCGAGAGGATGACCACAGAGATTTTACAGCATTGTCTTTAAGTTAAATCGCGTCGCCATTTGGTATTGATTAGTCAATCTGACGCTTTGAGCAGCCGGGGTATGCCACCTGGCTCATAGAAGATGCATCAAAGTTCCTGAATTGCGGAGGGCAGCGAATGCCAACGAAAGCCAGCGGCGGTTCAAAGAGTAAATCCAGGACAGCCGAGCCCAGCGTCTTAACCGAAGTAGCACAAAAGGTAGGGACTGCAGTGGGTACCGTCGTATCCGTTCTCTCCGGCACGACCAATTCCGAAACAAACCAATCGGGTAGAAGCAAAAAGGGTTCGCAAGCAACAAATTTACAAAAAGCCGATTCGGCAGGTAAAAAAAAGAGTACGGCGAGCAACAAAACCCGCTTCGCGGCGAAAACTCCCAAGCAGCAGCGTTCTAAGAAGCCGGGCAGTTCTGCCACAGAACATTCACCCCTCAAGCGGCACAGGATCAAAAGCAAATAAGGAAGACCGCGGCCGATACTGCCCCGCTGTATGAGCCAATGGCAACCCGCACTTCATTAGCGCGATGACACCCCGATACTGAGGAACTTCATTACCGCATTTCGAAACTGATCAGGCTTTTGGATATGCGGGATGTGGCCGCAACCAGGAATCTCCACCAAAATTGAGCCGCCGATGGCAGCATGAGCTTTCCGCCCCAACTCGGGGTACTGTCCGGCGACAGACTGCAGGTTTGCCGGCAGGCGATTTTTGCCAACAACAGTGCGATCATCCTGGCCAATAATCAGAAGCGTAGGCCGACTGATCTCGCTCAATTCGTAGACCACCGGTTGTTCATAAATCATTTCGTAAGTCAGGGCCGCGGACCACGCGTCGCGCGGGTATTCCCCCGTATCGAGAACGCTGGCCTGATCCTGTACATAGACCTCATACTCCGGCTTCCATGCGCCGGGAAAATAAGTTTTCTCGTACTTGAGCATCTTTTCGTAGGTCTGGTTTAACTCTGTCGCGTACTGCTCCTTCAGAGAGGTATAAGGAACGAGTTTGCGGTAATCCTCAAGTCCAATTGGGTTTTCCAGCACCAATTTCTCGACCGTCGCGGGAAAAAGCAGGGTGAAACGCATGCCTAACATTCCTCCCATTGAATGGGCAATCACATAAACCTGCTGGATTCCCAGATGATCGAGCAGCGCCTTCGTATTCTCAGCCATCTGGTGAAAGCTGTAACGGATGTCTGGCCGCGATGACTGGCCGAAGCCCAACTGGTCAGGAGCGATGACCCGAAAGCCTTGGTCCGTCAAGAAGTCAATGGTGGGTTCCCAGTAAAAGCCCGAGAAATTCTTGCCGTGGAGCAGGAGCACAGATTTTCCGTTCGGAGTGCCTGTGGGCTGTACATCACGGTATGCCATGCGCAAATCCTGGTGCTCCACCTGCAAATCGAAAAATTGCACGCGGTACCGGGGATGCGGCGTCTGGCCTTGTTGGGCAGACAGAGCGGGTTGCAGGATTACACCGAACAACACGGCCAGCAAGGCGCAGGTACGGAGTTGATCGAAGTGGAACATGAATCTGTACTCCAGTCTAAGGTCTGAACGGAGGAATTTTCGGGGACATTTCTGCTACTAAATAGTTGCAGCCCGCGTTTGCGTACAGGTTTTACCCGATCATGCAAGCTATAAGAATAAACCTTTCCCCGCGCCGCCTCGCTCGCTTCCAGATCTTCGCAAAACGAAGCTACTGCTTCCGTCGAACGCGCATCTCATGCCTTGAAAAAAATTTCTTTGGAGGAAACAATGCCGGAAGGATTAAGAGAACTTTACATTGAGGAATTGAAAGACCTTTATAACGCAGAGAACCAATTGGTCAAGGCGCTGCCCAAGATGGCCAAGGCTGCCTCGTCGGACGAGCTACGGCAGGGGTTTGAAGAACATCTGGAACAGACCAAAGGCCACGTCCAACGTCTGGAGAAGATTTTCCAGGCTTTGGGAGAAAGTCCTAAAGGAAAGAAATGCAAGGGTATGGAAGGTTTGGTTGAGGAAGGCTCGGAAGTGATGAAAGAGGATTTCGAAGGCGCCCTAATGGACGCGGCGCTGATCGGCGCGGCACAGCGGGTCGAGCACTACGAAATTGCGGGCTACGGAACGGTTTGCGCCTTCGCCGAAGAACTTGGTGAGACGGAACAGAATTCGTTGCTCAACGAAACTCTCGAAGAAGAAAAAGAAACCGACGACAAGCTCACTCAACTCGCTCAGCAGATCAACGCGCAAGCGAATGAAGGAGCAGAACAAGGAGAATCAGAGGAAGAGGCGGCTACCAGCAAGAAAAAAGGCAGGCGGGCAGCGTAAACATCAACTCCCTAAACTGGCAACCGGACGGACCGATGGTCCGCCCGGGATGCCGGAAATACTCTTCGAGTCTATCTGATCTAAGTCGCTGCCAATTCTCGCGTGGCGTGTTCTCAACTTATCCGCATCGGATGTGCGGGATGGAACATTCCTCGCCAGACAATCGCTCACTTTGCTGCAGCCAGAAATCATCTTGCGCGTTATTCGCGAACTGCTGGCTGCGTTTAACATTGCGCGTGTCGCAGCCGACCAGCTTGCGTACCGGGGGCCGCCAGCCAGGAGGCTGGTCGGGCTTGGCTTATTTCCGGCGCCACACGGCTCTCCCCGCCGATATTTCTCTTCCTATTTCAGAGGATTTTCTGAACACGCTAGCCGCAAAGTTGCAATCCTTGCGTGAGAGAGCGCGGGTGTGGTGCGTTTTCGACAACACCGGTTCTGGCGCTGCGATCCAAAATGCGCTCGAATTGACCCAAAAGCTTACCCAAGCTGCCAGCACGGCGACGATGCAGACGCGCTCAAGCTTCCGCGGACTCAGCGACACGACCCGCTACTGTATTCTTAACACGAACCCCTTTGGAACCCCTCACCCACTTTTTGACCGGTGCCTGCCTGGGACGCGCCGGGCTCAATCGCAAGACGGCGTTGGCCACGGCGACGGTCACACTGGCCGCCGAAGCGCCTGACTTGGACGTGCTCGGCGAGTTTAAAGGCCGGGTTTTCGGTTTCGCGCATCATCGCGGATTTACTCATTCTTTTCTCGGTATCGCGCTGGTCTCGGCAGTGGTGGTCGGTTTTGTCTATCTGATCTGGCGGCTTCGGGGGCGACGAACTAAGAATCCAAATTTGCCGCCCCGATGGGGATTGCTGTTCGCTTTCGCGTATCTCGCCGGCCTCAGCCACATTCTGCTGGATTACACGAATAATTACGGCGTGCGTCCGTTCTGGCCATTCTCGGAGAAGTGGTATTCGTGGGATATTGTGTTCATCGTCGATCCCGTCATTCTGATTCTGCTGATTTCCGGATTAGTGCTGCCGACACTGTTCTCTTTTATCGATCGCGAAATCGGAGTTCGCCGAAAAGTTCCAGCGGGGCGCTGGGGCGCGACCCTCGCGTTGCTCGGAGTGATTGCTTTTTGGGGCGTCCGTAATTACGAGCATCAGCGCGCCGTCAACGCTCTTGAAGCCCGCACCTATGAAGACACCAATCCGCTCCGGGCGTCGGCCTACCCTTTGTGGTGGACGCCGTTTCGCTGGGTCGGAGTGATCGCAACCCCGAATTTTTACGCCACCATGATGGTCGATTCAATCACTCCGGAGGCCGACCCCACAGGCGAAATGCAGATTTTCTACAAGCCTGAGGAAACTCGGGTAACGCTCGCAGCGAAGCGTTCTTATCTTGGACGCGTTTATCTCGATTGGGCCCAGTATCCCATTACCGAAACCGAACCGCTCGCAGCGGGAGAACAGGGCTATATCGTGCGCTTTAAAGACCTGCGCTTTCAGCGGCCCGGAAGTCGCGGTCCAAGCGTCCTCTCCGCCTACGTTGAAATCGACCACAACTTGAAAATCGTGGAAGAAAACATGGGCCCGCCCAAAGCCGCACCCTTGGATTAGTAAGTGAAGGCAAAATTTCTTCGACTTGACGCAGCCGTCCACACAGGCCACAATCTTTATTGAGAGTTTTACACTGAGGTGTTCCACATGCTGGCTTACTTATTCGTCGTACTCGCGGTCGCCGTCCGATTCATGCCCCACCCCTGGATGTTCACTCCAGTAGTCGGATCGCTGCTATTTTTCGGAGCCCGCGGACCACGCCGCCAGATCTGGATCCCTTTCGTGCTGCTGGCTGCGTCCGATGTATTGCTAACGAAACTGGTGTACCGCTATCCATTCACGTCGGACCACTTGGTGACCTTCGCCTGGTACGCCGCGATTCTGTGGCTGGGCACAAGGCTAGGCGCGAAGACAAAGTTCATACCGGTAATCGGCGCTGCGCTTGCCAGTTCGGTCTCGTTTTATCTGATAACAAATCTCGCAGCCTGGGCCTGGCTGGATATGTATCCGAAGGACCTCAGTGGAGTAATAATGTCTTATACTGCCGCTCTGCCGTTCTTCCGGAACGCGCTCGCGGGAGATTTGATTTTCACTCTTGCAATGTTTGCCACCCCGATGGCCCTGCGCGCACTCTCCGGTGCCCGCAGTCCAAGCGACAACGCTGCAGCAGCATAAATTACTTGGAAGTCTGGCGCGGATGAAAACCCCTTCACTGCGGCAATCCTACGCGCTACGCCTCGAGCTCAATAATCGTCAGGCACAATTTGCTAAGAACATCCTCCTATCGCGACCGACTCGCGCCATCGCTTTTGCTATCTAACACCGAAGCACTTTCCCTTACCTCAGCATTGAAAACCAACACGTCCTGTTGACTGGCGAGGTTCCTTTTCGGGACACTTTTTAAAGATTTCATCATTTGTTAATCCGATTGTCATCAAGCGTGACTCTGCATGCACTAAGATCGGTACACCGCAAGAAAACTCCTAATTCATAAAAATGCTGTGCATACATCCGTGTGTGCACAGAGAGGGAGTATTGCGGTTCAAGGAGACTTATGATTTTTAACAAACTGCAATGTTCTATCTTCATCGCTACCATGCTGGTGCTTTCCGGCCTCGCAGGCTTTGCTCAAGTGCCTGTTTCGCAACATGTAATTCTCATAATCGACGAAAATCACAGCTTTGACGAAGTGATGGCTAACATGCCATGGCTCGTCTCACAAGGCAACGCGAACGGCTATTCCGCTAATTTCAAATCAGACAATGGCGGCTCATTGCTCGATTATTTATGGCTCGCCTCCGGAAGTTGTGAATCTTCGGCAAATTGCACCTTGCCTCCAGGGACTCATAACTTCTACTGCAATGGGAATGACTGCTACTACCCGAATACGACAACTACCGATCCGATTACCGATGACAACATCTTTCGCGAAATGAATCTTGCTGGAATTTCTTGGAGGGTTTACGCACAATCCTACGCCGCTGCTGGCGGCACACTTACTACCCCGGACAACGCTAATGGCACTTCCTACTATCGACGTCATAACGGAGCGACGTGGTATGCCGATGTTTTGAATGATGTAGACGGATCAGCAAGTAACGTGGTTGACCTTGCCCAACTCGCGGTGGACGAGGCAAATGGAACGCTGCCTCGATTCATGATCGTTACTCCTAACGGAAATAATGACGCTCACGACTGCCCGACTGGGATGCAGCAGTGTACCGAGGGTCAGCAGTTGGGAGCCGCTGACCAGTTCCTGCAAACCACGCTGACTCCGATTCTGAATATGCCTGACTTCCAGCCCGGCGGTGACGGTCTTATTTTCGTAACCTTCGACGAATGCGCAGGCGGCACAGACCAAGGCTGTGGGGCTGCAGTCTACACCGGCGTTATTGGTCCAAAAGTCGTGCCCCACACAATTTCAAATATCCTATACAAGCACGAGAATACTTTACGCACGATTCTCGACGCTCTTCAAATCACAACTTATCCCGGAGCCGCGGCTACGGTTTCCGACATGTCCGATTTTTTCACCACGTCCAGCAAGCCCGCGGTTGCGATCGGTTCGCCGGCTGACGGCGCATTTGTTACATCTCCGGTTACGATCCACGCCGCCGCAGTGCCGACTTCGGGGCACACAATATCTGGATGGTACGTTTACGTCGATAATGTCCCGGTGTATCAGGCCGGAGCGGTCACTCAGATTGATCCAAGCCTCAACATGACTACCGGAGCGCACACTGTGCTTGTACGTGCCTGGGATACATCCGGAGCTTTTGGAGATCAGACCCTTTCGCTGACCGCAGGAACGCTGGTCCCGTTCGTTACGGTTTTCACTCCGAGTAACGCCGCGAACGTGGGCTCACCCGTCAACTTTCAGGCATCAGCTTCCCCAACTGCTGGCCATAGTGTCAGCGGATGGGCTATTTATGTCGACGGAAATCGAGTCTTCAACGCTGGTGCAGTAACTGCAATCAGCGCGAACGTCGCCATGAGTCTTGGCGTGCACGCGGTGTTGGTGCGCTCATGGGATACCTCGGGCGCTCACGGAGATCAAACTCTAAAGCTGACGATCGTGAACAAGCCAGCAGTGGCCATCTCCACGCCGCCACCAAGTTCGAATGTGATTTCTCCAATAAATCTCCACGCGTCGGCGACGCCGACGAAGGGCCGCACCATCACCGGATGGTATGTTTATCTGGACGAAGTTCCCGTCTATCAGGCGGGTGCAGTGAGCACCATCCAGACGAATATAAATGCTGGCGTGGGCAGCCATGCTGTATTGGTTCGGGCCTGGGATTCTTCAGGAGCATACGGCGATCAGGTCGTCACTCCGAAAGTTTATCCGGTTGCGGTAAACATCAGCAATCCATTGAACGACGCCTCCGTGAGTTCACCCGTGAATATTCAAGCGGCAGCGTCATCGGCCAACACGATAACTGGATGGGTTGTTTACATAGACTCGATCAATGCTTACGAACAAAACAATGGCGGCCCGATAAATGTAAATCTACCCATGGGCTTCGGATGGCACGATGTGCTGGTGCGCGCCTGGGACAGCACGGGCGCTTACGGAGACCGAACTATCAATCTCACAGTGCCTTAACTTTACGACCCTGTGCGAAGAGTTAGCGGTTGCCAAGGCAATGAGCGCGCTTGATGATAAAAGCGCGCTCGTCGCTTTTATCCCATCAAATCGCACGGAAAATCTATTCGGCAAACAAGTCACAAGGTTCGCGAACTCCTCATGGCTGATCCACTATGCGCACAAATTTTGTGCTGGCTGAGGCGCGACAAAACACTTGCGATGAAAACTCGATCAAATTGCGATCAGGTGGGATGTTGATCGTTGCGTTCTTCAACTCTGATGTTGTGACATGCATCAGCAACCCCAACAGCCTGTAAGCCAGTGATTACAATTCACCTCCGCTTTCGAATACCCTGACGTGACTTTGTGCATTGTTGCGCTTTCCATCATCGGAGTGTTTACAGCTATTGCATTATCGCCGGTTATCAAACCCGGCTTTCGTCGATCCATCTCATATCACAGGAGTTCCCCACCGATAGCCCGCTGCTTCTCAACTTACTTCGTGTGGCATGGAGATTGCCTTTAGAAAAGTGTGAGTGGCTTGGAACGCGGCCCTCCGACGAGGTGATTTATGACAGTCCTACTAGTTCTCTTCACCTTTGTAACTTTCCTCCTGATTGACCATTTCCACAGTCGGCGCGCGATTATGCAACCGGTCTTGCAGGTTGCCGCGGCAAAACAGGACACAGCTCCCCGCCTGAAGCCCGCCTTGGTGGGGGGCTTCGAGGTCCCGGAAAACTTGCGTTACCACCCTGGTCACACTTGGGCGTTAAGCGAGAGTCCCAGCCTGGTACGAGTCGGAATGGATGATTTTGCCTCCAAGCTAACCGGCAAGGTGGAGAGCATCACGCTGCCCCAACGCGGACAATGGCTTCGCCAGGGCCAGAAAATGTGCACAGTCCACCGCGACGGCTGCGCAGTCGATATGGTTTCGCCGATCGAGGGCACGATCTCCGACATCAATTCAGCGGTCATGCAGGATCCCAAGCTCGCGCTCCGCGACCCCTACGGAGACGGTTGGCTGCTGACAGTGCAAGCCCCAGATGCCAAGACCAGCTTCCGCAACTTGCTGGGAGGCGCACTCGCCCGATGGTGGACGGAGGAGTCCGCAAGCCGTTTACAGCGCCGCATGCCCATGGCTGTGGGCGCGCTCGCCCAAGATGGTGGCGTTGCCGTGGATAACGTCACCGCCCATATTCCGGATCAAGAGTGGCTACCGCTAGCGAAAGAGTTCTTCCTGTCATAATTCAGGGGGACTGTCTCGTCGAGGACTGCTGAAGCACCGCCGCCCGGATCCATGGTCAAACAGCCAGGACCGGGCGGATGGCGTTTTACGGCTCTCGCCCGTGGATGACGGCCGCCGCGGCCCATCCACTTCTCCTTGTGTGGGATGCGTATCCTCGACCGTCCAGACGGAGCAAAGCTCCGCAGAGTCATTCTTCACAACGTTGAGTCATTTCCGGCGAACATCACCAGCATCGCGGACAAGCGTCCAAGGCATTTGGTTCAGCCAGGGAATTGAACAAAGGGTGGGCCACTCTTCTTGAGATTATTCCAGCATGGACGATAGATAGGATTCTCAGCATTTTCTCGTGGGCATTGGCTGCGGTGCCGGGGCAATTACGTTTTGACAGGCCCCGCACAATGCGCTTTGCTTGAGGTCAATCCACTCCACTGCGTGGGAAGAGGCCATGACACAGAGGTAGTCCTCACAGTGAGTCAAATTCAAGGTGTGCCCAAGTTCATGTAGCGCTTCTTTGATGACGCGCTGGTGGAATAGTTCGCGGTCGCAAGGAAGGCCGTAGAACTCCTGATGCAGACGATGAGCCGAAACCACCGCACACGGACCACCCATTTGCGCCTCGCCGAAAACAAAGGTGAGAATCGGGATGAACAGATCAACCGTGCTGACCCCTAACAATCGCCCAGAGTCCGGGGGAAGGAAACTTTGCATGCGATGCAGGATTTCCGAAGAATGGTACTGCTGGCGTTCTTCGTGGAATGCGAACTCCGGATTCAATCGGACTGGCAATACTTTACAGGGCAGGCGAAAAGTTTTTTCGATAGCCGGTCGCAGATCTTGCAGCAGGCTGTCATCCGCGTTTCCGATCGGCAAGATGTGGAGGAGCTTCATCGGGCCAGCTCAATGGGTCTCGACAGGAGTGCGAGACCAGCCATATTTTTTCAGCTTGTGGTAAAGAGTGACTCGGTCGATGTCCAGAATCTCGGCCGCGTGACTCTGGTTGCCTCCAGACTCCGCGACGACCCGCAAAATGTGCGCACGTTCCATTTCGTCCAGCGTTTTACCCGAGCCATTAGAAACGCTTTGCGGCTTGAAGATGAAGTCCTGTTCATGCAGTTCGGGCTCCTGTCCCACAACCATAGCCCGTTCCACCGCATTCTCCAGTTCGCGGACGTTTCCCAGCCAAGGTTGCTGCTGCAGTTGATTCATCGCCGCTGGCGCCACTCGCGTGATGCGTTTGTTCATAGCCAGCGAAAATTTACGAATAAAGTGATCCACAAGCGGAGGAATATCTTCACGACGATCGCGCAGCGCCGGCAGTTCGATACGGAAAACGTTAAGCCGGTAAAAAAGATCGGGACGAAACTTACCTTCCTCGATCAACTTTTCCAGATCTTTGTTGGTTGCGGCGATGCAGCGGAAATCCACCTTAATAATCTGGTTGCCACCAACGCGCGTGATTTCGCGCTCCTGTAGCACCCGCAATAGGTCAGTTTGCGTTTTCAGGCTGATGTCACCGATTTCGTCCAGGAAAACGGTCCCGCCTTCGGCGATTTCAAACTTGCCTTTCTTGCGGTACTGCGCGCCGGTGAACGCGCCTTTTTCATGGCCGAAAAGTTCGCTCTCGAGCAGCGTCTCAGTAAGCGCGCCGCAGTGAATCACGACCAGCGGATGAAATCTTCGTGCGCTGGCCTGATGGATGGCGCGCGCTACCAGTTCCTTGCCGGTTCCGCTTTCCCCCGTAACCAACGCCGTAGCGTCCGTCGGACCCACCGTCTCGATGGCATCGAGTATCTTGCGCATGGGGACGCTCTGGCCGATCAGTTCGCCTGGACGCGCGACTTCAGCCACGGTTTCGCGCAACAGCACGTTCTCCTGGGCTATCCGTTTGTGCGCCAGGGCGTTTTTCACGAGGTGTGCGATCTCATCGGGGTCCAGTGGCTTAGTCACGTAGTCATACGCGCCATTCTTGAGGGCTGTTACTGCGGTCTCGACCGACGCATAGCCGGTCATGATAATCACGATGAGCTCCGGATCGACCTCGTGCATGCGGCGTTGCAGTTCGATACCGTCCGTGCCGTGCATTTTTATGTCGACCAAAGCCGCGTCCCATCGTTGTTCCGCCAGCCGGGTGAGAGCGTTGGCCGCATTTTCTACCATGGTTACGTCGTAACCTTCTTCGCGAAACCATTTGCCGAGCGAATCACGCACGCTCAGTTCGTCATCGACAATCAGCAGTTTTCCTTGTGTGCTCATTTGACTTACCTCACGTTCATCGCGGCATTCCCGTCGGCGATGTCCAGCAGTGCAGCGTCCTTATTTTGAGTGGGCAGGGTCACGGTGAAAGTGGTACCGCGGCCCATGTCCGATGCGACTTCGATGCTCCCATGGTGGCGTTCCACGATGCCGCGACTGATCGCCAAGCCCAGCCCGACTCCGCGGCCATTTTCTTTTGTCGTCATGAAAGGCTCGAAGATGTGTGGCAGGATGTCAGGAGCGATGCCCGCGCCATCGTCGCGAACCTGGATATTAACTTCCGTCTCATCATTGCTCAGTCGGGTCTCAATCCACAGAGTTCCACCGCGGGGCATGGCATCAATGGCATTCATGATCAATGCCAGGAAGACTTGTTCCATCTGCGCAGCATCGCAGGCCACAAGCGACAAGTCTTTAGCAAGATTTAATTGCAACTCGATTCCCACCAGCTGCAGTTGATGGCGGACTAGCAGCAGGCAACGATCAATCACCGCATGGATATCGGTGGACTGCACGTTCATGGGCGCGGTACGCGAAAGGCTCAGCAGGTTCTTAATGAGATCACCGCAGCGCCGGCTTTCGGCGGCGATCAGTTCCAGGCATTGCATCGCCTCCTCTTGTTTTTCATGTGCGGCTTGGCCAGAGGCTACCCACTTCCGCAGAAGTTTGGCATAAGTAAGAATTCCCGAGAGCGGATTATTTACTTCATGAGCGACCACAGCCGCCATCTTTCCGATGGACGCCATCTTCTCCACGTGCAGTACGTGTGCGTGTGCCCGTTCGAGTTCGCTCGTCTTCTGCTCGACGCGATCTTCGAGCGTCTTTGTCCAGTTGACGATCTCTTCGTTCGCCGTGCGCAGTTGCAGGCTCATGCCGTTGAAGGATTGAGCCAGTCCCCCAACTTCGTCATGAGAACGTACGTCGATCTGGTATCCAAGTTCTCCTTGGGTGAGGTGCTCGGTACCTTTCTTGAGCGCCTTGATTGGTTTGTCGACCACGCGCCATACAAATAAAAAACTCATTACAGCCACAATCAGCATTGCCCCGGCGGTGTAAAACACCATGCGGGAGCTGCTATCGGCGAGTTGCACGTCAGCATTCGCCAGTGAAAGGTTCGTGTCCAGGACGCCCAGAACTCGCTGCCTCTCGGGATGCGCGTGGCAGGCGGCGTTCGCACAGCCCGGTTGATTCTCCAGGGGAGTGATAATCCCGAGCACCCGGTGCCCGCCGCCATTGCGATAAATGCGAAAGCGGTCCGGGCGATTCAGGCGCGTAAGAGGTTGCGAAAAGGTATGGCACCCATAACAGGCCTCCGCTGATTTATCCAGCACATGGCTGACTTCTGCTGGATCTGTGGAGTAGCTAATTCGCCCTTCCTGATCAAGAATTCGGACCTTGATCATGCCGGGTTCGTCCGCGATAGTTTGAATCGCGTGGTAAAGTCCCTCGCGATCGTTGCGCAGCATGTAATAGGTGGTGCTACGTTTGATTACATCGCTCACTCGCTCAGCGCTCGCCAGGGTGGCTGCCTCCAGGTGCTGGCGGTGCAGTCGGATATTCAAGTATCCGAGCAGCGCAAAAATCCCTACCATGACCGCCAGGAGAGAGCCAATCAACTTTACGCTGATGCTGTTTGTCAATCTCTTCCATCGGCGATTTGGATCAATCTCCCGCATGACCTAACACCGCTGAAGGCACCATTGGGCCGGTCTCGGTTTGGGGGCGGCGCTCGACCACATGCCCTTCTCCAGGAAAGATCGGCAAATATTTCACTGCTGCGCCAAATAAGGCGAAGCCCATTGCAATAATCATTAGTGTGATGGAGAATTCGGTCCACTTTGGGATGTAGTGATGTCCGACATAAGTCTCAAAGCCGATGAGAGCAATATTGAGCCGATTGGTGATGAAACCGAGCACAGTACAAATGGAAGCTAAGTACAGCAACTGCGGCGATAGCCTGACCTTCTTGAAGCTCAGCATGGTAATCGGAATCAGAAACGTCAGTGTTAACTCAAGCCATAGGAAATAGGCTTCATAGCTTGGCCTGAAGATTTGTCGGAGCAGCCCCCGATGCAGGTAGTCCTCGAAGCGCAGCAGCGCATTGACCCAGAGAGCAACCAGCAAAGCGCCGCCCAGCGTCACTAGAACCGGGAGTTCGAGGTGGCGTCCGAAGGCCTTCGCACTTTGCGTGGATTCGAAAATCGTCATGGCCAGGCCAACCGCAATCGCTGAGGCAAAGAACAGGAACGGCAACGCGGGGGTGTACCAGAAGGGATGAAGCTTGCTCGGCATAATTAGGTAAAGCGATCCGAGAGAACTTTGGTGCAGCGTGGAGAGCAGAATCCCTAACACGATCAGTACCGGATAAATTTTATTAATCCACTTAATGGGAGTCTGAAGATTAAAGCGCTCGAATATGTTGGGGAGGAATTCGAAGAAGAGCACAGTCGTATAAGTCATCACGCACATGCCCACTTCGAACATCACCGAATGGAAGTTCATGTATATGAGCTGGTGCCAGATATACCAGGGACGGCCGAGGTCAAACAGCAACCCGACAATGAAAAGTATGTAGCCAAGGAATGCGGTGAGCACAGCCGGCCGCACAACACTGTGCAGGCGCTCAACATTAAATAAGTAAACGGCGCCGACCATGCAAAAGCCGCCGGCCGCCAACATCACCCCGCACAGGCAGTCGAAACCAATCCAGAGGCCCCAGGGAAACTGGTCGCTCATATTTGAAACAGCCCCCAGGCCACGAAAATAGCGGATAAAGGCTGAATATAGGCCCAGGGCCATGATGATAAGGAATACAACTCTCCAGAAAGTCAGCTTGATCTTCATCGCTCACCGCCATTCTTTTTTTCTTCGGCTTCTGCAGCAGCCACTTCTTCACGGCGATGAGAAATCCAATAAATGCCGCCCAGCACCAGCGACCACACTGGGATAAAGTCTGGAACTCTCTCCATCACTCGCCCGGTATATTCCGGCATGGGAGTGTCGCCGATTTTCTCGGACGCGGGATAGCCGTACTCTTCCACTTTCTTGCTGGAAAGAATAAAGACCGAGGTCCCACCGACTTCATTCAGCCCATAGATACGAGGCAGGTAAGTCGAAGGACTTTGACGGATGCGGTCCTGCGCTTCCTTAATAAGGTCTTCACGCTCCCCGAATTTGGTGGCGCCAGTCGGACAGATCTCGGCACATGCCGTCGGTTTACCGGCGAGCACGCGATCCGGGCACATAATGCATTTGCGGACGCGCGGGTTCAGCGACTGCCACTCGTACTTCGGCTGGGAGAAGGCGCACGCCACCATGCAATAGCGGCAGCCAATGCACTTCCACACGTCGTAAACGACGGGGCCTTCTTTGGTCTTATGGAAAGCGCCAACCGGACAAGCCGACGCACAAGCAGGATGCTCGCAGTGCATACACAGCCGGCGCATAAATTTGTCGTCTTTGGTAAGAACGACCGTGTATTTGTGCTCCGATTGAACCGACTCGGCCGCAACTCTATCGTCGTATGGCAGCTTGTTTTGCTGCGCGCAAGCGGCTTCGCACTGCTTGCAACCGATGCACATGGTCGCGTCATACAGCAGAGCTTTACTCATCGCGATTTGCTCCTGGTTGCTCCCAAGTGGGACTTCAGTTCCAGTGGAATTAGGTACGAAGTGTACGCACCTTGAGGAACGCACTTGGGGACTTTACAGAACAGCATGGATGGAGCCACCGAAAGAAAATAACCGGATCCGGAGAGGTGTACATCCGGACCCGGGAGGGCTGTTCCGTCTCTGAAAGTGAACGGGAGAGGAGATTCCCGGCTGACTACGGCTCGGCCGAATTTGCAATCCATTCGCCGCATTGAACCGGAAACCTTCATATTCACTTTCACGCCGTCCTCGTCGCCGCTTGCTTGGTGGCGCGCAGCAGCGGCGAGGTTCAAGAGGAACAGCCGATATTTACTTCTGCAAAGTACGAAGGTAGCTCACGACCGCTTTCACCTGGTCCGAGGTCAAAGACTTTATGGTGCCGGGATGCTTCGGCTTCTCGGTAATCTCCTTTGCCAAATCGTCATCTGATAGCTTTTTAACATCGTCTGACACCAGGCTCGGGATTTTGGCTGCGGGTTTGCCCGTTGCATCCGCACCATGGCAGGCAGCGCATTTCGCTTTGTAAATCGTGGCCCCGTCATCGGCGCCCCAGGACAGATTGGGAATCAGAATGAAAATGGCTACCGCAATTGTCATTACTAGCATCACCAGCTTTGTCGTCTTCATGATTTCGTTTCTCCTTGTAAAATTCGCTACTTTGAAAATTCAGCGGCTTTTTCGCGTCTGATTGTGTTGCGAAAATAACCACCGGTGCAGAGCCTGGAAAAGTGGATGTAAAAGAACTCAGCAGCTCGGTTGCTGCATAGTGCGAGTTTCAACGGTTGGAAACAGTCGGTGCAGTGACTCGTATCACCCACAATCGTGACCAACTGGATTAAAGAGTGTTCACCAACGCAGCCTTTTGGGTATCGCCAATCACATCCACAGGTGACTCGGGTCACCGCCGTTAACACCATCAAGAGAGACAATCTCAACAGCGAGGTGAAGTTATGACGATACTCATCATGGCCTTGCTGGCGCTGCTCGTGCTTGGTCTCATCGGGATTCTGCTATCGCAGACAGTGATCATGGAGCACTCCGCGAATTCAGCCAGAATCGCCGCACCGCAGCCTGCCGCCGATAGTGCGCATCTCGATCTGAAATTCGAGACATCCCGCAAACCTGCAACGTCAGCGGATCAATCCCCAAAGGAGACAGTTAATGAGCACGTTCTTGTTGGATAGGAAAACTGACGATAAGAAAGCCGACCTTGCTGGCCCCGGAATCGGCGATTACAAGGAATTGGAAAAGATTCTGCCGCGAAGTTATCGCTCCTTACTGACTCCGCGAGAGACGCAGCAGGCCATCTTCCACGTGAAGCGTTTTATCGAAGACAATCTGTGCCATGAACTCAACCTGGAGATGGTCGAAGTGCCGCTCATTGTGGATGTGGAAAGCGGAGTCAATGACATGTTGGATCGCGACGGGTCGCGTACTCCGATTCAATTCCATATCACAAACGATCGCAACTTTCACCCGGTCGAGGCACAGATCGTGCAGGCCGCGACCAAATGGAAGCGCATGGCTCTCAAACAATTTGATTGCAGGGTTGGCGAAGGCATTTGTACCGATATGCGCGCCGTCCGCAAGGACTATTTCCTCGATCACGACCATTCTGCTTATGTGGATCAGTGGGACTGGGAGCGCGTCATAGTCGGTGAGCAGCGCAAGTTGGATTTTCTAAAGGCGGTCGTCAGCAAAATTTGGAAAGTAATTGTGGAAGCGGAAAAGTTCGCGCAATCCCTGTTCCCGCAGTTGAAAGACCTTCGCTATCCGGATTTGCCGGAGGAGTTGATCTTCTTGCACGCTGAAGAACTTCTCGAGATGTATCCTGACCTGCCGCGCAAACGGCGCGAGACTGCGGTGCTGCAGAAGTATCCAGCTATTTTTATCATCGGGATTGGCTGGCCGCTAAAAGATGGATATCCGCACGAGATGCGCGCCGCCGATTACGATGACTGGGTAACTGATACTCGCGATCAAACCGGCCAAGACACGCACGGCCTGAACGGCGACATCCTGGTATGGAATCATGTTACGCGGCGCCGCCATGAACTGACATCGATGGGTATTCGGGTCACGGACGAAACGCTGAAGAAACAACTTACCCTAGCCAAGCAGTTGGACTTCATGCAACTGCCGTATCACCACGCGATCTTGAACAATGAAATCCCTCTCTCCATCGGCGGCGGAATTGGACAGTCACGAACCTTGATGCTGTTGCTCCGCAAAGCGCATCTTGGAGAAGTAAGCGTTACCGTGTGGCCGCGGATACTGAAAGAGATGTGCGCGGGAAAGAATATTTTCGTGCTGGAGTAGCGAGATCCTAATTGTGGCGCACCATGACTGCGACAAGAACAAAGAAATATTCCGAGTTATTGCTGCCGCGCCCCAAGCGATAGATTCATGGCATGCGAATCAAGCTAAAACCGCAGCCTCTATCCTCTTGGCGGGTGTGGCTATCCCTCATCTGGGACGCACGCACTGATCAAAGAGATAACCCTCTCGCCCTACGCATTCTATAAACGACAAACGCCGCTGCCGCAGAAAATCATCGGCGAAGTTGTCGGTACTCTGCGGCTGAGGTTGTTGGCGGCAGAAATGGGTTTGTTTTGACGAATGCGGTTTTTGTCTGAATCAAGCTGCGGATGGTGTCGAGTAATTCATCCAGAGTCGCGCCTTGTCCGAGATGTGCATCCACGAAGTTCAATTCGAAGGGAGGCAGGGCGGAGAAACCGGAGATGAGCACTATTGGCATGTCAGGCTTCGCACTTTTGATTTTCTGGGCCAACTCGGAGCCAGTCAGATACGGCATCTGATAGTCGAGTAGAGCCAGGTCGAAATCGGTTTTCCTGATTCGCGACACTGCCTCGATGGGATCTCCAAAACTCAGCACGTTAAATCCGCAACTTTTCATAACACTCGACAGAAGTCGCCGCGACTTCGGATTGTCGTCGACATAAAATATCGTTCCATGATTCACCATGACCATCCTCCCCGTTCTGCAAGATGCTTGCTGCCTACATTGAGAGAACGGAAAATGTCGAAGGCGCTTGCATTGACTCTTGTAAAGAATCTGTCAGCGTGAAGTAAAAGTTGGTAAAGACGCGAAGGTTGCTGCTCTCAACACAAAGCTGAGTTATCGAAGAGAGAACGACGACACTCCTACGATTCCAAAAGCTTACTGACTCCGCCTTCGCCGTGCGTTCGTGCGCGGACGAGCCTTCCCGAAAACTCGACCGAAGATTTTGTCGACGTTGCGTAATTGGCGTTTCAAATCGAAGGCGTGCTCAATCGTCCGTCGCGGGACCAAGCGCGTGATTTGTGCATCCTTTAGCACCAGATCGCGGAAGTTCAGATCCTCTGCCCAAGCGCGCATGGCGTGCCCTTGGACCATCCGATAAGCGTCCTCGCGCGATACCCCGTGCTCCACCAGATCCAGCAGAAGCTGTCCGCTGAAAACTAGACCTCCGGTACTTTCGAGGTTGCGCATCATGCGCTCGGGATAGACGAACATCGTGTCGATAAGGTTGGCTGTCTTTTGCAGCATGTAATCGACCAGCGTCGTCGAGTCAGGAATAATCACGCGTTCGACCGAAGAGTGGGAAATGTCGCGCTCGTGCCAAAGGGCGACATTCTCGAATCCAGCTTGTGCGTTGGAACGCACTACGCGCGCCAGTCCGCTGATCTGCTCGCAGGTTACTGGATTGCGCTTGTGTGGCATGGCAGATGAGCCTTTTTGTTTCTCGCTGAAAAACTCCTCGGCTTCGCGAACCTCGGTTCGCTGCAGATGCCGGATTTCCGTCGCGATCTTATCCAGCGTAGACGCGATGACAGCTAAGGTCGCGAGGTAATAGGCGTGACGATCGCGCTGGATCACCTGAGACGAAACCGCAGCGGCCTTCAGTCCGAGGCGGGCGCAAATCTTTTCTTCCAGTTCGGGGCTGAGATGAGCCAGGGTTCCAACCGCGCCAGAAAATTTGCCCACACGCATGCCTTCGGAAGCTTGCCGGAACCGTTCCATATTGCGCTGCATTTCGGAAAACCAATTGGCAAGCTTGAGCCCGAAGGTAATCGGCTCGGCATGAATGCCATGCGTACGACCGATCATTGGCGTGTCCTTGAATTCCCAGGCGCGGCGTTTCAGAACCTCCGAGAGGCGCGCGAGATCGGCGGCAATAATAGAAGAAGCTTGGCCGATAAGCAGCGCCTGGGCCGTATCTACCACATCGTTGGAAGTCAGGCCGTAGTGAAACCAGCGCGCTTCGGGGCCAACGATTTCTGCGACCGCAGTGGTGAAGGCTATGACGTCGTGGCGCACTTCAGCCTCAATTTCATGGATGCGCTGCAAATCGAAGTCGGCGCGCTTGCGGATAGCTTTGGCCGCATCTTTCGGCACCATGCCGGCCTCGGCAAGGGTTTCGGTGGCTGCCACTTCCACAGTTAGCCAGCTGCGAAACCGGTTTTCATCGCTCCATATGCGGCCCATGTCAGGGCGTGTGTAGCGCGGAATCACGTAGCGGTACCTCCTGAGTTTATAAGGGACATTTTCACCTCAAACCGACTGATAGGTCCCCGACGTTGATTTAACTCAAATAGAAGAACTATGGATTCTAAATCGCGGGGAATCCTGGTGTCATTTCTCCAGGGACAGCAGTCTCGCCAATACAGCGAATGGGCCCATTTACGCCGTGATACGACGGCGTTGATATATATGTCGTGACACGATATATTTACAACATGCAACGGTCATTGTCATCGACAGACTATGAAGCGATCGCAGAATTGCGCTACCAGATTCGACGGTATCTTCGCTTTAGCGAGGAGGTGTCTCGTGCGGGGGGACTGGAACCGCGGCAATATCAACTCATGCTGGCTTTGAAAGGATTGCCCCAGGGAACGCGGCCGCGGATCGGCGAACTAGCCGAGCGTCTGCAGATTCAACATCACAGCACGGTCGAACTGGTAAACCGGCTGATGTCCGGCGGCTATGTGCGGCGGTATCAGGAAGGCTCGGACCAGCGGGAAGTGCTGGTTGCCTTGACGCCAAAAGGTGAACAGGTATTGCGAAAACTTTTCTTGCATCACCGCAGCGAACTCCGTCAGCGAGGTCCGGCGCTGATCGCAGCTCTGAGGCGCGCAATGAACGTGAGCAAGGGCTCAATCGGAGCCAACAGTCCCGCTTCACTAAAAAAGACTAAGGTCGCGGAATGAACCCCAGCAAAGGAACTCTGCCCCCGGCCACGATTAGCGCAACCGGGGCGCAGGTGGGCGATGTGAGGCTCGCCGAGCCGGCGCATTTCCGCATGGTGCTAATTTCGTTTCTCGCGGCAGGCATCGGCCTTGCCGCGGGACTCATTGCATTCGTCCTGTACAAGTTGATCGGCCTGTTTACCAACATTTTCTTTTATCACCGCTTCGTCGCCGAGTTCCTGAGTGCGCGGCACAATCAACTTGGGCTCTGGGTAATTCCGATTCCGGTGATCGGCGGAATTATCGTCGGTTTCATGGCGAAATACGGCACGTCGAAGATTAAAGGGCACGGCATTCCCGAAGCTATGGAAGCGGTGATGGTGAATCGCAGCCGCATAGAGCCGCGAGTCGCGATTCTCAAACCGCTCTCTGCCGCCATTGCCATTGGTACGGGCGGTCCGTTCGGCGCCGAAGGGCCAATCATTCAAACCGGCGGCGCTGTCGGCTCGTTGGTGGGACAGGCATTTCACACGACTGCCTCCGAACGCAAAGTACTGCTGGCGTGCGGCGCGGCGGCCGGCATGTCGGCCACGTTCAACACGCCCATCGCTGGCGTGATTCTGGCCATCGAACTGCTGTTGTTTGAATTTAAAGCGCGGTCGTTTATCCCACTCGTGATCGCGAGCACTCTTGCCACCGCTGTCCACATGCAATTGCTGGGAGCAGGTCCGATGTTCAAGGTCACTCCCATGGACTTCGGGATTCCGCATGCCCTGCCGTTCTATTTGTTATTGGGATTGCTCTGCGGTTTTGCCGCCGCTGGCTTCAGCAAGTTGCTGTACTGGACAGAAGACCAATTCGAAAAATTGCCGATTGATGAACTGTGGTGGCCGGCAATTGGTGCCCTGGGTCTGGGCATTATTGGCTACTTCGTGCCGCGAGTGTTAGGCGTTGGCTATGACACTATTGGTGACATTCTGAATGCAAATCTGGCGTGGAAGCTGCTGCTGGTGGTGATGGTTGCCAAGGCCGTAGCATTGGTCATTTCGCTGGGATCAGGGACATCCGGCGGATTGCTGGCGCCGATGTTCATGTCGAGCGCGGCCATGGGTGGGGTGTTTGCCATGGGCGTGGATCGCATCATGCCAGCGGCGAACCTTTCTGCGGGAGCTTTTGCGCTGGTCGCGATGGGAGCGGTGTTCGGCGCGGCATCCCGGGCTACGTTCTCATTCATTATTTTTGCTTTTGAAATTACGCGTGACTATAACTCGGTCTTGCCACTGATGCTGGTTAGTGTGATCGCCGACGGCATTGCCATGTGGCTGATGCCCAGGGCGTCGATCATGACCGAAAAGCTGGCGCGGCGCGGTTTGCACATTCATCAGGAATACGAAACCGATGTGCTGCAGCAGGTCCAGGTTTCCGAGACCATGGAGCAGGACGTGCCCAAGCTACCCGCTGCCATGACCGTTGGAGAGTTGGCTGACATGATTGCGCGCCGCGAACCTTCCGTCAGCCGGCATCAGGGCATGCTTATTCTCGATGCTGATGGCAAGCTGGCCGGCGTGATCACGCGCGGCGATGTGATGCGAGCTCTGGAGGCGGATCCCAGCGGCGTCTTGACGGTGCTCGATGCCGGCACGCGCGACGTTGTCGTTACCTATCCCGATGAGACCTTGCACGAGGCCTCTGCCAAGATGCTTCGCAACAATATTGGCCGCCTGCCGGTGGTCGACCGTAAGGACGCTCGGAAAGTCGTCGGTTATCTTGGCAGGCCCGGAATTATGGCGGCACGATTGCGCCGCCTGGACGAAGAGCAGATCAGAGAGCCCGGCTGGATCAAAAGGCGCCGTTCAGCCGATCCTGCCTAGATTATCGGGGTTCCTCGTTTTCCTGTTACCAGCCTTCCACCCCGGGCCCGCCATGAAACTCTTATGGCGCTTTGTCTGAGGACGGACTACCATTTACCTGCCCGATCCGGCAACCTCCAACTGATGGCGGTTTATGCGGGTTCGGATAACCTGAGCAAACCCAGCGTGGCTTTGTTCACCTGCATGACGCCCATTTCAAAATCGGAGCGGCGACGAACGAAAACTGCCGGCTGCGAGTCGAAATGTTTCCACGCCGTGCTTGTATTTCTTTGCTGTCTTATTGCCATTGCAGCCCCCGCACAGTCTCAGCCAGTGCAAGCAGCCGCTGCGAAAAGTGCTCCAGCCACGCAAGATGACTCCGACCAGAATGCGGCAGAAATTATTTCCCACGACGAAGCGACCACCTTCAAAGTTAACGTCAAGCTGGTTCTAGTGCGTGTGGTGGTGCGGGACGCGCAAGGCCACGCTATCGGTAGTCTTCATAAGGAAGATTTTCAACTATTCGACAATCGCAAGCCGCAAATCATTACTCACTTTGCGGTGGAACGGCCCGGGAGCCAGGTTGCCAAGGAGCGGCAAGCCGCGGATGTAAGCGGTGTCGACAAATTGCCATCCGTTCCCGAGCGATACATCGCTTTCGTTTTTGATGACATCCACTTAATTTTTGGCGATCTTGCCCAAGCGCGAACTGCGGCCGAACATCATCTCGCAACCTTGCAACCGACCGACCGGGCAGCAATCTTTTCAACCTCCGGCCAAACCATGCTTGACTTCACGGATGATCGGGCGAAATTGCATGACACCCTCCTTCGCCTGCAGCCGCGTCCCATCGCCCGAACCGGTACCACCGATTGTCCAGACATTAGCTATTACATGGCGGACTTGATCCAGAACAAGAATGATGCCCAAGCTATTCAAGCCGCTGTTCAGGATGCCATAGCCTGTCTAGGGCTGTCCGGCGCACCGCTCCAGGCGGCGCAGCAGACCGCGGAGGCGGCGGTGCGGGCTGAAACATCGCAACAGCTTGCGGCAGGCGGTCAGGAAAGCCGGGTGGCGCTGTCAGTTCTCAGAGACATCGTGCGGAGAATTTCCGCGATGCCAGGGCAGCGAAGCATGGTGCTCGTCTCGCCTGGATTTCTTACTCCTGATACCAACATGTTTCAGGACTTCATGGATGTTATCGACCGGGCGCTGCGCTCTCAAGTGATCATCAGCACGCTGGACGCGCGGGGGCTCTACACTATCGTTCCCGGGGGCGATATCAGTAAGCCGGGGCCCTCTAGCCAATTATCGGGGGTCTTGGAATTCCAATATCAGACCGCGAGCGATTTGGCACAAGATGACGTCCTGTCCGAACTCGCCTACGCAACCGGTGGGAACTTCTTCCACAACAGTAACGACCTCGACGCGGGATTCAATCGCGTGGCCGCGACCCCTGAATATTTTTACACGTTAGGTTTCGCGCCGCAGAATCTGAAACCGGACGGCAGCTATCATTCATTGAAAGTTTCGCTGAAAGAACCTGCCAAGCTGACCCTTACAGCCCGCCGCGGCTACTACGCTCCCAAGCACGCCGCTGATCCGGCAGAGCAGGCCAAACAGGAGATCGAAGAAGCCGTCTTTTCCCAGGAAGAACTGCACGATCTCCCCGTGGAATTGCATACCCAGTTTTTCAAGCCGAGCGACGAAGAGGCCAAACTTGCCGTGCTCGCCCATGTGGATGTAAGACGTATTCGATACCGAAAGGTAGATGGCCGCAACACAAATGAACTGACGGTTGTTGCCGCGCTCTTCAATCGCAACGGAGTTTTTGTGCAAGGCATGCAAAAGAATCTCACCATGCGCTGGAAGGATGCAACACTCGAGAGCAAGCTCGGCTCGGGAATCACCTTGAAGACAAACTTTGATGTGAAGCCGGGGAGTTATTTGGTACGGTTGGTGGTGCGAGACCAGGAAGGGCAAATGATGTCTGCGGAAAATGGTGCCATCGAGATTCCGTGATTTCGAGGAGAAAAGTTATGCTATCTCGTCGCGTGATTCGCTTCGTAGCCACCATCTGTAAAGCGGTGTGCTGCGTGGCGCTTCTTGGACTTTTGGCTCAGGCGCAACAGCCAGCGTCCGGGGCGCCGGTCAACGGCTCACCCACCATTCACGCAGAGACACGTCTCGTTGTTGTGGACACCGTGGTGACCGATAAGAAGGGCAACTACGTCCGCGATCTTACCGCGAAGGACTTCAAGGTTTGGGAAGATAACAAGGAACAGTCCATCAAGGATTTTTCCTTCGAAGAGGATAGTGCGTCCCCGGAGAAAACGCAGAAGCAGTATCTGGTGCTGTTCTTTGACAACTCAACTATGGATATTAGTGACCAGATGAGCGCGCGGCAGGCCGCGGCCAAGTTTATCGACGCGAATGCCAGTCCCAACCGGTTGATCGCCATAGTTGATTTCGGCGGAACGGTGCGCATCGCCCAGAACTTTACGGCTGACGCGGCGCGATTGAAGCAAGTTGTCGCCGGATTGAAAACTTCCGCAGTTTCTCCGAACGCAGCGCCGGTCGAAGTCGCTTCGCTCGGAGCGTCGCCGATTGGCGCGCCATCTTTTGGTATGCCTCAGCTCAGCAATTCGGAAGCGGACTTTGGGGCACGCAGCGTGATGCTGGCACTTCGCAGTTTGGCGAAAAGTCTCGGTACCGTACCCGGCCGCAAAACGCTGGTGATGCTGACGTCTGGTTTTCCCATCACACCGGAGATTCAATCGGAGTTGACCGCGGTGATCGCGGTTTGCAATCGCTACAATGTCGCGATTTATCCGTTGGACGTTCGCGGTCTGGTTGCGCCGGGAAACGCGGCATCGCCGCAGGGCGCGCTGAGTCGGCCTCCATTGCGTCACCGATTCGAAGAATCTGGAGCAGAGTTTGGGTCTGCGACCTTTACGTACGCGGGAACTTGGAACCCGAACTATCCACTTAAGCTCGCCTATTTTGATCCTGGACAGCATGGTGGCGGAGGCGGGAGTGGCGGCGGGAGTGGCGGCGGTGGTCACGCTGGAGGAACCGGCGGTGGCACCAGCGGAGGAAGTACTGGCGGCGGTACTAGTGGAAGCCACACCGGGGGCACCACTGGAGGCGGAACAACTGCAGGCGGAACGCGTGGTAGCGCAAGCCCAGGCGCTGGAGTGATGGGCCCCAACCAAATGAACGGCGCTACACAATACAGCCAACCCCGGGCGATCGTTCCCCAGATTCCTGATGTGGCTAGCAACCAACAAATTATGTATGAGCTGGCTCAAGGTACAGGTGGTTTTGTCATCGCTAATTCGAATGACTTGCTCGGCGGCATGCAGAGAATTGCCGATGATCAGTCCCAGTATTACGTTCTCAGCTATACGCCTCCCGAATCGCCCGAGGGCAGTTGTCACACCTTGCGTGTCAAAGTAGATCGCGGCGGGACCCAAGTCCGGGCCCGCAGTGGATACTGCAACGAAAGACCGAAAGATCTGCTCGCCGGAAACCCGATCGAGAAACAGATGGAAACTCGCGTATCCGGAGAGATGGCCGGAAACGTTACCGGATCTATGGAGGCGCCATATTTTTACACCTCGCCCAATGTTGCGCGAGTGAATCTGGCTATCGATATTCCATCAAACGCGTTGAAGTTTGAAAAGGTTAAAGGCAAACAGCATTCCGCGGTTAATGTGCTCGGCATCGCCTACAAGCCAGACGGCACAATCGCCGCGCGCTTCAGCGACACTGTGAACTTCGACTTTGATGGAAAGAAAGAACTGGAGGTATTCCAAAAGCAGCCATTCCACTATGAAAATCAGTTCGATGTCGCTTCCGGCCAGTACACACTCAAAGTAGTGTTCAGCTCAGGCAACGAAAGTTTTGGCAAACTGCAACTGCCGCTGGTCATTGATTCGTACGACGGCAAACAGTTCAGTATGAGCGGCGTGGCGCTAAGCAACGAAATGCAACGGATCGCCGATCTGTCGACTGGACTTGACTCCCAATTGCTTGGAGACCGGACGCCGCTGGTAGTGCAAGGAGTTCAAGTCGTTCCCTCCGCCTCGAACCGATTCAAGAAAACTGACGCTGTGGCTGTGTATGCAGAAATCTACGCGCCGCTTCTAACTGGTCCCAAACCTCCCGTGGTTGGAGTCGAGCTTATCGTCATCGATCGCAAGACGGGAGAGAAAAAGGTGGACGTTGCCGCGCGGGCTGCGACGCAAGCGGGCAGCGCCGTCGTTCCGTTGGGAATTAAAGTGCCTGTAGCTACGCTCAATCCTGGTTCCTATCGCGTCGAGCTGCGAGCCTTGGACTCGATAGGAAACTCTGCCAAGCCGCGCACCGCCGACTTTGAGCTGGAGTAAACCAATGTAGGCGCGGGCGTCATCGCCCGTGCGGGTGGTGACGCGCCTAGTCCCGGGGGTGAGCGAACTATTCAGAATTGGTTCCCTTGCGTAGGCCCCGGACGAGGCGTCCGGGGCTACGTGTACTTCGCTTGCCGCGGCGTCACTGCGGCCTGTAGCATAGAGACTGTCCTTTTTTCCTCAGCAGTTTCGTAATTCCAGGAGGCTTTTATGGCAACCGATCTCTTAACCGGGCCGACCATTCTAGGCGCGGCTACCCGGACCAAGGTTTACAAGAATTTTATCGACGGCGAATGGGTCGACGCTTCGACCGGACAAACTTTTGAAGATCGCAATCCCGCCGATACGCGCGACGTAGTCGGAATTTTCCAAAGATCTGGCAAGGAGGACGTCGACAACGCGGTCGCGGCAGCAAAGCAAGCCTTCACTAAATGGCGTTTGATCCCGGCGCCACGGCGCGCTGAAATCATTTATAGCGCCGCCGAGATGCTGATGGAGCGCAAAGAAGAATTCGCCCGCGACATGACTCGCGAAATGGGCAAAATCCTTAAAGAAACCCGAGGCGACGTCCAGGAGGCCATGGATACTGCCTATTACATGGCCGGCGAAGGCCGTCGTATGTTCGGGCCGACCACGCCTTCGGAGCTGCCCAACAAGTTCGCCATGGCCATGCGCCAACCGATCGGCGTTTGTGGAATGATTACGCCATGGAACTTTCCCATGGCGATTCCCTCATGGAAGCTTTTGCCGGCGCTGGTATGCGGCAATACTTGCGTGATCAAGCCGGCGCAGGATACTCCGCTGTCGACCTTCAATCTGGTGCGCGTACTTTACGATGCCGGCTTGCCAAAGGGTGTGATTAACATCGTTACCGGCTTCGGCTCAGAGGTCGGCACGCCGCTAACCGAGCACGCGGACGTGCGCGCCATTTCTTTGACGGGTTCGAGCGCAGTAGGGCGCATCGTGGGTACGACCGCGGCCAAGAGCTTCAAGCGTTGTTCGCTCGAACTTGGCGGCAAGAATCCCATGATCGTGCTCGACGATGCCAATCTCGATCTCGCGATTGAAGGCGGACTCTGGGGCGGTTTCGGAACCACGGGCCAGCGCTGCACCGCGACCAGCCGGATTATTGTGCAGAAAGAAATCTACGCGCAATTCGTGGAGCGCTACGTGGAACGCGCAAAGAGGTTGAAAGTCGGCAATGGTCTGGATGAAACCGTCGAGATGGGTCCAGCCATCAACGAGAGCCAACTGAAGACCGACCTCGGCTACGTCGACATCGGAAAAGATGAGGGCGCGCGCTTAAAGTGCGGTGGCAATATTCTGGATAAAGGCGTTTATCAGTATGGCTATTTTATGGAGCCAACCGTCTTCGTCGACGTCGACCCCAAGATGCGCATCGCGCAAGAGGAGATTTTTGGGCCGGTGGTCTCGATCATCGCCTGCGATGGCCTGGAAGACGCGATCGAGATTGCGAACGGCGTCCAATACGGATTGTCGTCCGCTCTCTACACGAAAGATGTGAACAAGGCGTTCGTCGCCATGCGCGACCTGGATGCCGGAATTACCTACATTAATGCGCCGACGATCGGCGCAGAGGTGCATCTGCCTTTCGGTGGAGTGAAGGCAACGGGGAACGGACATCGCGAGGGCGGCGTGGGCGCAATCGATTTCTACAGCGACTGGAAGTCGGTCTACGTGGATTATTCTGATCGGCTGCAGAAGGCGCAGATTGACCGAGTGGATTAAAAAGATTTTTACCACCGAGTCACAGAGCCACAGAGAAACCAGAAAGGATTAGCAGCCTTCGGTTCACCAGTATTTCGGTTTTCGTTTCTTTATTTTCTCTGTGACTCTGTGTCTCTGTGGTGCATGCCCATCTCTTTTTGCTGGACCCGGAGCCATTCATGCCCATCACGCAGAGCCGTGAAATCGCCGCTGCCTCTCGCCTTGACAACGTTCGCTATGCCATTCGCGATCTGGCGTGCATCGCTGACGAAGTCATCAAACAAGGCCACACGGTTTTGCCGCTCAACGTTGGCGACCCACTCAGCTTTGACTTTGAGACTCCGCCTCACTTAATTGACGCCGTACACAAGGCCATGCGCGACGGCAAGAATGGTTACGCGCCTTCGTCGGGAATCAAGGAAGCGCTGGATGCGATTCGCGGGGAAGCTGCGCGCAAAGGAATTTCTACCGTGCAGGATGTCTTTGTCACGACAGGAGTGAGCGAGATTGTCGACCTTTGCCTAACCGCGCTAATCAATCCCGGAGACGATCTGCTGACGCCGTGTCCGGATTATCCCCTGTATTCGGCTGTGCTGGCCAAGCTTGGCATAGGGCTCAATACTTACTACCTCAACGAGGAAGATGGCTGGCAGCCTGACCTTGACGATATCAAGCGAAAAATCACTCCGCGTACTCGTGGCATTGTGCTCATCAATCCCAATAATCCGACGGGTTCGGTTTGCTCGCGGACGATGCTGGAGCAAATCGCTGAGCTGGCGCGGCGGTATAATCTTGTGATCTTTGCGGATGAAATTTACGACAAGCTGATTCTCGAAGACGACGAGCATGTTGCGATGGCGTCGGTCGCGCCGGATGTTCCCGTGGTTACGTTTGGCGGGCTGTCGAAAAATTATCTTGCTCCCGGTTGGCGCATCGGCTGGGGAATCGTCAGCGGCGATGCTGCGGCGGTCAAGCAATATGACGAGGGCATTCAGCGGCTGCTGCGATCGCGTTTGTGCGCTAATCATCCCGAGCAGTACGCGGTCAAGCCTGCCCTCGAGGGACCGCAAGAGCATTTGATAGAAGTCCGGAAGAAGTTGCGTAGCCGCCGCGATCTCACCATGCAGTGGTGCAATTCAACTCCGCGTGTCAGTTGCGTGTCGCCACGCGGAGCGTTCTATGCGTATCCTCGAATCGATATTCCCGAAGGCGACGATGTTTTCGTGAAGCAGTTGATTCTGCAGAAGCACGTCATGGTCGTGCATGGCTCGGGCTTCGGGCAGAAGCCTGGGACCAGGCATTTTCGAATTGTTTTCCTGCCGGATGAGAAGACGCTATCCAGGGCGTACGCGGCCATCGCAGACCTCATTAAGAGCAGATACTGTTGATGTGTAGCTCGACGCGGTCCATGGGGCTCAGACAGCGATTTTTGCATCGAGACTTTTCATAACATTCAGGATCATGTAAATGACCGCCTGATCGCCGATTGCCGTGTTGATCATGCTGTGGTAAATGGCACGGTCCGGCCATGCCACATTGAAATATTTCTGAATAAAATCAGCGCGTTCCCTGTCAACCGTATCCACCAGCTCTTGGGCTTCCGTTTCACTCTTGCCACGAGCCAACAGGCGCCGCACTTTGTCTTCTCTCGGAGCGTAAAGAAATACACGCAAAGTGTCTGGGCGGTTCCTCAGAAATTGCTGCGATCCCCGTCCGACGATGACAGAGTTTCCGGTTTGCGCCGCATGCTCGACTACCCGTTGTGTAATCTTTAAAATGCTTTCGCTGTCCACCACTTTGAGTTTGTGCGCGTTGATGCTTCCTTCATAGCTCCCGCGTAAAAAGGATTTGAAGAGCCGGTAGTACAGAGGATCGGTTCGTTCCTCCCGACGCTCGACAACCGCCCTGGGGCATTCGGCAAGCCGCGCAATCTCCTCCGTCAGCAACTGATCCCACAGCTTCCAGCCAAGCTGCTGAGCAAGCAGTTGAGCGATTTCGCCGCCGCCGCTTCCGTACTCGCGTTCAATGGTGATGATTTTGATCATGTGCCTCCAAGGTTTCAGGCGTGAACAGCCAGAACGGGGCAAGGTCCCAACTGTATCACCCGATAAGTGGTCGAACCAAATACCGCCCGATCCAGGGCGCCACGGCCGCTCACCCCCATAGTCACCATGTCCACATGCGATTCCTCGGCCAGTTGAATAATTTGCTGGTAAGGTTTCCCAATGCGCACCGCTGTCTTAATTTTAAGCTTGTCGCGTTCGTTCGATGAAATCAGTCGATCGAGTTGCTCCTTCACTGTCTTTATGGCCTCCTCCTTCTTGGCCGCAGTCGGAACCTCCTCCAACACGTGCAGAAGCGTAAGCTCTGCGTCATATTCCGTGGCAGCGGAGACAGCATAGTTCAAAGCCGGGCCTGAATTCTTGGAGAAATCGGTACAGAAGAGAATCCGGTTCAAACGGTGGGCGTGGGGCAGCGCTTTGCCTTCGGCGATGGACTCCAGCGGCGGATTGCATATTGTCAGTACCGGACAAGAAGTCCTGCGCATCACCCGGTCGGTCACAGAACCGAGCACCAGCCGGTCAAATCCTCGGCGGCCGTGCGTTCCCATGACAATCAAGTCAACCCTGTGCACTTCCGCATACGAGAGAATTAAGTCTGCGGCTATTCCGTCATTCACCACGAGCTCCGGGCTAGCTACATCTTGTGTATGGTTGGTTACGAATTCCCGCAGCTTCTCCTCGCCGCCCTCGCGAACCGCACGACAGAATTCCTGGTAGTCTCCTTGAGAGGCAACATACTGGGCATACGGATATCGCCAGAGCTCCACGATATGTTGCGCTACGACCTTGGCTCGATAGTGTTCGGCAATAGATAGTGCGTAGCGATACGCCCTAATCGAGAACTCCGAGAAATCAACCGGGCAAAGGATAAGTTTTATTTCCAGCATGACTGCCTAACCGTGTGCACGTCAGATTCAGAGTTACTCCGCGACCTTGACCCCGCCCGCTCCAGGATCATTCTTTTTCAAAACGAAAGCCAGACAGAACATGATCGCCGCGAACACCGCAAGAACCATGAAGGTATCGATGTATGCCAGGCTTGCTGCCTGCGCTCGCAGGGATTGGTAAATCCTAGCGTAAGCCACCGCCAGCGCTTCGTGCTTGCCGACACCGGAAATGGCCAGGTGCTGAGCCAAACCATTTGCCGCATTGGCAAAATTTGGGTTGTCCACTCTGGCGTGTTCGACCAGCCTGGCCTGATGAAATTGCGAGCGCCGCGCAATCAACGTGGTAACCAGGGACGTTCCGACGCTGCTTCCCATATTGCGCATGAAGTTGACGATTCCGGCGACGGAGTTGTTTTTTTCCGGCGCAATTCCGACGTAAGCCACCAGCGTAATCGGCACGAACAGGAACCCTAACCCAATCACCTGCGCAATGCGCAGCCAGGTGGCGGCGCTGAAGCTTACCTGCAAATCGATTCGCTTCGTGGAATAGTACATGGCGACGGAGAGCGCGAGCCAGCCAAAAGCGATCAAATAACGTGCCTGAATCTTGGTTGTCAGTTGCCCCATGACCGGCATTTCAAGCAGCAAAACCAAGCCTCCAGCCGAAAGCGCAAGCCCAGCCAGTTCGGAGGTGTAGCCCACGAGCGTCTGCAGAAACTGCGGCATCAGCACCAGGCTGCTGAACAATAGGATGCCGAGCATAAACATCATCAGGCTCGAACTGGCGAAGTTAAAACTCTTGAACATGCGGACGTCGATGATCGGCGCCTTTTGATACCACTCCCAGATAACCAGCGAGATCAGGCATACGGTCGAGACTACAATGAGAGTCGTGATGAAGCGCGAGCCGAACCAATCATCTTCCTGACCCTTGTCCAGCAGCACCTGTAACGCCCCGACGCCGAGTGCCAGGAGAGCGATGCCGATGTAATCCAACTTGACGCCAGCCGCTTTGAGCTTGGCCAAATAGGGAGGATCTTCGACAAAGCGCCGCACCAGGAACCATGTAATTATCCCGACGGGAAGATTTATGAAAAAAATCCAGCGCCAGGAATAGTTGAAAGTTATCCAACCGCCCAAAGTTGGCCCGATCGTTGGCGCCATAATCGCCGTGATGCCATATAGCGCAAATGCCAGGCCTCGTTGCTGGGGTGGGAAAGTATCCGCCAGAATGGCCTGAGCCATCGGCTGCAGTCCGCCGCCACCCGCGCCTTGCAACACCCGAAAAAAAAGAAGAAAGCCAAGACTCGGCGCGATACCACAGAGCAGAGAGCTCACGGTAAAGACACTCAAACAGGTCATGAAAAAGCGCTTGCGCCCGAAGGCGCCTGCGAGCCAGCCGCTGATCGGCAAAATGATGGCATTCGAGACCAAGTACGAAGTCAGCACCCACGTACTTTGATCGTTGCTCGCGCCCAGGTTCCCGGCCATATACGGCAAGGCCACGTTGGCGATGCTGGTGTCGAGCACCTCCATGAATGCCGCCAGCGCCACGACAACGGCGATGAGCCAGGGATTGTACCTGGGCTTCCAAACATCCTGCTCGAGTGTGAGCGCAGCCGTACTCATTGGAGGAACTCTTTGAACGGAACTTATTGCAGGTATACGTCAGGCACTACGTTCATGCCTGGTCGCAGCCAACGATCCCGGTTCTCGCCCGGCTCGAGTACGATCTTTACCGGAATTCTCTGGACAATCTTCACGTAGTTTCCCGTCGCATTCTCCGGCGGAAGCAGGCTGAATAGCGGACCTGTGGCTCCGGCAATGCTGTCCACATGGCCTCTTAAAGTGCGGCCATTCGAATCCACGTGAATATCCGCTTTCTGTCCAACTCGCATGCGCTTCAGCTGCGTCTCTTTAAAATTGGCGGTAACCCATACCTCGTCGAGAGGTACGACGGTAAGGAGTTGCTGGCCGTCTTGCACGTTCATTCCAACGACCACGGTCTTATTTACTTCACCGCTCACCGGAGCATGGATCTTGGTATAGGCGAGATTCAGCTGCGCCTGTTCGAGCAGCGCGCGCTTTTGTTCGACATCAGCGATCGCCGCCCGCACCCGAGCGCGCGTCGACGACACTTGTTGTGGCCCAGTCTTGGCATACTGATGGTTCGCAGCGGCCTGCTCCACGCGGCTCCGGGCTTGCAGGACAGCTTGCTCCGCTGCGGACTCGTTTGCCGTAGCTGCTGCTACTGCCGCAGTGCTGGATCTGGCCGCCGCCAGCGCTTGATCGTAAATTTGCGCCGCGACCTCCCGTTTGTCGACTAGTAACTTGTAGCGCTTAAGATCGTCTTGCGCTTTCACATCATTCGCCTCGGCCGACACGACTTGAGAATGCGCGGCTGCCAGCTGTTTCTCGGCGGCGGCGACTCCCGCGTTAGCGTCTTCGATGCCGGATGCAGTGAACCTCAGTTGGCTCGAACTGTTCACCGAAGTAATCGGAATCGTGATATTCAGCGATTGCGCCGTTGCTTCGGCGTTAGCGAGGTTAGCTTGCGCCTGCGCCACTGCAACCTCATAATCTTTCGGATCGATCTCTACTAGCACCGCACCTTTTTCCACCCACTGATTGTCATTCACGTTGACCCGCACCACGTGACCGGAAACCCGCGCGCTCACAGGATAGAGGTGAACATCGGCCTGCGCGTCGTCGGTCGATTCATAGCTGCTCAAGTAGCGCCACAAGAACAAGCCGCCGATAATCACCACCAGGATGACAGCCAGAATAATGATATTTCTGCGGTGCTTGGGACTTCGACGCAGCGGCGTCGTATGCTCTCTGTCGGTCAAGTGCGACGGATCGCCGGAGGATTCGTTCAATGTCTCAGGCAGTGGACGAGGTGGGTTTCCTTCCGCCATGTTCATTTTCCTTTGAAAAATTCCTGCACGCCCTGCTCCGCCATGCCTAGAGCACGAACCAGGGAAATTTTCGCGTAATTATAGCTGTAGAGACTCGATATGTATTGTTCGTGCGCGCTGGCTACAGCCTCTTGCGACTGCACCACCTCGACTGTATCCGTGACTCCCGCACTGAAACGATCGCTGGACTGAACCAGCGTCCGTTCCGCCAAATCAATGTTGCTGCGGGCCACATTCACTTGATCAGCCGAAGACTGCAGGTTGAGCAGCGCCGCGCGCACATCGGAGTCGATTTGTCCTCGCAGATTGTCCAGGCGTTCGCGGCTCTGCTCGAGTTTCGCATCGGCCTGCAAAACATCGCCGTGAACCGCACCGCCCTGAAAGATCGGAATCGATAGAGTGCCGCGCACGTCGTATACAGATGTTGCCGTGGAAGGATGAGACCCTCCCGCGCCATAATCTGCGTTAAAGGCAAGCGAAGGAAGATACCCTGCCATAGCAGCCCGTTTGGCGTATTCGGCGGCGCGTACGTCGGTCATCGCGGCCAAATAATCCGAACGCGACCCGTATGCGCGCTTCAAAGCCTCATCAACCGACATGACCTCGAGCGACTGGTAGGGCGACTTGTCGCTGATTTCAAATTCCTGCCCGGGAGCGAGGCCGATGACGCGTGCCACAGTCAGCTTCTGAATCGCGAAGTTGTTCTTCGCCTGGATTAATTGTTGCTGCCGGGTCTGGAGCTCGACCTTAGTGCGCAGACCGTCGATGTCTGGCGAAGTGCCGGCATTTATCTGATCCGTCGCCTGATCGTATAGCGCCTGGGCCGTCCTGACCTGAGCTTCCGTGGTTTCAATGCGGGCTTCGTCGGCGATCGCCTGCAAATAGGTATAGCCCACGGCTAGCACAACTAAATCACGGGCGTCCTTGAATGTGTAAGCGGCGGATTTCAGGTTTTGGTTTGCCGCACGAGTTGCGTTGATCGACTTCCAATCGAACAAGCTTTGAGTCACAGCGGCGCGCGCGTCAAAATATGAAAATGGACCAATAGACCCTGGGAGTTTGATCCCTGCCAGACTGGTGAACCCGAGCTCGGCTAGATTTATCTTAGAGGCGTCGACGAAAGGTGCCGCAGTCACGTGGGGCAGGAGAGCGCTTAGCTGCTGCCAGCGCTGTCCTCGCGCCGAGCGAATTTCGGCACTCGAAAGCAGCACTCCGAGATTTTGCTTCAGTCCCCGGTCGATGGCGTCCCGCAAAGAAAGTGACAACACTCCCGGAACTAGCTTCGCCGGCACGCTGCCAGCGAACTGGCTTACTCCGCCCGTGCCAGGGATCGCCTGACCCGGCATGCTCGGGCCCGCCGGTATTTCGGTTTGCGCCATGGACGTAGCTAACCCACACATCAAGACTGCAGCCAACAGAAAAACGCAGTGTTGTTCGTAACTGAGTCTCAAGGCAGTCTCCTTTCTTTTCTTGGAAAACCAACTCTCGTACTCACGAAAGCAGGCGTGGATGAGAATATACGCCCGGCGGCTGTACTGGTGCACCTTAATCAGTCTCTTCGAGCGTTTTTAGATAACGGCTCGTGAATATAAGGTTCAGATTTTTGAGGGCACACCCTCTTAAAGTTTCGGTCCAGGCTGTAGATGCTATCGGAGAGCTCAGGCCGTCAGATACTTTTTCATACAGCGCACACAGGGGGCGTACCCCTGCCGCATAGCCTCTCGGGCCTGTATTGTCTCGAGGTGTGTTTTATCGTGGATGAAGGGGCATGCAGCTGAGCCGTGGAAAGTTTTCCCAACTGTCGAAACTACTACCAGCATATCCGGGGGCACGCCGGCAGCGGGCTGAGCGTGGCGTGAACGCAGTGGCGAACGGCTCGAACTGAAAGATCGGGCTGCTTCGAAGCTGCCGGCGAGCACGACTGCGGCTGTGGCGGCGACCATCCATCCCAGAAAAGTTCGGCGGTTGCCCGGCATATTCTCTTCCAGCCTGCGGTGCAGACGGTGGCTGAATCCGAGGGGAACTTCAACCATTCTTTCGTCGCCGTATAGTTGGACCACGTTGCGCGTGCCTTCGAGCACTGATGTGCAGCGCTGGCAGCCGCGGAAATGCTCTTCCATGGAAGCGCGCAAGCTTCCATCGACTTCACCATCAAGGTAGTTCGAAATCTCCTGCCACACTTGTTCGCAGCTGACTACCATGGCTTTGTCCCCTTAACAAAAAACAGCTTACTGCTCCAGCTACCGCCGAATCCGGGCGCTAGCAGATCGCGCAGCATCAACCGGGCGCGCAACAAGCGCGTTTTGACCGATGCGGTTGAAATCCCGAGTGTCTTGGCGGTCTCTTCGATACTCAAGTGCTGCATATCGCGCAGGACAAAAATTTCGCGGTATTTTTCTCCCAGCGAGGCCAATGCTTCGCCCAGCTTTTGCCGGACCTCCTTGCGTTCCAGCGTCTCTAAAGGGATCTCGCGCCAGTCGGCAAAATCGCGGGGAGTATAGTTGCCCTCCGCGTCCTGACGATCAACGATCGGCTCCATGATATTGGCGTGCGCTTTCCTTCTCCACATATGCGCTTCGTTGATGGTGATCTGGGTCAGCCAGGTGCTGAACCGCGCCTCCGCGCGGAATTGGCGGATGTGTTTAAAGGCCTTCAGCACCGCCTCTTGAGCTACGTCTTCCGCATCCGCTTCATTGCGCAAAATAGCAAAGGCCGTAGAGTACACTCGCCTTTCGTACGGCCGGATCAACTGGTAGAAAAGATCGTGTTCACCATTGCGGATTCGCTGGATCAGCATCTCCTCGTTCGATGGTCTCGCTGGATGCTCCAGCGAACTCACTTCTTCCGGCATCGTTTCTCACCGAGCACACTCTGCACTTACAGAACGTTATTCCGATCGGTATTCTGGGTCCTTCTTCCATCCTGTCAACATAGAGACGAAGTTATTCCATCCATGCAGCAGCACCATCACCAGATGCCCGAATACGAATGCCAGCATTGCCCACATGATCACGAAATGCCACAGCCGTGCCAGATGGAACCCGCCCATCATCCATGCCAGCCAGGAAAACTGTACCGGTTTCCATATTGCGAAACCGCTGACTACCGAGAGCACGCCCAATCCAATGGCAGCGGTGTACGCCTGCTTCTGCAGCGGGTTGTAGACTTCTCTGGTTGGCGGCTTGGGGCCAAAAAAGAAGTAGTGGCGCACCATCGGCCACACCCCACGAATATCTCGTCGCACAAATAAAACCTGCTTATAGTTTCCGCTTAATATCTCGTAGCAGATGTACAGCAATCCGGTTCCCAGGTAGATCCACATGAACGTCAGGTGCCACTGCAGCGCGCCTCCCAGCCATCCGCCGATGGCGAAAGCTTTGGGCCAGTTGAGAAGATCTTTTTGTGGGATCTTTGCGCCGAAGCTTGGGAACGCGCGAAAGATTTGCAGTCCGCTTCCCACCATCACGAACAGCGCGACCGCGTTTACCCAATGACAGAGTCGAATCACGAAAGGGTGTTCGTACACCGCTTCTGTTACTTCGCCCGTCTTCACGTCTTCGATCGCAATTGCGCGGGTCGCCATAGTCGTCTCTTCGGGCTACAGTCCGTAAAATTCGGAGTAGCCTTGATCTTCCCAGTATCCGGCCTTCTCCAGCACATGGCTCACTTTCAGGCTGGTGAGGTACTTCGCTTGCTTGTAGCCGATCTTTGTGGGAATGTTCAGGCGCAGCGGAGCGCCGTGTTCCCGAGTCAGAGGCCGATCGTACATTTCATAGCAGAGCAGAGTTTGCGGATGTACGGCAGTAGGCTTGTCGAGTGACTCGTAGTAATCGTCTGCACATTCGACGGTGACGAATCTGGCGGTCGGGTCAGCGCCAATCATGTTGAGGAAGTCTGAGAGGCGCACTCCGCCGAAGCGGCCGATCACGTCCCACCCCTCAACGCAAACATGGCGCGTGTTCTGCGTGAACTTGGGTAAAGCCTGAATCTGCGCAAGAGTGTAATCTCCCGGCTTCTGTACCGCACCCGTCACTTTGAGAGTCCAATTGTCGAAATCAACTCCGGGGTCATCGATGTCATAGTCGTTAATCGGGAATTTGTCGAAGGGGGTCAGGTCAGAGTCAGCAAATGTGGGCGCCAAGTGTCCGCTGCGGAACAGCCTGGCCGAAGCCCAGTCGCTGAATCCAAGACCGGCCTTGAGAAGTGGTCTCTGTAGTTGCGGAACCGCAAAAGCGCCCAGCGCCAACACCGGCGTAAGTTTCAATACCTCACGGCGGGTTATGCTTTTGAACTTGCGGCTGTCAATTCGTGACTTCATGTTGGCACAACTCTTATCGAGTCCCCTCCGTCGCAGTCGTTCCTGTGAGTTCAAAATCCGAAGTAATTTCGAAAGCAGGCCGCATTGTTTTGTAAACCGGACACTTCTCCGCGTATATCCGGTGAACTCGTTCCACGGTCTCTCTATCCTGCTCCGCTCCGTTCAGTAAGTAATGAACGTGCACCTTGCGAATTACCAGAACGCCCTGATCGGTTTCGATTTCTCCTCTCACTTCGGCACGCAACCGGCCGGTGCTCGCATCTATTTTGCGCGCCTCCAGCGCGCCCCCGAAGGTTCCGAGCATTCAACCGCCAAGGGCCGCCACAACATAATCGATGGTTGCGGCATGTGATTCGGGCAGTTTTGCTGGATCCAAGCCGTAATGCTCGGCAATGGCTCCGTGGACGCTGAAGACTACTGGCCGAGGCTCCCCTGGCAAATGCGCGATTCGAAGCGGCCCCGATAGCCGTTCAATCTGAACGTTAGACACATAAGTTGGATTTGACATTTTGACGTCTCTCCTTTTTTGACGGCAAACACGGTGCCGATTCTATACCCCATGCGAAGGTATCGCGGTCCAAATCCGGGGCCGCCGACGCTATCAGGCGGCCATTACATTAGATTCTGCTTCATGCTATCGTCTTTTTTCGTGCTGTCGCTCGGTTTCATGCTGTCGTCCTTCTTCGCCTTCTTCTTGTTCTTATCATTCTTCATGTTGTCTTTCTTCATGCTGTCGCCCTGCTTCATGCCCTCGCCCTGCTTGGTGGTACCGCTTTGTTTCATGCTGTCGTCCTGCTTCGTCGTACCGCTTTGTTTCATGCTGTCGTCCTGTTTCATGTTGTCCTGCTTCATCGCATCGCCGGACTGGGCAAAAGCGGCAAGCGATATCGCCAGAAAACACGTGGCCGTCAATCTGCATATCATCTTCTTCATAACCTCTCCTTGTTGTTATTGCTGAATTTGCGCCCTATACCCGAGGCGCACGAATGAGATGCCCCGCTGGCACCAAGGTTACAGACTTTTCCTTAAACCATAAGCAAGGCCTTTGCAGTTTCACTTTTGGATAGTCTTATCCGGGAAAGCAAGAATCCGGAATTCCATGAATTTTATTTGCACCTCGCCGACGGGCGGCGGCATCTCTTCTACAAGGACGTTTGACAGTGTCCGGCTGCACCGCTAGAATCGACGACATAATGTTAGACCAGTACCAGAAGAGCTTCGACTGCATGTGCTGTTGTACTTGTTGTCGCGCAGTCGTGTCTTCTGGCGCCGGGAGGTTGCTGACCTAGAGATTTATTAGTACCAGCACTTATCCAACCCACCGCCAGTAGAAAGCTGGCGGTGGGTTTTTCTTTTATGGCACAAACCGAAACGATTAAAGAGACGAAGGCACAACGGATCGAGCGTCTGAAGCGGGACAAAAATCCGTGGGATGCACTCGATGAGATCCGGGGCTTCGCACGCACGGGATTTGATTCCATTCCGCCGGAATGGCTCGGCACCTATTTTCGCTGGTGGGGCGTTTACACCCAGGGAGATGGAGCCGGAGTCGTCGGTGGGAAAGGTGGCGAGGGCAAGGCATTGCCCTGTTTCATGCTCCGCATCCGCATCCCCAACGGCATTCTGACTTCCGCCCAACTGCGCATCATCGCTGAATTGACGCAGCGTCATGCTCACGGAATTGCCGATCTCACCGTTCGCCAGAATATCCAGCTTCACTGGATAACCATCGAAGCGCTTCCCGAGATTCTCGAGTCACTATGGCAATGTGGCCTGAATACCATGGGCGCGTGCGGCGACGTTACGCGAAATGTGACGGGGTGCCCGGCCGCTGGCGTGGATGCCGACGAAATCTGCGATGCCTCTCCTCTTGCTCTGGCTGCGACACAGATGCTCGCTGGGAATCCCGAATTTTACAATCTGCCACGCAAGTTCAAAATCTCGATTACTGGCTGCCGGGTGTGGTGTGCCTACCCCGAGATCAACGATATCGGGATGACTGCGGTCACGCGCACGCGGAATGGAAAACCTGAAACTGGCTTCTCGTTGCGGGTTGGCGGCGGTCTTTCGGCCGAACCCCATCTTGCAGCCCGCCTGAATGCATTCGTGCGATGGAATCAGGTTGAGCCGGTCATTAAAGGCGTCGCTGAGCTGTTTCGCGAGTCAACCCAGCTGCGCGAGCATCGCGAGCGGGCCCGGCTTAAATTCCTGTTTCTGCGGCATGGCTGGAGCGCAGACAAATTTCAGGAAGAGCTCGAGCGGCGCATTGGATTCCACCTGGATCCCGCCGTATCTGAACATGCGCCCGCCGACGTTTATCGCGACCACATCGGAATCCACCCTCAGAAACAGTCCGGGTATTGCTACGTAGGTGCCGCGGTGTTGCGCGGACGAATCACAGCAGAACAAATGGACCACGCTGCCGATCTGGCCGATCGTTTCGCCAATGGCGAGTTGCGAATCACGAACATGCAAAACCTGCTGGTAGTGAATGTGCGGCAGTCGCAGGTGGAATCGCTGGCGAAAAAGCTCGACGCGATCGGATTGCGCGTCGGCGGCTCGCCTTTCTTTCGCGGAGCTGTGGCTTGCAGCGGCACCGAGTTCTGCAAACTCGCAATCACCGAAACCAAGAGCTTTTCACGATGGCTGGTGGAGGAACTGGAAGAGCGGCTCCCCGGCTTCGAGCAGCACCTCAAGCTGCACGTTACCGGATGCCCCAACAGCTGCGGTCAGCACTGGATTGCCGACATTGGAATTGAGGGCAAGAAAATAAAAGTTGGCGACCGCATGGCTGATGCGTATTACTTCTGCCTTGGCGGCGCAGTTGGACTGTATCAGTCGATTGCCAGGCCAGTCGGTTATCGCTGTCTCGCCAGCGAGGTGCCGGATGCGATTGAGCGCCTGTTGCGTCGATATTTAGTCGACCGCTCAAGTGATGAAAACTTGCGAAAGTTTTTTGCACGCCATACTGACGCTGACTTGCGCGCATTTCTGGCTGGGGAAGTGGTTCAAGCTGTCCCCCGGGATCTTTCGCCCGGTCGTGTGCCCCACGGAATCGAAGGCTAACCATGAAGACTTTGTTCCCTATGTTCGTGAAGCTGGATGGCCGCCCGGTGCTGGTCGTCGGCGCTGGACGCGTTGGCGAGCCCAAGATTCGCGGACTGCTAGCGACCGGAGCCAGCATTCGCGTGATCGCACGCGATGCCAGCGAAGCCGTGAGCGACTGGGCGCGTGCTGAAAAAATCACGCTTGAAGAGCGCGCCTTCGTTCCTTCCGACTTAGACAATGTTTTTCTTGTGGTCGTAGCCACATCTTCGCGCGCTGTAAATCAGCTGATCTACCACGAGGCGAAGTTGCGACGCATTCTGTGCAACGTGGTGGATGTTCCCGAGCAGTGCGATTTCTATTATCCAGCCGTGGTTCAACGCGGAAATTTGCAGATTGCGATTTCAACTTCAGGCGAGAGCCCGTCTCTGGCGCAAAAACTGCGGCGGCAACTGGAAAAGCAGTTCGGTCCAGGATACGCGCGCTGGGTTGAGGAATTGGGAGAGACACGGCGAAGGGTTCAAATCAGCAATCTGGATCCCGCACGCAAACGAGAACTCTTGCAGTCGCTGGCCAGCGCGGAAGCGCTTGAAGCATCGATCGCCGCCGAGTCGAAAACAAGTAGAAGGAGCGATGCCTTATGACAGGCAAAGTGTATCTGGTAGGAGCCGGACCCGGTGATCCCGAACTGCTCACGCTCAAAGCCGCTCGGATACTGAAACACGCAGACGTCGTGTTGCACGACGAACTGGTCGGTAAAGACATACTCGGACTCGCGCCACTTCACGCCGATATTCGCAATGTTGGCAAGCGCTGCGGGAAAAAGAACATCAGTCAGGAGGAAATTAATTTCTTCATGGTCACTCTTGCGGCGTCCGGTTTGCAGGTAGTGCGGCTCAAAGGCGGTGACCCGCTGATCTTCGGACGCATCGGCGAGGAGATCGCAGCCCTGCGCCAAGCCAACATCGAGTTTGAAATTGTTCCCGGCATCACGGCCGCCCTGGGAGCCGCATCTACTGCGCGCATTCCTTTGACCCATCGCCAATCCTCCCATGCCTTGGTTCTCCTTGCAGGACATACGGCAAGCGCAGACGATCCAACCAATTGGCGCGCCCTCGTATCTCTGCGAGCCACCGTTGTGATTTATATGCCGGGACACGATTATTCGAAGATTGTGCGACAACTTCGCGCTGCCGGCCTGCCCGATGAAACACCGTGCGCAATCATTTCGCGAGCCACCACCTCCGAAGAACAAGTTTTTTCAACCAACGTAGAGAATCTGGCCGATGCTCCCCGCTTGCCGGCCTCAACTTTGCTTGTTATTGGCGAAGTTCTGCGGCATGGTGGCCGTCGCTTCTCAGCGGAAGAACTCAGATTGCCAAACTGGTGTCTGCCGGTCGCCCCGGCGTCAATCAATGCGAGTGACGGAGACGAGATCCTCGTAGCCCCGGCATCTTGCCGGCCGTCGCGAGGGCGCCTCGCCCACGCAAATAGTGACGGAACGTCTGCGCGACCGCCGCTGAGACGGCGGCGCTACCAGGATGTCGTAAATAAGGAGCAGGCTTCATGAAAGAAGGACTAGAACGAATCCATCAATTGGTCGAGCAGTGGACTCCTGAAGACTTGTTGCGCTGGGCGTTTGTAACTTTTGGAGGTTATGTCGAGATTGCATCGGGCTTCGGCCCAGAGGGCGTTGTGCTCATTGACATCGCCGCCAGAGTACAACCAACATTCCGTATCTTCACACTCGACACCGATTTATTGTTCTCCGAAACTTATAGCTTGATGGAGAGAATTGAAAAGCGCTACGGGATCAAAGTAGGGAGAGTCAAATCGTCTTTGACTCCAGAGGATCAGGAACGTCTCCACGGACCGGCTCTCTGGGCTCGTGATCCCGATGTCTGCTGCAATCTTCGCAAGGTCGAACCGCTGCGAAAGAAGCTCTCGCAACTTCGCGCATGGGTAACCAGCATCCGTCGTGACCAGACCGTTGCGCGAGCCGGTGCGCTCAAGGTGGAATGGGACGCAAAATTCCATCTAGTCAAAATCAACCCGCTGGTCGACTGGAACGCGGCCAGAGTCTGGCGCTACATCCATGACCACGATCTACCCTATAATCCTCTGCATGATCGCGGATATCCGAGCATCGGCTGCACGCATTGCACGAGAAGTGTGTTGCCTGGAGAAGATGCGCGAGCAGGCCGCTGGTCCGGATTCAACAAAACGGAATGCGGCTTGCATACCACGGAGCCGGGCGCATTGGTTTCAATTATCGAGGCTGCGCCTGAACAGAGTGCGTCCGAGGCTTGATCCAAGTTGGAATCAAGCCATGTCGGTTGTTAATCACAAAACCATTGTGCAGCGCCACCGGAGTGCTATGCAGCCGCGCGCAGCCCGTGTCGACCGCCATGTTAATTTTTGGGAAGACATCGTACTCCCGGTCAAAACCATTAATGATTAGCTTATAGCTAATACATGCTAGCAAAATGTTCCACGTGGAACACAAAGCCAATTCGCCTCGCGTTCCACGCAGAACTTTTTGACTTCACTTACTGTTACGAACCTTCAGGCGCGTGCAGCACGCGGAAAGTGTTGCCGCCGTTCGACCACACCAGCAGCAGCGCGTCTTTGCCTTTGGGCACGCTGGCTAATGCCTGCTTAACATCGGACGCGCTTTGCACATCGTGCCGGTTAACCTGCATGATGACGTCGCCGCGTTGCAGTCCGGCGTTGTCGGCGGAGCTGCCCGGCTGCACTTGTTCGATGACCGCGCCGTGCACGTCGCGAGGAGCCTGCAGTTGCTGACGAAGATCAGGAGTCATGTCGCTGAGGCCAACGCCCCAGTGCATTTTTCCGTGATCGGCTTCGCCAACTTCGTTGCCGCCTTTGTCGCGGCTGCCCATGGCTTCGAGCGTGACCGGAAGATTTACGTCCTTGCCATCGCGCATTACTTCGAGCTTGATGGTCGTCCCCGGACGCTTCTGTCCGACTTCGACTTGCAGCTCGCCAGCGTCGCTGACTTTCTTGCCGTCGAGTTCGGTGATCACGTCGCCGACTTTGAGTCCAGCTTTGCCCGCGGGTGAATCGGATTCGACTTGAGTCACGACCGCGCCGCTGGCGTCGTTCACGTCAAAGAACTTTGCGTTCTCAGGCGTGACGTCGCTGATGCCAATACCCATGTAGCCGTGAGTGACTTTGCCATCGCGGATGAGTTCATCCACCGTGGGCTTCACGATCTGCGTGGGAATTGCGAAACCCATTCCGGAAAACGTCCCGGAAGAAGAAACCAGAAAGGTGTTGATGCCGACGACTTCGCCGCGTGCATCGACCAGCGGACCGCCGGAGTTGCCGGGGTTGATGGCCGCATCGGTCTGGATGAATTCGCCGGGCTTGCGCGCGTTATCCGAGAACGGATTGGGCCGGTTGAGCGCGCTGACGATGCCGCGGGTGACAGTGAAGCGAAAACCGAACGGATTTCCGAACGCGAGCACGGTCTGTCCGGGATGCAATTCGGTTGAGTCGCCCCAGGGTATGCTGGGCAGATTGCCGCCATCCACTTTGATTACGGCGAGATCAGTCAGAGGATCTGCGCCAATCAGCTTGGCCTTCATGATTTTTCGGTTGCTCATGGTGACGCGGATGTCGACTGCGCCATCGATGACGTGGTTGTTGGTGACGATGTATCCATCGGGCGAAATAATTACGCCGCTGCCGATGCCATGCTCGATCTGCGGCTGCTGCCGGCCATGCGGGCCAAAGCCTTGACCGAAGCCTGGTCCGAAGAATTGCTGCAGGCCGTCGGGCAATTCTTGTTGCTGTTGATCGTCCGCGTCAGCTTTGCTGTGCGAAGTCACGGCGACGTTGACGATTGCCGGAGTTACTCTTGCGGCCAACGTTTCCATGGCCTGGTCGAGCGAGAGCAGAGTTCCGACGCTGTTGTCGGCGATGGGCCCTGCAGCCGGAGCTGCAGTTGCCGCTCGCGCGGCTGTGGGTTTTGCGGTTTCGTAGGTTACAACGGATGCGAGAGCTGCGATCGCGACCAGCGATACTGCCATGCGTCCGATGGATGTTTTTGTGATCCAGTTTTTCATTTGGTTTTATTTTCTCCTTGAGTTCATCAGGGGTTTAAAGCCCTCAATCTGGTTTGGCGTTTTCGGCGCGGCTGAAGCCGCGCCCCTTCAAAGCTTTTCGTCACGCTTCTCCCACCCTTTCGCACAGAACGCGAAAGAGTGGGGCACGCTGTGGTTTATTTATTTATGCATTCAATTAACAACTAATTATTTAGTTTGTGTGCGCGAGAGTTAATGCGAACTGGTTCAAGGTTTCCTTTCTTCTTAAATTTGTTTTGAGAGAATTATTGGATTCGGGGCTTGGGTTGCATGCAGAACGGTTATACGCCAAACGCTGATTCCGTAAATCGGCCCAGCTTTTTCGTATTGCACAGTTTGCATCACTACAAAAAATGCCTGGCTGGTTGGCGTTTCGTCGAATGCCATTAATACGGCCGGCGTAAAGGTCTCGGCTTGTGGTTGATGGAATTCGGCTTCCAGCAGGCTGGCAGAGTTTTGAGTCGCCGTCTTGTCGTCAGGCAGAACGTAGTAGTCCGCATTTTGCCGCGCGAGTAAAGTCTTGCGGGCTGGAGTTCCATTCTTCCGAATTTTCTTAGACGACGCCTTGACGCGCCGACCGTAGACCGTTTGACTGGCTGTGATAGCGGAGTTCTCGTGGAAACTTGCCAACGTTGCTACTGGTTCCTTTTCAACCCTGCGCTCAGCTGACGCCAATAGCGCGTGAGCCGGACTTGCCGCGCCGAGTGCGAACCCTGATGTCGCCTCCGTGGAATTTTGGAATGCTACCAGTTCCGGCGCGTGGGAGAACGACACCAGACTGACGACGAAAGCCGCGGCTACCGAATACAGGGCCGGCTTCCAGACGCGGGTTCCGCTGGAATGATTGGCGTCCAGGATCCGGGAGACGCGCAGCGAAGTTTGACGCATGCGGTTGACTATCGCGTGCGCCAAGGCTAATCCACGGCGCAGAAAAATTTTCTCGGCGATCGATACCAGGCACTGGGCGTAGCCGTGGGGATTTCCGGTCAACGCCAGAACTGCGTCGTCGCAAGCCATCTCGCGCTCGAGAGCGAGATGGGTTTCAATCCACCATACCGCGGGATGAAAGAACAGAAGCGCCTTCAGTATCTGCTGGGCTAGATTTGTCCAATCGTCGAAACGGCGAAGATGAGCCAGTTCATGGATGAGGATCGAATTCAGCTCTGTGCTGGAAAGTTCATGCAGCGCCCATGACGGAATGGCTACGATCGGTTTGAAAAAACCCATGGCTGTGGGGACCTGCAAGCGGTCGGAGTGACATAGTGTCACGGGCCTCACGCTTTGAAAATCTCGCAGTGTGGATTGCAATAGAGGATCTAGTGTGGCCGGATCGATGGCGGCGCAACTTGCGCGCAGAGTGCGCAACTGCACCAGACCTACGCCGACGCGCAGCAACAATACGCCTGCAATTGCCGCCCATATGAAAAAGATGTCGAGCGCCCAGGAACCAGGCACCGTGATGGCTGATGCACCCGCGTGCGCCGAGCCAGAAACCGCGCTGAGTACGGGTAGTGCAGCGATCGCCAGCAAGGCGGAGAACCAGACGGCAAAGCGAGTGCTCGAATTTGGCCGGCCGGTTACGCGCAGCAGAATCCAGGCAAACAGGCCGATGGCAATGCCTTCGAGCATGCAGTTCAGCATGCGCTCGGCGGATAATTGGGCCAGTTGGTTGAGCTGCGTCATTTATTTACTCAGTCCCGTTCTTTGGATCGTGCGGCTGGGTCTGTTCCAGCAACTGGCGGAGGCGCTGCAGTTCGTCGGCGTCGACCCCGCGGTCTTCTAAAATATTCAGCACCAGCATTTCGTGCGAATTCTTAAAAAAGCGATGCGCCAGATGGCTGATTTCCGAGCGCGTGGCTTCGGAACGCGCCACCAGCGGGCGGTAAACGTGGGCGCGGCCATCCTTTATATGGCGCACGTAGCCTTTCTTTTCGAGGATGCGGATGGTAGTCAACACCGAGTTGTACGCCAGTTGCGATTTCGTGGGGAGCGCATCCAGCACTTGCTGAACGGTGGATGGGCCCTGTTGCCATAGCACATCCATGAGCCGGAGTTCAGCTTCCGTCAAAGTTGGTGATTTGGTTGGCGGCAAAAGCCAGTCTCCATTCTTATAATTATTAGACGCGATAGAGGGCTAAAAGGTCAACTAATTATTTAGTTGCATGATCGGGAGAGTTTGGTTGCATGGGAAATAATGAAAGCAGGCCGCAGCCCGCAAAATCCGCTCAATGAGCGCTAGGGCGAGTAGAGTCGAGAACAGGCGCAGTAACGGTAGTCTCCCGGTGGATATTCGACTTGGCTTTTGCCAGGTCACCTCAGTCCGGTTTGGCATGGTTCTGTTTCCTGTTCCCGCTCATC
>Ga0182015_10000497_pt1 | contig 56237 bp, 42 predicted proteins | sample 712P3MmetaG_FD_120478 | JGI IMG/M metagenome (GOLD analysis project Ga0182015, IMG submission 120478) | Permafrost microbial communities from Stordalen Mire, Sweden - 712P3M metaG | ecosystem: Environmental > Terrestrial > Soil > Wetlands > Permafrost | place: Sweden: Stordalen | collected...
CCTGAACCATTCGCCATTCCGCCGATCGATGAGCCGCTCCTCGATGAAGTCCCAGGTCCGGAACGCGGCGTCCAGGAACCTCTCGTGGCGCGACAGCTGGTAGGCGTTCAGGAAGCCGACGACCGCCTCGGCCTGATTCCACCATTCCTTGTTCGTGTCGGTGAGGCCGTGGGGACTCCCCTGGTTGTAGATCCCGCCGTCCGCATCCACGCCCTCGGCAAGCGTCACATCGGCTATCCTTATGGCGAGCGGGCGGATCCTGGCGGCCAGCGCCGGCTCCTTCAGGACCTCGGCCGCCCATGTCAGGAGCCAGCCGGCCTCGATGTCGTGGCCGTATGAAATCCGGTCCGAGCGAAGCGTCCAGTCGTCCGCGAAAAACAGGCCGAGGTGGGCGGTCGCCGGGTCGACGATCCGGTGCAGCATGATCCCGACGACTTCCTTCAGCGCCGAGCGCAGGCCCGGGTCGGGCCATACGATCAGGAGGCGCGAGTAGGCCTCCATGACGTGAAGGTGCGTGTTCTGCGACTTGGGCTCGTTCATGTCCAGCTCGCTGAGCCGCATGTCCGCAATGGGCTCCCAGGCGCTCCCGAAGGCCTCCAGGTAGCCGCCGCTCCGAGAGCGGGCGTGCTTCTCGATCAGGCGGTACGCGGCGATCGCCTCGTCGAGCGGCTCGCGCCGTCCCGTCGCGGCGTGGTACTCCGCAAGCGCGTAGACCGCGAAGGCCTGCCCGTACACCTGCTTGCGGTCGCGCAGGACGGCGCCGTCCGCCGAGACGGACCACCAGAACCCGCCGTGCGTTCCGTCGTGGAAATGCTGGATAAGGTCGCCGTAGGCGTGGTCGGCCATGGCGAGGTAGGCCGGGTCGCGGTACCGGACGTAGGCCGCGGAAAATGTCCAGAGGATGCGCGACGTCAGGAGCGCTCCCCTCCCGGCGGCCCGGTCGACCCCGAGGTCGTTCGTCAGCGAGCCGTAGAAGCCGCCGTTGTCCGGATTGACGACGCGCTTGGTCCAGAACGGAAGGATGTTCTCGCGGAGATCGACCTCGGCACGGCGGAGATAGTCGGCGGCAACGTCTGGGCTCATCTGGGCGGATTCAGTCCTGGGAATATGTTGGATGGAGTGTCGCCGGCCCGTTGTCACTCCTTGTCGCGGCGCCCGGCGTGCTCTGCGGCCGGACTGGAAAGTGGTGGCAAGACTCGGAATCGAACCGAGGACACGAGGATTTTCAGTCCTCTGCTCTACCAACTGAGCTATCTTGCCTTATGAAGATGAACGGCGGCTATTACGTCGCAGCAAAATGGAGTGACAAGCCATTTCGCCCTTGGCTCAAGTCACCGCTGGGGTCGTCTCGGCCAAGCCCATTGCGGTTAACAGAGGGTCCGGACGCAGCCAATGAGAATGCCTTGCGGCTCAGCGCCCTGAATCCAGCTGGCCGAGGATTTCGCGCGCCCGCGCGTTGCCAGGCTGGAGCCGAATGACCTCCCTCAGCTGGACGACGGCCTCGTCCGTCCGGCCGGGAAACCTGAGGAGCGCGATCGCCAGGTTGAAATGCGCCGCGGCGTAGTCCGGGCTCAGGCGAACCGCCTCCTCAAACTGGGCCACGGCCTCACCCATCCGGCCGGGCGTCCTGGCCAGCGCGCTCCCCAGGTTGTTGTGCGCCGCGGCGTAGTCCGGCCTGAGACGCAGGGCGTCCCCGTACTGGGCGATCGCCTCGTCCATTTCGCCGGGCACCCCGGCCAAGGCATTGCCGAGGTTGCTGTGAGCAGGCGCAAGGTCCGGCGCGAGCCGCACGGCCTCCCGCATCCGGATGATCGCCTCCGGGACGCGGCCTTCCGCAAGCAGGGCGTTCCCAAGGTTGGTGTCCGCATCGGCAAAATCCGACTTGAGGCTGAGGGCCGCCTCAAACTGGAGGATCGCCTCGCCCATCCGCCCGGGCGTCGCCGCGAGTGACTTCCCCATGTTGTTGTGGGTGATGGCGGAGTCCGGCCTGAGGCGCAGCGCCGTCTCGCGCTCGGCGAAGGCGTCGTCCGTGCGACCCTCCGCCTCCAGGATGTCCGCAAGGTTGCTGTGCGCCCTGTCGCTCGACGGAAGCTTGCTGACCGTGTCCCTCCAGATCCCCTCGTCGCTCCGGTAGACCTCGTTTCGCTGCCAGGTGGCGCAGGAGAGGCCCACCGCCGCGGCAACGCACAGCGGCAGCGCGGCCCGCCCCAGCCACCGGTAGGCGCCAATGACCGCGAGGAGGACGACAGGAATCAGCGCCAGGTACATGCGCTGTTCTGCGACCGTCTCCGTTGCCACCGGGACAATGCTGGAACTCGGCGCGAGGACGGCGAAAAAGGCAGCCCCCAGGAATCCCACCGCGGGATGTCGGAAGAGGCACCCGATCGTCAGGGCCAGCAGGCCCGCGATAAGCAGCGCCGAAGGCCCCAGGGGCGCGAGCCCGGCCACGGGCGCGGTCCCGTAATCAAAGATCAGAGGATGCGGCCAAAGGGAGAGGCGCAGGTAATGGGCTATGGCCGGCAACTGGGTGAGGGCGTAGGCCAGCGGCGAGACGCCGCTTCCCGGCCCCGCGGTGCCCCCCCGGCCGTGCGCGGAAAGGACAAGGAACAGGAGGAGGATCCATGTGGCCGCCAGTCCGCAATAGAGCGGACGGCGGCGGCTCCACGCCTCCCTGAAGCTCCCCGCCAGGAACGTCCGGTCGTAGAGGAGGAGGATGAGCGGCGCCGAGACCATCACCTCCTTCGTTCCCATCCCAAGCGCGCAGGAGGCGACGCACAGAGCGCCCCACAGGTTCCTCACGGGGCCGGCCGCCCCGGCTCCCCGGATGAGACAATAGAGGCTGAGCAGGTAGAAGAGCCCCATGAGCGACTCCGCGCGCTGGACGACGTAGGTCACCGACTCCGTCAGGAGGGGATGGAGGGCCCAGAGGAAGGCCACTGAAAGGGCGACGAGCGTCGCCTGCCGCATTTCGAGACGGGCAACCGTCCGCCGGACTATTCCCAGGAGCGTCAGGGCCGCGAGGACGTGGATCGCCAGGTTGACGGCGTGGTAGCTCCAGACGGACGTCCCGCTGATGACGTGGTTTACGGCGAGGGACAGGTTCAGGACCGGGCGGCCGCCAACGGTCAGGTCCGACGGCGGGTGCAGGGACTTGCCCAGGCTCCGGATGGTCGGGTTGTCCGTGATCGAGCCCACGTCATCGAAGAGGAGCGGGACCCTGAAGGTCCCCGCGTAAGCCGCGATCACGGCGGCCGCGAGGAGGCAGCCGCCCGCGAGCGCCGTCCCGTCGACCCGCCCGCGAGCGCCGGGTTGCCTGAATGTTGACCCTTCGCGGCTCATTGGCGATGGCGCCATCCTTGGCGCCCCGCGCCGCGTTGCAAGGGACCAAGTCCGCCAGGGGATTATTTCCCGGGGACCGCTCCGAGCGACCTCACGTCGCCTATGTCGACGCGACCAAGCGGAACCTGGTCGTGGATGAGGCCGTGGGTGTCCTGCCCGAAATACCGCGACGCATAGCGCGCGATCGACGGCAGGTCCCTGTCGAAGTCATGGTGGCGCTGGCGGATGCTGAAGCGCGTTTCCCAAAGCAGCTTGTGCTTCCTCTGCTTCCACAGGAGCTGGAAATCGTAGGCCATCAGGACCACGAAATAGCGGTTCTCCTCGATCTCCCCGCGCAGGTCCTCCCGGTCCCGGCCGACCGACGTGCCCCTGCGGTCGCCCTGCGTCGCGGACCACCATGAGTCGTAGCCCAGCATCATGGCGTTCAGCCTGTCGGCCTTCTCAACCAGCTGGTCCCCCGCGAAGGCCAGGTCGAGCCGTCCGGTCTGCGCCCATTCAACCAGCTGGATCCCGAGGCCCGATTCCTGGGGCGAATGCGTCGTTCCCCAGTAGACCATGATCAGAAGCCTCGTGGCGCCGGGATCCCTGCTGGGGAGATAGTTCTGCCTCTCGAGCGGGGCTGCGAGCGCGTGCGCGACGTCCAGGAAATTCAGCGGGTCGATGGAGGCGTCAGGCTTCACGCCCTTCCACGCCCCGCCCTCCCCGAAGGCGTAGTACTCCGGGCCGAATGCGCCACTCGGCAGCCTGGGGCGGACGTAGTCGCCGCTCGCGCGAGCCGAAACGGCCGCGATGTCGTTGGGTGCGTCGAAATCGAAGGCGGCGCAACGGCAGGCGACGCCCAGGGAGAGGATCAATGGAATGAGGAGCTTCATCCTTGGGGAGTGAAAGCAGCCAGTGCTCACGACATGCCACTTTTTCCATCCGACGCATAATTCATTGGCTTGCCGAGTATTGGGCGCTCCGGCTTCTCACCCAGGACTTGCCGGTGCACCGGCATTGGGTGAATAGGCCAAGCTCAGGCGCCCGCGCGCTGGCGGCTTTTGCGGCGGATCCCCAACCCCGCGCCACCATTCAGGATATGGGTTCACTTGCGCTGCGATTCCTGGAACTGGGCGTCCGCCTCGTCGACAAGCCCCTTCTTGAAGTAGGCGACGCCAAGGTTCCGGTGGGCCTGCGCGTCCCGGGGGTTGATCTCCAGTATCCTCTTGTACTGCGCAATCGCCTCGTCGACGCGCCCCATCTGCATGAGGGCGCCCGCGAGGTCGAACCGCGCGTCGAGGTCGTCGTCCTTCATGTCCACCGCCCTCCCGAACTCCGCGACGGCCTCGGGGGCCCTTCCCATCTTCAGCAGGGAGGCGCCGAGGTTGATGTGCGCCCCCCTGTGCCCCGGGTCGATCAGGAGCGTCTTGCGGAACTGGGCGACGGCATCGTCGACCTGGCCAAGCTGCATGAACGCGATCCCGAGGTCGTAGTTCGAGTCCACGTCGAGGGGGTTGATCCCCAGCGCCTCCCCGTACTGGGCGGCCGCCTCCCTGAAGCGCCCGGCGTGCATGAGGGCGTTGCCGAGGTTGTAGTGCGCCCCGGGGTCCCGGGGATCGGATTTCACGGCCTCGGCGTATTCGGCGACCGCTTCGGCCACGCGACGCTGCCCCGAATAGAGGTTCCCCAGGTTGACGTGCGCCTCCGCATTGTCCTGGTCGGACTCGAGCACCTTCAGGAACTCGGACCTGGCCTCATCCCCCCTCCCCGCCCGGAGAAGGGCAATGCCGAGCTCGTTGAGCGATTCGATGTTGCCGGGGTTTATGTCGATCGCCTTCTGGTAGTCGGAGACGGCGTCGGCGTACTGGCCCGCCTTCATGAGGCCGTCGCCCAGGTTGTCATAGGCCATCCAGCAGCCGGGGTTGCGGGCGATCGTGGCGAGCCAGAGGGTTTCGTCGGAGGCGTACATCTCGCATTGCCGCGACGTCGCCCACGCAAGGGCCGCCAGCGCGCCGGCAATCGCGGTCCCGGCCGCCAGCCGGCCCGAGTGCGACAGGCGCCCGAATCCAAGCGCGACCGCGGCGCAGCCCGCGGAAATCAGAAAGGCGGCCGCCAGGTACTGGAAGTGGTCGGCCACATATGAGTAGACAAAGGGATAGACGTTCACGAAACCGAGCGCGGGCGAGAGGGTCCCGACAAAGAGGAGCGCCGCGGCGAGGGGGCCGCGCGAAAGCCCCCGGGCCGCATAGAGGGCCGCCAGGGCCGCGAGGACGCCGATCGGGAAGAGGTACTGCCACCAGACATGGCCATCCACGTTCCAGTGGGTATAGATGAAGGTCAGGTCGAGCGGGCAAAGGACCTTCCCGAGGTAGAAGCACACGGCGCGGCCGGCCACCAGGAAGCGGTCGGCGAGCGTGAGGTTGAAGACGGCCCCGTGCGCCCCGACGAAGGTTCGCTCGACCCAGGCGGTCGCGATCCCGTCGGCCGCGGCCATGCCGAACCAGGGAAGGAGCGGCGCGACGTCGCCCTTCCATGAAAGCCTGCCGCGCCTCCACCAGAGGACGACCAGGAGCGCGGCGGGAAGCGTCGCCGTCACGCTCTTGCTGAGGAGCGCGAGGGCGAACAGCCCGGTAGCCGCGGCATACGGGGCCAGCCTGCGCCCGGCGTCAAAGCGAAGGTAGGCAAGGGCCGCGCAGAGATAAAACGCGGACGAGAGCGTGTTCTTCTGCTCCGATATCCAGGCGACCGATTCCACGCACACCGGATGGAGGGCGAACACGAGCGCAGCCAGCGGCGCGCCCGGGACCTGGAGTCTGAGGAGCACGCGGAAGAGAAGGAAGGCGACCGCGGCATGCAGGAGGGCGTTCAGCAGGTGGTAGCCGAGCGGGTTGTCCCCCCAGAGGCGGTGCTCGACCCAGAACGCGCTGTGCAGGACCGGGTAGTACTGCTCGGTCGCCCCGAACTCGAACCAGGTCCTCCAGAGCCCGTGCAGGCTCCGCAGCTCGGGCCGCGTGACGTGGAAGTTGTCATCCCAGATGAAGCCGGCCCTCGAGACGCTTTGGTAGGCGACCAGGGTCGCCACGACGAGGAGCACCGCCATCGCCGTTCCTCCCCCCCAGGACAGGCCCTCGGCCCAGAAGGTCTTTTCCAGGGGCGGCCGCCGGGTCCCTGCCGGTGCCGTGGTCCTAGTCATCGCGGGCCGCGGTTCCGGCGCGTTCGACCTGCAGGGGCGGTGGGCAGAATGACGGGTTCATCGGCCGGGCGCGTTTATCCGGGCTAGGAGCCGGCGGGCCTCCGCGTTGCCGGGCTGGAGCCGGAGCGCCTCCCGCAGCTCTGAGGCGGCGTCGCCGTCCCGCCCAGGGGACCTGAGCAGCGCGAGGGCGAGGTTGAGATGCAGTGTGCCGTCATTGGGGTTCAATCGCAGCGCCGCCTCATACTGGTCGATCGCCTCGGGAATGCGCCCGAGTGATCGCAGATCATCCCCCAGGTTGGAGCGCGCGTCCACGAAATTGGGGTTCATCCGGAGCGCCGCCTCGAACTGCGCCATCGCCTCCTGCACCCGTCCCTCGGACCCAAGTGCGTTCCCAAGGTTGTAATGCGCCTCGTAGTGGTCCGGCTCGAGGCGCAGCGCCTCCTCATACTGAGTGATCGCCTCCTCGGTCCGGCCGAGCGAGGCAAACGCGTTTCCAAGGTTGTAGTGCGCCTCGTAATGCCCCGGCTCGAGGCGCAGCGCCTCCTCATACTGGGCAACCGCCTCCCCTGCCCGGCCGAGCGAGCTGAGGGCGTTGCCCAGGTTGTAACGCGCGTTGTAATAGCCGGGCCGGATCCGGAGGACGTCCTCGTACTGGGTGATGGCCTCGGGGGTCCGCCCGAGGGAGGCGAAGGCCTTCCCCAGGTTATTGTGCGCCTCGGGATAGTTCGGCTGCAGCCGGAGCGCTTCCTCGTATTCAGGGACGGACTCAGCCGCCCTGCCGCCGGACCTGAGGGCATTCCCCAGGTTGTAGTGCGCCTCCGTGTAGTCCGGGTTCAGGCGCTCGGCCTCCCGGAACTGGGCAATCGCGTCATCCAGGCGCCCAGGCTCCTTCGCCAGGTCGCTGCCCAGGTTGTTGTGCGCCCTCTCATTTTGCGGGCGCGCGGAAACGGTGTCGGCCCAGATCCCCTCGTCGGTCAGGTAGGCCTTGTTCCGCTGCCACGTCGCCAGGGAAAGCACCGCCCCGATGACGAGGCACATGGGCAGGGCGGCGCGGCCGAGCCACCGGTAGATCCCGAGAACCGCCATGACGACCACCGGGATCAGGGGAAGGTACATCCGGTGCTCGGCCATCGTCTCCGTGGTCACCGGGACGAAGCTGGAGCTAGGGGCGATGATCGCGAAGAAACTGGCGCCCAGGAATCCGAGGGCCGGCCTCCTGACAAGCGCCCACAGGGTCACGGCGACGAGGGAGGCCACCCCAAGGGCGGCGGGAAGGACAGCCGCAGGGTCGCGGGCCAATGGGGTCCCGTAGTCGAAGACAAGCGGGCGGGGCCAGATGCAGAGGCGCAGATAGTGGGGGATCGCCTCCAGCTGCGTGAGCGCGTAGCTCCACCACGAAACGCCGTTACCGAATCCCGCCGTGCCTCCGCGGCCATTCGTTGAAAGGACAAGAAGGGGAAGCACGAGCCACGTTGCGGCCAGCCCGGCGTGGACCCACCGGCGGCGGCGCCACGCCTCCCTGAAGGATCCGGCGAGAAACGTCCGGTCATAGAGGAATACGATCAGCGGCGCGGAAACCATCACCTCCTTCGTCCCCATGCCGAGGAGGCAGGAGGCGATCGCGAGCGGGTACCATCCGCGCCACCCGCGCCCGCCCGTCCCGGCGCCGCGGATGAAGCAATAGAGCGTCAGCGCATAGAACAGGCCCATGAGCGATTCCGCCCGCTGGACAACGTAGGTCACGGACCCGGTCAGGAGCGGGTGCACGGCCCAGAGGAGGGCGACCGAGAAGGCCATCGGCGTGGCACCCCGCACGGCATTGGCCGCGAGCGTCCGCCGGACGATTCCCATAAGGACGAGCGCTGCGAGGACGTGGATGGCGAGGTTGAGCGCGTGGTAGCTCCAGACCGAGGTGCCGCTGACGGAGTAGTTGACGGCCAGGGAAAGGTTGAGGATCGGACGGCCCCCGACCGTGGTGTCGGCCAGCGGCCGGAGCGCCGTCCCGAAACGCCTGAGGGTCGGGTTCTCCGCTATCGAGGGCACGTCGTCGAACAGGAACGGGACGGAAAAGGTCCCGGCGTAGGCCGCGACGGCCGCGGCCGCGATCGCCGCTCCGCACGCGGGAACCCGCCAGCCCGGCCGGCCGCGGGATCCCCGAGAATCCTCCATTGGAGCCGTCCTCATCGCTGGGGCGCCCCGATCTCGGCCAGGATCTGGCGGGCGACGTCGTTGCCCGGCTGGACCCGGATCACGGCCCTCAGGTGCCCGATCGCCTCGCCGGTCCCGCCGGGGACCTTGAGCTCGGCGACGGCCAGCCTCAGGAGGACCGAAGGGTCGTCCGGCTTCGAGAGCAACGCCTCCCTGTACTGGGCGATCGCCTCGGGGATCCGGCCCAGGGAATCCAGGGCGTTGCCCAGGTTGTAGCGCGCCTCGGCGAGGCCCGGGCTCAGCCGGAGCGCCTCCTCGTACTGGACCATCGCCTCCTGCGTGCGGCCGAGGGAGGCAAGCGCCGTTCCCAGGTTGTAGTGTGCCTGGACATGGCCCGGATCCAGCCGAAGGGCCTCCTGAAAGTGGCCGATGGCCTCGGGCAGCTCCCCCGGGATCCTCTCGAGGGCGCAGCCGAGGTTGTTGTGGGCCTCGACGTAACCCGGCCTCAGGCGGAGCGCCTCCCCGTACTCTGCGACCGCCTCCGGCGTGCGCCCGACCGATTCAAGAGCGTTGCCGAGATTGCAATGGGTCTGGGCAATCCCGGGGTTGAGCCGCAGGGCCTCCTCAAGCTGCTGGATCGCCTCGGGGTGACGGCCGGCGGCGTCCAGGGCGTTCCCGAGGTTGTTCTGCGCCTCCTCGTAGCCCGGCTTCAGCCGCACCGCCGCCTGGTACTCGCCGATCGCCTCGTCCAGCCGCCCCGGCATCCTCTCGAGCTCGACACCCAGGTTGTAGTGTGCCTCGGCATAGCCGGCATTGAGGCGAAGCGCCTCCCGGTACTGCGCGATCGCATCGGCCGGGCGGCCAAGCGAGGCCAGGGCCGTCCCCAGGTTGTAGTGCGCCTCGACGTACCCGGGCTTGAGGCGCAGCGCCTCCTCGTAGCGGGCGACCGAGTCGCCGAGCCGGCCCGGGATTTTTTCAAGCGCGAAGCCGAGGTTATTCTGCGCTCTCTCGTTGCCCGGCCGCTTGGCGACCGTGTCACCCCAAATCCCCTCGTCGCTCCTGTAGGCCTCGTTCCGCCTCCAGGTGCCCGCGAGGAGGCCGGCAGCAAGGACGAGGCAGACGGGAAGGGCGCAGCGGCCCAGCCATCGGAAGGCGCCGGCGACAAACAAGACGACCAGGGGGACCAGCGGGAGGTACATCCGGTGCTCGGCCATCGTCTCCGTTGCGACCGGCACGATGCTGGAACTGGGCGCCAGAATCACGAAGAAGGCGGCCCCGAGAAACCCGAGGGCCGGCTTCCTGAAAAGCGCCCAGGCGGTCGCGGCAGCGAGGGCCGCGACCACGAGGGCCTGCGGGAGCACCGCCGCGAAGCCGCCGGCGAGCGCGCTCCCGTAGTCGAATATGAGCGGGCTTGGCCAGATGGAGAGCCGCAGGTAGTGGACCACCGCCTGGAGCTGCGTGAGCCCATAGGCCCACCAGGACACCCCGCTCCCGAAACCCGCGCTCCCGCCCCGGCCGTGGGTGGACACGACGAGGAATGGAAGGATGAGCCAGGTGGCCGCCAGCACCGCGTGTTCGCGGCCATGCCTGCGCCAGGCCTCCCGGAAGCTTCCGCTCAGGAACGTGCGGTCGTAGAGAAAGACGACCAGCGGCGCGGTCGCCATCACCTCCTTGGTTGCCATGCCGAGCAGGCAGCAGAGCGCGCAGAGAACGAACCATGCGCGGGCCGTCCGGAGTCCCTGGCCGCAGGCCCGGATGAAGGCGTAGAGCGTCAGGAGATAGAACAGGCCCATCAGCGATTCCGCGCGCTGGACGATGTACGTGACCGACTCCGTCAGGAGCGGGTGGACCACCCAGAGAAGCGCCGCGCAGAAGGCGATCGCCGGCGCCCTGGCCTCGGCGCGCCCCTCAAGCGTGCGCCGAACGATCCCGAAGAGCGCCAGCCCCGACAGAATGTGGATGGCCAGGTTGAGCGCATGGTAGCTCCAGACGTCGGTCCCGCTGACCGCGTAATTGAGCGCCAGCGACAGGTTGAGGACGGGCCGGCCGCTGACCGTCGCGTCCGCCGGGGGCCGGAATGCGGAGAGGAGGCGGTGGATGCTCGCGTTCGAGGCGATGGAGGTCTCGTCGTCGTAGAGAAGCGGGACGGAAAAGGTCCCGCTGTAGGCAAGGGCCGCGACCGCGGCCAGGACGGCGACGGCCGCCAGAGACGGCCAATCGATGGGCCGCCGCGCCGGTGAATCCCCGCTCGAGGTTGAAGTTGCCACCTGCCCTCGAAACTTGAGCGTTTTTGCGGCGACTCAAGATAATCCGCTTCGCCCACCGGGCCTGGCGTATTCAGTGCAGTATGACATCGGCGCATCGGGGCCGGCGGCCCGGGGGCGGGCCTTTCGGCCGGCCCTCGCGTCGCACCGGGGGCAATCCGCCCCTTTCGGGAGGCGGCTGGTCACAGAAGCATTCCCGTGCCGCCCCGGGCTGCCACGCTCCTCCCAGGCCCGAAGGGTCTGCCTTGTCTTACCGGCCCGGCGGCCTCATCCCGTACACCACCCCCTTTCCCCCGAGCACCGTGCCAAGCATCCCCCTGCGCAGCTCCCGCCTGACCACCGCCCTCGTGGGCGTCGGCCTGCTGTGCTGCATCTACCTCGCGGGGCTGAAGCTGATAAACGTGCCCTGCCCCCTGGCCGGGTGCAGCGAGATCATCAACAGCCGCTACGGCGCCCTTTTCGGGGTGCCGCTTCCCCTCCTGGCCATCCCCCTCTGGATAATCCTGGCCATCCCCGGAACCCGGGCCTGGCTGAGGCCGGTCCAGGTGGCCACCTCCCTCCTGCTTGCGCTCGGGGGGCTCGTCCTCATGGGGATCCAGTTCTTCGTGCTCCGGGGCTTCTGCCCCTTCTGCACGGTCCACGCGGCCGCGGCCCTTGCGACCGCGTTCGCGCTTCCGATGAGGGGAAGGGCCCATGCGTGGCTGCCCGCGCTCATGCTGGCGCTCGCCCTTCCCGTCCTGTTCACGCTCAAGGCGGTGGCGGAGGCCCAGGTGCGTTCCTGGGAGGCGCCCGCGGCCGCGCCGGCGGCCGCCCCTCTGGCTCCGGGGTCCGCGAGTGGCGCCCAGGCCCTCCCGGCCAACATCGACCAGGCCGCCTTCCACTGGCTGGGGCCGATAGACCCCAAGCTCTCGCCAATCCTCGTCGTCAGCTTCCAGTGCTCCCACTGCCTGAACCTGCTTGAGGAGACGCAGAGGCTTCCCCAGTTCGGCTCGCTCAAGGGCCCCAAGATCTTTGTCTATGCCCAGCCCCACGACGCCGCTGACTCCATCGCCGTCCTGGCGGCGATGCTCTCCGTTCCCGGGACCCCGGAGGATGAATTTCGCGCCGTGTTCAGCCAGCTGGACACGCTGCGAGACCCGCTTCTCAACCACGACTCGAAGGAGCTGCGAAGCCGACTGGGCGCGCTCTTCCCCCGTTACGCCGAGAAGCTCGATGCGGCCAAGCAGCAGTTCAACGTGCAGGTCGTCGCGCTCAAGTTCATCCATGGGAAGGGATCGCCGTACCTCCTGATGCCCGACGGCTCCAGCACGTACGGGGTCGTGACCGCCGACCTGCTCTTCCGCTGAGGCTGGCGTCCCCGTGGGGGGCGCTATTTCTCCGGCGGGGGGGCCACCGTCCCGAGCGACTTCAGGTCCCCGATCTCGACGTGTCCCAGGGGAATGGGCTTGCGGACCAGCCCGTGGGTGTCCTGGCCGAAATACTGCGAGGCGAAGCCCGCCATCGAGGCGAGGTCGCTGTCGAAGGCGTGGTGGCGCTGGCGGATGCTGAACCGGGTTTCCCAGAGGAGCTTGTGCTTCTTCTGCTTCCACATCAGCTGGAAATCGTAGGCCATGAGGACGACGAAGTAGCGGTTGTCCTCGATCTCCGAGAGGAGGTCGTCCCTGCGCGAGTGGAACGCGGTCCCCTTCATGTTGTTCCCGTATTCGGTCCCGATGGCCCCGTCCTCATCGTAGCCGAGGAGCCTCGCGGTCATGAAATCCGTCAGGTCGCGCTGCTCATTGGCCATGCTGAGCATCGTCAGCGCCGACGACATCTCCGCCATCTGGTCGTCGCGGAGGCCCGCGTTGGAATTCGCGGGACTGAAGCCGGTGCTCCTTCCCGTCGCCGAGGCGGCGGCGCTCGCGCCCGAGAGCGCCTGGGACTGCGCAAGCCTGGTCTGGACGTCGCTGAAGTTGTTGTAGGCCGACGACCCCGAGATCGCCTCCGGCACGAAGGTGAGCCCCCAGTACACCATGATCACGAGCTTCGTCTTCGCCGGGTCCTTCGCGGGGACATAGTTCTGCTGCGCCAGCGGCGTCGAGATAACGCGGGCCACGTCGATGAACTTGAGCTTGTCGATCGTATCGTCGCTGATCTGCCCGCCGTAATGGCCGCCGTCACCGAAGGCGTAGTACTCGACGGGGTAGGAGCCGTCGGCAAGCCTGGTGCGCACGTAGTCGCTGCTGGTTTTTGCGGCCACGGCGGTGATGTCGTCGTCGGCCCGGGCCGCGGGCAGGACGGCCACGCTCGCCGCGATTGCGAGGAGAAAAAGGGGTTGCAGGCTGGAGGAACGCATCGTCTTCGCTTTCGGGTTTTGGCGCTGGATCGGCCCATCACCATTGGAGCCGGGCCCCCCTTTCCGCAACAAGGGATGGCGGGTCAGCGTCCCGGCGGATTGACGCGGGCAAGTAGCTGGCGCGCGGCCGCATTGTCCGGCTGGAGCGCGAGCACGTCTTTCAGCTGGTCGACGGCCTCGGCGGACCTGCCGGGGGTGTTGATAAGCGCGATGGCCAGGTTCAGGTGGGCGCCCGCAAGGGAGGGTCTCAGGCCGAGCGCGTCCTCATATTGAGTGATCGCGTCCCCGAGGCGGCCCGGAGTCGCCTGCAGGAGGCAGCCCAGGTTGAAATGGGCCTGCACGTAATCGGGCTTCAGCCGGAGGGCCTCCTCGTACTCGGCAATCGCCTCCGCCGAGTGGCCGGGCATACCCTGCAGGGCGACGCCCAGGTTGTAGTGCGCCTCGAAGAGCCTTGGGTCGAGGCGAAGCGCCTCCCTGAAGTGCGCCACGGCGTCGTCCAGCCGGCCGGGGACCGACACAAGGGCGAATGCCAGGTTGTACTGCGCCTGGGCGTAGGCGGGCTTCAGCCGGAGGGCCTCCCCGTACTCGGCAATCGCCTCCGCGGAGCGGCCGGGGATCTTGGAAAGGGCATAGCCCAGGTTGTTGTGAGCCCGCTCGTTCCCCGGCTGCTTCGCGGCCGTGTCCCTCCATATCCCTTCCTCGCTCCCGTAGGTCTCGTTCCTTTGAAGGGTCATCCACGACAGGACTGCCGCCAGGGCGACGCACACCGGGACGGCGGGTCGGTTGAGCCAGCGGTGCAAGCCAGAGGCGACGAGCACGGCCAGAGCTGCAAGGGGAAGGTACATCCGGTGCTCCGCCATCGTCTCCGTGGCCACGGGGACTATGCTCGAGCTCGGCGCAAGGATCGCGAAGAAGCAGGCCCCGAGGAAGCCGATCGCCGGGCGCCTGACGAGGGCCCACGCGGTGAGCGCGACAAGCCCGGCGACGAACAGGGCGTCGGGAACGACCGAGTCCATCCCGTGCGCGGGGCCGGTGCCGTAATCAAACACGAGGGGACGGGGCCAGAGGCCGAGACGCAGGTAATGCACGACCGCGGGGAATTGGGTCAGCGCGTAGTCCCAGGCGGACACGCCGTTCCCGAACCCCGCGGAGCCCCCGCGCCCGTGGGTTGCGAGGACGAGGAAAGGCAGGATGACCCACGTGCCGGCCAGGGCCGCGTAGACGCGCCGGCGCCGGCGCCACGCCTCGCGGAAGCTGCCGGCGACGAACGTCCGGTCGTAGAGGAGCACGACAAGCGGCGCCGAGACCATCACCTCCTTGGTCGCCATCCCGAGCAGGCAGGCGCCGACGCAGGGGATGTACCAGCGGGAGCCCTCCTCGGCCGCCCCCCTGATGAAGCAATACAGGGTCAGCAGGTAGAAAAGCCCCATGAGCGATTCCGCGCGCTGGACGATGTAGGTGACGGACTCCGTCTGGAGGGGGTGAAGGGCCCACAGGAGCGCAGCCGAGAATGCAACGAGGAAGGCCCGCCTGTCCGACCGTGGCCCAAGCGTGCGCCGCACGATCCCAAAGAGGACGAGCGCCGCCAGGGCATGGATCGCCAGGTTCACGGCATGGTAGCTCCAGACCGCCGTTCCGCTGACGGCGTAGTTGAGCGCCAGCGACAGGTTGAGGACGGGACGGGCGCTGACCGTCATGTCGATCGGGGGCCGCAGTGACGTGCCGAGGTGCCGGATCGTCGGGTTCTCGGCGATCGAGGGAATGTCGTCGAAGAGCAGCGGGACCGAGAAGGTCCCGCTGTAGGCCGCGAAGACGGCGGCCGCGATGACGGCCGCCGCCGTCCAGGTTCGCGCGGCGGCGTCCCCCGCGGGCACCGCAGGCGCTCTGCCCGATTCCGGACGCGGCGAAGCCATAATGGGGAAACGTCGCGTGAGGGAGCCGGGCTACACCTTGCCCCGGCGCGCTTCCAGTTGCGCGCGGATGTCGGCCATCTTGGCCTGGGTCAGCGGGAACCTCGCGAGGGCCACCAGCGCCAGGAGCAGGCCGCAGACCGGGATCGCCGCGAACAGGAATCGAATCATCAGGAGGGTGTGCTCCGTCTGGCTGCCCTCGAGTTTCGCGTCGAAGCCGACCCAGCTGAGGAGTCCGAAGGACGTGCCCGCGCCCAGCGCCATGCCCACTTTCGTGATCCATGAGCTGCAGGCCGCGAACGAACCCTCGCGCCGGCGGCCGCACGCAAGCTCGTCATAGTCGACGACGTCCGCGCCCATCGACGCCCAGATCGTCCAGAAGCCCGAGCCGATGAACGCTATGAACCCGGAGGCCAGGACCTGCAGGGCCGGAAGGCTCGGGGTGTACAGCCACCAGCTTCCGATGAAGACCACGATCGCGCTGCAAAACACGAGGACCATCGCGTGCCGCTTGCCCAGGTGCCGGGAGCAGATCGCGAACACGGGCACGCCGAGGGCACCAAGCACCATGCCCGAAAGGCCCATCTTGAAATTCCAGCGAGCGCCGACGGACACGTCGCCGGCGCAGACATAGTAGACGGTGTCGTAGAAACCCAGGGTCCCCACCATGCTCAGGCCCAGGCTGTAGGCCAGGTTCATGAGGACCTGGATGCGGAACGGCCGGCACTGAAGGGTCTGCCACAGTGTCTCCCGGATCGATATCTTCGACTGCTTGCTGGCGACGACCTTCCCGTAGTAGCGCTCGCGCACCAGGGCGAAGGACGTGAGCCCGGCGATCATCATGATGATGCCGCTCAGGAAGCAGAAGACCTGGGCGCCGAGGAGGAGGTTGGGCCTGGCGCCCCCGGCGGCCGCCCCCCAGGCCGCGGACGACGTGAAGAGCAGCCTCAGCCGCTCCGGGAGGTTCGAGCGGTCGGCGCCCACCCAGACGGACATCGACAGGAACTGGCCGCCGAAGAACAGGCCGACCTGCGGCAGAGTCTTGATGACGTTCTGGTACGAGAACACGCTCGTGCGCTCGTTGTAGTCGGGAGTCATCTCATACCCGAGGCTCACGTACGGCATGTTGAAGCAGCTCACGAGCGGCAGGTAGACCGCCGAGGAGGCCAGCATGAACCAGAAGTAATAGGGGACCTCATGCCCGAAGACGTGGGAGGATCCCCAGCCGGGCTGCACCGCGACGACCAGGGGAAGGCCAAGGCCGGCGAGGATCGCCCCCACCAGCATGTAGGGCCGCCGGCGGCCCCAGCGGGAGCGCGTGTTGTCCGAGAGCCATCCAAAGACCGGGTCCGACACGGCGTCGAAGACCCGGTTCAGTATGACGGCAAGTCCCACGAGGACGGGGCTAACCCCGAGGAAGATATTGAAGACCAGCCCGGCGAAGTTGGGATAGTGCCAGTGCCCCCACTGGTCGATCCAGATTCCGAGGCCGTAGCCGATCTTCTGGGAAACCGGCACCTTGTCCTCCGGTGCTGTCGTGTGGGACTTGGCGGCCGTCGGGGCCGGGTCTGCGGCAGGGGTCACTTCCATTTGGGTCGGGGGGTTGGGGTTAGGCCTCTGTCCAGTCCTGCGCCTCTTTGCGCGGACGTCAACAGGCGACCATCGCCCCCCACCTCAGAGGTCGCTATCGTCCATCACGTTCCGGATGATGGAAGCTAGCTCGGAGATGTCGTAGGGCTTCGCCACCATCCCGCGGAACCCGTGCTTGCGGAAGTCCGCCATCGCCAGGTCGCTCGAGTAGCCGCTGGAGACGATTGCGCGGACTCCCGGGTCATAGGCGCGAAGGACCGATATGGCCTCCCTGCCGCCCATTCCGCCCGGGATCGTCAGGTCCATGACGACGAGGTCAAAGGGCCGGCCCGCCTCCTTCGCGGCGCGGTACCGCTCGATAGCTTCCTTGCCATCCGCGACCGACTCGAACTCGAGGCCCATCCGCTTCATCAGCCGCTCGGCCATCCTGAGGATCGGCTCCTCGTCGTCCATGAAGAGGACGCGCCCCCCGCGGATCGAGGGGACGAAGGGCACGAACGGGTTGGGCGTGCCCTGCGATTCCTGGGCGGCGGGCAGCCAGAGGGTGAAGGTGGTCCCCCGCCCCACGATGGAGCTCACCTCGATGTGCCCCTGGTGCCTCTTGATTATCGAGAAGACCGTCGCAAGGCCCAGGCCGTGGCCCTGGAGCTTGGTGGTGAAATACGGGTCGAATATCTTGCCGATGTGCTCCGGGGGGATCCCAGCCCCTGTATCGGTCACAGTGATACGGATGTAGTCGCCCTCGGCCAGGACGGTGTGCGCGCCGGCCGGCACCCGCTCGTTGGCGGCCGCTATCCGCAGGGTGCCCCCGTCACGCATCGCCTGGGTGGCGTTGATCACCAGGTTCTGGATCACCTGGCTGATCTGGGCCTTGTCGACGTCAGCGGCCCAGAGGTCGTCGGGCATCACGAACTCGCTCTTCACGCCCGAGCCCCGGTGCGAGAAGGTGGCCGACTCCTTGATGACCTCGGGGAGGTGGACGGCGGTCCGGACCGGGTCGCCGCCCTTGGAGAAAGTGAGGAGCTGGAGCGTGAGGTCGCCCGCTCGCTTCGTGGCCAGCACCGCCTCGTCGAGCAGGCCCGCCTGCTCGGGCATCTCGCTCAGGTCCAGCTGGAGGAGCGTCAGGTTGCTGAGGATCGCGGTCAGGATGTTGTTGAAGTCGTGGGCTATCCCGCCGGCGAGGATGCCGACGGATTCCATCTTGGCCGCGTTCTGGAGCTTCTCCTCCATCCTGTGGCGCTCGGTGATGTCGCGCATGACGAGGACCGCCCCCACCCTCTTGCTCGAGACGTCGGCCACGGGCACCACCCGGCCCTCGACGAGCCGAAGCCGGTCGGAGCGGCCGCGCACGAGCGTCTGCGGGGGCAGCTCGGCGTCGAGGCCGCCCTCGAGTACGTCCTTCACGGGGAGCTCCACGTCCCGGCCGCTCGTCGCGCTCCTCAGCAGGCAGATCGAGGCCACGTCGCGGCCCACCGACTCCTCGGGGCTCCACTGGATCATGTCCGCCGCCGCCCGGTTGATGAAGAGCACCCGCCCGCGCGAGTCTATCGTGACGACGCCTTCGCTCATGCTGCCGAGGGTCACGGCCAGCCGCTCCTTTTCCGCCGCGAGCGCGAGCTCGGCGTCCCGGCGCGCCGTGATGTCCACGCACACGCCCACGAGGTTCCACTTGTTGCCGCCGAAATGGGTCACCTTGACGTGCTCGTGGAGGACGAAGCTGTTGCCCCGGTGGGTGACGTGGTATTCCTGGTCGTAGTCGGGCCTGCCCTCGCGAAGCGTCTTGCGTGAGTTCGTACGGATCTGGTCCCACTCCGCGATCATCGGCTCGGTCCAGAGCCTGTCGGGCGGAGGGACCGAGTTCTCCCCGAAGATCCGCTTGTAGAGCACGGACGGCGGGATGAACATCTGCCAGGTGAGCTCGACGTCGGGGTCGCCCGAGACGAAGGCCTGCCAGAGCAGGCAGTCCGCCCCCGTGAGGATCTGGTCCAGCTGGCCCTCGGTGGACCGGCGCGCCTCCTCGGCCTCGTGGCGCTTGGTGACATCGATGACGACGCCCACCAGGTTCCATTCGCCGTCTCCCGCGGCCTTGATGATCACCTCCTCGCTCAGCCAGTGCACCCCGTCGATGCCGATGATCCTGAACTCCTGCTGGTAGCCGCTTGCTCCCTCGGCAAGCGCGGTCTCGGCAGTCTTGCCGGTCCTCACGTGGTCGGGGGCCTGCTCGTCCTTCCAGAGCCAGCCCTTTTCGACAAGCGAGGCGAGCCGGTAGATGGGGTTCTGGCTCAGCTGGGGCGGGGTCCGGATCTTCCACTTGAGAACGGTGCCTTCCCTCCAGACATGCGCCCACCAGAGGAGCACATTCGAGCGGTCCAGCGTGTCGAGGATCTGCTGGTAGTTCTCGAGCTTGGCTTTGTCCCCGCTGTCGATGCCCGTGGGCCCGGGTTCAGGCGGGATCGCCGGCTCGGCGGGGCCCGGCCGGCGGGAAATCAGAGCCGCGGCCGCAACTCCGCAGAGGCCCAGCACGAGAAGGGCCGCAAGGGGTGCTGTAAGAAATGCAAAAAGCACGCTTGGAGTATGGGATTGTGCTGAACGGCGTGGCAGTCGCCGTGGGGTAACCGACCCAATCTGCGCCAAAATGATCCTCTCCGGGGATCAAATCCCCGGGGCAAAAAAGAGTCAACCGCGCAGCGTCCCGGGGCTATTCCTCGCCGTCGTGGTAATCCAGCGGGGCAGAGCGGATAAGCGTGCGCTCCGGCGACCGGACCAGCCACTTCCCGCTGTCGGGATAGTGGCAGCTCTCCCCTATCGGGTTGTCCGCGATGATGTAGACGACCAGGTCGCCGGCGCTGCCGCTGGAGATCTGGTGGGGGCGTCCGGGCTCAAACATGAAGGCGTCGCCGGCCTCGATGGGCGTCTCGCCGTCGGGGTCGCGCACGGTGCCCGACCCCGAGATGACATGGTAGAACTCCCACTGGGCGCTGTGCGAATGGTACGGCGACGCGATCTTTCCAGCCGGTATGCGGCATATCTCGACGTCGAACGGCCACCGCTTGTTCACGTCCGTGGAATTCGGGTCGCGGCCCAGCTTCAGCGAGATGTTCTTGTCCGTGAGCGCGAACTTCCCCTTCGGTGAGGACCAGGGCTCCTCGGGTATGTCCCTCGTGTTGATCTTCTTCATGGCCTAGGTGTCCTCGTCGATGTGGAATGCGTGCATGACCCGGTGCAGGATCGGCGAGAGCACGATCCCCACCGCCGACAGGAAGATGACGCCGCTGAAGAGGGCGTAGGCGGATGCGAAGAGCTTCGACGCGGTGTCCTTCATCGGGTCGACCGGCCCCATGCCGGTCAGGATCATCGACGCGTTGAGGATTGAGTCTATCCATGACAGCTTCGCGACGGCGTGGTAGCCGACCACGCCCGCGAGGAGCGCGACCGTCACGATCCCGAGCGTCACCAGGAACGAAAACCCCATCCGCTTGGCGAACTTTGGCCAGGGCAGCAGTTTGTCGCCTATTTTCTCGTACATGGGTGGTGGGGATCGGCCGCAGGTGGGCGGCCCGGACGAGGCATGACAGGATGGGCCGGGTGCTTCAAAGGGATATTGGCGGGCCGCGCCGCTTTTTTCCGGGAGTCGGGGCTGGCGCCCGAGGGGACGTTGGACCCATCCTGCCGGCCCAGCAAACCTGCAGGCGTCGGCAATAGCGCTTCACTTGGCGCGGTCTCTCGAAAAGTGTAGCCCCTCCGCGCCCTCGGACCCATGTGCATCGCCCGAAACCCACCTCCGCACCCGCGTTCGCCCTGGTTCCGGCCGTCGCCCGCGGCGCCCTCCGGTTGCCGTCTCCCATGAATGAGCTTTTCGATTCGGCGCGGTACCTGGAATGCAACCCCGACGTGGCGGAGGCGGTTGCGAAAGGGACCATGCGTTCGGCATGGAGCCACTTCGTGGACTTTGGATACCGGGAGGGAAGGCCCGGAGTGCCCGAGGCGGTGAACCGCGTCGTCAGGGACGTCATGGAGACCCGGCCGGCGCCCCCTCCGGAAAAGTTGATCCTCCGGGTGAACGGGAGCTCCGATGCCGCCAGCTTTGAGGGTGTCGGGAAAAGGGTCGCCCTGGACATTTACGCCGCCGTCAGCCCGAGGCTCCCGCTCCAGTCGGACCTGAGCATCCTGGACTTCGGGTGCGGCTGCGGCCGGGTGCTGCCCTTCATGCGGGCGATCGCCCCGCGCTCGACGATCCACGGAACCGATATCGATGCCGAGGCGATCGCGTGGTGCCGGGACAACTATTCCGCCGACGGGCGGGACGGCCGCTTCGCCTTTGAAACAAACGATGCCCGGCCCCCGACACGGTTCGCATCGGGCAAATTCGACCTCATCTATGGGATTTCCGTCTTCACCCACCTGCCGCGGGAACTCGAGGACCTTTGGCTTGGGGAGCTGCGCAGGATGACGAAGCCCGGCGGGTACCTGGTTCTTTCAATCCAGAACGAGACCCTGATCCGCCCGCACCTCTCGGTGGAGGCCCGCCTCACCCTGGACAGGGACGGGATCTATCATTTTCCCTATGGAGGGACCGAGGGACTGCCGGACTTCTATCAGTCGACCTGGCACACCCATTCCTACGTCGATGCGGTCTGGTCGAGATATTTCACCATCGCCGAGAAGGTCACGGCGGGCATCAGCAACCACCAGGACCTCATATTGTGCCGCCGCCCCGTCGCCGGGGCCGCGTGAAGGATCCGACGGTCCCCGGGAAAGCCGCCGATTGCGGCAGGACGCAGTTGAACTGTCGCCGGCTTTTGACTGACGTAGCCCCATGACAATCCGTGAGCCAGAATCCGTCGAGCTCGCCACCGCTTCCGGTCCGATGCGCACGCATGTCTTCCGGCCCGCCGGGGAGGGCCGTTTCCCAGGCATCGTGCTCTTCTCGGAAATCTTCCAGGTCACCGCGCCCATCCGGCGGACGGCGGCCTTCCTCTCGGGGCATGGATTCATCGTCGCCGTCCCGGAGATCTACCACGAATTCGAGGCGGCCGGCGCCGTCCTCGCCTACGACCAGGCCGGGGCCGACCGGGGCAACGCCCTGAAGACCGCGAAGGAGCTCGCCAACTACGACGCGGACGCGCGCGCGGCGCTGGACTATCTGCGGAAGCACGAGCGAGGCACCGGCCACGTGGGCGCCATGGGGATCTGCATCGGCGGGCACCTCGCCTTCCGCGCGGCGATGAACGCCTGCGTCAACGCCGCGGTCTGCTTCTACGCAACCGACATCCACAAGCGCGGGCTCGCCAGGGGAATGAACGACGACTCGCTCGATCGCATCGGCGAGATCGGGGGCGAGCTCCTGATGATCTGGGGGCGCCAGGATCCGCACGTTCCCGCGGAGGGCCGGCTCAGGGTCTATCAGGCCCTGGCCGCCGCCGGCGCGAATTTCACGTGGCTCGAGGTCAACGGAGCGCATGCGTTCCTGCGCGACGAGGGTGCACGCTACGACGCTGAGCTGGCCCACCAATGCTTGGGAATGGCCGTTTCACTCTTCAGGCGAACGCTCGGCGGTGGTCTCGGCGCAACGAGCGCGTCGGCCGGCAGCCCTGAGACGAAGCACTGATGCTTTTCATGTCGCATCCTTGAATGCGTGACCGAATCCCATCCCGCCAGGCCGCCGCGGGCCGCAATTCCAACCTCGGATTGATTCTTCTCGCGATCGCGCTGGTGCTCGCCCTTGGACTTCGCCCTGCGTGGGGTGGCAATCCCGCCAACCAGTACCCGCCGGCCCCGATCTCCGGCGTGGCCGGCGTGAGCTTTCTGACGACCGGCTTCGCTCCGCTGCGGCAATTCTACGGCCGCGGGGCCGGGTTCGCCGAGGTTCCCGCCGGACCGGGAAGAATCCGGTTCGCAATTGGCACGAAACAGTGGATCGAATTCCAGACCGCAGACGGATCCAGCTCCCCGCGTCGCCTGCTGCACGTCACACTTGAGTCTGCCAGCCTGAAGGATCTCGGACTCGCATTGCTCGGCCGCGGCGTGCAGACAAGCTGGATCGGGTCGGATCCGCGCAGCCGAGTCCTGCAACTGCAGGATCCGGCGGGCAATCTGATTCAGGTTGCCGAGCCATGGACCGCGCCCGCGGCCCCTCCCGGAGCAGCGGTTCCGTTCAGCGACCATTTGCAGCACTTTGGCATGGCGGTAGCCCGATCACAATCGGACGCCACGATCGCGTTTTACCGAGACACGCTGGGATTCCCCGAGGTGCTCCGCATGGCGGACCCGGACGGGCGGCTCGCAATGGCAAAGTTTCGGCTGCCCGGACCTCGAAGCGAGTTGATCGAGCTGATCTTTTTCGACCCGCCCCTGAACAAGTGGGCGGCGGGTGCGTTTGACCACGTGAACTTCGAGGTTGGCGATATCGGCACCGCTTACCGGATGCTTCGCAACGGGGGCATTGCCACACAGGCCAAACACCTGCCGACGGTGAACGGCGAGCACCTGTGGGCCATCAACCTGACCGATCCCGAACTGACCCGGGTTGAGATCCAGGTGCTTGCGCCGACCAAGGCAGCCGTCGGCACCGTCGCGACCGACCTTCGCGACCCCTAGACCTAAGACCGGTCCCGGCTGGCCTCGAACCCCAAAGGCCATGCGGTCTGCAGATTTTGGGTCGGCATGGCGTCCGGCCGTGATATCAGCCCCCGCGCGGGGGCTTTCCGTGCCCGGATGCCTTGAATTCCCCCCATGCGCGCAGCTGCAACGCGGCGGCCCTGGACGCGGCGCCCAGCAGGCGCCGCCGTACGCCCAGGTTGAGGGACTGGCCATAGGCGATCAGGGTGTCCAGGTCGGCGCTTCCCTTCCATCCCCCGCTCCTCAGGTGAGCCGATGCCAGGAGACGGGCCCACTGCGCGATGAATTCCACATATCCCGACTCCGACAGCAGCTCCACGGCGATGCGGTCGTCGATGGGCTGGAGCTCATGCACGATGAACGATACGCGCCCCCCTCCGATCCAGGAAAGCCGCGCGATCGGCACGTATTGCATGAAATGCTGCGCGGTCGCCACGCGCTCGGCCTCGCACTTCCATGGGGGTTGCCCCACCCGCAGGTGGGCGCTAGCCGCCGACGGGGCAGCGGCCTTCATGTCCAGCACGTAGGGCTGGTGCTTGCCGGCCACCAGGACGATGTACCGCTCGAGCCCCAGGCTCCCGTTGCCCGCGATCCGCCCGCAGATGTCAAGAACCCTGTAGAAATTCGGGTCCGGCTGGCGTCGCGCCCAAGCCTCGAACCTGCGGCGCGCCTCGGCCTTCACGGCGCGGGTGATTGCAATGGTGTGGCCGCCCCGGATCTTGATTCTCCCCTTCGACGTCCATTTCTCCAGGAAGTCCTTGCGGTCCCGGTTCGCCACCCTCGAGAGGAGCCTTGCAATGGGGCCCTTCGCAACCTCGGGCTCGATATGTCCCGGCTTCCCGCCGGCAAGCGTCCAGGCGTATTCCGCCAGGAACAGTCGGGCCATGTCCGCCTTGCCGAGGACGTAGAGCGCGGTCAGAGCGCGCCCGACGTCCCAGTCGACGGGGGCGATGCAGCATTCATCAAAGTCATTGATGTCAAAATAGGGCACGCGGTTCGCGCCCTTGTAGCTCCCGAGATTCTCGAGGTGGGCGTCCCCACTGATCCAAGCCAGCGGCGCGCCTTTGGGGCCGAGGCGCGACCATGCTTTGTAGAAGAGCGGCGCCGTCCCCCGGAAGAAGCCGAACGCGTCCGCGCGCATCCTCGACCACTTGATCGTGAGCAGGTCGGGGTTGCGGCCGCGGTTGTAGGCCAGGATGGAGCCGGTGGTGTTCATTTCGTCTCGTGGGCTAGGACCCCCGGGAAGGGTTTCGGTGCGAAAAATCCTTCCCGCCAAATCCGGCTCCCGAAATTCTCGTGTCAGTGGGTACCTTCGGAAGAGCAGCCGGTCGAACCCCAAATGAAATTCTCAAGCCTCGCCGCCCCCGGCCTCTGCTGCGCCCTTCACGCCGCAGGGGCAATTCCCATGACAAGAGGATCGGGAATCGGTTCGCATTGCCTTGGGGCCCAGTATCTCCTGAGTTGGAGTATGGATTTCCCGAAGCTCTTTGTTTCGTCGCCACGACGATGCATAAAATGGAGCTCTTATTTCCAAGTTTACGGGGAATTGCTCCAACGTTTTTGTGGCCAGAAGGTGACACTTGTTGAGATCGGTATATTGGACGGCGGATCCCTATTCATGTGGCGAGAGTTCCTCGGGCCACAGGCCCGGATCATTGGCATCGATCTGAACCCCCTATGCCGCGAATTGGAAAAAGACGGCTTCGAAATCTTCATCGGTGATCAATCGAAGCCGGAGTTTTGGTCCGATTTCTTTGCAAAGGTCGGCGACGTCGACGTGCTGATCGACGATGGGGGCCATACAAACCTCCATCAGCTTGCGACTTTGCGTGCGTCGCTTGAACACGTTCGCGATGGCGGTCTGGTGCTCGTGGAGGACGTTCATGCAAGCTATATGGGACAGTTCGGCAATCCCCACCGCTTCAGCTTCATAAACCGCTGCAAGCAGGCCATCGACGAGATTAATGCCCGTTGCCCGGAAGCAGGCATTGAACAGACTGTTTTTTCAAAGACAGTGCATTCAATCGCATTCTACGAATCGATTGTCGCGTTTCAAATCAACCGACTCCTTTGCGTAACCTCTGAGTCACTCGATAACGGGGGGGCACCCATAGTTCGCGAAGATCCCTCCAAGAAAGACATACGAACTCAATCCCGAGGCGATTTCATGGGTAGAGCACGCTCGGTCTATGTTCGCGCAAGGCTATACACCAGATACCGACTGGAGAATAGCCGGTTGGGGGGCTATTTCCGTTAGGTCCGGCAGATCAACATGAGCTCCATCACTCGCCTTGCGCGTAATCGCCGCAGAGTCCAATCCGGTCGGTTTGGACGTTTGACGTAATTGTCCGATCCCACAGACTGCTTCTCGTGCAAGCCTTCAACGACGACGCTATCGAGGCGGCCCAAAAGGCTGGCTTCGACCTGAGCCTCGTGGACGCCAGCCTGAGGCTTTCTCTTGAGGAGCGAGCGCGGCAGCATGACCAGGCTCTTTCGCTAGTCCTTGAATTTGATCGGATTCGCAAAACCCGAAGTGAAAAGCCTGAGTCAACTTCTTCAGCGGTTAGCCGACTCCCAGGTTGATTTTGTGGTTGTTGGTGGCTTTGCGGGCGTACTCCACGGCTCGGCTCTCGTCACAAGGGATCTAGATATCTGCGCTGTCCTGTCTCCCGAGAACATCGAAAGGCTCAGGGAGACGCTGAAGGACCTCAATCCGCGCCACCGGACGACGCCCCAGAACCTTTCCTTTCTCCAAATCCCGAAGCCTGGAGAATCTGTAAGCAATCTCTACCTCCAGACAGACTGGGGCGTCGTTGATATACTTTCCTCAATAACAGGACTGGGCGACTTTGAATCCGTCAGAACGAATTCGGAAACTTTCGAGATCGCAGGAAAGAAATTCAGGCTCATCTCGCTTCCGGATCTCGTCCGCGCAAAGGAGTCATTGGGTCGGGAGAAGGATATTCTAGCCGCCAAGGAACTTCGGGCCATTGCAGCGATGCGCGAAAGGTCCAAATCGGGACCCGAACCGGAACCGGATTGAGCTTTGTGCCCGGGGTGGGGATCGAACCCACACGACTTTCGTCGGCAGATTTTGAGTCTGCTGCGTCTGCCAATTCCGCCACCCGGGCGATGGAGCGCAGATCCGACCGCAAGGACCACCGGCTGGCAAGACCGCATTGGGTGCGGAAGCGGCCGCCGTTGACATGGCCTCCCGCTCCAATCTCCTGTTGGGCGATGCCCGACTTCCGCGTCCACTGCCTGCCCGCCGTCTCCGATCCCAGGGAGATAACGCTCACTCAGGAGGAGTCCCACCACCTGGTGGCCGTGAACCGGGCGGCGCCCGGCGCCACGGTGGTGGCGTTTGACGGCAGGGGTTCGGAGTGGATCTGCGATCTCGCCGACGCGGACAAGCGGGCGGCGCGCCTCAAGGTCCGGTTTGCGCAGAAGGCGAAGCCGATGCCGTGGAGCATCACCCTCGGGCAGGCGCTCCCGCTCGGGGGGGCCATGGATTCCATCGTGCGAAAGGCGACCGAGATCGGCGTGTCGCTGATCGTCCCCCTGGAGAGCGAGCGGACCCAGGTCCGGCTGGACGCGGACCGCTCCGACCGGAAGATCGAGAAGTGGCAGACGGCCGCCCTCGAGGCGGCAAAGCAGTGCGGCAATCCATGGCTCCCCGAGATCGGGCCCGTGACAGCGGCCTCGGCGTTCATGGAGTCGGCGAGGGGCTTCGACCTGAAGCTGATCGCCAGCCTCCAGCCCGGGGCGAAGGCGCTCAAGCTGGTCCTCGCCCAGTTCCGCGCGTCGCAGGGCAGGGAGCCGAGGAAGGTCCTCTGGCTCATCGGCCCCGAGGGCGACTTCACGCCCGCCGAGATGGGGGTGTCCAGGACGGCCGGATTCGAGCCGATTACTCTCGGGCCGCTCGTCCTGCGGTGCGAGACCGCGGCCGTCTACGCGCTCAGCGTCCTCAGCTATGAGCTGAGCGGCTGAACGGGCCGCTCACCACACCAGGAGGCCGCCCGCGAAAGTGAGCCCGGCGCCCACGCTGCAGAAGATGATCCGGTCGCCCTGCGCGAAGATCCCCTCCTCCGCGGCCCACCCGAGCGCCATGGAGACGCTGGCGCCGCTCGTGTTGCCGTACTTCGCGATCGTCACCACGAACTTCTCGTAGGGGATGCCGACCCGCTTGCTGACGGCCTTGAGGATCCTCGCGTTGGCCTGGTGGGGGACCACCCAGGCGATGTCCTCCGGCTGGAGGCGCTCACGCTTGAGCGTCTCCTCGATCTGCTCGGCGAAGCCGACGACCGCATGCTTGAAGACGGCGACCCCGTCCATCTGGATGTAGAACTGCTGGAGGTCGCCCTTGGCCTCGGGCCAGGGAATCCGGGCCCCGCCCCCCGTCCGCTGGATCGCGCTGAACTGGTCGGCGTCGCCGGAAAGCCCCATCCGGTGGAGCCGGTGGCCCCCCTCCGCGCGGGTGAGTATGGCCGCGCCCGCGCCGTCCCCGAAGAGGAAGGCGGTCTCGTGGTCCTGCGGGTTCGTTATCCGAGAGAGGAGCTCGGCCGTGACGACGATCACGTTGCGCGCGGAGCCGCCGAGGATGAGGGCGCGGCCGACCTCGAGGGCGTAGAGCCATCCGGAGCAGGCGGCGTTCAGGTCGAAGGCGGTCGCCCGCGGGATCTTCAGCTGGGCGGCGAGCGCGCTCGCCATGGACGGCACCGGCTGGTCCGGGATGATCGTCGCCATGATGATCGTGTCGATCTCGCTCACGGCGACCGCCGCCTGCTTCAGGGCGTGCTCGACGGCGACCACCGCGAGCGACGTGGCGCTCTCGTCGTCGTCGGCGTAGCGCCGCTCCCTGATCCCCGTCAGGCGCACGATCTCGTCCTCGGTCCGGTTCGGGAACGCCTTCAGTATCTCGCTGTTCGCCCGGATGTTCTTCGGGACGGCAAACCCCACGCCGGCGATGCACACAGTCTCGGCGGCGGGCGTTTGGACGGAGGTCATTTCCGACTCTTCTCGACGTAGCGGGCGACATCGTCGCCCGAGACCCTGCCTCCGGGGCCCGTCGCCTCGATGTCGGTGATCCTGGCCGGGTCCAGGCCCGCCTCGACGGCCAGCTTGGTCGCCCTCGGGGTCCAGATCGCTGCGGCCGCCTGGGCGGCATGGGCGACCGGGGCAACGAGGCCCGCCTTGCTCCTCAGGTGGGCGACACTCGCGTCCGACGTCTCGATTTGCAGGAAGATCGTCCCGGAGGGCCTCGCCTCGCCCGGGCGGATAAGGACCGCCTTCACCGTCCCGTCGCAGGGGGACTCGAACTCGAAGATCGACTTGTCGCTCTCAAGCTCGCCGACCTTCTGGCCCCTGGACACGCGCGCCCCGGGCTGGATTTTGAGTGTGACGACGGTCAGCTCATTCACCGTCGCGCCCATCGAAGGCATGGGCACATCGATCAGGAAGGTATCCATCAGGGTTTGATTGGGCCAATCGTGGTAGCGGCGGGGAGCGCGGTCAACCCCGCAAGCCGCCGGAAGCCCGGCCGCTCAGGCCCCCGGCGCCGGGCGCACCGTCTTCCAGACGGCGATGCAGCCGGAGACGAGGTCCGCGAGCGCGTCGAGCGGGATCATGTTGGGCCCGTCGCTGGGCGCGTGCTCGGGATCGGGGTGGGTCTCGATGAAGAGGCCCTCCGCGCCGGCAGCGAGCGCCGCCCGCGCGAGGGGCTGCACGAATTCCCGCTGGCCGCCGCTCTTCCCGCCGGCGGCCCCGGGCAGCTGCACGCTGTGGGTCGCGTCGAAGACCGTCGGGTAGCCGTTCTGCCGCATGATCGCGAAGGAGCGCATGTCGACGACCAGGTTCTGGTATCCGAAGGTGGTTCCCCGCTCCGTCTGCCATATCTCCTTCGCCCCGCCCTGCTTCAGCTTCGCGGTGACGTGGACCATCTCCTGGGGAGAGAGGAACTGCCCCTTCTTGACGTTGACCGTTCGCCCGGTCGCGGCCGCGGCGAGGAGCAGGTCGGTCTGGCGGCTCAGGAACGCGGGGATCTGCAGGACGTCGCACACCTCGGCGACGGGGCCCACCTGGACGCTCTCGTGCACGTCGGTCAGCACCGGGAACCCAAACTCCTTCTTCACAAGGGCGAGGAGCGCGAGGCCGTCCTTGAGGCCCGTGCCGCGCGCGCCCGCGCCCGACGTCCGGTTCGCCTTGTCGAAGGATCCCTTGAACACGATCCTCAACTCGGGGTGGGCCTTGCCGAGCTTGGTGAGGCTCGCGGCCACGGCCCTGCAGACCCCCTCGCTCTCGAGGGAGCAGGGGCCCGCGATGAGGAGGAGCCTGGACGGGTCGAATATCCTCATCGGCGCCCCTTCCCGCGCCTGGCGGGGGCGCGTCGCGCGCCGTGGCGCCGGATCGCCGCCGCGATGAAGGCGGCGAAGAGCGGATGAGCCTGGTTCGGCTTGGACTGGAACTCGGGGTGGAACTGGACGGCGAGGAACCAAGGGTGGCCCCTGAGTTCGATTATCTCCACCAGGTTCCGCCTGGGGTTGATGCCGCTGATGACGAGCGACTTTTTCAGGCGCTCGACATAGGCGTTGTTGACCTCGTAGCGGTGGCGGTGGCGCTCGCGGATGAGCGGCTTGCCGTAGGCCTTCGCGGCCAGGGAGCCGGGCAGCACCGCGCAGTCGTAGCTCCCGAGGCGCATGGTCGCGCCCTTGTCGGTGATGGCCTTCTGCTCCTCCATCATGTTGATGACGGGCTCGGTGCTCATGGCGTCGAACTCGGTGCTGTTCGCCCCGGGAAGCTTCAGGACGTTCCGGGCGATCTCAATCACCGCGATCTGCAGGCCGAGGCAGAGGCCGAAGTACGGGACCTTCCTCTCCCGGGCATAGCGGGCCGCCGCGATCTTCCCCTCGGTGCCGCGGTCGCCGAAGCCGCCCGGAACGAGGATCCCGTCGAGGCCCTTAAGGAGGGCCATCCCCCCCTTCTTCTCCAGGTCCTCCGCGTCTATCCGGCGGACGTTGACCCTGCAGGTGTTCGCGATGCCCGCGTGCGTGATGGACTCGTAGACCGACTTGTAGGCGTCCTGGAGCTCGATGTACTTTCCGACTACCCCGATCGTGACCTCGTGCCTCGGGTTGAGGAGCCTGCGCACGATCTCGACCCAGATGTTCTTCCTCGGCGCCGGGATCCGGAAGCCGAGGAGGTCGAGGACCAGCTCGTCCATTCCCTCCTTCTGGAGGGCGAGGGGAAGCTGGTAGATCGAGCTGTCGACATCGCGGCACTCGATGACCGCCTTCACGGGCACGTTGCAGAACATGCTGAGCTTGTCCCTCAGGTCGGTGTCGAGGGGATGGTCGCAGCGGCAGACGAGGACGTCCGCCTGGATGCCGATCTCGCGGAGCTTCGCGACGGACTGCTGGGTGGGCTTGGTCTTCAGCTCGCCAGCCGCGGCGAGGAAGGGGACCAGGGTCACGTGGATGAAGACCACGTCCTTCGGCTTCATCTCGAGGGCGAACTGCCTCATGGCCTCCAGGAAGGGAAGGCCCTCGATGTCGCCGGTAGTCCCGCCTATCTCGGTGATCAGGACGTCCACGTCCTTGCCGCCGGCGTAGATGCGCTCCTTGATCTCGTTCGTGACGTGCGGGATCACCTGCACGGTCTTCCCGAGGTAGACTCCGCGGCGCTCCTTCTGGATCACGCTCTCGTAGACCTGGCCCGAGCTCAGGCTGTTGAGCCGCGAGAGCCGGCCGCTCGTGAACCTCTCGTAGTGCCCCAGGTCGAGGTCCGTCTCCGCCCCGTCCTCCAGGACATAGACCTCGCCGTGCTGGTACGGGCTCATGGTCCCCGGGTCGACGTTGAGGTAAGGGTCGAACTTCTGGATGCGGACGGTGAGGCCCCTGAGCTCAAGCAGCGCGCCGAGCGCCGCCGCGGTCAGCCCCTTTCCAAGCGAGGAAACAACTCCGCCCGTCACGAAGATGTATTTCATCCGGAGAGGGTTAAACCCCGGCCCCCAAGGCGCGCAAGATTCTTCAAACGGGGGCGCCCGGCTACCTGAAAAAATACCATATGAGGGAAAGCGCCGCGGCAAGAACGAGGCCGCAGAAAAGGAGCCACATCGCCGCCTTGATGAGCCTCAGGAGCACCCAGATGACGACGGCCGCCGCCAGCACCGAGCACGTGAGGACGAGCCAGTGGGGATACTCGGCGAGCGAATCGAACATGCCAGACGTTGGCATCGGCGGGGGGCCCGCGCAAAATGAATTGCCGAGCCAAGGACCCCACCTCCAACTCGGGCCCGGTGGACCACAACCTGAACTCGAAGCCCCAGCTCCTCGCATGGCTGCTGTGCGATGCCGTCCACATAGACCCGGGCACCGGCAAGCACACGATCCTCGGCGTCTTCTCCAACATCATGGCGAAGCGGTTCCCGGTGGTGCACCCCCACATGGTCTGGTTCATGACGCTGACCGACGTCGCGGCCGGCAGCCACAGCATGAGGATTTCGCTGGGGCTCGACCCGACGGACCTGAAATCCCTCATCGAGCGCCCCTTCGAGTCCCAGGGGCCGCTCGTCCGGATCAACCTCATCAACGAGATCCGCAACCTGAGCTTTCCGCAGGGCGGGGAGTACTCCATCCTGATAGAGATCGATGACGAGCCGCTCCTGGCGACGAGCATCACCGTCGCGGAGTGACCCGGAGGCGATGAGCAAGGATACCCCTGAATTCGAGCTCGCCGGGGTCGGCTCCCCCATCGTCGACCTGGTGGCGCAGGTGCCCGAGTCCTTCCTCGCCAACGTCTCCGGGGAGAAGGGGGGAATGGTCCTCGTGGACGACGCCGAGATGGGCCGCATCGTCGCCCGCCTCGGGACCCCGCCGGCGCTCTCGACCGGCGGGTCCGCCGCCAACGCCACCTACAACGGCTCGCGCCTCGGGCTCCGGACCACCTTCATCGGGAAGCTCGGCAACGACCGCCTCGCGGAGGCCTACGTCGAGCGCTTCGGCGCGGCGGGGGTCGACGTCTCCCGGTTCAAGCGGGGCTCGGTGGCGAACGCCCGCTGCCTGGCGCTCGTGACGCCTGACGCCCAGCGGACGATGCGGACAAACCTCGGGGCCGCGATGACCCTGGCGCCCTCGGAGATCTCGGCCGGGGATTTCCGCGGCGTGGGGCACGCGCACATCGAGGGGTACCTCGTGTTCAACCAGGCGCTCTGCGAGGCGGTGCTCTCCGCGGCGCGCGCCGCCGGCTGCACCATCAGCCTGGACCTCTCCTCGTTCGAGGTGGTGAACGCGACAAGGGACTGGATGCTCAGCCAGTTCGGGCGCGGTATCGACATCGTGTTCGCGAACGAGGACGAGATCCGCGCCCTCTTTCCCGGCGACAAGGGCGACTACGAGGCGCTCGCGCGAAGGCTTGCCACCCACAATGTCATCGCCGCGGTCAAGATGGGGCGCGACGGCGCGTGGATCGCAAAGGGCGCCGACGCCTACAGGCTCCCGTCGATCCACCTGTCCGATGTCATCGACACGAACGGCGCCGGCGACGCCTGGGCGGCGGGCTTCCTCTACGGCTACATCAGGGGGAGGCCCCTGGACGAGTGCGGAGCGATCGCGTCCATCATGGGATCGGAGACAGTCCGCCACCTGGGCCCGCTGATCCCGGACTCGGCATGGCCGGCTGTCAGGAATCAGGTCGTGAAGTGAGCGGCTGCCTCTCCCCCATCACGGCCCTCGTGATGGCCGAGTCGGTGGGGCGCTTCGGCCGGGGCCGGAGCTTCGAGTGACGGGCCGGGCTGGCGGCGTCCAAAATTCCTTTGCCGAGGGGGCTCCCGTGCGCGAGAGTCCACGGCTTCCTATGCCCGAGGATCTTGCCAAGCTCGTCACCGACATTGCCGTGCGCGCCCGCGCGGCGTCGCATGCGCTTGCGATCTCGCCCACGGGGGCGCGTAACGCCGCCCTCATGGACCTCGCCGGCCGGATCGACCGCTCCCATGGGGCGCTCCTCGAAGCCAACGGGAGGGATCTCGCCGCGGCTGAGTCGAACGGGCTCACCGCGGCGCAGGTCGACCGCCTCACGCTGAACCCCGACAGGCTCACCCGCCTGGCGGAATCCGTGCGCCAGGTCGCCGGCCTCCCCGACCCGCTCGGCGAGGTGCTCGAGGAGTCGACCCGGCCGAACGGCCTCAGGCTCCGCAAGGTGAGGGTGCCGATTGGCGTCATCGGCGTCATCTTCGAGGCCCGCCCGAACGTGACCGTGGACTGCGCGGTTCTCTGCCTGAAGAGCGGCAACGCCTCGATCCTTCGCGGCGGCAGTGAGATCTTCGAGACCAACCTGGCCCTCGCCGCCCTGATCGCCGGCTCGCTCGGGTCGTCGGGCCTGCCAGGCGACTCCGTGCAGCTGATCCCGACCACGGACCGGGCCGCCCTCGACGTCCTCCTCAAGCAGGACGGCCACATCCACTGCCTCATCCCCCGAGGGGGCGAGGGCCTCATCCGCTTCGTCGCCGAGAACAGCACGATACCCGTCATCAAGCACTACGCCGGCGTCTGCTTCGTCTACGTGGACAGGGCGGCGGACCCCGCGATGGCCGTGTCGATAGCGGTCAACGCGAAGACCCAGAGGCCCGGCGTGTGCAATGCGGCCGAGCAGATCCTCGTCCACCGGGACGCGGCGGGGGCCATCCTGCCGCTCCTGGGAGCGGCCCTGGCCGCACGGGGGGTGGCCCTGCGCTGCGACGCCCCTGCCGCCGCGATCCTCTCCGGAGCCGGCATCGCCGCGGAACCGGCCAGCGCGGCGGACTTCACGGCGGAGTTCCTCGACCTGATCGTCGCCGTCCGGGTCGTCGGATCGCTGGACGAGGCCATCGCGACCATCAACCGCGACGGATCGGCCCACAGCGACGCGATCGTCACGGCGGACGGGGCCGCGGCCGACCGGTTCCTTGCCGCGGTGGACAGCGCCGCCGTCTTCTGGAACGCGAGCACGAGGTTCAATGACGGCTTTGAATTCGGGTTCGGCGCAGAGATCGGCATCAGCACGGACAGGCTCCACGCGCGCGGCCCGATGGGGCTGCGCGAGCTCTGCAGCTACAAGTGGGTCGTGACGGGCACGGGCCAGGTGCGCGGCTAGTGCCGGGCGGCCCCCGGGCCGCCAAGGATAGGGTTGCGCGGAACATCGGGCCGCGCTAGGTTTCTGCAGAGAGAAAATGAAGAACCGCGCCCCAAAAATCCTGCTCGCTCTCATGGTGGCGGCCGCCCGCGCGGCCGCCCAGAACACGGCGCCATCGCCGACGGAGCCGCCCCCTCCCCCGGCGGCCGTGGGCGAGAGCGACGCGGCGACCCCGGGGGCCGGCGGCGTCACCTCCGACGCCTCGGCCATCGTCATGGCCCCGAAGACCGGCCAGTACGTGCCGGCGCCCCCCGTCGACTCGGACGGGGAGAACCGGTCGGTCTCGCCCGGGATCGCCGAGGCCCTGTCGCTCGGCATGCCCAAGTACGCCCCGCCGACACCCACGCCCACCCCGGCCCCCGACGTCGACATGCGCGATGTCGACCGGCCGAAGAACGAGATCAAGAGGCTCCCGAAGTACGTCGTCCGCGAGTCCCGCCCGCCGATATTCCGCGACCGCGACCTCTTCACCACGCAGGGCCTGATCGACCTCTCCTTCAAGAACCATCCCGGCCTCATGTTCGGCAACATACTCGGCCTGACCGAGGCCCCCGCATACGAGATGTTCCTGGACGACCAGCGGCAGAAGAACATGCAGGACCTGTCCGACACGGCCCACGCGATGGCGCGCGGCGGCGACCCGGCCGAGGGCGCCTACATCCTCCAGGCGAGCCAGAACACCTACATGCGCCAGGATGACGATTTCACCTGGGGCGGCCCCGGCGGGGGTGGAACAAACTCGGGGGGCTGGGGTAAGTGACCGAAACCCTGATCCTGCGGGAGCTCCTTGCCGCCGAGCCGGGCTGGGTTTCCGGCGGGGCGATCGCCTCCAAGCTCGGCGTGAGCCGGGTTTCCGTCTGGCACCAGATGGAGAAGCTTCGCTCCCAGGGCTTCGCGTTCGAGGCGCTGCCCGCCCGGGGCTACCGCCTCTCGCGCAGGCCGCGGATGCTGCACGCCGGCCTCGTCGAGGCGCAGCTCAGGGTGCGCAGGAAGGGGTTCACCTTCATGGTCCTCGACGAGGTGGACAGCACCAACGACGAGTGCGCGCGCCAGCTCGCGGCTGGGCGCGCGGCGCCCTTTGCGGTCTTCGCCCAGAGGCAGACCCGCGGCCGGGGGCGCTTCGGGCGGGTCTGGCACAGCGAGGCGAACGGCAACCTCTACTCGAGCTTCGCGTTCCGGCCCCGGATCGCGCCCGAGCGGATGCAGACCTTCACGCTCTGGATGGGCGTCACCATCTGCGAGCTCGTGTCCCGGTTCGTCCCGGTGGCGCCGGGCATCAAGTGGCCCAACGACATCGTCTTCGACGGAAGGAAGGCGGGCGGGATGCTGACGGAGGCCCGCGTCGACGCGGACCAGATCCGGGACCTGGTCTTCGGGCTCGGGCTCAACGTGAACAGCCCGGCGGCCGACTGGCCGTCCGAGCTGGCCCGGCGCGCGGTCTCGCTCTCGGAGCTGGCCGGCGAGACGGTCGACCTGAACCGGCTCACGGCCGCCCTCATCGGGCGGGTCCTCCTGGCCTACGAGCGGTTCACGGACGGCGAGCATGTCGACACGTTCGCCGAGCTCTGGAACAAGTACGACGTGCTGCGGGGCCGCGAGATCACGCTGTCCGAGGGCGGCCGCAAGCGGCGCGGGCGCGTGCTTGGGATTGACGACGTCGGCTCCCTCCTCCTGCGCGACGAGCATGGGCGCACCCGCGGCTTCCGGGCGGGCGAGGTGACGGTCGAGAAGGGCGGCTGAGGCCCAACCGCCATGCCCCCCATCCCCCCCCAGCCGGCGATCGAGGTGTCGCACCTCGTCAAGAGCTACGCGGGCGTAACCGCGGTGAACGACATCAGCTTCAGCGTCCCGCGCGGCGAGATCCTCGGGTTCCTCGGCCCGAACGGCGCCGGCAAGTCGACGACGATGCGGATCCTGACGGGATACCTGCCGGCGACCTCGGGGCAGGTCTCCATCTGCGGCTTCCCCGTCGCATCCGAGATCGACGCCGTGAAGAAGTGCATCGGCTACATGCCGGAGAACAACCCCCTTCCCGACGAGATGCGGGTGAGCGAGTACCTGTACTTTCGCGGGAGGCTGAAGGAGGTCCCGCGCGGCAAGCTCGGCTCGCGGATCGACGAGGTGCTCGAGCTCTGCGACCTGAAGCGGGTCCGCCACAAGATCATCGGGAAGCTCTCCAAGGGGTTCCGCCAGCGCGTGGGGATCGCCGAGTCCGTCCTCGCGGAGCCGCCGGTCATCATCATGGACGAGCCGACGATCGGCCTCGACCCCCACCAGATCCTCATCGTCCGCGACCTGATCGCGAGCCTGCGCGGCCGCATGACGGTCCTCATCTCGAGCCACATCCTGCCGGAGATCGAGATGACCTGCGACCGGGTCCTCATCATCAACCAGGGCCGCATCGTGGCGCAGGGGACGCCGGCCGAGCTCCGCCGCGAGGTGCTCGGCCAGTCCGCCTACGAGATCGAGGCCTCCGGCCACATCGGCTCGCTCCCCTTCATGCTCGGGTCGATCGACCTCGGGCTTTCCATCGCCTCGGAGGGCCCGCTCGACGAGGAGGGCTTCCGCACGATCAAGCTGAAGACCCTGAACCCCGATGACATGGGCGAGGCGATCCTGCGCGCCTTCATGTTCGAGGGGCTGCGGGTCCGCGCCCTCAGCAGGGCCCACCCGACCCTCGAGGACGTATTCCTCGCGGCGACGCGGCGCAGCTGGGACGCGGTGGTCGAGGACCCGAAGCCGACCCCGCGGCCATGAAGCATTTCCTCACGATCCTCAGCCACGAGGTCCGCATGCTGCTCGTCAGCCCGAGCACCTACATCGCGGCCGTCGGGTTCCTTTCCGTGATGGGCTTCATGTTCACCGGGATCCTCGAGGCCTACAGCAAGGCCCCGCAGGACCTCTCGCCCGCGTCCGCCTTCTTTGAGATCTATTACTTCCCGGTGATCTTCATGGTCCCGCTCCTCACCATGAAGTGCCTCGCCGAGGAGCGCAGGCTCGGCACGATCGAGACCCTCCTGACGACGCCGGTCACGACGACCGAGGTCGTCCTGGGAAAGTATGCGGCGGCATACCTGCTCTACCTGCTCTTCTGGGGCTCCACCGCCGGATTCTTCTACATCCTCAAGCGGTTCGCGGGCGACGCCCACCTGATCGACCCGGGCCCCATCCTGGGCGGCTACCTCTTCGTGAGCGTTTCCGGGCTCCTCTTCATCGCCATCGGCGTGTTCGCAAGCTCGCTCTCCCGCAACCAGGCCGTCGCCGGCATGCTCAGTGTCACGATGCTGGTCGCCCTGATCTTCGGCGGGCAGTACCTCGCGAACGCCTCGTGGCTGGACCGGGAGGCCCTCTCGCCGATCAAGGACGCGGTGCACTACGCGCAGATCCAGCAGCACTACCAGGACTTCACCCGGGGCGTCGTCGACATGCGGGAGCTGCTGTTCTACGTCAGCGGCTCGGTCCTCGCCCTCATCTTCAGCATCCTGAGCGTCGAGACCAAGCTTCTCCACAGCTAGAGAAACCGCCCCGCCGTGACCGACAGCTTCCGAGCCTCAAGATGGATCCGCACGGTGAACCTGGTCCTCCAGGCCGTCCTCTTCCTCACCTTCGTGGGAGGCGTGAACTACCTGGCGAGGAGCCACTCCTGGCGCTTCGACCTCACCAGGTACCGCAAGTTCTCGCTGTCCGCCGAGACGCTCGCCTACCTTCGGGAGCTGTCCCAGCCGGTCCACATCGTGGTGACCTCGGGCAGCCAGACCGAGGACGACCCCGAGATCAAGGGGCTCCTCACGGAGTATGTCTACGCGACGGAGGCCAATTCCGCCGGCCGCATCACGGTCGAGTACGTCGACCTCTACCAGGACCGGCGCAAGACCGAGAAGTACGGGGTCGACCGTCCGGGCCTGGTCCTCCTCCTCTGCGGGGACAAGCGGCGCGTCCTGACGCCCGACAACCTCTACCATGTCGAGAACAAGGTCCGGAAGGACTTCATCGGCGAGCAGGCGGTGACGGCGGCGATCCTCGACGTCTCGAACCCCGACCGCAAAAAAATCTATTTCCTCGTGGGCCACGGCGAGCTGCGGCCCGACGACGTCGACACGGCCAACGGCCTCTCGATGGTGCGGGACGAGCTGCGCCTCAGGAACTATGACGTGGAGACGCTCGATCTCGCCGCGGCGCGGAAGATCCCGGCGGACACTGCGCTCCTGGTCTGCACCTATCCCCGGGACCCGTTCACCGCCTTCGAGCAGGAGACGCTGCGCCAGTACCTGGGTGCGGGCGCCGGCAAGCTGATCCTCTTCCTGGCCCCCAACACGCAGTCCGGCCTGAATGACCTCCTGATCGACGACTGGGGGGTCCTGGTGGACGACGACATCATCCTCGACCTCGCCTCCGACAGCATGACGGAGGACGGCGACCTGATCATCTATGCCTATGCCCAGCACCCGATCACGCAGACCCTCCTCGACTACAAGGAGGGGCTAAGGATCGGCGCGGCGCGAAGCGTCAGGCCGCTGCCCGGCCACCCGGGCGCCGGCCTGACGGTGGTGACGCTCGCGGCCACCTCGAAGACGGCGTGGGGCGAGCTCGGCTACCGCCAGCGCGGCATCCAGGCCTACTTCACCCCGGGCGTGGACATCAAGGGCCTGCCCCAGATGGACCCGCCCAACAGGCTCGGCGTCGCCGTTGCCTCGGAGCGGGTCGCCGTCCGCGGCGACCTCCCCTTCAGCGTCCCGGGCGGCAAGCTGGTCGTCATCGGGACCGGCGACATGATCTCCAACGCCCGGCTGACCACCTCGGGCGCGGAGCAGATGTTCCTCGGCGCCGTCAACTGGACCGTCGGGCGCGACGTCTCCCTGAACGTGCCGACGCGCCCCATTGAGCGCTTCTCGCTCTCCCTCAGCGCGGGCGAGCTTGCGCGCCTGCGCTACACGCTCCTCCTGGCCCTCCCCGGCATTGCCGCCCTCCTGGGAATCGGCGTATACTGGGCCCGCCGCAACTGATGCCCCGGCCGCACTCCTTCCCGTCCCCACTGACATGCGCTCCAAAGTAACCCTCGTCCTGCTCTTCCTGAACGTCGCGCTGTTCTTCTTCATCTTCTACTTCGAGCGCGACTGGAAGATCGAGCATGCCTCGCAGGAGGCGCGCCGAAGGGTCTTCGGGCCGGAGGCGGCCAACATCAGGACGCTCGACGTGGCCGGCACGACGCCGGGCTCGGGCTTCAGCCTGGAGCGCCGGGGCGAGTCCTGGTTCATCACGAGGCCCGTCGAGTGGCCCGCGAACAACGCCGCCGTCAGCCGCATCACGAACGAGCTCCAGTTCCTCGGGGACACGACGAGCTTCAGCACCCGCGACCTGGAGAAGAACGGGCAGAAGCTCGCGGACTACGGCCTCGAGCAGCCCAAGATGACCCTCACGTTCACCTCGGGCGACGAGAGCTCGCCAAGTCTGAAGACGACGATCCTGCGGATCGGCGACACGACCAAGGTCGGCGACCACCTCTACATCCTGTCGCCCGACGGCGAGAAGATCCACGTGGTCGACCGCTCCCTCGTCGACAGCCTGTCGACGCCCTTCGAGCAGCTGCGCTCGGATGTCATCTTCTCAATCCAGGTCTTCGAGGCCCGGTCGCTCAACCTCCAGACGGCGGCGCCCTCCAGCGTGCGGGTCCGCCTGGACCGGGACGCCAGCCGCTGGCTCTTCAGGACCCCGGTCAACGCCCGGGCGGGCAAGAACGCAACCGAGCTTGCCATCAACGCCCTCGACGCACTCCGGGTGAAGTCGTTCGTGCTCCAGAACCCGCCCGCGACCGCCCCGGAGACCGCGCCCCTGCTGCGGGTCACGCTCGAGGGGAACAACCGGCTTGAGACCCTCTTCGTCGGGGCCGCCTCGGGCAGCGACAACGACTACCTCGCGCAGCTCGACGGCAGGCGCGCCATCTTCATCGTCAACATCCCGCCCTCCCTCATGGCGACCCTGCGAAACGCCGCCGACGAGCTGCGGGACCGCCACGTCCTGGACTTCGATCCGTCGTCCGTGACGTCGATCGCGCTCTCGGCCCTCAACCAGCCCGAGCTCGAGCTCCAGCGCCTGGAGCCGGCGGCGGGGTCCCACGAGACGGGATGGCAGATCGTCCGCCGGGGCGGCGCCCAGGGATCGCAGACGCTCGCCGCCGACGCCGCAGCCGTGCAGAGGCTCCTCGAGCAGCTCGAGACGCTGAGCGCGCTCCGGTTCCAGAGCGACGCCCCGACGAACGCCGACATCGAGGACTGGGGCTTCAACCGGCCGGAGCGCGAGATCGCCCTCACGCTCGCGGGGACCCCGGCGACCCAGGTGACGCTCCAGATCGGGCTCCCGACGAAGCGCGAGAATGTCGCCTACGCGCGCATCGCGGGCCTGCCGTCCGTCTATGCCGTCGAGCCCGACATCCTGCGCGAGACGAGCGCGTCACCGCTCGCATGGCGCGAGCGGCTGCTGAGCGCGCTGCCGGCGGCGGCCAGGATCACGTCGGTCACGCTCGCGAACGCGGCCGACAACACCGTCATCTACTCGCGCAAGCTTGCCGACGGGGAGACCTGGGACGGCGCGCTGGCGACGGAGACCGCCCCCCGCAGGGAGGCCATCACCACCATCCTCGCCCAGCTGCGGAACCTGCGCGCGGCGAGCTTCGTGCAGGACGGGTTCCCGGACAAGGTCTTCGCCGCCGGGGAGGTGCGCTCGTGGAAGTACCGGCTCGACGCGACCGTCTCCCTGCCGGGCGGCGCCGGGCCGCCCCAGGTGAACATGATGACCCTCTGGCTGGCCGAGCGCACCGGCGGCGCCGAGCAGCTCGCCGGCTCGAAGGAATTCGGGGCGGTGTTCGCGATCGAGCAGCCCCTCCTGGACGCACTCTTTGCGCTGACGCAGCCCTGACGCGGATGCCCGGCGGAACATCAAGGCAATGCCTGGCGGTCGCCCGCCATTGCGGCAGCTTCCTGCTGACCCTGGCCCTGTGGACGCTCTGGCTCGGTCTCTCGCTGCTCGTTTTCCTGCAGGCCTACATCGCGACCGTGAACGAGCTCCAGGTCCCGCGCTTCCTCCTGCACGCGATCGAGGGACGCCTGGCCGAGGCCGGCGCGTCGGTCGCGTTCGGCAAGGCGACCTTCGACCCTTCCGGCCGCGTGCTGCTCCTCAGGGCGAGCGTCAAGCTGGAGTCATTCGCCGAGCCGGTCGTCACGGCGAACGCCATCTACATCCGCCTCGACCCCTGGGCGCTCCTGGCCGGGCGGGTCGAGCCGAGGGAGATGCGCGCCACCGGCGCCAACCTCTTCATACCCGCGATGCTCTCGGCGTCGGGACGGGCGGAGAAGATCATCCAGGACCTGGACGCGGGCTTCTCGATAACCTCCCGGGGCGACGAGTTCTCGGTGGACTACCTGACCTGCCACCTCGGGGGAATCTATGTCTCGGCGCACGGGCAGGTCAATTCGGGCACCTTCACGAGGAACGGCGTCATCGCCCCGTCACATCCCCTGCCGCTGGCCGAGTTCCTCGCCGCGAACTACGTCTTCCTCAGCCGGGAATTCTCGCACGCGGAGGAGCAGCTGGTGGGACTCGACGCGCCCGTGCTGACCGCGACCCTGACGCCCTCCGACACCCGGGGCGCCATCGTCCGCGCGCAGCTTTACGCGGACGGCCTCAGGATGGCGAAGCCCGCCGCCCTCGAAACGGGCACGCTCCACGCGACATGCCGATTTCCGCTGCTGGGCGGCGCGCCCCTCATGACATCCGCCGTCGCCACCGCCGAGACGCTCCGCCTCGGCGGCCGGGTCGAGGCCCAGGGCGTCCGGGCCCGCATAAGGGGCATCCTCAATGTGGAAACACTCGACTTCACGCCGAGCGAGCTCGAGCTCACCGCGGCCTCCGTGTCCGTCGGCCACTACTTCATCGGGTCCCCGATCGCATCGATCATCCCCGGCCCGGGCGGCGCGATCAGCGCCGAGGCCTCGGCGGTCATCCTCGGCCGGCCCGTCTGGGCCAAGGGCGACGCCGACTTTGCCGAGAAATCGGCCGACGTCTCGTTCGACGCCTCGCTCTCGCCCGATCTCCTCGGGCCCCTTTCCGAGCGGGTGGGCGCCAACGTGCGCCGGTTCGCGGACCTTACCGAGCCCCTCGCGGCAACCGGCCGCATCCGGTTCTCCAAGGGGTGGAAGTTCCACGACGTCAAGGCCCGGGTTGATACCCGCAACTTCACAGCCTACCACGTGAGGTTCGACGAGGCGCGCGGGGTGGTCTCATTTGACGGCACGCACTTCGCGGCGCGCGACGCGACGGCCGTGAGCGGGGAGAACCTCGCGCAGGGCTCCTACGAGCAGAACTTCTCCACGCTCGAGTTCCGCTACCTCCTGACCGGCCGGCTGCGGCCGCTCAACATCAGCCCGTGGTTCGGGGGGGACTGGTGGACCGGAATCTTCAATAACTTCAAATTCCCCACCCACCCTCCCGACGCGAGCGTCGACGTGCGCGGCCGCTACCTCCACGGGAGGGATTTCTCCGTCTTCGGCTACGCCGACTCGAAGGACCCGGTGCTGCGCGGGCAGGAATTCGACACGGCCAAGGTGCTCCTGTACGTCGACCAGTCGGCGTGCGACGGGCTGGACATCGTCCTCACCAAGGGGAAGGGGTCCGCCCAGGGCTCCTTCAGGCTCGTGACCGAGCCGGTGCAGGGCGCCTGGAGCGGCTTCGACATCGACACGACCTCGACGGTCGACCCGGCGCCCCTCGCCAAGATGCTTCCCCCGGAAGGCGCCGCGGCCATCGCGGCGTTCTCGTTCGACCAGCCGCCGGACCTGACGCTGCGCGGCCACTTTGACGGCCCCGCGGCGGCGGCCCCCCAGCACAAGGTCCTCCACGCCGAGGTGCGCTCAAACGGGGGGCTCCGGATCCACGGGGTCGCGTTCGACAGGGCCGCCTTCAAGTTCGACCTGAACGACGACGCCATCAACGTGATGGACGTCGACGCGGGCTTTGCCGGCGGCAGCCTGAGCGGGACGGCCCAGGTCGCGGGCCAGGGCGCCGACAGGCGCCTGCGCTTCAAGGCGTCCCTCACGGGCGCGAGCCTCGGGCAGGCCGCGGGTGCGGCGGAGGGCTTCGTCGTGGCCGCCCCCAGGCCCAGCTCCACGGCGCTCGAGACGTTCGCCAAGGACAAGTCCGGGGTGAGGCTCGACCTGAACGCGGCGGCCGAGGGCGCCCCGGGCGACCTGGGAAGCTTCGTCGGCGACGGCAACGTGCAGATCCAAGGCGCCAAGCTGGGGGAGGTTTCCCTCCTGGGCGGCCTCTCGAAGGTGCTCAAGTTCCCGGAGCTGCGCTTCACCCAGGCCCGGGCCTCGGTCAAGATCCGAGACTCGTCCCTCGACTTCCCGGACCTGAGCGTCATCGGGGCCAACTCCGCGATCCGCGCCAAGGGGACCTACGCCATCGACCGGCGGATGCTCGATTTCACGGTCACCATCTACCCGTTCATGGAGAGCCGGTCGCTGGCCCAGATCTTCAATGCGATCACGGCTCCCCTGTCCGCCGTCCTCAGGGTAAGGCTCACCGGGAGCATCGACAACCCCTCCTGGAGGCTCGCCTACAGCCCCCTGAACCTGCTGCGGGAAGGCGACATGAGGCCCGGGTCCCTGGACAAGCCGGGGCCGCCGGCGCCGATCGCCAATCCCTATCCCTGACTTAGGGTTGGGCAAATGGGGGCCTGGCAGGGTACCGTATAAATGCGTAAATCCCGTGGTGCGAAACACATTGCCCCGGGTTGGCCTATACGTTTAATTCGTCCGGGCCGAATGGACCACGTCAACACATTGCCCCGGCGTTCCTGGACCGAGCGGGCGTCTCTTGCGCTCGCCGTGATCCTCATTGTCGTGGGCGTCGACGGGGTCATCGGGTGGCTTTTCCAGATCGACCGGATGGTCGAGCCGGTCGAGCACCTGGCCCCGATCATGTTCAACGAGGCGCTCTGCTTCCTGGCGATCGGCGGGGCGCTCCTGGGGAGGGAACTGGGGTTCAGGAACGCCGCCTGGGCGGGCCTCGTCCCCCTGGTCGTCGGCCTCCTGATGGCCTTCGAGGGGTTCTTCGGGGTCAACCTCCGGATCGACGAGCTTTTTGCGCGCGACACGCTGCTGGTGGACACGGTGCAGCCCGGGCGCGGGTCGGTGATGGCGGCCTGCTGCATCGCCATAGCGGGGGTCGCCATCTTCTGGAGGATCTCCCAGCGCCGGGCGCGCGAGCGCCTGTTCGCCGAGGCGGTTTCCGGCTCCCTGCTGGCCTCGGTCGGGTTCTCCACCCTGCTCGGGTACCCCTTCCAGCTCCCGGCCGTCTACAACTGGGGCACGTACACCGCCATGTCGGCCGTCACCGCGGCCGCGCTCCTCGTCGCCGGCTGCGCCCTCCTCGTCCTCGCATGGCGGGAGAGCCTGAAGGACGACGGCGGCCCCCCGGCGTGGCTCCCGATGCCCGCCATAATCTTCAGCCTCACGCTCACCCTCATCTTCTGGATCGGGCTCCGCGAGCGCGAGATAGCCTACCTGGACGCAAAGACCGCGAACGAGATGGACCAGGTGGCGACGAGCATCAAGTCCGCCGTGGACCAGCAGATGAACCTCCTCGACCGGCTGGCCCGAAACGGGGCCGACAACCCGGATACGAACATGGCCGCCTGGCAGACCGATGCGGCCTCGTTCTTCGACGAGTCGAAGGACCTGGGCTGCGTCTCGATCGCCCTCATTGACTCGGCGGGGCCCAAGCTGACGGCCCGCTGGTCCTACCCCGAGGGCTCGGGCGCCAGCACGCCTGAGCACCTCTCGGAGCCGAGGACGCGCGAGGCGATCGAGGCTGCGCGGCTGAAGAACGGCCCCGAGGTGTCCTCTTCCGGGGACGCGGACGGCAAGAAGGACGCGGGCTTCGTGATCTACGCGCCGATCGGCAAGAGCGGCGATCCCGGCCACTACGTGGCCGCGGAATTCCTCTATGCCCGGTTCTTCGCGACGATCTACAAGCAGCTGAGGCTCCCGGGCAACTACACCCTCGTGGCCACGGTGGGCACGAGCGAGGTCTACCGCTCCACGCTGGCGGCGAGCAGCGGCGAGGCGGCTTCCCACGACAAGCTCTACTACAACCTCTTCGACCAGAGGGTGAGGCTCGGCCTCACCCCGACCAGCGACCTCATGAGGGCCGACAAGCGGTACCTGCCCGAGATGGCCCTCGCGGGCGGCCTGGCGATCACGCTCCTCCTCGGCTTCACGCTCCACCTCGCCCGGCGGGCGAGGTCGGGCCAGTACCTTTCCGACCTCTCCAACAAGCGGCTGGTCGCGGAGAACGAGGAGAGGCGCAGGATCGAGGCGAGGCTCAAGGTCTCGGATGAGCGCCTGCGCCTGGCGCTCGATTCCACGCAGATCGGCATCTTCGAGTGGAATGTCCCCAAGGGCCACGTCTACTACAGCCCCGGCCTCTGGGGCCTCCTCGGATACGAGCACGCCCGGATGCCTTCGACCCTCGAGGTCTGGCAGTCGCTCATCCACCCGGACGACCTGCCGATGTACCGCAAGCGCACCGAGTCCCAGCTGAACGGCATCGCCTCGTTCATCGACCCCGAGTACCGCGTGCGCTCCCGCACCGGTGACTGGCGCTGGGTCTATGTCCGCTCGAAGTCGGTCCTCGCGAGCCCGAACGGGAGGCCGACGCGCATCATCGGCACCGTCCAGGACATCACCATCAGGCGCGAGTCGGAGCAGGCCCTGCGCGAGAGCCAGGCCGAGGCGCGCAAGCTCTCGCTCGTCGCCTCCAAGACGGACAACCTGGTCATCATCGGGTCGGCCGACGGCAAGATCGAGTGGGTCAACAGCGCCTTCTGCCGCGTCATGGAGTTCACCCTGAACGAGGTGGTCGGCAAGGACCCCGGCCTCCTCCTCGGCGGCCCGGACACCGACGCCGCGCAGGCCGACCTGATCCGCGACGAGATCGCGAAGGGAAACGGCACGAACACCGAGATCGTCAACTATTCCAAGTCGGGGAGGAAGTATTACCTGCACCTGGAGGTCCAGGTCGTCCGCAACCAGTCGGGCCAGGTTGAGAACTACATAGCGATCGAGAACGACATCACGTCGCGGGTCGAGACGGAGAACCAGCTGCGCCGCGCCAAGGCCGAGGCCGACTTCGCCTCAAGGGCCAAGAGCGAGTTCCTCGCCTCGATGTCGCACGAGATCCGGACCCCGATGAACGGCGTCATCGGCATGACGAGCATCCTGATGGAGACCTCGCTGACGGGCGAGCAGCGGGACTTCGTCAACACGATTCGCACGTCCGGCGAGGCGCTCCTGACGATCATCAACGACATCCTGGACTTCTCGAAGATCGAGTCGGGGAAGATGGAGCTCGAGCGGCTTCCGTTCGAGCTCGCGCTCTGCGTCGAGGAGGCCCTGGACCTCTTCGCGCCGACGGCGGCCGCGAAGCGCCTGGAGATCGGCTACCACGTGGAGCAGGACGTCCCGCCGTGGATCGTGGGCGACGTCACCCGCCTGCGCCAGATCATCGTCAACCTCGTCAACAACGCCATCAAGTTCACGCCGTCGGGGAGCATCTCGATCCAGGTCCGCAGGATCCCGCTCGACGCGACGGTGCGCGCGACGCCGGCCGGCCGGATGAGGCTCGAGATCACCGTGCAGGACACCGGCATCGGCATCCCCCCTGACAGGATCGACCGGCTCTTCAAGGCCTTCAGCCAGGTGGACTCGTCCACCACCCGCAAGTACGGCGGGACGGGCCTCGGGCTCGCGATCTGCCAGCGCCTGTGCCAGCTCATGTACGGGGACATCCGGGTGGAGAGCACGCTCGGCCGCGGCTCCACGTTCACGATCGCCTTCATGACCGACGCCGCCCAGCGGCCCGCGGAGATAGCCCCGCCCCCGTTCGCGGGCATGGACCTGAACGGCTCGCTCGCCCTCTGCATCGAGGACAACCCCATCACGCGCGCCCGGCTGCGGACGCTGTTCGACGGCCTCGGGGCCACGTGCGTGTTCGCGAACGAGCCGGAGTCCGCGGTCGAGATGGCCTCCACGCTCCAGAACCCGCCGGCCCTCGTGATCCTCGACCTTCCCGAGTTCGATTCGCAGCGGGCGCTCGAGCTCACCGCCCAGATCAAGTGCCCGAGGCTGGTCCTCTTCCGCCTGGGGCAGATGGCCCCGGCGGCCCCCGCGGACGGCCAGCCGTACGCGACCCTGTCCAAGCCGATCAAGACCGTCTCGTTCCTGCAGGCGCTGGCGGTCCTCGGGAACCGCGGCGGCGACATCGTCGAGCAGACGCGCCAGGAGGACCGCCCTATCGCCGAGGAAATCCCCCTGACCGTGCTCCTGGCCGAGGACAACGCCGTCAACCAGAAGGTCGCCCTCAGGTTCCTCGAGCGGATGGGCTACAACGCCGACGCGGTCGGCAACGGGCTCGAGGCGGTGAACGCGTTCGAGAACCGGAGCTACGACCTCGTGCTGATGGACCTCCAGATGCCCGAGATGGACGGGCTCGAGGCAAGCCGCCAGATCCGCAGGACCGTGGCGGCGGACCGCCAGCCGAAGATCATCGCCCTCACGGCCAACGCCATGCAGGGGGACCGCGAGATCTGCCTCGACGCCGGCATGGACGACTACATCTCGAAGCCCGTCAAGATGCACGAGATCGTCGCCGCGATACGCAGGCAGTTCTCGAAGAGCAAGGTGGCGCCGATCGTCACGGGCTGAAGCGCGCCCGGAGCCCGGCGATTTCCCGCGCGCGCTCGGGGTCGCCCGCCAGGTTCCTCATCTCGAGCGGGTCCCCGGCCAGGTCGAAGAAGAGCCACGGTGAGCCGTCGGCGTTCAGGATGAGCTTCCTGTCGACGGAGCGGACCCCGTCCCACACCCGGTCGCACTGGTCGGGAAGCGCGACCACGGACAGCATGGACACCCGAGCGAGTCCCGCGGCCGACCGGGGGAACCAGCGGCCCGGGGGGAGGTCCCCGCCGCCGGCCCAGGCCGTCGCAAGCGCCGGCAGGTCGATCAGGGAGACGGGCCGGTCGTCCCGGCGCGCAGGGAACGGCCCCCGCACGAGGAGCGGCACGCGGACGCTCTCCTCGTGGGGCCAGCCCTTGCGGAAGAGCCCGTGGGACCCGTGCATGTCGCCGTGGGCCGACGTGAAGACGACGAGGGTTTCCGCTGGCAGCGCCCCGAGGAGGCCGCCGATGGAGCGGTCCGTCGCCTCGATGTGCGCGTAATATCCCGACAGCTCGGCGCGCGCCCTTTCCTCGACCGCCGGGTCGGATGAGACGTTGCCGCGCAGGACAAGCGCGGCGGGATCGCCGGCGCGGATCCCCGCGGCAGGCGCGGCGTAGGGGGGATGGGGGGCCTCGACGCTCACCAGGGCGAACCAGGGGCCGGCCAGGGACCGGAGCATGTCCCGGGCGCGCTCGCACACGACGTCGCTCTGGTAGCCGTCGAAGCGCACGGGCTCCGGCAGCCGCGTGCCGTGAAGCCAGGGATTGTTGAGGAGGAACCCGCTCTCGAAGCCCTCCCAGAAGTCGAAGCCGCCGCGCTCACCCGGCGGGACGACCGCCCTCGCGTGCTCCTCTCCGGTCAGGCTGGCGCCCCTGTCCCGCCTCGAGAGGTGCCACTTGCCGAAGAACGCCGTCGCGTAGGAGCGGGCGCGCATCGCGTGGGCGACCGTCTGCGCGCCGGGGGGGAGCGGGTCGTAGTAGTCCCTGATCCCGTTCCGGGGGCATTCCACGCCGGTCAGGATCGCCGCGCGCGCAAAGGGCCCGAAGGGATGGGGCGTCACCGCCTGGGTGAAGTCGGCGCTGCCGGCCGCAAGCGCGTCCAGGAAGGGGGTCCGGGCGTTGGGGTCCCCGGAGTACCCGCACGCCTGCGCCCTCCACTGTGTGGTCACGATCAAAAGGATGTTCGGCGGCATGGGATTTTGCTTGGGACCGGGTGTTGTGAATCCCCGGCAACTACACAAGCTGCGGGGTTGCCGTGCAATCCAGCGCAGAAGAAAGACCCCGGTGGTGGCTCTGGCCCACAATCCTGTCGCTCGACGCCCCGGCGGTCGTCCTCCTCTGGCAGGAGCTGATCGCCCGCAGCGCCTCCGTCCGGCTTGGGCTGCCCGAGAGGGCCGTCCTCGGCTGCTCGGTGTGGCTCTCGTACTGCGCGGACCGCTGGATCGAGGGATGGAGGCTCGTCCCGGATGACATCCGCACGCACCGGCTCCGGTTCCACCAGAGGTGGCGCTGGCCGATCGCGTCGGCCTGGGCCGCCGTCCTCGCGGCTGACCTCCTCCTTTCATTCACCGGCCTGAGCGCCGCCGAGCTCAGGGCGGGGGCGATCATCCTGGCCCCCGTCTCGGCGTACCTCCTATCCCATCAGCTGGTCCACAGGAAAAATCGGTGGCGGGCCCCGAAGGAGGCCTGCGTCGCGGGCCTCCTCGGGGCGGGGGCGGCCGTCTTCGTCGTCAGCAGCCCCGTCCCGGACCTGGCCGGGATGGCGGTCCCCCTTGTCCTCTTCGTCCTCCTCTGCTTCTCCAACTGCGCGCTCATCTCCGTCTGGGAGGACGAGGTCGACCGAAGTCACGGGCAGACCTCGCTCGCCCTCCAGTTTGGCCGGGCAGCCGCCCTCAGCAGGGCGCTCCCCTGGGCGATATCGGCCGTGGCGGCCGGGGCGCTGTTTGCCGCCGGCAGCCGCGCGCTTCCCGCCGCGGCGTGCGCGGTCGCCAGCGCCCTGTTTCTCGGGCTCGTCGACCGGGCTGAACCCCGGACCGGCCGCCGCGCGGCCCGCGTCCTGGCGGACGTCGCCCTGATGACTCCCGCGGCCTTCGTCGCCCTCGGGAAATTCCCATGAGGGGGACCGGGGCGGGTTTCGGCAGGCTGGCGCGCTGGTACCGCGCGCTTGAGTTCGCCGCATTCGGGCGCGACCTGGAGCGCGCCCGCTTCGAATACCTCGGGCGCCTCTCCGGCTGCCGGAACATCCTCCTCCTCGGGGAGGGCGACGGCCGCTGCGCCGCGCGGCTGGCCGAGGCCGCCCAGGGGGCGCGGATCCTCTGCGTCGACTCGAGCCCGGGCATGATCGAACGCGCCTCCCGGAGGATCGCGGGCTCCGAGGCGGCCGGGCGGGTGGAGTTCCTCTGCGCCGACGCCCGGTCCCTGAGGCCCGCCCCGGGGAGCTTCGACGGGGTGGCGACCCTCTTCTTCCTGGACTGCCTCGACGACCGCGGGGTCGCCTCGGTCGTGGCGCAGACGGGCGCCGCGCTGGCGCCGGGGTCGTCCTGGCTCTTCGCCGACTTCAGGGTGCCCGCGGGCGGGCTCGCGAGGCTGCGCGCCCGTGCGTGGCTCGCCGTCCTCTACGCCTTCTTCCGTGCGGCGACCGGCCTCGGGACGTCCCGGCTGCCCCGCTCCGAGGAGATCCTCGGGGAGGCCGGATGGACGAGGGTCGCGAGCAGGGACTTCCAGGGCGGCCTCGTGCGGAGCGCCGTGTTCACGAGGCCCCCGGGCTAGGCCGGCCGCTACTGGAGCTCGGCCGGCATCGCCAGGATGCGCGACGAAAGCGAGTCGAGGAGGCTGCCCGTGTGCTCGTTCGCGGCCTCGTCGCCGGCGGCTATCGTGGCCATCGGCGTGAAGTCCCCGAGGAGGAGGCAGTAGTCGCTGTTGACCATGATCCCCAGGAGCTCTCCCGTCTTGCTGAAGACAAGGTCGCCCCGGGAGGTCGCGAAGTCCCCGAAGAGGCGCTTGAAAAGACGGTTGTCCACGCGGACGTAGCCCGGGTGGGCGGCGTCAAGCTTGAAGCCGAGCTCCCCGTATCCCTTGCCGCCCCCGCTGATGAGGAGGGCCTCCGGGAACTTGAGGGGATCGGCCGCGAGCGGGTACACCTTGACCCCGAGCGCGGCGACCTGCTGGGCGTCGACCGGGATCACGACCACGCGGGGGTCCGCCTCGAGGAATTCAATCTTGGAGCCGGTGGACTTGTAGTCGGGCGCCCGGTCGAAATGGACCGAGATATTCTCCCAGTCCGAGCCGATCTCCCGCAGGGAAAAGGGCGTGTCCTCGGCGTCGGCAAGGGCGTAGACCTGCTTCCCGTCCGTCGTGAACACCGTCTTCGTGTCCTTCTCCTTGGTATTGGTCCCGAACAGGCCCTTCTTGGAGGCGGAGAACGTGGTGTCCACCCGGTTTGCCAGGAAGTCGTTGAAGAGCACGTTTGAGGAGATCGGTCGGTTGTCGCGGATCTCCTTCGTGAGCTCCCCGGAGTTCTGCGCGAGGGCGCCGACGCCCTCGGCCAGCTGGTTCGTCGCCTGCTCCACCTTGACGCGCTCCGTCCGCTCGGTCTGCACCTGGCCCTCGAGGTCCGAGGCCTTGGCGACCAGCTCCTGCTTCTCGCGCTCCCCGACGGCGACCGCGACGGTGAGCCCCTCGATCTGCTTTCGGGAATCGGCCTGCTGCGTCTCGAGGGCGGCGAGCGACTGCTTCTGGCGGTCCGCCTCGGCCTTCTTGTCCTCGAGCTCCCGCTGGAGCTGGGCAAGCTGGCTCCGGGTGAGGGAATTCTCCTCGGTCTCGGCCTGGTACTTGAGGTTCAGGTCGGCCTGGGACTTCTGGGTGTCGACCAGCTGGGCAGTCAGCTTCTGGCTGTCGGTCTGTAGCTGGCCGAGGCTGCGCTCGCGGGAGGCGAGGGTCGAGTCGGAGGAGGCGAGCTTCTGCTCGACCGCCTGGCGGGAGAGCTGCTCCTCGGCGAGCGACTGCCTCATGGCCTCGACCAGGTCCTGGTCCTTGGAGACCGTGTTCGCCGAGATCTCGTTCACCGGCGGCTGGCGCGGGCGCGACGGCTCCGCCCTCTCCCACCGCGTGAGCGCGATGAGGTTCAGGAAGAGGAAGTCGACGATGAAAAGGAGGAGCGTCCTGTTCATACCGCGACGGCGGTTCTCTGGCCCTCAAGGATGAGGCGGCGCTTGAATCCGCGCACGTGCCGGATCTTGACGAGCGCGACGCAGATGATGCCGAACAAATTGGAGGAGTAGGCGGCGAGCAGGTTGGGCTCGATGACGCCGACCACCTGGAGGACGAGGGCGGCCGCCGTGCCCATCATCCCGACGTAGAGGCCGCTGTCGAAGAGGTTCTCCTCGTTCTCCATCAGCCGGAGCTTGAGCTGCGGGGACGCGTCCTGCGTCTCTATCTCGCGGATCTTGCGGAGGCAGGCCATGTACATGCCGACTTGGAGCGCGGCGAATATGCCGATTGATACGAGCGTGGAGGTTTCCATAGTGACCGGTTTTGAGGTTTGAGCGGATTCTGTTTGAGTGGCCGTCGTGGCGAGCATCGGGATGGCGAGCCGCACCCGGTATTCCGACGAGGGGGCGGCCTTGAGAAGGAATGGCTCGGTCGCGACGATGAGGAGCGCCGACAGGACGATGGCAAGCACGCCCGCGCGCACGTGCTGCTGCGGGCCGGCCGAGGGGCCGCCGCCGGGCGAAATGACCCAGATGTCAAGGCCGCGCAGGAGAAGGAAGAGCCCGAGGATGTAGCCCGCGTACTTCACGGCGAGCATGAGGCGCGGGTGCTCGAGGACGAGCGCCGAGGCGGCACCCATGGGGGGACCGGGCGAGCGGTTCACGGGCACCGCGCGCCGCAGGAGCAGGTTGACGGCGCCCTGGCCGTCGGAGATCGCGAGCCGCAGGTCCTCGGAGCCAGACTTCCCGAACCGGATCAGGTAGGCCGACACCCTGTCGGACGAGTTCGAGAGGAGCGCGGCCGAATATATGAACGGCAGCTGGTCGGGCGCCACGCGGGCAAGGTGGGCGTACTCGCTCACCGTCTGCACGCTATCGGTGCGCTTGACGAGCTCGGCGAGCTGCGTCCAGTCGAGACGGCGCCCGAGAGAGAGGAGGTCCATGTAGAATCCCTCGAGGTCGCCGAGCTCGTTGCGCTGCACGGACGACTCGGCGAGTGACCGCACCTCGCGCTGCAGGCGCGGGGACAGGTGCTCGCCCTGGTAAAGGAGCCCGGTGAGGAGGATGAGGGCGTCAAGCGGCTGGCCGCCGGCGCGGCTCGCCGGCACGAAGCGGCCGGTCGACGTTATGTCGCGCGTCTTGAGGATCGTCTGCACGCCGAGCGAGCCGGAATTGGCCAGGTACGCGCGAACCCGGTCCCGGGCGGCCTCCGGCACAAGGAACGTGAGGACCGGCGTGCTCGAGGTGCGCGTTGTCTTCTGGCGAAGGTTGAAGAGGGGGTCCAATGAGGCGTCCCAGCCGCCCCAGGCGACGAGCGCCGGCTGGCGCGCGGACAGCTCGTCCACCGCGGTCCCGAGGGCGGGGGCCCCGGGGTCGTCCACGGCCTTGGCGGTCTGCAGGAGGAACAGCGCCGGGCCAATCTTCTCGGAATCCACCAGGTCGCGCCCGAAGCCGGCGACGGACGGGGTGCCGGCGCCAGCCGAACGCAGGAGGCCCCTGCTGACCGACTTCAGGCTGACGGGAAGAAGCCAGGCAAGCACGGCTATCGCGACGCCGGCGAAAACGAGCGCCGGCGCAGCTGCCGGGGTCTTATGGGCCTCTGGGGTTCGACTCATGCTCTTCTCTAAAGTATAGGTTGCGGGCCCGACAGAGGGCATTCAGGCTGGACAGTCTCACCGACCGATGTCTCTGGAAATTGTTCACTACAACGATCCAGTTTTACGCAAGAAAGGCGAGAAAGTCACTGCATTTGACGCCGCGCTCGCCTCCTTTGCCGCCCAGATGATCGAAACGATGCTCGAGGCTCGCGGGATCGGGCTGGCCGCGCAGCAGGTCGGCAGGCCGCTCCAGCTGTGCGTCGTCGACCTGCGGAGTGTCGAGGCCGACTTCGACTGGAAGATTGACGGGGCGAAGACGCCGCTCGAGATCTTCATGCCCATGGTGGTCGCCAACCCGAAGATCACCGTCGCTCGCAAGGCGCCCGTCGTCACGTCCGAGGAGGGCTGCCTGTCGTTCCCCGACATCCGCGGCGACGTGGCGCGCGCCGAGACCCTAGTCGCGAAATTCCAGGACCAGGATGGCAACCCCCACGTCCTCGAGTGCACGGGCCTCCTCGCGCGCTGCGTGCTCCACGAGGTCGACCACCTGAACGGGGTGCTCTTCATCGACCGGATGGAGAAGGAGGTCCGCGCGACGATCGACGAGGCCGTGAAGGCGCTCGCGAAGAGCACCAGGGCCGCGCGGAGCGCGCCCCCCAAGTGAGCATCGCGACCCGCAAGGGCGACAAGGGGACGACGAGCCTCCTCCACGGCCAGCGCGTCCCGAAGGACCACCCGCAGATCGAGGCGGTGGGGGCGTTTGACGAGCTGAACGTCGAGGTCGGCGCGGCGCGGATGCTGGCGACGGACCCGGCGGCCCCCGCGCTCCTCGCGGCCGTCCAGGCATCGCTGGTCGCCCTGATGGGCGAGGTCGCCTGCGCCGAGGAGGACTCTGCCGGCCACGCCTCCTCGAAGTTCGCGCGGCTGGAGGAGGCGGACCTGCGGCGCCTCGACGACCATCTGGCAGCGCTCGAGTCGATCGGGCTCCGCATGGAGGGATGGGCCACCCCGGGGGCAAATCCCACCGCCCTCGCCTTCGACCGGGCGCGCGTCGCGGCGAGGCGGGCCGAGCGCAGGCTGTCCGGCCTGCAGGCCGGCGGCCGCACCGTGCGCCCCCTCCTCCTCCAGTGGACCAACCGCCTTTCGGATCTCCTCTGGCTCCTGGCGCGCCAGGCGGAGACGAAGGCGGGCTGAAGCCCGGACGCGGCCGGGTTCCTCCCCAGACTTGAAATCCCCCCGCGGCCGGGCCAGCGTCACCCGATGCCTCTCGCAATCGCAGTCCTCATCCTGGCCGCCGGCTGGCGCGTGTTCACGCTCTACGTGCCCTCGCTCAGCAACTTCTCGCCCGTGATGGCGCTCGCCTTCTGCGCGGGCGCGTATTCCAGCAGCCGCTGGATGCGGCTGGCCCCGTTCCTGGCCCTGGTGGCCTCGGACCTCTACATCGACCGCTACTACGCGACCGTCTACCACTACGAGTGGAGCCTGGGCGGGTCTGCGCTCAGGATCCTCTGCTTCGCGGCCGCGCTCGGCGTCGGCATCCTTGTCTCCCGGCGGCGCAACTGGGTGAACCTCCTCGGTGGCGCGCTCGCGGGCTCGGTCCTCTTCTACCTCGTCACGAACACGGCCTCCTGGTTCGGGGACCTCGGCTATGCCCATGACGCCGCGGGCTGGTGGCAGGCGATGACGGTCGGCCATCCCCAGTACTACCCGACGATCTTCTTCTTCAGGAACACGCTCATGAGCGACCTGTTCTTCACGGGTTGCTTCGCCCTCGCGATGGAATACGCCTCGCTCAGGCGGGGCGGCCCGAGCCTCCTCGGCCTAAAGCAGGTCGGCCGCTAGCTCGGCGAGCTCCGAGCGCTCGCCCTTCTTCAGGGTGACGTGGGCCGCGATGGCCTGCCCCTTCATCTTGTTGTGGCAGTAGACAAGGCCGTTGCTCCTGGAGTCGACGTAGGGGTTGTCGATCTGGGCCGGGTCGCCGATCAGGACGATCTTCGAGCCCTCGGAAATCCTCGTGATGACCGTCTTCACCTCGTGCGGCGTCAGCTGCTGCGCCTCGTCCAGGATGAAGAACCTGCGCGCGATCGAGCGGCCGCGGATGAAGGCGAGCGCCTCGATCTCCAC
>Ga0182015_10000498_pt1 | contig 56219 bp, 53 predicted proteins | sample 712P3MmetaG_FD_120478 | JGI IMG/M metagenome (GOLD analysis project Ga0182015, IMG submission 120478) | Permafrost microbial communities from Stordalen Mire, Sweden - 712P3M metaG | ecosystem: Environmental > Terrestrial > Soil > Wetlands > Permafrost | place: Sweden: Stordalen | collected...
CGGCACCAGCACAATCAAGTTCCCCAGCAGAATCGTCCCCAGCGCCTGCTTCCAGTCCATGCCCCCCGCAATCAGCCCCGAGGCCAGCATGTACGTGCTCACCTCCATCGACATGCTGAACCACAGCGAGACGTAGTTATACGTCCCCCACGTGCGATGCGCTGCCGTCGTCGGTGCAAGGTCCGCGTTGTAGAGGCTGCTCTCCGGGACAATCACTGCCACGCCCCTCCGCGTGCCGCTCTGCGCAAATACGCGCCGCGCCCCACCTTGCCCAAATATTTCCCGTCCTCCACGATCAGTTCGCCGCGCGAGTAAACCTGCTTCGCATTCCCGCGCACCCTGAACCCCTCAAACATCGAGTAGTCGCAGCGCATGTTGTGCGTCTTCGCGCTGATCGTGTGCTCCGCCTTCGGATCCCACACCACCAAATCCGCATCGCTCCCCGCCGCCACCGTTCCTTTCTTCGGATACATCCCGAAAATCCGTGCCGGAGCCGTCGCCGTAATCTCCACAAACCGGTTGAGCGAGATCTTCCCCGCGTTCACCCCATGGTGATGGATCAGCTGCATCCGGTTCTCAATTCCCGGCCCGCCATTCGGAATCTTCGTGAAGTCATTCACGCCCAAAATCTTTTGATCCTCAAAACAAAACGGACAATGATCCGTCGACACCACCTGCAAATGATCGTCCTTCAAGCCATCCCACAACTTCGGTTGATTCTTCTTCTCTCTCAACGGAGGCGTAAACACCCACTTCGCATCCTCGAATGAGTTGTGATTCATCGTCTCTTCGAGCGACAGCAACAAGTATTGCGGACAGGTCTCCGCAAACGCTGGCAGCCCCCGATCCCGCGCCTCCCTCACCTGGTTCAGCGCGTCCTCGCTCGACAAATGCACGATGTAAACCGGAGCCCCCGCCATCTCCGCCATCGCGATCGCTCGCTGCACCGCTTCGGCTTCTGCAATCGTCGGCCGCGTCAGCGCGTGATAAATCGGAGCCGTCTTTCCCGCCGCCAGCGCCTGCTGCACAATCACATCAATCACCGACCCATTCTCCGCATGCATGCAGATCAGCGCGCCATTCTTCGAAGTCTGCTGCAGCGCCTTAAAGATCGTCGCGTCATCCACCATCAGCACGCCGGGATACGCCATGAACAACTTGAAGCTCGCCACCCCCTCGCGCACCAAATCGTCCATGTCTTCGAGGCCGGAAGTCCCCAAATCCGTCACGATCATGTGCAGCCCGTAATCGATGCACGCCTTCCCCGCGGCCTTCTTCCACCACGTATCGAGCGCTGCCCGCATCTTCGTGCCCTTCGCCTGAATCGCAAAATCGACAATCGTCGTCGTCCCGCCAATCGCCGCCGCCCGCGTCCCCGTCTCAAAATCATCCGCCGAAGTGGTCCCCCCAAAGGGCATATCAAGATGCGTATGCGCATCGATCCCACCCGGCAAAATCAGCATTCCCGCAGCATCCACCACCGAATGCCCCGCAGAATCAATCCCCGCCCGCACCTCCTTGACCGTCTCACCCTCAACCAAAACATCCGCGGCAAAAGTCATCTCCGCAGTGACAACCGTCCCGCCCTGGATCAACAGTCCCATAAAACCTCGAAAGCAGAGTTAACAGCGTGAAGAGCAGAATCAGGTTGCGATCGTCATTTCAATTCTGAGATCGCCGTGAGCGGAGTGACGTACCCGGACGATAACCTCGGTAGGGCGAAACCCCGGGGCCGTCAACCGCAAATAATAGGTCCCCTTTTCTGGTCCGGGCCCAAACGAGCATTCTCCTTTTTCGTTGCTCGTTGTTCCATCCACAATTGAGCCACCCTCGGTCGCAGCGTTCAATCTTCGCGCCGGCGATCGCATCGCTGGCGGGATCGACTACGACACCGGCCAGATGCGAGACAGAAATCGCCTTTTCGTGGATCACAGTGAACTGCCCATGCAGCGTCGACACCGACAGCACCATAGCAGCGAAGAGAACGAGTGAGCGAAGCAAAGTTACCCTTCCCGTCCCGGCGCAGCGCACTCCCCACTCGAACGCTCCGCCCAAGTCTCCGCCGTCTTCCCCGTAGCCACTTCCACCATCGTGATGCAATTCTCCACCGGACAAACCAGCGAGCAAAGATTGCACCCCACGCACTCCGTCTCATCCACCCGCGGAATCCTTGCGAGCGGCGTCGCGCCATGCCCATTCGCCGAGCCATCGAGCTTAGGAATCGGCGTCACCGTAATACTCGCCCGGGTCACCGCCTCAACCGACGCAGGCGTCGCGTGCAGCTCCACATGCCCATCCTCCGGCCCCGACACTCGATCCACGTGAATGCACTGATGCGCCCCATCCCAGCAAGCGATGTAGCAAAGCTCGCACCCAATACACTTCGCCTCGTCAATGTGCGCGACGATTTTGTAACTGAGATTGAGATGTTTCCACTCCGTCACCTTCGGCACCACCAGCCCGCGAAAATCCTCAATGGACGAATAGCCTTTTTCCGCCATCCAATTCGACAGCCCATCAATCAGGTCCTCAACAATCCGATACCCGTAGTGCATCGCTGCCGTGCACACCTGCACCGTCCCGCACCCCAGCAGGATGAACTCCGCGGCATCTTTCCACGTCGCAATCCCGCCAATCCCCGAAATCGGCAATCCCGCCGTCTCCGCATCCGCCGCGACTTGTTGAACCATGTTCAGCGCAATCGGCTTCACCGCCGGCCCGCAATATCCTCCATGTGAGCTCTTCCCATCCACATTCGGCCGAGGCGTGAGCGTGTCCAGATCGATCCCCGTAATCGAATTAATCGTGTTAATCGCCGACACCGCATCTGCCCCGCCACGCTTTGCCGCCCTAGCAATCACTCGAATATCGGAGATGTTCGGCGTCAGTTTCACGATCACCGGCGCCCGCGCCTTCTCCTTCACCCACGCCGTAATCATCTCCGTGTACTCGGGCACCTGCCCCACCGCCGACCCCATCCCCCGCTCGCTCATCCCATGCGGGCACCCAAAGTTCAGCTCCAGCCCATCCGCCCCCGCATCCTCCGCCTGCGCCACAATCGTGTGCCACGCCTCGCGCTTCGACTCCACCATCAGCGACGCAATCACCGCGTTCCTCGGATACCGCCGTTTCACCTCCGCGATCTCGCGCAAATTAACGGCGAGCGGCCGATCGCTGATCAGCTCAATATTGTTGAGCCCCATCATCCGCTGCCCGTTCCAGTCCACCGACGAGTAGCGCGACGACACGTTCACCACCGGCTCCCCAATCGTCTTCCACACCGCGCCGCCCCAACCCGCATCGAACGCGCGCATAATCTGCTCACCGCAATTCGTCGGCGGAGCCGATGCCAGCCAAAACGGGTTCGGCGAACGAATCCCAGCAAAATTCACGGCAAGATTCGGCGTGGGATTTCCGAGTTTGCCATTGTCTTGCCTATCGGTCCGGTTCGGAGTCACGTTCGAACGCCTTTCTCCGTGCTCTCCGTGTCCTCTGTGGTAAATAATTCGAAAGCCTGCGCCAAAGCCACCCCCGCCCGCTTCCCATCCGCGACAGCATCCACCACTTCGCGCCCGCCATTTACGCAATCCCCGCCCGCAAAATATTTTGGATTCGAAGTAAGTCCTGTGACCCGCTCCACCAACACGCGTCCATGGCTTAATTCGATTCCGCGGACCGACGAAAGCAAATCCAGCAGCGGAGATTGCCCAATCGCGTAAAAAATCTGCTGGCAATCGAAATGAAAATCCGTCCCCTCGACCGCCTCCAGCACACCCGAGTCATTCACCCGAGCCTGCGCGCATTCGAGCGATCGAATCCCCGACGCATCCGCATGAATTTGTACCGGAATGACCCGCCACAAAAACTGCACCCCCTCCTGCTTCGCGTGTTCGTACTCAAACGCAAACGCCGACATATGCCGCTCGCTGCGCCGATACAGAATCGCGACATTCTCCGCGCCCAGCCGCCGCGCCGCATTCGCTGCATCAATCGCCGTATTCCCCGCGCCAATCACAGCCACGCTCTTCGCCACCTGCGGCGGATCAGCCGTCTTATACCGCGTAATAAATTCAAGCGCGTCGATCACATCCCGATGCTCATCCCCAGGAATCCCCAGTCGCCGAGCCGCGCCCAACCCCACACCCAGAAAAATTCGATCGAAATCTTGTTCCAGTTCGTCGAGATCCGCCTGCGTACGAATCTCGACGCCGTACCGAAACTCCACTCCCAGCGCCTTGATCAGCTCAATCTCCTCAAGGCTAGCCCGCGCCGGCAGCTTGTACTCGGCCACTCCATAAGTATTCAGCCCACCCGGCAGCGCCCGCCGTTCAAACACCGTCACGTTGAATCCCCATTGCCGCAACTCTGCCGCACAAGCCAGCGAAGCCGGTCCCGCCCCAATGCAGGCAATTTTCTCCACCCGAGCCTCCGCCGACTTCAACGGCAGCCGTCCACCCGCCCGATGAAACGCGTCCATCGCAAATCTTTGCAGCCGCGCAATCTCAATCGGCTTTTTGTTGTAACGATGCAGAACGCAGGCGCCCTCGCACAGCACCTCTACCGGACAAGCCCGCGAGCAACTCGCCCCCAGCACATTCGCGTCCAGAATCGTCAGCGCCGACCCGCGCAAATTCTCCCGCGCAATCTTCCCAATGAACCGCGGCACATCAATATGCGTGGGACAAGCCCCCATGCACGGCGCGTCAAAGCAGTTCAGGCAACGATTCGCCTCGAGCAAAGCCGCCTGCGCCGTCAGCGGAGGATGCAGATCCCCAAACCGCGCCGCAATCTCCGAATTTCCCGAGAAGTTCTCCATCTCGCTAACCGCTCCTCAGCTAGCCGGACCATAGCTAACCGCATCTTCAGCTAACCGGTTCTTCACCCGCCTCCGGCTCTGCTCACGGCTTAACAAGGTCCCCATACATATCTGGCCGCCGATCCCGGAAGAATTGCCAGGTCTTCCGCACTTCCGCAATCTTGTCCAGATCCAGATCCGCCGTCAGCACCTCATCCTTATCCCGCGAAGCCTGCGCAAAAATCTGTCCCCGCGGATCGCAAAAATAACTCTGCCCGTAAAACTCCCCGATGTTCCACGGAGCCTCGGTGCCCACGCGATTGATCGCCCCCACAAAATACCCATTCGCTGCCGCGTGCGCCGGCTGCTCCAGCTTCCACAAATATTCGCTTAGCCCTGCCACCGTTGCTGACGGGTTAAAAACAATCTCCGCCCCATTCAACCCCAGCGCCCGCGCGCCCTCGGGAAAATGCCGGTCGTAGCAGATGTACACCCCAATCTTGCAAAACCCGAGATCGAACACCGGATAGCCCAGATTCCCCGGCCGAAAATAAAACTTCTCCCAAAATCCAGGCGCCACATGCGGAATATGCGTCTTCCGATACTTCCCCAGATACTCGCCGCCGCGCCCGATCACCGCCGCCGTGTTGTAATAGACGCCTTCGTTCTCCACCTCATATATAGGTACGACCAGCGCAACACCCAGCTCCTTCGACAACCCGCGCATCAGCTCAATCGTCGGCCCATCCGGCACTGGTTCCGTCGAGTCGTACCACCGCGGGCTCTGCTCCGCGCAAAAATACGGCCCGTAAAAAATCTCCTGCAGACAAACAATCTGCGCGCCCACGCTCGCCGCCTGCCGGATCAGCCCCACATGCTTTTCGATCATCGCCATCTTGATCTCGGTCAGCGACTTCTCCGCAGACTCCACATTCGTCGCCTGGATCAGCGAACACCGAACCACTCGCGCCATCCACAACCCCTTTTTCCGAAAAATGAAAAACCCAGGCCCCGCGCCAGCGGAGCCCCACCAAAACACAGCCAAAATCGTGCAGGAGGAAATTAGTCTACTCGAATTTCATTGCCACGCCACCGTTTTCGCTGTAACAACAAATATGGAACGACCCACCGCCGCCATCCTTCGCGCCATCCTCTTCCTCGCCCTTTCCGCGCTCCCCGCCGTCGCCGCCACGACCAAACTTCTCGTCACTCACATCAAGATTTTCACCATGGCCGACGGCCAAAAAGAGCCGATCGACGGTTACGTATTAGTGGCCGACGACGGCACCATCGCTCAGGTCCACGCCGGCGATCCGCCCGCCAACCTCAATCCCGCCCAAACCTGGGACGGTCACGGAGCCTGGGTCATCCCCGGCTTCATCTCCGCGCACTCGCACCTCTGGCAAGCCGCCTATCGCGGACTCGCCGCCAACCAAACCCTCCCCGGCTGGATCGACGACCTCTACGGCAAACACGCCCTCCGCAATTCCCCCGACGACTTCTATTGGTTCACCCTCTATGGCTCGCTCGATCACCTGCAGCACGGCATTACCGCTGCTTACAACTTCAACTACGGTGGAACCTCCTGGCAAAACCGCGGCAACGCCTTCGACGAAGCCGAGTTTCGTGCCGAATCCGAATCCGGCCTCCGCTTCGTTCACGGCTATCAGCCCGACACCATGAAGCCCGACTCCACGAAGCCTGACTCGGCGATCCAGGCCGCCCGCCAGCGCCTAAAATCCTTCCTCGACTGGACCGTGGCCCAGCCCGACAACGCAGCCTTCCTCAGCGTGATGATCAACGGCTCCACCGCCTTCAACAACACCGTGCAGCAAGCCGTCATGGAAGCCGCCCTCGGTAAAGAATTCCACCTCGGCAACGAAACCCACTTCGTCGAAGCCCCCGAGAACCAGGGCGAGCAGCGCAGCAAATTCCGCTGGATGCTCGACTCCGGCCTCGTCAACGACCGGCTGATCTTCGGACACTTCATCCACACCGATGAGTTCATCCTCGCCGAAACCGCCAAAGCCCATGCCTCCATGTCCTGGAATCCGCTCTCCAATGGACGCCTCGCGTCAGGCGTCGCCGACATTCCCAAATACCTCAAGCTCGGCATCCGCGTCGGCATGGGCGTCGACGGCGAAGCCAGCGCCGACCTCGCCGACCCCTTCGAAAACATGCGCACCGGCCTCTACGCCATCCACGACAAATATGAAGACGCTACAGTCATGAGTCCTTACCAGGTCCTCTGGCTGCACACCATGGGCTCCGCCGATGTCCTCGGCGTCAAAGACAAGCTCGGCTCCCTCGAGCCCGGCAAGCTCGCCGACTTCATCGTCATCGACCCAACCCGCCTCGGCCGCGTCCTCGAAGATCCCTACTCGAACCTTGTCCTCGTCGCCGCCGAGCCCGACATCGAACGCGTCTACGTTGGCGGCGACCTCATGGTCGACCACGACAAAGTCCTTCACTCCGACCTCGACAAAGCCCGAGCCGAATCCAACCGCCGCCTCGCTCCTTAACTGAGAGCAGTGGCGAATAGAAATGCGCCTCTCTCAAAATGCGCTACGCAGGAGAGCACAGCAAGAAAGAGCTACTTCACGGGAGGTTTGGCAGTCGCTTTGACCGCGGCAACAAAACTCTCCACCGCCTTCACCATATCCGCGATCGGCTGGTTGAAGTCGGGAGTCACTTTCGCCTTCTCCTCAGCCCTCAACTCTGCGTCAGCCTTCACAATGGCGCCGGCGACGCGACGCAGATGCGTGACTCCCGTGAAGAACTGCAGCAGCACCAGACCTCCCGCCCAACAAAGGATGGTGCTCACAGGCCATGGTTTCTTGAAGAAAATAGCCCACCCGCCCAGCAACGCCACCGCCGTCGACCCACCCAGAATCGTCAGCGTCTCCCGCCGATCCAGAGCAGCCATCAGCTTCTCATTGCGCGACCGCACCTCCAGCAGAACTGCCGATACTTCCGTCGGATTCTCCTCCAGCCACGGCTTCAGCCACGCAACCAGCATTCCGTCGACCCTCTTCAAGCCTCGCCTCATCTGCCCATCGCTTAAGCGCCGCACCAGGGGCTTCAGGATCCCGCGCCGAATCCGGCTTCCCTCCCATATCGCCCATTTCGCCAGGGCGATCGGCAGGTACGCCGTCGCCGCTAAGGTGTTGCCTATGATGTAGCAGGCCCCAACCACCAGAATTACAAAGGCCCACGTCGGCGGGTGATATGGGCGCAGAAGATTGTCGACATCCGCCAGCGAAAATCGTTTCGACAGCAATCCCGTCGCGATGAAAACTCCGCCCGGCATCGCATAGCCGAACACATCGCGCAGCAGATTGAAAGTGCTGTTGAGTTGCGCGACGAAGCCAGGCCAGCTGCCAACACTATCGCCACTATCGCTCGATGCGGCCATTATGTCCTCGCTGCCCGGCTTGCGTACTCAGCCCTGGCGGTTCGGGTGCCCGGAAAATCGCAATAACCGTGAATTGTGTGCGAGCTTAGCACGAAAACCAGCGAACCAATGGCCAATGTTGCAGCCGTTTGTTCGCCCCAAAACCCCCTTGTTATACTTCTTAAGGACACTTCAGAGCGGAAGTGGTGAAATTGGCAGACACACCATCTTGAGGGGGTGGCGCCGAAAGGCATAGGGGTTCAAGTCCCCTCTTCCGCACCAAAATCTTTAGCCTGAGTCTCCGGCGCGCGCCCGATTCGTCAAATCGGTTCGTAAAATAGTTCGTCAAAAAATGAGGTTCTTCAAGAAATCGTGATCATCTTCGTTACCACCATCCACGTCATCGTTTGTGTGCTGCTCATCATCATCATCCTGCTCCAGCAGGGCAAGAGCGCCGACCTCGCCGCAGCTTTCGGCGGCCAGGGTTCGCAGACCGCCTTCGGACCCCGTTCCGCGGCCAACCTGCTCACCAAAGCCACCGCATGGCTCGCGGGCCTCTTCGTCGTCACCTCCATCTCGCTCACAGTCCTAATGCAGCACCAGACCACCCACCGCCACTCGGTGCTCGCAGGAACCAGCACCTCCCAAAGCACACCCAAGAGCAAGTAAGACCAGGTAGCTCCTCCGCTGAAATCAAAAAAGGGTGGGCCATCGCGCCACGCCCTTTGCGTCGTACCCCATCGAGCCCGTTTTGCCTCTCGCTATTTCCTCATCCTGATACGTCATCCTCCGTGATCTCTGTGTCCTCTGTGGTGAAGTACGCTGGTACCCATGATCCGCGAAACCTTCCCCGTCGGCCCCCTCCAGTGCAACTGCACCATCCTCGGCGACGAGGCCTCCGGCGAAGCCATGGTCGTCGACCCCGGCGACAACATACCCCAAATCCTCTCGCGCCTGGCCCACCACAATCTCACCCTCAAACAGATCATCGTCACCCACGGGCACATCGACCATATCGGCGGCGCGGCCCGCCTGAAAAAAGCCACCGGCGCACCCATTTTTCTGAACCAGAACGACCTTCCCCAGCTCGCCATAATGGACCAGCAAGCCGCCTGGCTCGGCGTCCCCACGCCTGAGATCCTTCCCCCCGACGGCTCCCTCGAAGACGGCGCCACAATCGGGATCGCCAGCCACACCGCGCGTATCCTCCGCACCCCAGGCCACACCGAAGGCAGCATCTGCCTCCACTTCGCGCCGGAAAACCTGCTCCTCGCCGGAGACACGCTTTTCGCCGGATCCATCGGCCGCACCGACCTGCCCGGCGGCAACTCGAACCAAATCCTCCGCTCCCTCCACGACCGCCTTCTCACCCTCCCCGACGAAACGAACGTAATCCCAGGCCACGGCCCCGCCACGACAATAGGCGAAGAACGCGACTCCAACCCCTTCCTCCAACCGAACGTCCGTTTCTAGCTTTACGTTGTCATCCCGAGCGCAGCGAGAGGGACCTCGCGTCTCGCCGGCATCGCCAACAATCTCGATAGAACACCCCATCAGTAACCGCCGCTTCCCTGTACCCTGTCACCTGTACCCTGTACCCTGTACCCATGACTCAGCTGGAAGCCCTCTACCGCTACGAAGGCCATCCCACCGAAGCCGCCATGTCCGCCCTGGGCAATCTCCGCGAGGTCTACGGCGTCCGCCGCATCAAGCTCGACGAAGAATGGCAAACCGTCCGCGTCGAGTACGACGCCACCCGCCTCGCCGGCCCCGCCATCCTCCAAATGCTCCGCCAAACCGGCCTCGCCATTGTCGAACAGCTCCCCCTCATCCCGCCCCAGGAAGCTGTTCCCGCCCCCGCCGAGCCCCCCAAATAAATCGCCGCGCGCTTTGATCGGCCGTGGTACGCTATCCGCGCCATGCGCCTGCTCCATTTCTTGCCGCTTGCATTGCTCCCCGGCCTCCTCGCCGCTCAGAGCCCGAGCCCCGCGTCCATCAAGGACGCCAAAGAGCTGCTCGCCGCTGCCGCGCCGGCCTACGACTTCGCTAACCCCTCGCTCAAGCCCTGGCGCTTCAAAGCCATTTATCAAATCTACGACCAAAATGGAAACCCCTCCGAGCGAGGCACCTACGAGTACTGGTGGGCCTCCCCCACCGTCTATCGCAGCACCTGGACCCGCGGCGCAGCCACACAGTCCGAGTGGCTCACCGCCGACGGCAAACGATTCGAAACCACCTCCGGTGACGTGCTGCATCTCTTCGAAACCGAATTCCCCAAAGAGCTGTTGGCGCCTCTACCCGGCGCAAACGATGACGACCCGAGGCCGACCTGGCTCCAGCGCGACACCGTCGCATTCGGCAAGGTCAAAGCGCCCTGCGTCGAGATCCTCACGAATCGCGTAACCCGGCAGAGCCCGACTTTCCCCGACCTGATACCCCTGGATAACCTGAAGGCCATGTACTGCTTCGATCCCAAAGTGCCGATCCTGGTCCTCAAGTCGCTCACCAATGGCGTCACCGAAAAGTATGGGAGCTTCGTCGGAATGCAGGATCGCGATTTACCGCGATCTTTCGAGGAGTCGGTGGATAGCCGCAAAATCCTGACAGCGACCGTTGTGGCGCTCGGTGCACTGGACCCCGCCGATCCCGCACTCACGCCGCCCCCCGATGCAAAGACAGACGGCGCTTTGCCCGCCACTATCTCGGCCCGCGTAATGAACGACCAGCGCGTCGGCGGCCTCAATCCGGATTACCCGGAAGAAGCGAAGCTTTCTCACGTCAAGGGCACCGTCATGATCGAAGCGCAGCTTGGCAAGGACGGTAAGATTCACGATCTGCAGGTCGTCAGTACCCCCGCCCCGGCGCTGACCGACTCCTCCGTCAAAGCCGTCGGCAAGTGGGAGTACAAGCCCTACCTGCTCAATGGCCAGCCGACCGACGTTCGCACCACCATCTTCGTGGCCTACGCATTGGCTCCCTGATTCCCCGCCTCGCGCCTCAGCTATACCCCAAATACGAAAGAATTTCCTCCGCGGGCGCAAGAAAGAATCCCGGAGTATCGTGACAGCGTGGGCAATCATCGAGCTCGTCGGTCGAGTACTCCGGCGTAATCAGCAAATCTGCACGCATCTCGATAGCCCGCCGAATTTCCAGGGCCGCCTCCTCAAACCGGACCGCAAACCACGGCTTGCGATGCTCACCCCAGATCGTCTCAACCCTGTCGGCCCCGACCAACTGCGCCATCCGCAGGAAATCGCGAGCAAATTTCGGCGCCACCCGCTTTCCATCGACAAGATCCCAGCAAAGCCGAGCATGCCGCGCCACTAAATCCTTAAGGCTGACCACGCGTAGCGGAACGCCCGCGACCATCTCCGCCCGCTCCATCTCACTTCCGTAGGCACGAAAAACATCCACCCGCACTGAAGTCGCCGCGTCCACTCCCTGCAACAGCGTCTTCGCCGGAGGATCTTTGGGATGCACATGGCGCAGGAGCAGCGCCGACCCCAGCGAGGCCGGAATGTCCTCGAACCCCCCAACCAGAAAGTCAAGGTCGTTAAGCGGGCGAAGAACAGCCTTCCCGCCGTGCGCCAATATCTGCAGTTCAATCGCCGCTCCGCCGGTCAGAGCGAACCGTGCAACATCGTGTTGCAAAAGATCGTGCAGCGTCCGCGTTGCACGCGCGGAGTCGGCAGGGTTCAGGAAAAGATCCAGCGTCACAGTCTCTCTCTCGATGGTTTTCAGTTTGCTTTCGCAGCCAGACAAGCCTCAACCGCCTGTTGCCAGTGTGGCCCGCTGTTCCGATCGTCCGCTCCCATGGCGTTAACGTGGTCGTTCGCCTCCGCCGCCAGCGCCGTCCGCGTGTACGTCACCGCAACCGCGGTGTGCGATTCGTCGATCGCGGTCAGCCGCAGGTCGATCACGTTGATCAGAAGGTCCGGAATCACCGACACATATTGCACCCGCCCCGTCGCAAGGTCGAACACCGTCGTCACCCAAATGCTGTTATGCGCCCCATGCTGCACCGTGAACACCGCGCCCTCCACGTCCTTCGCCGGCTGCGGATAATCAAACTGCGGATCCCAGTGCTTGCCCGCCCAGCATCGCTCCCCGTCCGGTCCCATCAGCGGAGCCACGCGACTGAGCGGCGCCGCAATCTTGAACTCGAAAGTGTTGGTGACGTGAGCCAGCTGTGCCATCGGCTGCATCGCTTCCGCCGCTTGTGGCGGCGCGTTGAACAGCGGGAGAGCGAGAACGAGAACAAAGGGGATCATGGGCGGCCTTCCCTTTTCAAATTTTCGGGAGCACCATTACCGGCGCTCCCGGAGGTGGTGGCTGTCGGTCGCGCTTAGTGTCAACCCGTACAGCTTCTTGAACTGCTCGATTTCCTTCAACGTCTGCGGCGAGAACGGAGCCTTCCCTTCAAACGCATGCAGGACGATGCCTTCCAGCAAATCGCCCAGCGTCATGTCCTTCAGCTCGGCGACAGCTTTCAACACCTTCAAAATCCGCTTTTCAACGCGAACTCCCGTCTGGACGCGTTCCACTTCGACAGGTTCAAGCTTCAAAGGCCCATGTTTCGGATGGTCGTGCTTCGCATTGTTCACCATTGGTACCAATGTATCATAGTATCTGGATATGTCAAGCGCTCAACTCACAACTCACAACTCACAAAACGCTAAACTCTAAGCTTCGGAACCCATGCGAATCGCCGTCCTCTCCGACATTCACGGCAACCGAACCGCCCTCGAAGCGGTCCTGGACGACCTCCGCGACCAGGTCCCCGACCTCATCTGTCACGGTGGCGACCTCGCCGACGCCGGCTCCAGCCCCATCGAAGTCCTCGACCAAATCCGCGACCTCGGCTTCCCGGGCGCCTGCGGCAACACCGACGAGATGCTCATCCGCCCCGAAGCTCTCGAGGCTTTCGCCGCCCAGTCCAAAGCTCCACCCGTCCTGTGGGACCAGATCCGCGCAATCGCCGCCGCCACCCGCGACGCCATCGGAGAAGAACGCCTCGCTTGGCTCAGCGCCTTACCGCTTTCCATCCAGCGCCCAGGCTTGGCCGTGGTCCACGCGCAGCCCGGCGACTGCTGGCGAGCCCCCGCCGCCAACGCAACCGACGCCGAACTCCAATCGACCTACGCTCCGCTCAATCAGCCCATCGTCGTCTACGGCCACACCCACCTTCCATCCATCCGCCCCCTCAGCGGAACGCCCCGCCTCGTCATCAACACCGGCAGCGTCGGCCTCCCCCACGACGGCGATCCCCGCGCCTCCTATCTCCTCCTCGACAACGAAATCCCCACCATCCGCCGCGTCGAGTACGACCTCGACAAAGAACTCCAGCTCCTCGCCGAATGCGGCCTCCCCGGCGCCGCCTGGACTGCAAAAATGCTTCGAGCCAGCGCACCCACCATGCCCTGATCAACCTGTCGCCGTGACCATCCGCGAAACGCTAATCTAAAGTGCGTAGAACAGTTGGAGGAACAGGTTTGCTGAAAACTTGGATCGCAGGAATTGCCCTCGTGGTCGGATCCTCCTGCTTCGCGGCATCGGCGCAAACTACGCTCAACGACGGCGGCGGCTCCTACGCCACGGGCAAGTATCGCAACCTCTTCAAAGAAGACGGCCACTCGGAAAAAGAAATCCACGCCAAAATCGACGCCGCGTACCTACAGCTGTTCCATGGCGACCCGCAAACGCAGTCCGTGGTCTTCGCCGCCGGCTCCAACGTCAACGGTCCGCTGATGTACCTCACCGACTGGAACAACCACGATGTCCGCACCGAAGGCATGTCCTACGGCATGATGATCGCCGTCGAGCTCGACAAGAAACCCGAGTTCGACGCGCTCTGGAACTGGGCCATGACCTATATGTGCGTCGGCGACCCAAAGGCCCCCAGCTACGAGTACTTCGCCTGGTCCTGCAAAACCGACGGCACCCACAATTCTGAAGGTGCCGCCCCCGACGGCGAATCGTACTTCGCCATGGCTCTTCTCTTCGCCGCCAACCGCTGGCCCGGCGGCCAGGGCATCTATGACTACCGCGCTCAGGCGCTCAGGCTCCTCCACGCCATGGTCCATCGCGAAGTCATCACCGCGCCCGGTCCGCGCGGTCCGCACACCGTCGGCGCGGAAATGAACCAGGATCCACCCATGATCAAGTTCGTGCCGGAAGTCTCTCCGCACGAGTTTACCGATCCGTCCTACCATCTCCCCGCGTTCTACGAACTCTGGGCGCGCTGGGGTCCGGAAGAAGACCGCGCCTTCTGGGCCAGCGCAGCTGAAGCCAGTCGCATCCTGTTTCCGAAAGCAGCCAACCCGGAAACCGGCCTCGCCCCCGACTTCATCAACTTCGACGGATCTCCCATGACCGGCCCCTTCGCGCAACGCGCCACGGTCTTCGGCTACGACGCATGGCGGACGGCGAGCAACTGGAGCGTCGACTGGTCGTGGTGGCGCAAGGCCCCATCCGAGCAACTGCTCAGCGATCACATCCAGAAGTTCTTCGAGTCTCAGGGCATGGATACCTATGGCCCAATGTTCACCCTCGACGGCCAACCGCAAAAACCTAATCCACGCGTCACCCACGAAGAGCACCCTGAAGGCCTCGTCGGAACCAACGCCGTAGCCGGCTTAGCCGCAACGGATCACGAAAGAGAGAAGCGATTCACCGAAGCTCTTTGGAACACAAAAATCCCCTCAGGCCAAAGCCGCTACTACGACGGCGTGCTCTACCTCATGAGCCTGATGCACGCCAGCGGCGAGTTCCGTATCATCCCACCGAAAAAATGAACCGAGCTTTACGCAGCCAGCTTCCCCCCCGGCCGAGCCTGCTCCATCTGTTCGAAGATCCGATCCCGCCAACGCAAAATATCGTTCTCCCGGATCGTCCGTCGCATGCGCAGCATCCGCCGCCGCCGCTCTTCAACCGGCATTTCCAGCGCCCGTTGGATCGCGCGGCAAATCCCAATCTCGTCGTAGGGGTGAACCGCGATCGCTCCGTTGTGCAGCTCCGGCATCGCGCCCGCAAACTCGCTCAGGATCAGCACGCCGTCGTTTTCAATGTGCGTGGCGCAGTATTCCTTCGCGACCAGGTTCATCCCGTCCTTTAGCGGTGTCACCAGCGCGATGCCCGCAGCACGATAGAACGCCAGCAGCTCGCAGCGCGGAACCGAGCGATGCATGTACTGGACAGGCGTCCAGCCTGTCTGGCTGAATTCTCCGTTGATGCTTGATACCAGCCCCTCGATCTCCGAGAGCAGGTCTTTGTAGCCTTGAATATTTTCGCGGCTCGGCACTACCACCTGGATCAAAGTCAGTTTCCGATGAAACTGCGGATAACTCCGAAAAAATGCGCGCAATGCCCGCAGCCGTTCCGGAATGCCCTTGGTGTAGTCGAGCCGATCGACCCCAATCGCAATCACCATGTCCGGCGACTGACTGCAAATCTGTTCTACGCGCTCGGTGATGGCCGGTGCGGCAGCCGCCTCAGCGAAGTCGCGGAAGTCAATGCTGATAGGGACATCCCGAATAGAAGTGACGCCACGACTGGTCGATACAAGCCGCTGATCGCCGCGCCCCGAAATCCTCGCCTCAGGAATATAAGTCCGGATGCTCGCCACCAGATTGCGCTGATCGCGCGCAGTCTGCACACCGATGAAATCGTATTCCAGCAATCCTTCCAGCACCTCGCGCCGCCACGGCAGCTTCCCCAAAATATCCGGAGAAGGAAACGGAATATGCAAGAAGAAAGATAGAAATGCGTTCGACCGCCGCTCACGCAGCGCGCGGCCCACCTGCATTAGCTGATAGTCGTGAACCCAGATAATGTCGTGCTCACCGGCCACGCCTTCGATGGCATCCGCAAACTTCCGGTTCACGCGCTGGTAGAAATCCCAGTAGACCGGATCGAAAACGCCGCGCGACTGCATATCGTGAAACAACGGCCAAAGAACCTCGTTGGAAAATCCTTCGTAGTAATTCGTCTCCTCTTCCGCCGAAAGTACGATCGGCGCGTAGCGAAATCCATAATCCCCTGCCGCAGCACGAAGCCCCTGCCGCAATTCCGCCGAGTCCTCGTTCCCCGCGCTCCCCACCCAAACGCCGCCGTGTTCTTTCAGGATCGGTTCAAGCGCCCCGATCAACCCACCGCTGGAGGGAACGGTCTGCAGCTTACCGTTTTTGCGCTTGAATGAAATCGGCAGCCGGTTCGACACCAGCACCAGTCGAGGTTGCATCGTTCCGCGCGTCTTTAAGTGAGCAATCTTCATCGCGAGGCCCCCGTTCGCAACTCGCTCGCGCCCGCAACCGCCGCTAGCCAGCGATCGAGAAACGTCGACAATTCATCCGGCGGCGTTAGCCACAGATCGGCGGCCGAAGGACGCGGCTGCGGTCGCACCAGCACGCGCAGGCTGGGGCTATCCGGCCCGCGGCGGCTGAGCGCCGCAAAAGCATCTTCGTCAGTCAGATCGTCGCCAAGATAAGCGGCCGGCACACGCGGCGGCTCCTCGCCAAGAATGCTCTCGACCGCCGTCGCTTTGCTGTAGCCCCTTCCCCGCAACTCGATACCACCGTCGAAAGGAAGCAGTTCGAGCCCCGAATCTTTTCCCTGACCACCGGAAAGCAAACCATAATAATCGTGCGCAAAAGAGATGATTCCCTCCGCGTCCGATACCGCAAGCCCACGCGTATGCATAGCGAGGCTCCCGACTTTCTTCTCGATGATCGAATCCAGACCCTGCCGATGCAATTCAGCCTCAAGCTCGTCCAGCCTCTGCTGCTGCCCGAAATTCAAAGGAGTGGAGCTGTAGCGGCCTTCCCTGGTGATGTGCTCCCGCCCATGGCTTCCCCAAATCTCCAACCGAAGTTCCGCGGGAAGCACCAGGGCAAAATCGCGAGCCGGCCGTCCGGAAACCAGCACCAGTCGCGTCCATGGTGCCCAGGAAAGACGGAGCAGCCGTTCCGCGACACCCGGATACATCCTGGCCTGCATCCGCTCCCGCACAAACGGAGCCAGCGTGCCGTCGTAGTCCAGCATCAGCACCGATCGCGGGGCCCGCTCCAGTTGCCGCCACCAGTCTGAGGCGAAGGCAGAATTGCTGTGCGACACAGCATCCGCTCCACGGCTCTCGCCGCGAGATCCAGCTGCCACCGCTCTGAGGCCGTTGTCCATTGTTTAGTTGGATGCGCGCAGAGACGGCGAAGGGGACCGCCTGTTTCGGCGATCCCCCTCGAACATGCCTGCGCCAGGTTCGAACGCAGGAGCAAATCACTTCTTCAGGTCAGCTGCCAGCTCACTGACCCAAAGTGTCCCCAGCCCCGTGGTGTAATCCCATCCAGGCAATGCGGTGTACAAGCCGTTGGCCCCCACGATGATGTCGTGGCAACCGCCATTGGGATAAGAGCCCGGCGTCGTTGCGCCGTCATAGAGTCCGTAGTAGCGCAGTGGAGCAAAGCCCAGCTTCGGGTTCGCGGAGATCAGGCGCGCCCACACACCGAGCGCCAGCGGAGACGACAGACTAGTCCCGCCCACGGCTTCGACCGCGCCATCCACGTACACATTCGCACCCGAGTAGGGATCGGCGTCCATCGCGATGTCAGGAATTCCCTTGCCGCCAAGCTCGGAACTGGGAATCGCAGCCGCCGTCTGCCAGTAAGGCGAATACTCAAACTGACTGATGCCGCCTCCACCCGCGTACCACGCAATTTCCGTGTCGTAGGTACCGTCGGAGTTGGTGAGCAGCGTCGTGCCGCCCACACCCGTCACGTATTGCGACGAAGCTGGATAGTTGACCAGAGGAGCACCCGCAGGCACCCCGTTCTCTCCGACTTCAGCCGGGCAAAAGGACCCAGTGTCTCCGGTCGAGGCGAAGAAACTCTGCCCCTGTGCCGCGCCCTCAGCGAATATTTCGTCGTCGATGAGCATCGACCCATCGAGATACGGGAAGATTTCGCACTCTCCGAGCGATGCGCTGCCGGCTTTCGCTTTGTCGTCGCTGGCCCAGCGGCTGAATTCAAGCGCGAGGTCGGAATCGGTAAGCGAGGTCGTGTCGTAGATGTAAAGCCGCTTCACTGTTTGTGCCATGCCCGTTGAATACTGTGTGTCGAGATCCCATTCGTCCTCGCCGGAAGTATCGGTGCTGGCGATGCCCACCGGCACGACAGTGTATGGAACCTGTGGCATACCAAAGGCTTTTTCTTCGGTGCGCAGATCTTCGAGCACTTGGGTCAAATCGCCTTCCGCCATGATCGCGATAGTAGCGTTGCTGCCGGTGGGAGTGCCGGTCGCTGAGTAAATTTGCTGGAACTGCGCCGGGTCATAGCTCACCGCATACTGCGGCACGCTCACCTGCGAGCGCGTCACCAGCGTGGGCTTCATCTGCCCAATCGTGTTGAGGCCAAGCACCGCGCCAACAATGGAGCTAAGTGCAGTTGGCACCTGAGCAGACGCAGTGTTCCCGAATACAATCCCGCCGAACTGCGCAAACTGCTCAATAGGAGTATTGAACGCAGCGGAAGCCTGAGCAACGGTGCCGTCAGCACTGATCAGTAAGTTGTTCGGCTCGACGGTCACGTTTTCAAAACCCTCGCTCTGCAAATAACTCACCACTTGCTGCACCTGTGCACTGCTCGGAGCATAGGTCGCAGCAAATTGCGCCGGGGTCAGACTCTGTCCGTACAAAGCGTTATTCGGATCGTTGATGTTCTTGATGTACGTATTGAGCGCGGCCTGATTCTGCAGCTTCAGTCCGACGCGAACCGTGATGGCCTGTTCGGGAGTTGCCAGACCATAGTCGGCTGCGGAAGCAAGTTGAGAAACCGAGATGCCCTGCGTCGCGGTGTTGGCCCAGAGAGTCTGAGCGTTGCTGGATATGGTGAAAGTCGAGGCGAGTGTCGCGGCAAAAAGCGCGGCCGCAAAAGAGTGTGGGTGGCGCATGCGTTTGGTCTCCTGAAAGCGGGTTCAAACTGTGTTGGCCACTGGCCGGACTACGTTGGCCGACATATGCTGCAAAATGCGCGCTGGATGTGGTTGGTTGTCCTCGAAAGAATGGAAGGGCAGCGAAATTTGCGCGTTCTGAGCCACATTGAGCGAAGAAGGAAAATTCGCCACAGTCCCGGTAGCAAGAATTTCCTGAAGACGGGAAAAGTTTCCTAAATTCGCGGGGAAAACAAAGACCGATGTTATTGTCTCCGTGAGATGTCGTACTCAATCACCATCGCCGGCCACACCCGCACCTTCGGCGATTTGAAGACGCTGTTGGCCAAGGCAACGCCCGCGCGATCGGGAGACGCGCTCGCCGGAATTGCGGCGGAGAACGAAGAAGAGCGCGCCCTCGCGAAGATGGCCCTCGCCGAAGTTCCACTGCCTCGATTCCTCGAAGAACTGCTGATCCCTTACGAACACGACGAAATCACAAGGCTCATCATCGACACCCACGACGCTCACGCATTTGCGCCGATCAGCGCTTTGACCGTGGGCGAGTTCCGCGAGTGGCTCCTCGATCCCGCCACCGATACCGAAGTCCTCACCCGAGCCGCGGCGGGAATCACGCCGGAAATGGCCGCGGCAGTCTCAAAACTGATGCGCAATCAGGATCTGATTCTCGCCGCGCAGAAATGTCGCGTAGTAACAAGGTTCAGAAACACGCTGGGCCTGCCAGGACGGCTCTCCGTGCGCCTGCAACCCAATCACCCCACCGACGACGTTCGCGGCATCGCCGCCTCCATGCTGGAGGGATTGCTTTACGGGTGTGGCGATGCGGTGATCGGCGTCAACCCCGCATCCGACAGCCTGCACGCCGTTACCCGGCTCCTGGAAATGATGAACTCCTTCCGCGAGCGCCACGACGTGCCGACGCAAACATGTGTGCTTGCGCATGTTACAAATACGCTCCGTGCCATGGAGCGCGGCGCTCCCGTGGACCTGGTCTTCCAGTCGATCGGCGGAACCGAAAAGACGAATCGCAGCTTCGGCATTTCACTGGCCCTGCTCGAAGACGCGCGCTCCGCAGCACTCGCGCTGCATCGCGGAACAGTCGGCGACAACGTAATGTATTTCGAAACCGGACAGGGCAGCGCTCTCTCTGCGGGCGCGAACAGCGGCATCGATCAGCAAACCTGTGAGGCCCGTGCCTACGCAGTCGCACGCCATTTCGAGCCGCTCCTGGTCAACACCGTCGTCGGCTTCATCGGCCCGGAATATCTGCTCGACGGCAAACAAATCATCCGCGCAGGACTAGAAGACCATTTCTGCGGCAAGCTCCTCGGACTCCCCATGGGCTGCGATATTTGTTACACGAACCACGCCGAGGCCGATCAGGACGACATGGACACGCTCCTGACGCTCCTGGCCGTAGCCGGCGTGAACTTCGTGATGGGTGTCCCCGGAGCCGACGATGTCATGCTCAATTACCAGAGCACCTCGTTCCACGACATGCTCTACGCCCGCAGCGTGCTCGGACTAAAACGCGCCCCCGAATTCGAAACATGGCTCGAGCAAATGGGTGTTTGTGACAACCACGGTGACTTATTAGGATCGGGAGCGGAGCGCAAGCTGCTCCCCGGAGCAAGCGATTGGTTGAAATAGAGAAATCGCGCGACGATCACGTCCCGGCAGCGGAGCCGGCCGCCAATCCGGCCGCATCCGGCCCATGGACCCAACTCCTTCAATTTACCCCAGCAAGAATCGGCCTGGGCCGCGTCGGTGCCAGCCTTCCCACCCGCGCGCTTCTCGACTTCGAACTGGCCCACGCTCGAGCCCGCGATGCAGTCCACGCAAACTTCGACACAACCAATATCGCGCAGCAGCTCAGCGAAAGTGGCTTCACCGAGCCGCTGATCGTCGCCAGCCAGGTGCGGAATCGAATGGAGTATCTCCTGCGCCCAGACCTCGGACGAGCGCTGGATGCCGCGAGCCAAGCCAGCCTGCAGAATATCGGCTCGCAGCCCCGCGCCCTGGCGATCGTCATCGCCGACGGCCTCTCCGCTCAGGCCCCGACCCAACACGCAGTCCCATTCCTGCGCGAGATCCGCGCCGGCTCGGGCGTCCACGAGTACTGGGATAATGTCACCGTCATCGTTGCAAATCAAGCCCGCGTAGCCCTCGGCGACCAAATCGGCGAGATTCTTCACGCCCAGGCAGTCGTCGTCCTCGTCGGCGAGCGACCAGGATTAAGCTCGCCCGACAGCCTTGGTATTTATCTCACCTGGGCACCGCGCATAGGCCGAACCGACGCCGACCGGAACTGCATTTCGAACGTCCGGCCCGAAGGCTTGCCCTATCGCGAAGCAGCGAAGCGGCTCGTATATCTGCTCTCGGAAGCGCGGCGGCTCCAACTCAGTGGAGTGGCACTGAAGGACGACAGCGAACGGGCGCAGAGAGAAATCCCTTAGCTCAATCCACTTCGGTTGCGATTATATTTGGCTCTTCCCGTCGGCCACCCGCGAATGCGGCTCTTTTTCTTCTCTTCGCTGAAGCTCGCTGGCCGGAATGCTGCCAGCAGCGCAGCAAAGCCGATCACGATGAATACTGGAACGAAAACAATCTCACCCCACCAGTTCTGAAAGATGGCCTCTTTAAGCTCGATCCTGCCCACGCCGATAATCACCAGCAGTAGAGCGAGCAGAGCGAAAACAACTCGCTGCAGCCAAGGCGGTTTGACCGTCTTCTTCATCGCCTCCAAATATAGTCCCGTCGGCGGCGCGAATTCGCGCAATCACGACCACACCCGAACCAGCGCCCCGTGTGATCCATACACAGGATCGGACTTGGGAAACGGCAGCGTCTCCATGCGCCTTTGCGCCGCCGAGTCGGGCGCAGACCTGCAAATGTCCCATTGCTGATCCGGCGGATAAGCGCCGACGACAAGAAAATCGGACGAAGCAGAAAGACGGCAATGGCCTGTTCCAGTCGGCAGCACAGCGACGTCGCCAGCATTCACCGCAACCTCATGGCCATTCTCCCCACCCAGCATCAGACGCGCCGAGCCGGCAACAAACCCCAAAACCTCGTGCGCGGTCGAGTGGTAGTGGTGAAAATCGTAAACGCCGTTGCGCCACTGCGGCGGCCATCCGTTGCGCGCAAAGACGGCTTCGAACGCCGCCGCCGGATCGTCTCCGCGCCCCTGGACCGCACCACGATACAGTAGCACCGGCAGATGCTCGTTGTTCGGCATCCAGCCATTACGCGTGAGGCGAAGAACCTGCGGATCCTTAGCGCCGCCGCCCCCGCCGGAAGTCGCGCCCTCCGCAGCAAGCCCGGAAAAAGCGGGTGAAAGTCCCAGTGCGGTCAGCAGTTGATTAAAGCGGCGGCGGCTTAGGTCCATGAACCTTTCGATGAGATCAGGCCTCGGCGCGCTGCAGACGTTTCTGTAGTAACCCGTCGCTTTTCTCCCGTAAACAACCTTTTAACGCAGCCTGCGTCTGCAAATCGTATGTGGATGTTTTCCCGCCGTTTTCCGCGCCCGTGGAAGCCTAGAATAGTAACTGATATGGCAACTCGCTGGTTTATGGCAACTCGATTGTTCCGTCCCCTTCTCGCAGTGGTGGTGTCTCTTGCGGCCGCGACATACGTCTGGGCCGACGCAGCTCCCTTCGACCTCGCAGGCCCGAAGCTCGAGGTCAGGGTCACGCGTGCCGGCAAGACCCTGCCCATATCCGAGGTACCGAACCTCGCCGTCGGCGATCGCGTGTGGATCAAAGCCGATCTGCCCGAAGGCCAGGCCGCGCACTACCTCATGGTCGCCGCGTTCCTCCGCGGCTCGACCAATCCGCCTCCAGAGAATTGGTTTTTCAAGCAGGAAACGTGGGACAAGAAAACTGGCAATGAAGGCCTCACCATCACCGTTCCAGAAGGTGCGCAACAGGTGGTAATTTTTCTCGCCCCCGAAACCGGCGGCGACTACCACACACTCCTCGGCGCCGTCCGCGGCAAGCCCGGCTCGTTTGTCCGCGCATCGCAGGATCTGAATCAGGCCATGCTCGACCGCTCCCGCCTCGATACCTATCTCGCCGCCGTTCGCGAGATCAGCACCACCGACCCAGCGAAACTGAAGGACGCCGCTCCTCTGCTGGCGCGCAGCCTCGGCATGAAGATTGATGACAAGTGCCTGGACCGCATGCCTGACCTGCAGCTCGCATGTCTCACCCAGGGACAGGAAGCGATGATCCTCAACGACGGTCATAGCATGTCCATCGTCGAAGCCCTCACCGCCGGCCCCGCCGGCGACCTCGCCATGCAGCTCAGCTACACGCCACAGGCCAGCTACGGTTTCTACAGCCCCTACATCGGATCGGTGATGGACATCGCTCGCATCCTCGACACCTTTCACACCGCGCAATACCAGTACATCCCGGCGCTCGCAACGCATGAGGGCGACCACATCGCCCTCATGCTCAACACGCCGCCGTCGTTCCATAATCCAAAATCGGTGCTCGTCACAGCGCTGCCGGCCATCGAGGGCGCACAACCCCCGCCGCTGCATCCAGTCGATTCGAAGCAGAATTACTGCGCAGAGAAAAATTCCCTCGTCCTCGCTGTCGACGGCGCACCCCTCGTCTTCTCGACCGGCTACACCCATGAGATGACCCTGCGCCTGAAGAAAAAAGACAGCAGCACCATCGAAGAAATCGTGAAGCCCGACGCCGAAAAGGGTGGCCTCGAGCTGGAAGCGAAAGATCTCAGCGCCACTGACTTCGGCAACACCATCGACGCCTCGCTCCACGGCTATTGGGGCTTCGAAAAATATGACGGCCCAACCTTCCGTCTCGAGAACACACACTCCCAGCACTGGGAACTTGCGGCCGCCGATCGTGACGCACTGATCGTCGGCCGCGAGGACACCATCCATCTCTCCACCGACGACGCCAGCTGCGTAGACACCATCCTCCTCAAAGATTCCGCCGGCAAGGAACTCAAAGCCGACTGGAAAGCAACCAGCCCCGATCAACTCGAAGTCAAGCTGCCCCTTGCAGAAGCCAATCCCGGAGCTCTGCAGCTCGAAGTCAAGCAGTACGGGACCGTCACCGCCCAAACCATTCCCCTGCGCGCCTATGCCGCGGCAGGACATCTGGACAGCTTCACGCTGCATGCCGGTGATGCGCAGGGTCTGCTCAAGGGCAGCACACTCGAAGAGGTCGCGAACCTGACGCTGAACGGCGTCACCTTCACCCCAGGAAAAATCACTTCGACCATCGGCAGCGACGAGCTGCCGATGGTCGCAAAAGACGCGAAGGCCGCCGCGAAGCTCAAGCAAGGTGAATCCGGCAAGGCACAAGTCACCCTGACCGATGGCCGCACGATGACCGTGGATGTTGCGGTAGGCGCGCCGCGCCCCGGCGTAGAGCTAATCGGCAAGAGCGTTCAGACATCGGCATCCAGCGCCGGCAGCAATATTCAGCTCGCCAACCAGGATGAGCTGCCCCAGGATGCGAAGCTGACCTTCAGTGTGCGCGCACAGTCCCCGGCATCGTTCCGCCGCGGCGAGCAGATTGAAGTCGCCACCGAGGACGAAGCCTTCTCCACCACGCTCAGTCTCGACAATGGCGCGATGACACTGGAGAACACAAAGGTCGCCCTTGCGACGCTCGATCCCGCCAAAGCCTTCGGCGGCTCAGCCTTTGGACCCCTCAAGTTTCGCGTAGTCGACAACGGCACGTCCGGAGACTGGCAGTCGCTCGCCACGCTGGTGCGCTTGCCGGAGCTGCACGATCTCAAGTGCCCCTCGGGCGCGGATCAGGAATGCCGCCTCAGCGGATCCAATCTCTTCCTCGTCGATTCCGTCGCCAGTGATGCGGCCTTCGCCCATCCCGTAGAAGTGCCCGATGGTTTCCCCGGCTACGTGCTGCCCGTCCCGCACCCCGAGGGCGGACAGTTGTACCTCAAGCTGCGCGACGACCCGTCCGTGGTCAATCAGGTAACGTTGGCGGCCGAAAAGCTGCCTCCGCCACCGGGCGAAGCGCTCCATCACGCCACCCGCGCCGCGTATCACGAAGGAGAACCCACCCCGGCGCCAGGCGCGACAGATTCAACCGGAACCTCGCAGAAACCCTCGCCGCAGCCCCCAACCGGATCGGCGAGTGAGACTAAATCAACGCCACAACCGTCACAAACCCAGCAGCCGCCCGCGACTCAGCCCCAACGCGGGACGGGACAGGCGCCGCAGCCGCAGGCAGCATCCGGACTCGCGACACAGAACCAGCAGCAAGCGCAAAGCGGCACCGCTCCCAGCCCACAACAGCTGTAGATTTTCCCGCCGCGCGCGCCGAAGATCGCGTCTGACATAATGGACGGCGGTCGCGCTCTCAGGAGGGATCCATGCTGAAGCAGTCGCGCAGTTCCTGTCTTGTTCTTCTACTTTGCGCAGCGAGTGCGCTCGCGCAGAAGCCCCTCGATGTTCCTCCAGTGGCAGCGCCGCCGACCTCGCCAACCGCCGGTCCCATCACGTTCGATGTGGTCGTGACAGACAAGGCCGGCAATCCCATCCGCGGGCTCAAGCAGGAAGATTTCACCCTGCTAGACAACAAGCAGCCGGCGACCATCCGCTCCTTTGAAGCGCACGAAATCGAGACACCGCACAACGATCCGCAGGCATTGTTCCTGCTGATCGATGATGTGAACGGAAACTTCAACATTGTGAGCGTGGTCCGGACCCAAATCGAAAACTTCCTCCGCAGCAATGGCGGCCATCTTCCCATACCGGTGGGCATCATGATGCTGACCGATAAAGGCCTGGAGGAGGTCACCCCCGTATCGAACGACGGAAACACCCTCGCCACCGTGTTGCACCAGAAAGAAGGACAGCTGCGCGAAATCCCCCGCTCGACAGGTTTCTACGGCGCCGAGGAGCGCGTGGATATTTCACTCCGTGCCATCGGCTCACTGGGCGCATACCTGGGCAAAGCGCCGGGCAGGAAGCTCGTCGTTTGGATCGGTCCTGGCTGGCCAATCTTCGACAATCCCAACGTCACCGTTAGCCCGCAGCAGCAGCGCAATCTTTTCAGCGGGATCGTCGGTCTCTCCAGCATGCTGCGCGAGACGGGCGTCACCATCTATTCTGTCGATCCCGTGGGGCCGGCAGACGCCGCGAGCACACGCAACTTCCTTTGGGAGAGCTTCACCAAACCCGTAACCGGTACGAACAAAACCCAGCCAGGCAACCTGGCATTGCAGGTCTTCGCGACTCACACCGGGGGCACCGTGGAGTCCGGCAGCAACGACATTGCCGGCGAGATTGCGAAGTGCGCCCGCGATGCGACAGCGTGGTATTCGATTTCCTTCGATGCCCAGAAACCCGACGCGCCCAACACCTGGCACGGCATCGACGTGAAGGTCGATAAGCCAGGCCTCAAGGTGCGTACAGATAACGGCTACTATGCCCAGCCCTGAGCATCGTCCCAGCCCCTGTTTACGATAGCTGCATGATAGAAGGACGCCGCAGCGCGCATAGAGTAGTTGCAAAGCGGCCTGATATTGGAAAGGGAGCGATGCGGAACGGGTGGGCGCTGTTCGGGCTGGTGTTGGCGTGTTGCAGTGGGCGCGCATGGGCTCAGACGCCGGTTCCGCCAGGATCTGCGGCTCCTGTACCGGCACATGGGCCACAGTTGCGGCTTACCGTCGAGGTGACCGACAAGGCGGGTCACCCAATCACCGGTCTCGAGGAGAGCGACTTCACGGTGCTCGATGACAGGAATCCGACGCCAATCGGGTTCTTCTACGCGCATTCCAATCCCCTCGCGGAACCAGGAGCCGAATCCATCATTCTGCTGATCGACGATGTGAATGTCGATTTCAATGAGGTGAGCTTCGAGCGCGATCAGATCGAAAATTTCCTGCGAAGCAACAAGGGCCGACTCCCTGCGCCGCTGTCCATCGTTCTCATGAGCGAGAAGGAACTGACCCAGATCTTAAAACCATCGTCCGACGGAAATCTGCTCGCCGACCAGTTTCACCAATGGCAGGGCCATCCCCGCCCCGTCCCGTCTACGGCCGACTGGGGCACGCAGGAGCGGTGGCAGGATTCTCTGCAGGCCCTCGAAAAGGTTTTGCGCTTCGAAGCGCGCCAGCCGGGCAGAAAACTTCTCATCTGGATCGGTCCTGGCTGGTCGTTGTTCGATTCGCCGGATATGCAGATTGACGACCGGGAGCAGCGCACTTGGATGGATATGGTCGTGAACGCCTCGGCCCGGCTTAACGAGACACAGGTGACCCTGTACGCAGTCGACCCGCTCGGAATGACGGATGGAGCCGGCCTCGATGCCTCGCGCTGGGAGGCTTTTCTGAAACCGGTGAGAAAGTTCGACCAGGCCTTGATCGGCGACCTCGCCCTGCAAGTGCTCGCGACCAAAAGCGGAGGCCAGGTTTTGTATTCGAGCAACGACCTGGCCGGTGAGCTGTTGCGATGCGCCAACGATGGATCGGCGTGGTACACGCTGGCGCTCGCCGCGCAGACCAGCGAGAAGCCCAACACCTGGCACGACCTCCAGGTGAAGGTGGCGAAGCCCGGCGTCGTCGTGCGGACGACTTACGGCTATTACGCGCAGCCGCAACAATGAGCGCCACACAGGCATGATCGAAGGTCGCCGCAGCGCAACAGCCGAGCGCGTAGCCATGCGTCGCGCCGCGCATCAGCTTTACGACCAGCCCCTCATCTTCGAGGATCCCCTGGCGCTCAAGATCCTCAGCGACGAAGCCGCCACCCGCGTGCGTAACCCTACGGAAGAAGAGCAAACGCCCTTCGCCCAGGGGTTTCGCGCTTACATGGCAACGCGAAGCCGCTTTGCCGAAGAAGAGCTGGCCCACTCCGTGGGGCACGGCATTCGGCAATACATCGTCCTGGGTGCGGGACTCGACACCTTCGCTTACCGCAATCCCTTTCGAGAGCTGCGAGTCTTCGAAGTCGACCATCCCGCCACCCAAGCCTGGAAACGCGAGCGCCTGCACCACGCCGACATCGCGATTCCCGACTCCATGCGCTTCGCCCCAGTGGATTTCGAGCGCGACACCCTCGAGCATGGCCTCGAGGCCGCAGGATTCCAGCGCGACCAACCCGCGTTCTTCTCCTGGCTCGGTGTCGTGCCTTACCTCACCCGCACCGCCGCGTTCGCCACGCTGAATTTCATCGCCGGATTACCGCAAGGCAGCGGCGTGGTCTTCGACTACTCCATCCCCCGCGAAATGATGAACGAAAATGAGCGCCGCGCCTTCGACGCTCTCGCCGAACGCGTGGCCCGAGCCGGCGAGCCCTTCCGCCTCTTCTTCGATCCGGACCAACTGACCGCCGACCTGCACGGCCTCGGCTTCACCCAAGTCGAGGATCAAACCACGCCCGCCATTCGTGCACGGTGGCTAGGCCAGGAACCGCCAGCACACGGACGCTCCGGCCGCATCCTGTGCGCCCGCGTCTGAAAGCGTCACCGATTGCGCCCAAACTCATTCCGTCAGGCGAGCCACTTACATATTCGTGTGCCCGGCCCGCATTTCCTCATTAAACGTCGGCCGCGTCACCTCGAGCGCGGCCTGCATCTTCGCGTGGTACTCCTCGGCGCGGCCCAGCAGCGCCGCCGTAGCCGACGCATATTCTCCATCGAGCGCCAGCAATCCCGTCCCGGACAGCTCCGCCGCCATGCGAGAAAGCTCCGTCGCCGTCGTGTTCAGATACTGCGCGTCGCGCGGATCGGCGATCCAAACCGGCTTGCTCCCGCCCAGCACGCCGGACAGCCAGTAAGTTTTCAGCGCTAGAAAATCCATGCGGCTCTGGTCATCGGTATCCGTGAAGAAAAATTTCTTTTGCCAGCGGCTGTAGTACCGCGTCGTCACCGGCACGGGCTGGCGGTTTCCGCTCTTTACTAACTCCATCTGGCCGCGATCAAGCGTCTTTCTCACCGCGTTGTAGATAAAGGTCTCCGCGTAAGGCTGCTCCGGTGCGGGCACAATCTCCGCGAACGTCACCGTCATGCTCGCCGAAACCAGCGCGTGCAGCGGCGACTGTGCGCCGTCCTCCAGATGTACCGTGCCGTGGACGATGAAGCTGTCCGCGCCCGATGTGGACTGATGAAACGGCCAGCCGAAATGGCTGAAGCTCACCGGCAGCCCAGCGAGCGTAACGTCCGCGTCGGGTCGCGGATTGCGCAGCCGGCTCGCCGACTCGCGCAGGTAGATCGTCATTTCCGGCAGCAGCTCCGGCTTGTTGAAGTCGAAGGCCTCGCTCAGTTCGAGCTGCAGCGCACGCTCCGCCGGCGCGTCGGCTGTGGCGGCAAGGCGAAAACGCGTCGTGGGATGGCCGTTGAAGTCAGTGCCCGCGCCCACTGACAGGACGACGAGCCCCGCCTGCTGTGCGGCGGTCTGCAAATTCGCGACGAGAGTGGTTTCCAGATGTGCGGTCATATCGGTTTGAAGTATCAGGCTGATTGTAGCGGCTGACCGGCGGCACACGAAATCGCCGGCCTCCGAAGGCGCCTCCGGTTGTCTCGCCGCAACGCTTCGCGCGGCGTTTACCCGTATGACACAAGAGTGGCAGGGCGATATGTTTACCACCTTGGTATCATCCTCGGATCGCCGGGTGCCCGCGCGGATGCTGAGCGGAACCCGCAACTTTTTGGGCCGCACACCGTCTAGTGAAGGATACGGCAGCTCCGTGACAAGGGAGGCAGAGGTTTCCGTGCATATTGTTCGACGCACCGCCCTCGTGGCATTCGCATCGGTCGAATTGCTGGTATTGCTCGCGGCATTAACCAAACCCGCATATGGCTATGTGGATCCGGGCTCGGGTCTCCTCGCTGTTCAGGTGGGTGGGTCGATGTTGGCCGGAGGGTTGTTTATCCTGCGCACGAAAATCCGGCGTCTCTTCCGTTTGACCTCGACCGACGAGAAAATTGAATCAGAAACGAGCGCTCACCCCGAAAGCGAGTGAGTAATGGCAATAGCCGAGCTCACGCTCGAGACCTTTCGCGATCCCGCTGGCTCCGTACGCATTGTCGGAGATCGCGTTCTGCGCGAGGTCCATCCCGAGCACGCGGAGGCAGCCCTTCGATTCCTGCGGTCACCGTTTGCCCAGGAGTGGGTGTCCCAGGGTCGCCTCATCGATACTCGCTTCATTGCGGAACCCGACGGCGTTCTAACCCTCGAGCATCCGCGTGTCTTCTTCCCCTCCTATCCGTGGGAGTGGACCCCGAGCGCCTGGATCGCCGCCGGCGACCTAACCCTTGATCTGTGCGAAGGTCTCCTCGACCAGGGCCTTATCCTCAAAGACGCCACGCCCCTTAATATCCTGCTTCGCGGACCACGCCCCGTCTTCGTCGACGTGCTCTCCATCGAGGACCGCGATCCGGCCAGCCCGCTCTGGCTCGCCTACGCGCAGTTTGTGCGAACCTTCCTGCTGCCCCTGGCCGCGTACCAGTACCTCGGTTGGCCGCTCGCAGCCTCCATGCAACGCCGCGATGGCTACGAGCCCGCCGATCTCGCCTCTCACCTCAGCGCCTGGCAACGCTGGCGCGAGCCCTTCCGTTCCCTCGTCACGCTCCCGATGATGCTTGAGACCGACGGCACGAAAAGCGCGCAGAAAACGAACGTGAAGCAAACCCCTCAAGTCGCGATGGCCGTCCTGCGTCGCAACCTCGGCGCACTCCGCCAGCACCTGCGCCGCATCGAACGTAGCCTTGCGTCTGGCCATCGCTCCTCACGCTGGAGCGACTACGCCAACTCTGCCGATCACTACAGCGCGAAGGATCAACACCTCAAGCGGCAGTTCGTCCACGACGCACTGATGGCCGCGCAGCCCCGGCACGTCCTGGACCTGGGCGCAAACAGCGGCGTTTATTCGCGCATCGCGGCGGAGCGCGGTGCCACCGTCGTTGCCTGGGATACCGACCTGCAGGCCACCGAGCAGAACTGGCGCGAAGCACAGCGCGGACATCTCGACATCGAACCTCTGCTCGCGAATCCGGCGCGCCCCACGCCCGCAGTCGGCTGGCGCAATGCGGAGAATCTCTCTCTGCTCGATCGCGCGCGCGGCCGATTCGACTGCGTGATGATGCTCGGCCTCATCCATCACCTCCTGCTCTCCGAGCAGATTCCCCTCCATGAAATTGTCGCCCTCCTGCGCGAGTTCACCACCAGCTGGGCCATCGTGGAATGGGTCCCGGCCACCGATCTACGTTTCCGAGACCTGCTGCGCGGCCGCGACCAGCTATACGGGCATCTGGATGAAGCCGCCTTCACCCGCGCTGCGGAAATGCATTTCACCGTTGTGCTGCGCGAAGCACTGCCGAATGACCGTATCCTGTTCCTGCTACAGGCAAAGTAACTGCGAGGCGAGTGCAGGCACACTCCACAAATACTGGCCGTGACTCTACAGACCATGGTTCTACAGGCCATGGTTCTGGAAGCCACGCTCCGTGGGCCCGCTGCTCGATAGAAGGCGCGGGCGCGGCGCTGCTGCTCGCCCCAGGCCTCATCTGGAACCAGCTCTCCCAATCCCATCTCGATTTGTATCACCGTCTGTTACCCATTACGACGGTGGTCCGCGCCCTCGCCATCGACGTAGCCGTTCTCTGGCTCACCGCGACGCTCGCCCTGCGCCTCCTCGAAGCCATCATGGCGAGACGCGTCGACCGCCGCAGCCTGTGGCTCCTCTTATGGGCCCTCTGGTTCGGCCTGCTCGCCGCTCGTCTGATAGCAGGCCTGATCGTCGCCCAGCTCCTCTCATGGCAGCAGCTCTCGGCACGGCGCGCCTTCGCGTTGATGGCCACAGTCCTGTTTGCAACTTGGCTGATCGCCCCCCGAGCTTATCCCACAGCTATCCGCGGACTCCGCTTCGTCGTCCTGCTCCTCGGATTCTGTATGTTCTGGGCGCTCCCCATGCTGGCCATCGCGGGATTCGCCCGTCAGCCCCACGACCAGGCAGAATTCCACAAGCCAATCGCCGCCACAACCAGCCCAAACCGCCGCATCGTCTGGCTCCTCTTCGACGAAATGTCCTGGGACCAGGTCTTCGACCATCGTTGGCCCGGGCTCGACTTGCCCAACCTCGATCAGCTACGCGCACAAAGCGTCACCTTCTCCGACATGCAGCCCAATGGCTACTTCACGGAACAGATCATTCCGTCCCTGTTCCTCGGCAAGCCCATCGTCGACACCCGCGGCACCACCGCCGGCAATCTCCTCTACCAAACCGTACGTCACGGACCATGGTCCGCATTCGACGGCAACGCAACCCTCTTCGGCGACGCCAAACGCCAGGGATGGACGACTGGAATCTCCGGCGATTACAACCCCTACTGCCGCATCCTCCGCGATCAACTCGACTCATGCTGGATGCGCCTCATCGTCTTCGGCGATCACTTGTCCCGCGACAAATCGACATGGGACAACGTGACCGCTCCGGTACAAGCAGCCTGGGCCCGAGCCTTGCACCAGCCGTTCGAACCCGCGCCCACCCAGGCCGACATCTTCGCCGGCATGATCTCCTCGGCCCGGCGCCTCATCACAGACGACAACATCGACTTTGCCTTCCTGCATCTCTACCTGCCGCATCCGCCTGGCTTTTACAACCGCAAGACCGGCCACGTCGCAATGGGCGGCAGCTACATCGACAATCTCGCCCTCGCCGATCGCTCCCTCGGCGACCTTCTCCTCTCCCTCAGCCAAACGCGATCCGCGGACCAAACCACGCTCATCGTCTCCTCCGACCACAGCTGGCGCGTCGGCATCTGGCGCCACGGCTTCGGCTGGACCAAAGAAGACGAACAAGCCTCCGGCCACGGATACTTCGATCCGCGCCCCACGCTCATCGTTCGCTTTCCCAATGAAACTGCGCCCATGGAGATTGCTCTCCCGGTCCCGCTCCTCGCTATGCACGACATGATCGAGCGCATGATGGCTGGCCAGATGAGCGATCCGCAGCAACTGCAGGCCTGGGCCGCAAAGCAGTAACTAAACTCGCTGCAGAAAGAACGCCCTCACCTTCACCCGCAATAGAAGAAACAGCAACAACGCGTCGATCAGAATCCCTGCAAGACCTCTCGCCCAGTCCCTGCTTAAAAGCAGGCCAACCACATCGCCCAGGGCATTCACGCCGAACAGCGCGATCGAAAGCAACCACGCCCACAATCGTCCGCTCAGCAAACCTGCGCCCGCTGCAGCCGCCAGTCCACCCGCCAGAAGCAGAATCGTTGCCGCATACCCGGCCTGCGTTGCGAAAGCCGCGTGCGCCGCGAGATTAAGATTCCACATCCGATCCAGTGCCGGGCCGGGAAAAACCAGCGAGAAGCTGACTACCAGCGCGATTACCGTCGCAGCAAACATCAGCACCGCAATCGCAATGACTTCCGCCGGCCGCTTCCTCATTGTCGAATCGCCGCCCTTCACGGATGCAGAATCGCCGACGGACCACCCACAGGCCGCTTCCAGTACGCCGCCGGCCGCGCCACCGCGTACATCTGCTCCGCGATCTCATCCATCATCGCCATCCGGTCGCCGTTCTCCTCATACAGATCGAAATGCGTCCGATTGTCCCGATAAGTAAAGTGCGGATCGCCGCCCAGCTTGTTCAGCACAGCCTCAAACCGGTGCGCCGCACCATCCAGATAAAACGTGTCCGCGGTCCCAACCATCAAATGGATCTTCCCCTTCAAATCGTCCCCGCGCGTCGCCCAGTTCGCCTCAACAATGTGCGCGAGATCGTAGTGGTCGTGCCAATAAGCAACCACCTCCGGGTGCACATCGCCGGTATTGCGATCGAACATCGGCAGCGGCCGCCCATCCGCCCCACGCGGCGAAAACACCCACTCAAACGAGGCCACCTGCCCTCCATAAGGATTCAGCACCGCCTCCTGATGCGCGAACTCCTCAAACGTCGCCATCACCTGCGCATGATCCCGAACAATAGGCCACGGCGTCCCGTCAGGTTTCCGATACACATTGGCATGCGGCGCATACAAATCGATCTCGCTGAAATCGTGAAAGTCACTGGGATCCGGCGACCCCGACCAAGTCCCACCAAAAATCTTCGGATAATTCACCTGCAGTTGCAGCGTTGCCCATCCGCCCGAGGAATGCCCCTGCAAAAAACGCCCCGTCGACTTCGCATCCATCCGATATTTCGCCTCAATCCACGGAATGAACTCCGCAGTCAGAGCCTGCCCCCACGGACCGTTGTTCACCGAATCGGCGAATTCATGCGTGCCTGTAGCCAGCGATTCATCAAGAAAAATCCAGATCATCGGCGGCATCTTCCCCGCCGCCATGCGGCTCGCCATGATCAGCGCGTACGGACGAATCGTGTCCAGCTTAGCCCCGAACCCATGCGTCCAATACACCGTGGGATAGTGTTCCTCAGGATGCTCCGCATACCCCGGCGGCACAACCACCCAACCGCGGATATGCACCTCGCGTCCAGAAAAAGCTGTCAGGACCGGACTGACGAAATCGATCGGCACAGTGGCCTTCTCGGCAGCCGCGAGAATATCCGGAGCCATAGGCAGCGGCCGCGATGGCGGCTCTCCATCGACGTGGTTCAGCACCAGCGTCGGTTCACTCCCAGCCCCAGGCGTCCAGTCCGTCAGTGGAACCACAGCGCTTTCGATGTCTCCGGCCGCAGGACCCGCGTAAACATAGGTATGGCCCACATCGAGCACAGCGTGGACCTGATAGGTTCCAGGCTTCAACGAAGAAAACGGCCCAGGAAAAGCCAGATCATCCACGTCTACATCGACCGTAGCTCCGGGCTTGAGATCCGCAATCTCTTTCGACGCCACAGAACTAGCCGAAGGCTTGAACTGACTCATCGGACCCTGCGCCCCGCCGGCCGGCTCAAGAAAAATGAGCAGCCGTCCCGATGCAGCCTGCGTGCCAGGGTCAAGCGTCACATGAAAAAACAAGTGTTGCGGTGTGCTCTGCGCGCAGGCCAGCGAGACCAGCAGCGGCAGAACCAGCAGACGAACGGCTTTCCTCAGGATCATTCCCGCGAGTCTACCAGCGCATCGCCGGGACAGGGAATCAACCGCAAGATGGAATCAAAGCCGGAATCAGGGATAGAGAACTTTCGCCGGGCCGCCCGTGGCATTCTGCACTTTGATCTTCTTCGCCAGACCCACAAGACCCAGCAACCGAATGCCCCAGTAGTTGAAATCCAGCTCGTACCAGGCCATGCCGTGGCTTGCGGAAACCGGATGCGCGTGATGGTTGTTGTGCCAACCCTCGCCGCCCGTGATCAGCGCCACCCACCAGTTGTTACGCGAGTCATCGCGCGTCTGGAATCGCCGCGCACCCCACATGTGCGTCGCCGAATTCACCAGCCACGTCGCGTGCAGCCCCAGCGTGATGCGCAGGAAAGTCCCCCACAGCAGCCACGACCATCCGCCGATAAAGAACGAAGCAATCCCAATCGCTGTCACCGGAACCCAGTGCCACCGGCTTAGAAAAACATAAAAACGGTCGTTAGCCAGATCCGGCACATATCGAGTCAGCAGCGGATTCCTGTTCCTCAACGACCCATGCAGGATCCACCCCATATGTGACCACCACGCGCCGTCGCGCGGTGAATGCGGATCCCCCGGTCGGTCCGTCAGCTGGTGATGCATGCGGTGCACGGCGACCCAGTAAATCGGCCCACCCTGCAGCGCCAGCGTCGCACACAACGCCATCGCATACTCCACCCACTTCGGCGTGATGTAGCCGCGATGCGTTAGCAGCCGATGGTAGCTCATCGCGATCCCCACATTTTGCCCCAGCACCCATAGCACCAGCGCAAAAGCCAGCGCGCTCCAGCTGAAGAAGAAGAACGCCGCGATCGCGCCGAGATGAAACACGGTCAACGTGACCGCAAAAATCATGTTCAGCTTTTTGGAGCGCGTCTGCGCGAGCGCCTCGGAATCGGCGCGAACGGTTTCGGCGGGAATCTCAACGAGGCTGGACATGAGAACAGTGCTCCAGTTTTGACCTTAAAGGCAACCACGGCCAGTTCAATGTAAGAGTTGCGTAATGTATCGACGCGAGTTCTAAGCCTCCGCCGTAGCGCGTACCGCCTCAGGCCGCGAACCGTCATCGAGCCGCCCGAAGATCATCTTCCCCGATGCAGTCTGGAGCACCGACGTGACCGCAATCTCCACCGACCGCCCAATCAGCCTCCGCGCGTGATCCACCACCACCATCGTGCCGTCGTCGAGATACCCTACGCCCTGGTCGAACTCCTTGCCTTCTTTCATGATCACGACCCGCATCTTCTCGCCCGGCAGTACCACCGGCCGCAGCGAGTTGGCCAGATCATTAATGTTCAGCACCGAAACGCCGCGCACCTGCGCAACCTTGTTCAGATTGAAATCGGTGGTGACGATCTTCGCCTCCATCTGCTTCGCGAGTTCGATCAGCTTCAGATCCACCTCTTTGATGTGCGGATAGTCTTCCTCCGTGATCTGCACCGTGATCTGCGCATTGCCGCGCATCCGCTGCAAAACATCAAGCCCGCGCCGCCCCCGCTGCCGCTTCGACGAGTCGGACGAGTCGGCAACCATCTGCAACTCGCGCAAAACAAATTCAGGAACGATCAGTGCGCCTTCAAGAAACCCAGTCTCCGCGATGTCCGCAATACGACCGTCAATCACCGCGCTCGTGTCGATCACCTTCGTGCTGCGCTTCGCCGCCCGCTCGCCGGCGAACAGGCCTCCCAGCGCGGCAAGGTTCAGCAAATCGCCCTTGCTGGCGCCCACCACCAGCCCGATGTACGTCATTAACAGCAGTACGCCAACCTGGAGCAAACTCCGCGGCCGCCCATCGGGCAGGCTGTTGCGCAGAACCAGCGAGAACAGAAATGCACCTGTGATACCGAGCAGACTCCCAATCACCGCCCCAATCAGGCGTCTGAGGCTGAGCGCGCGTACCCGCAACTCAAAAAAGATGATCAGCGCGGACACAATCGTGCCCACGCCGCCAGCGGTCCACTGATTGATGCCAAATGGACGAAAGAACCAGCACGCAACCGTAAAAATCAGGACAAAGAGCAGACGAAGAGCAAATAAATCCATTAAGGCCCCCGACTACGAACGCCGGCGACGCAGAACAGCGGGAGGGGGAATCACAAATCGATCGGCATTGCCAGGCAAACGGAGTATAACCAGCCAGCCGGGGCCTGGCCAAGGCCACGTTTTTCACAGGCTAACCGCACGAAAAGTGTATTGACAGACAGCTCCGCCTGGACGGGGTGCAAGGCACCAACTGTGAAGGCGCACGACTTTCACAGCTGGCGGAAAATCCGCTTTTGTATCAGGGCACGACCTTGGTCGTGCCGTAACCACCGCAAAATGATGAGGGCTTTAGCCCCTGAAGTTTTGCCTCTCCGCTCCGAGGCACGAACTGTGAAGGGGCACGAGTTCACTCGTGCCTTCCAGCCGCAAAAATGAATGGGCTTTAGCCCCCGAGTACTCGGCGTTCCTAACCCAGGCACGAACTGTGAAGGGACACGAGTTTTACTCGTGCCGTCCAGCCGCTCAAAATGGTAGGGCTTTAGCCCTTGAGCAAGGCGATCAATACTTCGGCACCATCGGGTCAATCTCATTCGACCACGCCGTGATCCCGCCCGCCAGATTGTGAACCTTCTCGAAGCCGTTCTTCGCCAGAAACTCCGCAGCCCTTTGGCTGCGGCCGCCCGACTTGCACTGCACCACGATCTCTTGCGCAGGATTCAGTTCGCTCACCCGCTTCGGCAGCTCTCCGAGCGGGATCAGATGCCCGCCGACCCGACCCTCAATTCGGGCGATCTGGTACTCCAGGGGCTCGCGCACATCGAGGATGAAAAGATCATCTCCCTGGTCCAGCCGCTCTTTCAATTCCTTCACGCTCATTTGTGGAATGCCGTTTTGTACTGGCGCCAATTTTTCCTCCGCGACGATACCGCAGAATTGTTGATAGTCGATCAGCTCCGTTACCGTAGGATGCGTGCCGCACACCGGGCAGTCGGGATTCTTTCTCAGCTTCAGTTCCCGGAACTTCATATCAAGCGCGTTCACCAGCAGCAACCGCCCGATCAACGGCTCGCCTCTGCCGAGGATCAGTTTAATCACTTCCGTCGCCTGGATCACGCCCACCAGTCCCGGCAGAATCCCCAGCACCCCGCCCTCCGCGCACGAAGGAACCAGCCCCGGCGGCGGCGGCTCAGGATAGAGGCACCGATAGCAAGGCCCTTCATCCGTTGCAAAGACGCTCGCCTGCCCTTCAAACCGAAAGATCGATCCGTAAGCGTTCGGCTTGCCCGTCATCACGCAGGCGTCGTTAACCAAATACCGTGTCGGAAAATTGTCCGTCCCATCCGCGACAACGTCGTACTCGCGAATAATCTCCAGCGCATTCTGGCTGGTCAGCATCGTCTCGTGCTTCACGACATTGAGATACGGATTCAACGCGGTGAGCTTCTCCGCCGCCGAATCGATCTTCGGCCGCCCCACGTCCTTGGTGCTGTGAATAATTTGCCGCTGCAGATTGCTCGAATCGACGACGTCAAAATCGACCAGCCCCAGCGTGCCAATCCCAGCCGCAGCCAGATAAAGCGCCAGCGGCGAGCCAAGCCCACCGGTCCCGACGCAAAGGACTTTCGCAGCCTTCAGCTTCTGCTGCCCCTCCATGCCCACCTCGGGCAGGATCAGGTGGCGCGAATAGCGCGCGATCTCATCGTTGGAAAGCTGCGGCAGCGTGATGGGTTCCGTAATCGTGGCCATGGTTCTTCCTTTAAGGATGCGGCTCCAACGCTCTCAGGTGCAAGAGGCCGCCAGGTTTCGACTTTGCGCGAAGCGCGTCCGCCTGGACGGCTAGTCCCGCGTCCGCCCCTCCGGCAAGGAGCCCGCCAGCAATCGACGGAATGATCGACAACGTGTCGGACCCCTTCACCGACGTGCCCTCACCCTCCGGCAAATACCGCACGTCCTCGTCGTTCAAATAAAGATTCACAAACGACCGCAGCTTGCCGTCCGGTGTATAGAGGTGCTTTTTAAATTCCGGATACTGCGCGAGCAGCGCGGCCACCGCGTCCGAAACCGTCGTTCCGTCGACAGAAACAGCCGACTGGTTGCCGACATAGACACGAAGAGGTGTGGGAATTTCGATGGTCATAGATTCGATTCCTTCTACAGGCTCTAATTACAGGCTCTGAAAAGTTCAGGTCAGTGGGGACGAAGCGGCGCTACCGGCACGACGGGCATCGTGCCTAAGTACAAAGTCCGCAACAGAGGCAGCAGCCGGGCGCCATCAAGGGCGCGCGTTGCGGAACGATCTGGGATGCGTGAACCATCTTCACTACCTATTGTGCAACAAAATCCTATGCGATGTCCTTCAGCTCGGGCTCGAGCCCAGGATCCAGCTGACCCCTGACCTCGATCGCCTCATCCGCGAAATCCTTGTCGTCTTCAGTCGTGCCAACCAGCAAAAATGAATTCGTCTGCCGCGCCGCACCCTTCTCCACCGCCGTAATTACGTAGCTGCACCCCAGCCAGTGTGCCTCGGCGAAATCCGTTGGCGACCATTGCGCCGGATGATCCGGATGCGAATGATAGAACCCAACAATGTCCAGCCCGCGCTCACGCCCCATCCTCTGGATCTTCACCAACTCCTGCGGAGCAATGTTGTAGCGATTATGCGCGGAATCGGTCCGCGTATTCCCCGCCCGCACCGCATCCTCAACCTCGTTCGCCGGACCGCCATCCCCGGACACAAAATGTCCGAGCAGCACCCCACAGCACTCGTGCGGATAAGTCGCCTCGCCATGCTCGCGCAACGCATCGTAGATCTGCTGGCTCATCCGCAGCACGAAAGTGACCTCATAAAACCCGCACGGCTGGTGACGGTACGGATGAGACCCGCCGCCGAAGCGGGGCTCATGCTCTTGACCGAAGGCTCAGATACTGGACATGAGGTCACTTTCTGTCATTCCTCCCAGAACCGCTCGCTCAGATATTTATCTGCCGCATCGGGCAAAATCGTAACAATCACTGCATCTTTTCCCAGCGCAACCTGCTCTTCGGCAATCCGCAGAGAAGCGGCGACAGCCGCAGCAGCAGAAATTCCCACCAGCAAACCTTCCGTGCGAGCCAGCCGTTTCGCCATCGCGTAAGCCGCTTCTGTCTCGACCTCAACGTTGCGATCCGCCAGCGACGGATCGTAAATCGAAGGAACAATCGCGGTCGCCATGTGCTTTAGACCTTCCAGCCCGTGAAACGGCGAGTCCGGCTGCATCGAGATGCACTCAATCTTCGGGTTCACTTCCTTCAGCCGCCGCGTCACGCCCATAAATGTCCCGCTCGTCCCGAGCCCCGCAACAAAATGCGTGACCCGCCCCTCGGTCTGCTCCAGAATCTCGTTCGCCGTCCCCATGTAATGCGCGCGCCAGTTAGCGTCGTTGCTGTACTGATCCGCATAGAAATACTGCGCGCCCTGATCCGAACTGCTCGCCAACTCCCGCGCCTTCCGAATCGCTCCATCGGAACTCTCCGCAGGATCGGTCCAAATTACCTCAGCCCCGTAAGCATGCAAAATCCGCTTCCGCTCCGGCGAAACATTCGACGGCATGCAAAGCGTCACGGGAAACGCCAGCGCTGCGCCCAGCATGGCATAAGCGATCCCCGTGTTGCCGCTCGTCGCGTCCAGCAGCCGTATCCCCGGACACAGCTTCTCGCGCTGCATCGCGTCCAGCACAATCGCTGCCGCCGCTCGGTCCTTCACCGACCCGCCAGGATTCGTCCACTCCGCCTTTCCCAGAATCTGAATGCCCGGCATCTCAGCCGTGAGCCGCTCCAAACGTACCAGCGGCGTGTTGCCGATCCGATCCAGCAACCGGCTTCCGAGAGTCTCTCCGGACAATCGAGTTTTGGTCTGGGCGACTGTAGCCATGCGCAAATTTCCGGCCCATTACCAACGGGACCAACCGTAAATTGCAGCGGACGCCTGCATGTGCGACCCTTGAAACGTGGGGCCGCAGCTCATGTTCGCAGCTCACGTCCAGTGTAGCGGCTGCCCCGTTTTCAAGGAAAATACCAACCATGCTTAAAAAGCCGCGCCAGCGTACATGGGACGATGTTCTCACCGAACTTCGCCGCCTTCAGTTCGATGTTCAGCCCGTCAGCGGAGTCGCAAACCAACAGCGCATCGGCAAATACGGCGCCGCTATCGTTCTGGAAAAAGCGCAAAACGAAGCCGGCCTGCGCATGGTCGTCCGTCCTGGCCCGGTCATCAACGGCGAAATCGCGCAACTTGTCGACCGCGGCTTTCAGAAATTCTTCCGCACCAGCAAAACCGAGCTTCCCGCAACCGCCGACCGCCTCAAAAGCCTCCACACCTTCGTCGAGGAACTGAAGGAAGTCACCGGCTCCGTCACCCTCTACAACGAAGCCCTCGGCACCGTCAGCGACGCCTACCTCTACGACCGCGTCAAAGGCCGCGACCTCCCCGAAAGCCAGCGCCCCATCCCCGCCTGGGACCGCCCCGACCACTAGCCATCGCAAAAACAAAGGCGGCCACCTTTCGGCGGCCGCCCTCGTCTCACCCCCAAAAAATCAGGCAGCGATCTTCTGAGCCCGGCTCTCCGCCATCTTCCGAACCAGAACCGGCACCCCAAACGCCACCGCCGTAATCACCGTCGTCGACAACAGATCGTTCCGGTAGAACGGCAGCGCCGCAACATAGCACGCGCCCAACCCAGCCGCCGTGTGCGGATACATCGTGCTCCCCGCCCACACAGCGTAGTTGCTGATCGCGAAGAACGAAGTCGATGCCAGAACTGGCGCACCCGCCACGCGCGTCACCGTGATCCGCTGGCTCAACATGATCCGACCCAGCACCACCACAGCCGCATACCACGCCCAGCTAATCAGATACGAGCTCGTGTGCCACGGATAGTGGTACGCAAACGCGGTGAGGTAATAGTCCGTCGCCACCAGCGCCAGCACCGGCAACGCCATCTCGCGCAGCGGCCGCCGAGCCCCGAAGTACAGCAGCCCCGCTCCCACCGCCGTAAAATTCATCCCCGGAAACGGCACCACCCGGCTCAAAACCGCCAACACCATCAGCAGATATGCGGCCATTCATCCCTCACAATCGAAAATCAAGCTTAGTGTTCATTCTGCGGACCAGACTCCGCAAGGTCAAGGCAAACTTACAATCTCATCAATCAACCGCTTCACACCACCAACAACAACGCACTATCCGCTCCCAGCCCCCAGCTCCCAGCTACAGGCTCCGGCTACCGGCTACCGGCTACCGGCTCCGAGCTATCCCTCACCTCTGTTCATGCCCCTGCATAAAGATCCCCTCAATCTCGCCGTTGGCGCCTACATACACCCATCCCCTCAGCGGTGACTCCCGCCCCTTCCCCAGCGGCCCATACCCAAACCGCAAATCCTGGAACTCCACCGTGTGCCATCCCGGCTGCAGCGCAGCATCCGCTCCCGGCGCCGGCGCATCCCCCACATCCTCCGTCACCGGCCACTTCGACCAGTCCAGATACACCCTCCCCAAATACGACTGCTTCGCCGCCGACACCGCTGGCGTCACCGGCGCCTTGTAGATCACATCGGCGTGCTCGTCCGTCTCCACCTGATCGCCGATCGTCCGCACTTCAGCCGTCTGAAAGTAATCCTCCGTCTCCAGGATTACATGCCACCGGAAGGGATCGACCATATACGGCTCCGCAGCGGCGCGAATCAGCGGCTCCCGCGTATAAGTGCCCGTCCGCACCAATTCCAGTGCGTGCCCGCGCTCCGCGTTGCGCAGCCCCCAATACAGCACAATGAAAACCAGCCCCGCAATCGCCCACCCTCGTCCGTGAAACGCCTTCTTCCGAGCGCCAATCTCGCGATCCGCCAGCCCCAGAATCCCCGGCACCACCAGCGCCAGCGTCAGCGTCAGCAGAATCCACGGATCGACGATGAAGACAATGCTCCACGCGTACCACTTCGCATTGAACGGGACAAACGGCCGCACCCCATAGTTCACCGTGTAGTCCAGCAGAATATGGCTCAGCGCGGCGATCAGCGCGAAAACAAAAAGCAAACCCCAGCGCGGTGGAATGATCGGAACCCGATCCTTCCGTCGCCATCGGTGCAGCAGCCACACCAACCCCACCGTCGCCAGCGCCACCACCGGCGCGCCCACCAGCGAGTGCGTCCAACCGCGATGATGCTGCAACTCCGCAACTGGCCCGCGAAATCCCCACAGCATATCCATATCTGGCGCTTCCGCCGCCAGCGTCATTACCAGCGTCGCGTAGGCCGTCTTCCGATTGAAACCGGAGCGCCCAAGACACGCCCCAGTCAAAAAATGCGTTACAGGTTCCATGCGCTCTTTCTGGAACTAATACGGGTGCCCCATTCTGGTGCGCGGCACCGTTCCGCGTGCCAGGGTGGGGTCTTTTCCATCTCAGACAACAAGCGCCCCGGCGAACCGAAGCGCTTGAGCCCGTCTCTTAGCGATCCACTAGACCAGCTTAGCGTCCAGGGTGATCTGCGTATTCCCTTTGAACAGCCGCGAAATCGGGCAGCCGTTCTTCGCGTTGTTCGCTGCCGTCTCAAAGCTTGCCGCATCCGCTCCCGGCACCTTCGCCCGCGTCGTCAGATGAATCGCCGTGATCGCAAACCCATCGTCCGTCTTCTCGAACTTCACCTCCGCCGTCGTCTCCAGCGACTCCGGCGTCAGATTTGCATTGCCCAGCTGTGCGCTCAGCGCCATCGTGAAGCACCCAGCGTGCGCTGCCGCAATCAGCTCTTCGGGATTCGTCCCGATCCCGTTTTCAAATCGTGTCGAAAACGAATATTGCGTATCTTTCAATACGCCGCTTTGGCTCGAAATTGTCCCCTTGCCATCCTTCAGTCCACCGCGCCAAACGGCGCTCGCCGTGCGTTGCATACCACTCTCCTTCGTTGTTTGCTGAATTTCCCGGAATCGAAATTATGCCCGGATAAGCCTGAATACCGGTGGGATGCCGCAGAACCCGTTCCCCCATCGTCGCGAAAATGAGCAGCGCATCGCCCGCACCATGATATGCGATTTTGGCCGCGCACCTGTCCCCCGGCCATCCTGCTCATCAAATTTCGTTCGCCTTTCCACGAGACCGCGCAGCGTATCATAAGGTTTCTTTCACCATGAATTCCTTCTGCATCGGCGTGGACCTCGGAGGCACAAACCTCCGCATCGCCGCCGTCACTCCCACAGGCGGGCGCCTCGATACCATCAGTCTGCCTACCCGCCTGAGCGAAGGCCCCCACGCCGTCCTCGACGACATGGCCGCCGCCATCCACCAGCTCATCGAAAAACATCCCGGCAAACTTCTAGGTATCGGCGTCGGCAGTCCCGGCCCCATTGAGCTCCCCGTCGGCGTTCTGCACCATCCGCCCAATCTCACCGGCTTCGACGGGCTCAACCTTCGCACCGAGCTCGAGCGCCGTCTCGATCGCCCCGTCCAGGTCGGACACGATTCCGCACTCGCCGCCTACGGCGAATGCCTCCTCGGCGCTGGCCGCACCCACGCCGTCGAATCGCTCCTCATGTACACCCTCGGCACCGGTGTCGGCTGCGGCGCCATTCTCGACGGCCGCATCTGGAACGGCATGCAGGGCGCGGCCGGTGAATCCGGCCACGGCCCCATCATCCCCAACGGCGTTCCCTGTCCCTGCGGCGCTCACGGCTGCCTCGAAATGTATGCCTCCGCCACCTCCATCGTCCGCCGTGCCCACGAACTTGGTATCGCCCTCGGCCTCGCGCCCGCGACGTACGAAGCAACATCCAACGGAGCCCCACCCCTCACCGCCTCCGCCATTGCGGATCTCGCCACCAGCGGCGACCAGCGCGCCCTCCAGATCTTCGACGAAGTCGGCTACGCCCTCGGCCTCTCCCTCGCCCACCTCGTCAACGCCCTCGACCTGCCCCTCTACGTCATCGGTGGAGGAGCCGCCGCCGCCTGGCCTCTCTTCGCTCCACGCATGTTCGCGACCCTCCGCGAAGGCAGCTACGTCTACCGCCTCTCCATGCCCAAAGATCCCGCCATCTTCGAGCCCGGCAAAACCCACGTTACCCCCGCTCAGCTCAGCGATGCCGGAATCCTCGGCGCGGCCCTCCTCCCCCTCGCCGCTCGTTCCTCCATCACCGCCTGATTCCCAATGGCCTGATCCCCAGCGGCCTGATTTTCGGTGATACGATCCCTGCCATGACCCGAAGCCCTGATTCCCGCGCTACCCTCGCGCCCTGGCTTTCCGTCCGCGACAGCGCACGCGCCGTCGACTTCTACAAGTCCGCCTTCGCGGCCGCGGAAACCTTCCGGCTCGAAGGTGGCACCGGTGTCATCGCCTGCCTGTCCATCGGCAATTCGGAGTTCTGGGTCGCCGATGAATCCCCCGAACACCAAAACTTCAGCCCGCAAACCCTCAAAGGCGGCACTGTCCGCCTTATCCTCTGCGTCGACGACCCCGACGCCGTGTTCGTTCAGGCCTGTGTTGCAGGAGCCCGTGTCGTCTCACCCGTCAGCGAAGGCCACGGCTGGCGCGTCGGCCGTGTTGTCGATCCCTTTGGCCATCACTGGGAAATCGGCCGCCAACTCAGCGAACCCGCATGATCGTCCACCAATCCCGCACCCGCCCCGCACCCTGGCCAGAGCGCCGCGCCCGCATCCACCATCGCTGGCTCGTCCCATTCGTCGCCACCGACTGGCTCTGGGAATGGCTCGCCTTCCTCCTCAGCAACTGGAGCTTCCTCGAAGTCCTTGAGTACCTCGGCAGCTTCTCCATCCTCATCGGAGTCATCTTCTGGTTCGGCGAATCCGGCGACCGCATTCAGCAGAGCCACTACCAGGCCTGGCAAGTCATCAACACCGCCCAGGGCAAGGGTGGCAGCGGCGGCCGCATTGAAGCCCTCCAGCAGCTCAACGCCGACCACATCCCCCTCACCGGCGTCGACGTCTCATCGGCCTTCCTCCAGGGACTTCGCCTTCCCCACGCCAAACTCACCCGCTCCAACCTCGGCGCCGCCGACCTCCGCAACAGCGACCTGCATTCCGCCGACCTCACCTGGGCCGACCTCCACTTCGCCAATCTGCGCAACGCCGACCTCGATCACGTCGTCTTCGACAACGCCAATCTCCGTGACTCCGATCTCACCGGCGCCGACCTCGCCGAAACTCACCTCGATCAAGCCGACCTCACCAATGCCGACCTCCGTTCCGCCGATCTGCGCGGTATCGTCTGGCAGCACCTCACCGCCATCGCCAATGCCAACATCACCAGCGTCAAGAACCCTCCCGACGGATTCGTCTCCTGGGCCCTCGCCCACGGTGCCGTTCAGGACAGCTCCACCAAGTGACTTCCTCGCATCACGCCACGCTCAGCCGGTGGCCACCCCACCGCTCCTCGTGCTATAACGCTGCTCACTGCCCCATTCGCGCCCACGAGGAACCCGCATGAAAACCCGCCGCACCCTCGCCTCGCTCCCGCTGCTCCTCTCCTTCGCCGCTATCGCTTCCGCTCAGCTCCCCAACATCGCCCCACCCCCCATCAAAATGGGACTCTGGCAGTCCAGCGTCACCCTCAATTCCAACGCCATGGGACCCGCCGGTGGCCATCCCATCTCCAACCAGTCCTGCTACACGCCCGACAGCTGGAAACAATCCATGCAGAAAATGCAGTCCCGCCAGCCGGGCATGAACTGCACTACTTCCAACATGCAGCAGGATCCCCGCAAGCTCTCCTTCGACGGGCAGTGCACCGCCGACCAGGGCATGACCGTCACCTATCACGTCGAGATGTTCCTCGACAGCGACGAGGCCATGCATGGCTCCACGAGCGCGAAGATGAATGGCCCCCAGTTTCCCCAGGGCATGACCATGACCTCTTCCATCAGTTCGAAATTCATCAGCTCCGACTGCGGCGCCATCAAGCCAGGCGAAAGCAAACCCGTCCATCCCTGACCAATCGTCCCTGTCTCGTCGCAATGCCTACCGCCCTCGAGACCGACCGCCTGCTCCTGCGCCCACTCGAGTTAGCCGACGCCGAGCAAGTCCAACCGCTCTTCGCCGACTGGCAAGTCGTACAGTATCTCAACGCCATCGTGCCCTGGCCCTATCCGCCCGACGGCGCGCTCACTTATTACCGCGACCTCGCCCTCCCCGCGATCGCGCGTGGCGACGAGTGGCACTGGACCCTGCGCCTCAAAGAAAATCCCAATCAGATCATCGGAGCCATCGGCCTCAGCCGCGGCGAGCAAGACAATCGTGGCTTCTGGATTGCGCCGCAATGGCAGCGCCGCGGTCTGATGACCGAAGCGGTCATCGCCGTGAATGATTATTGGTTTGATGATTTAGGCTTCCCGGTTCTGCGCGCTCCAAAAGCCATCGCAAACACAGGCTCACGCCGTATCTCAGAAAAAACCGGCATGCGATTAGTTGGCACCGAAGAGCGCAACTTCGTCTCCGGCCGCCATCCGAGCGAAGCATGGGAAATCACCAAAGAAGAATGGCAAGCCTTCCGCAAAAAGCAGCGAGCAGCCGGTAGCCGGTAGCAAAAGAGTCACCAATACCGGTTCCCTCTTCCGGTTCATGCGCCGCTGGTTCCTACCCCAAAAGAAAAAGCCCCGCGCCCACAAGGCTTTTCTATTCCCTATTCCCTATTGCCTGCCCTTACTCCTCATCCCCAACCGCAAAGTATCCCTTCCGCGCCTGCACCTTCAAATCCCCGTCCTGATCCTTGCAGAAGATATCCACCTTGCGAAACTTCCCGTCCATCGTCTTGTTCCCCGGAACATACTGCGCCACATACTGTGTCCGCAGTTCCTGCTCAATCTGATCGAACGCATCCTCGAGCTTCTTGCCGTTGTTGCCGACGTTGATCACTCGCCCGCCGGTCGCCTCAGTCAGCTGCCGCATCTGCATATCGCCCGAGTAGCCCAGCGAAAAGCCGCCGCCGCCGTAGAACCCGCGGTCCGCAATCAAGATCACATAAATAATCGCGTTCGCATTCTGCGCAGCCTCAATCGCCGCCTTGGGCTTCGTCACGCTGCCTTCGTCCTCGCCGTCCGTCAGCAGGATCAGCGCCTTTCGCCCCGTATCCGCGTGAATCTTGTGGTCCGACACTTCATACACCGCGTCGTACAGCAACGTTCCCTTTGGAGCTCCCTGCGTCGGCACCGGCCCCTGACCAATGCCCGGCACGCCCGCCGATCCGCCGCCCGCCGCCGTGTTGATCTGCACCTTGCTGATCGCACGATCCAGCTCGCGCACATTGTTCGTGTAATCCTGCTCCAGATTCACTCCCACGTCGAAGCTCACCAGAAACGCCTGGTCTTTCTCCCGCAAAACCCGCTTCAAAAACGCCGATGCCGACTGCTGCTCCAGCGGCAAAACATTCATTTGGCTTCCGCTCGTGTCGATCAAAATCCCCAGTGTCAGCGGCTGATTCGCCTCCGCCACAAAGCTCTTCAGCGTCTGCGGCTGCTTGTCCTCGAACACATTGCAGTCGTTCTTCGTCAGAAACGGGATCAGCGCGTTGTGCTTGTCCCGCACCGTGAAGAACTCGCTCACCAGGTTCGACGTCACCCGCAACGTCTCTCGCGGCGTCTCCTCGGTTGCCGAATTATCCACCGGCACATTGCTTACCGGCGGCGCGTCGGGTGACGGAGCCGACTGTCCCCACGTCAGAGGTACAGCAGCACAAATACACACGACCGGAATGCTCAGAACACGCAGCCAGCGCAAGACCATGTCTCCTTAGACGGAACCATCTGGGGATGGGTTATTCCAAACAGCGCACCGGACTCGATTAATACCGGGCTCTGTTAATCTTGAGCATACGCCTGAAGAAGTCCACCGCTTCGAACGGCGCATCTCACATTCGGTGGATGCCAACGCGCGGCGTTTCCGGACTCCCGGTCCCACAGTAAGTGGATGGGCACAAGCGCGATAAGGGGAAGTCTTTTTGAACGAATCAGGGGGTTGCAGCGTGATGCGGGCCGTTCAGCTTAGCGCTTTTTCGTTGATTGTTCCTGTCGTGTTTGCCTGTTCAGCTCTCGGCCAACAGCAACAGAATGTGCCCGATGCGCCTGCTCCTCAGGCGCCCGCCCCGCAGACGCAGTCCACCCCCAACGCTCCCACCCCGCAGGACCAGCCCTCGTCTCTTCCCAACCTCAAAGACGTCCCTCCCGGCAAAGGCACCAGTTCAGACCAGGACGGAGCAGCAGCCGCCGGTCAGCCCGCGCCCCAAACCAGCAATGGCACCGTCGGCGGACAAGACCAGGCCCCGCCTCCCGATGCAATCCAGCCCGCGCCTCCCGCAACCGGCACACCCGGCCAGCAACCCTACACCATCCCGGTGGGTGTAACCGAAGTCGTGGTCCCTATCACCGTCAAAGACAAGCACGGAAAGGAAGTCCCTGGCCTGCCCTGGTGGCGTTTCCGTGTCTATGAAGATGGCATCCGTCAGAACATCGCCTTCTTCACCACCGACGCCTACCCGCTCTCCATCGCCTTCGTCGTTGATTCCACTCTGCCCTCCGACATCATGAGCAAAGTGAACCGGAGCTTCTCTGAGGTGAACAACGCCCTCACTCCAGCGGACACCGTCTCCGTCATCAGCTACGGCGGCACCGGTCCGCAGCTCATTACCCCGTTCACCGCGGCTCAGGGCAATCGCCTTCCCGCCGCCTTCGAGCTGGCTAAGAAGCCAGGCGAGCAACCAGGCGTTCCCCTCACCGACGGGCCCTTCGCCACCGGCCCCACCGTCAACGGGCTTCCCGCAGACCCAACCCTGACCCCCCAGCGCGGCAACGCCAGCGGCATCCTCAACCTGCCCAAAGAGGTCCATCCCCTCAACGACGCCATCCTCTACGCGGCCGAGCAGCTCGCCAGCCAGCCCCGCGAACGCCGCCGCGTCATCTACGTCGTTACCGACGGCAAGAATTCCCGCAGCAAAGCCACCTATAAAGAAGTCGTCCAGTACCTCCTGGCCCACAACATCTCTGTCTACGGAACCAACGTGGGCGACTCTGCTCTCTGGGGCATCGGCTATCTCGACCGCACCAAGCTGCCCTTCCTCCAGCCCGAAGATCTGCTCCCCCGCTACGCCATCGCCACCGGCGGCGACGTCGATCACGAGATCCGCGAGAACGGCATCCAAACCGCCTTCGTCAAGATCACGGACTCCCTGCGCACGGCCTATACCCTCGTTTACATCAGCCACCAACCCATCATCAGCGGCAAATATCACGTGATCGACGTGCGCCTCGAAGGCCTGTCCGGCTATCAAATCGACGCCAAACAGGGCTACTACCCGACCGCCACCGCCCAATAAACCCGAAATCAGACAGGAGCCTGGGAGGGCACCAGGCTCCGAACCGTGAAGGGCTCGGGCACCAGCCTTCCAAACCAGCCACGACAGGTGAAGGGGCACGACTGGTCGCGCCAAAACGGTCGCATCTCCAGCCGTCTCTCCTGACGTTTGTCACTCCGGAGGCGCATCGGAGGTCCCGTGGTGGGCTGAGAGCTCACGATGGCGAGCACACCGGCCCAACTGCGCCGACAGCTATTTCAACAACGCGTGCGCGAGAGGGAGGAGGCCGGCGGTGAGAAGAAACGGGAGCGGGCCGCCGGTTGCTCCATGGTAGGCGCAGTGTCTGCTCGCGCATGCACGCCGCAAAGTGACGGCCATCACCTCACCCCCGCCCCAATCAACACGGCACGGTACTTAGGTGCCGTAGTTACAGGGGAAAGATACGAACCTTGTATCTGATAAAAGTATTTGTAATCCGATCAAGTTATCTGCAATCTGACGGCCGGCATGATAACTTGAGGTCGCAGGGTTCGACGCACGCTCTGCCCGCCAGAACCGGCCTCCCCCGTCGCAGCGCCGATCCGCAGCGTAGTGCGCGCCGATACAGCGGCAGGGTCGAATGCGAGTACTCTGCCGGTAGATGGACACCAGCGGTCCGGAGGGGAAGGGTGGTTTGACGGGGGCGCGGGGGCGCAAAACAGATCCGGCAATCTATTCGCAGATGCGGCGCAATGCCCTGGAGGCGCGCCTTCCCGGCATCGGCCGCGACGCCGTGCACGTCGTTCTGATGGACTGGCACCTCGAAAAAGGCACCGCGACCGTGGTCGCCGCAGCCGACGGCTCGGCCAGCCTCTATCTCAGCTCGGGCGGCGGCTACGTGGGCGGCAGCGAGAAGGTCGCCTCCATTCGCGACGCGGCGCTCCACGCCGTCAACGTCGCCACCGGCCTGCGCTTCCATTTTGAGCGGACAGAGACATCGCCGCTGCCGTCCCTGGGCGATGTCACCTTTTATCTGAACACCGGAAGCGGGGTCCGCATGGCGGTGGCGCCCGAGGCAAAGCTGCGCGCCGGCGCCGATCCGCTTGCGGCGCTCGGCGGAGCCATGCAGCGCATCATCACCGAGTATCGGGTCAACTTTCCCAAGGCGGCGAAAAAGGCGGCGAGCTAGGGCCTGTTAACAGGCCCTGGTAGTGTTAACAGGCCCTGGCCTTCGCAAAGGAGCGCGGCGGCACAAGCGCCAGGCACCTGTGCAATCTCCACTTTCACCTGCCCACCGTGGGCGAACTTCTCGCCCGCCCCTTTCCAGGCAGAAAAAGGCGGGCGCAGTGCGCCGCGAACACATTGATGCATCCCTCTCCCGGACGACCAACGGACGCTGGCACCAGCAATCGTATTCTCCAGCGCGCCGACCCAACGCCTATCTTTCGGGCGGACGCCTGTTGCAAAAGAACGAGAGAGGTGTTGAAGGAAAAGGCCCGCTGTCCCTGTAGGTCAGCGAGCCCTTTCCCAACCAATGCAAACCGGGAAACAAAGGAGGGTAATTTGGTACGCTAAAGAGGCTATTCCCACCTTCAACCCGTGTCAAGGCCGCCAACCCCAGTACCCACTATGACATCCCTGCTGGCGAACCGCCGCAGCCCCCGGATCTGCACGATTTTGGCGGACGCGAGTTTCGCGCGAAACGAGCCGCACCATAATCAGAGCGAGACCGCATCAAAGCCAGACCGCACAGCCCCGCGAGCGAGGTCGGTTCGGGACGAAGCCAGCCGTATTGTGTTAGAGCGCGACCTCACAGCATGTGAAAGCAGCGTTCTCTTCGTCGCTGCCTTTTGCTTTTTGGGGCGAAACTGTCACTTTCCCTGGGGTGACAGTTTTTATCTTGTTTGGAATGTGATTGTTGGCGGGGCAGTAATATACTTGGCTGACTGTATAATCAGGAGGCCGTGACAGGGAAAAAAAGAAGGCCCGCGGCTCCTGAAAGATAGGCGGACCTGCACTAAACCGAACTGCTTACCGTGCTCTTAGAGCATGGCAGGAGCCGAACGGCCTGTATGTATGAATCGGCGCATGATGAGTACAACTTCCGGGGCCAGAGGGCCGCACCATCCTCGGCCTGGGCCATCTTCATCGCGGAGTAATCCGGCCTTGGCTGATCCGGTAGAGCCGGACTGGATCGCAAACGTGTATCAATTCCGAGGTGCTCAGTTGCTCTTCTAGTTGCGCTGAGGCCACAATTTCAAGGCAACTCCCGCAGACTGAATCGAAGCCGCCATCCGCGTTCTCTTGGTGCGTGAAAACCGGCGAGGGCATCTTGCCGCCTCTTCCGTATGCCCAGCATTGGTGGGCTTGGCCCGGACTGAAGTCAATGTTGAGCGGTGCAAAAGAGGCCCGCCGCCTCACCAAAGGCGACGGGAAGAGGTTTAGCGAACGAATAGCCTGAGAGTGCCACCCAACTATCAGGGCTGGATGTGATGGGTGTCACTCGGGTGTAGAATCGGCCCCAAATGAAAACCCCGCCTGCCAGGGCGGAGTCTTTTGAGCTTCTGCGGACACAGACAGCATATCAGAGGTGTGTCCGATGGAAGCCGCAATTGAGACAGGTTGGGCGGCCTTGGATTCCCCAGCCAGTGACCCCGCCAAGCTGGAGGAAGACTTGCCAAAAGCGAAAGTGGACGTGAAGGGGTGGATTTCCCTTGCTGTGGTTTGCGTTGGACTGGTTGGGGGAGCCGTGTGGGCTATCGCTCACGAATTCGCAACCGTCAATCAGCGAATCGGGAACGTGGATGCCCATATCTCTCGCGTCGAGACGGCGGTGAGGATCGTCGGAGCCAAGCAAGGTGGGGATACTCAGACGCTCATTGATGAGGCTCTTAAAGTGACCGTTGCTAATGCGAAGAGCGACCCGGACGGGGCAAAGGTGACACTGGCCATCGCTAATCGCTGGATCACGCAACAGAGCGAGGCTCACATTCCTGCGCCCCAAGAGTCCTTTTCTTCGGCCATAGAGCAATATCAGGCACTCGTCAAGATTCCCGCCCTTTCAGAGACGGCTCATGAAGGAATGCTAAAACTGGCTGAATACAAGAGCGGTGTAGTGCCCTCACCGGAAAATCTGCCCAATGTTTTTGCCGGAAGTATGGAGCGGCGCGGTCGATTCACATATCTGTATGATGCGCTTATAAGCGGCGCGGGAGGGCTATATAATGACCCTCAGGGAGCGGCAATCGATTACTTTGTCATGCGCAATGTCGTGTTCCGCAATGCGGTGATTGTGTATCACGGTGGCCCTGTCGTAATGGATCATGTGGTTTTCATAAACTGTCGATTCATCACGCCAAATACCCCGCAGGGAAATCAGCTTCTTGAAATAGCCATCAAGGAGAAGGCAGCAAGCGCGACAATTGGATAGCGTCATAGTGGCCGGAATTATGCGTCCATTCGCTTAAATGCGAGCAATTCCCATGGTGCCCGCCCCAGTCCTGACGCAATTGCTCCCAGGGTGCTGATGGCCATATCACAGCGCCCGTTCTCAATTCGGCTGAGATGCGTGCGAGTCAGACCGGCTCTCGTGGCCAGCGTTTCCTGAAGCAATCCAGCCTCAATTCGAAGCGCTTGAATTCGTCTGCCAACTTGCCTTGTGAATTGAGACATGGATGATGTGCGCGATAGAGCACAAAAGCCATTTTCAACGCCTCGCTCCCTTTACAGACAGACTCCGAGACAGGAGAATCAGGTAGGTTATTAGATGATGGTAGACCTCAAGACAATCGACGAACGTCTGGCTAAAGCAAAAGAAGAGGCAGAATTCTGGGAGCGGGCGCGTACTCTTTTGGCCGATCCCAGAATGACGCAGGTGCTGGGAGAGAATCCTGTCAATGCTTCCGCGCTAGAGACGGAACTCCCCCCGAACGGTACTACTACGGGGCCTCGCCCTCGCGGCCAGGTGCGGCGCAAGGTGTGGGAATCCCTCCCTCCGTATGGAGAGAGGGAGGTTGCCGTCACTATCAGGGAGATCGTCAATCGACTAACGGCGCAAGGCTATGTCTTCGAGGCCAAGGAGCCGGAGGTGGCCGTTAATGCGGCACTGGTGGCGCTAGAGGCAGAACATGCTGCGCAGAACACCGGAAGGCGAGGAAAGGCAAAACTCTGGACTAAAGGAGCGCGCGGTCTCGGAGAGATTTGAGGTTCTGGAAGGATGAGTAGCTAATAGCGAAGGGGCGACCGAAGTCGCCCCCCATCGGGCTTGAATTTCCGTCCTTGGCTCAAAACATCGGGCCAAATCTTAGGACGGAGGGAGAACAGGATGATAAGAATCCTGCGCTCTGTCGTTACGGGTTCAGAGGGTGGCACCTCTGTTCCCGTCGCCTTGACGGCCACCGTGTCTGTTAAGAACGGTGCGCCGTCATAGGCGCTGCCCTAGCATTGAAAATAGTATACCGCTGTTCGCTAGCGCTACAATGGTCCCGTGAGTAACCAAAAGGTGTCACAAGACGACTTCGCTCGTTTTAAAGCCTTTATGCAGCGCCTTGTCTCCGTTCCCCATAGTGAAATCAAGGCCGCTCTCGAAGCAGAGAAGAAGCAGAAGGACGCTTCCCGCGCCTCTGGCGCTTCTTCCAAGAAGCGTTAGAAGGGTTCTGAGCCGTCCACCTTGCCGGTCAGGTCTGCATAGGTCATTCTCTTCCCAGCGATCTGCGACACTGCCAGCATGAACCTATCCCCATCATTTAATGGGTTCTCTTTAGTAGCCCGATTGTTAAATCTGAAAACCTGTTCGTCAACATACTTGGACAGGTGAAAGGGTTCCACGGCTACATAGGTTCCCTTCAGTCCCCGTTTCAGCAAAGACCAGAAGTTCTCTATGCCCTGAGTGTGGACCTGTCCGCGAACGTACTCTTCTACGTGGTTCACAGTCTCATGTACGAACTCATGCATCTTCAGCCGGTCATAGCCTGTCGCGCCGTCTGTGTAGACGGTAGCGCCGCGATCAATCTGGCGAAGGATTTCGTTTTGTAGAGTCTCGCGGGTGACATCGGGAATCAGCTTCGCCCGAACCTGCCGTGTCTCGCGGTCCAGCATCCCCATGACAATCGTTTTGTGATCGCCATAGATGCCGGCCTTGACGCCAGCTTTGCGGCGGCGCGATGCGTGCATGAACTTCGGATTGCCTCCCACAAATGCCTCATCGACTTCGACGGGAGTTCCGCCCGTTCCCATCTTCTCGAAAGACTTTGCCTGCATTGCCAGCCGAATCCGATGCAGCATGAACCATGCGGTTTTCTGTGTCACGCCTAACGCCCTGTGAAGCTCGTAGGAGCTAATCCCATTCTTCGCGTTGACCAGAAGCCAGACGGCCGGAAGCCATTTATCCAGACCAATGGGCGAGTCCTCGAAAACCGTCCCAACCTTCAGAGAGAATTTCTGCTTCGGGTGGTTCTCGTAGCAGCGATAGACCTTCGCCTTGGCCAGCCAGGTCAGCTTGGTAGCGCCACAGGTGGGGCACTTGACCACGCCATCGGGCCAGCGAACCTGAACCATGAACTTGCGGCAGTTCTCAGTCTCGGTAAACCATTGAATCGCTTCTTGTAAGGTCTTCGGTGCGTCCATGATGTGACTACAATAGTGCAATTCCCGTAGTCAGTCAAGTATATTATTACCCGACGAAGAATCACATTCCAAACAAGATAAAAACTGTCACCCCAAAAAAAGTGACAGTTTCACGCAAAAAGCCCTCGTCTGTAACCTGTAACCTGCA
>Ga0182015_10000499_pt1 | contig 56196 bp, 44 predicted proteins | sample 712P3MmetaG_FD_120478 | JGI IMG/M metagenome (GOLD analysis project Ga0182015, IMG submission 120478) | Permafrost microbial communities from Stordalen Mire, Sweden - 712P3M metaG | ecosystem: Environmental > Terrestrial > Soil > Wetlands > Permafrost | place: Sweden: Stordalen | collected...
GTTCGGCACACTCAATCTTTCCATCGGACAATGGACATTTTTGTGGGCGATTCTGATCAGCGGCTTCGACTCGGGATGTGTCTTCGTTCCGCTGTCGACGACCACCATGGCGTTTCTGAAGAACGAAGAAATCGGCAATGCCAGCGACCTCTACAATCTGCTGCGCAACATCGGAGGCAGCATCGGAATCTCGGTGGTCAACACCATCGTTGCCCGCCACGAACAATTGCATCGCAGCGAACTGAGGCGTCGCTGGCTCCGGGTCGCGCCACGGTTCAAGGAGCCCCTGGGAGGAATGCAACAGTACCTGAGCGCGCAGGGAGCTTCTTCCACTACGTCACTGCGGCAGTCCTACGGATTACTGAATCTGGCTCTCGACGGGCAGGCGCATCTGTGGTCGTACGTGGATGATTTCCGCTACATCGCATTAGTCTGTTTTGGTTGTGTGCCCATCGTTTTCGCGCTGAAGAAAGCGGTCGGAAAAAAGGGCGCGGTCGGCGCAGGACACTAGCGAAAGGAATGTTTTAGGATGCAACTCTGCTTGCCTAGTCCGAATCCCCGCTTCTCGCAAAGCAGGCGAGAAATGGGGCAGCCCGCTTACGCAGGTTTAGCCGAGGCCTTGACGACCCAGAGAGTGAGCGACGGGAGACATTCGGCTGGGTAATCCGGATCGGGCATTTTTCTGGCTCGGCCGCGCAATTGAGGCGGGCTGCTTTTGGGCCGATTCGCTTCCCCTCGATCCTCTCCTCGATGCCATCCGAAGCGACCCCGCGCTTTCCGGACCTGCTAAGGATGGCTCACTTGGGAAACGTCTCTGACGCCGCCGCTATGTAATATCCCATCTGCGGTCTGGAGACTCGGCGCTGGGTCCGAGCCGCCCAAACCGCAGATGCCGGCACAGAACGGTTTACCTCGGAATCTCGAAACGAAGGATCTCTCCCATCCCCGGTCCAAGATCGACGGCATTGGAGATATACAGCGCGTCCTCGGGGCCAAAGGTCATGCCTCCAGGCAGGCTCAAACCCGTGATCACAGTCTGGATGCTGCCGTCAGCGTGGAGTCTCACCACCTCGCCGTCGCCCGGATTCGGAAATCCTCCTGGAGTGTCGGAGAGCTCCAGTGCGTAGAGCAGACCGTCCGGCCCGATTTTCAGACTGACAACCGTGGTGAATCCTGCCCGGGACCCAGCAACTCTGAACACGTTCGGTCTGGTACCTAGTCCAGGCATGGTTTCATCAAAACCGATATCCCGAGACAGGGTGGTGACGTGTTCCCATTGCGACGCGATTGGGAAAAGGCCGAGATTGCCGATGTACAAATTCCCGTCATTAGCCACGATCGATGTCGGAACAACATGTGCGAAGTGGAGCGAAAAATCGAAAACTTCGTTCGTTTCGCCGTCGGGTGTTGTTGCGGTGATTGTGCCATGGTTGGGTTCAACGGCGAAAAGTCGGCCTTGGTGAGCGATCATGCTGTAAGGAACTCCATCGGGCTCAAAGTCAGCGGTATCTGGATAGGCGGCGGGATGTTCCATGTAGAACATGCTCAGGTCCGTGATGTAATCCCATCTGCCGTTGCTCAGGTTCACCTTCACAATGCCGTTGGGTAGATTGGGATTTCCGTGGGGAGCACCCTCCCCCGCCAATGAGGGCGTAAAGCTTGCCATCGAGAAAAGCAACATCTGCGACGCCGATAATGTCGCCCTGCATTGCTACAAACGAAGGCAGGCCCGTAGCGAGGGCCGACAGCGTGCCATTGGGCGACAGCTTCGATACCCGGGCGCTGGGACCTCCTTCATAAGGTCCGATTGGCGGGTTCCTCTCCCGTGCTACTATTCGCGTAAATCTTGTGCTCAACGGTTGACATATGCGAGCTAAGAGAGTTTGGCATCCGTTTGCTCAGGCTCCTCGGTTTGCACCTTTCCCGACAAAATATCCCATCGACTGCGTGCCATGAAAATCATCTTGCCTTGACCCGGTAAAATGACTATTACGACCTTAATACATCGGTTTCAGGAAGACACGTATGAGCACTCACATACGGACAGTGGCGGAAGCGAAAGCGAAATTCAGCGAACTCTTGGATAAGGCGAATTCGGAGGGGCCTCAAAAAATCACGAAGCATGGTCGGACCACCGCGGTGGTGGTTGCGGCGGAAGAATGGGAACGCAAGGCGGAGCGACGAGGCAATCTTGCTGAGTTCCTCGCCTCGTCGCCATTGCGGGGCTCGGGGCTCAAGATTAAGCGTCTCCCAATGCGTCTGCGCAACGTCGAACTATGAGCTTTCTATTGGATACGAATGTCCTATCGGAACCGATGAAAGAGCGACCGAACTCTGGCGTAGTCGCCTGGCTCTCTAGGGTGAACGAAGACCGGGTTTTTGTCAGTGTCGTTACAATTACTGAATTATGCTATGGCGTTGAACGACTCGCTACCGGGAAGCGCCGCGAACGTCTCGATGGTTGGCTGCGGAAAGATCTGATCTCGCGTTTTGAAGGAAGAATCCTTCCCGTTGAGCTGCGTATCGGGGACGCATGTGGCCGGCTGATGGCCAGGGGCGAATCCACGGGTCGGCCGATTGAGGCTCGCGATGCTTTCATCGCGGCTACTGCCGAAGTTCATGGGCTCACTCTCGTCACGCGGAATACGTCGGATTTCGAGCCCACCCTAAAAGCGATTATCAACCCTTGGACCTAACGGCTGACTAGGTTTTAGTGAAGCACAGTGCCTCGGCAGTACCAACGGCGCCAAACCCTGGGTTAACGTCTGTGCAATGCTCTAAACTCAGCCCCTCCTATTGGCAGCATTGTCCAAAATCTCCAGCGCACGATCGATGATCGCAAGTCCCCAAAACCTCCTCTGAGCGGACGAGCGCCACCTGCGCCGTTCTTGAATCTGTGGCCCGTCTTGACCGTGAGGTGGCGGACAATGGATTCATATGCCAAACTAAAAATAAAGACTTAACGTTGCATTAGTGCTCTAACCGAAAATCGGATAGAGATCGGGAGAATATCAAAGTGAATAGAAATCGTTCTCTGTCTCCGGTGCTTTGCCTTTTCCTCGTTGTGATGGGCGCTCAAGCTGCGAGCAAACAGGAGTCTGTGCTTCAGGCGAGACTGGACACCGGCCTTCGCGTGGTAGTGATCCACAACTCGCTCGCTCCCGTAGCGACCGTCGAGATGAACTTCATGGTTGGAGGTGACGAAACTCCAGTTGGTTTTCCGGGAATGGCTCATGCTCAGGAGCACATGGCGTTTCGCGGATGCTCGGGTATGACGGCCGACCAGACGGCAGCCATCTACGCGCAGCTGGGCGGTAGAAACAATGCAGACACGCAGCAGACCATCACGCAGTTCTTCGCCACCGTTCCAGCGGCGGATCTCGACGTTGCTCTTCAGGCTCAGGCGGCGTGCCTGCGCGGTATCGACGATTCTCAGCAGCAATGGGCCGAGGAGCGCGGCGCGATCGAGCAGGAGGTCGCTCGCGATCTCTCCAATCCCACCTACAAGTTCATCAGCCGCCTCAACGAGGACATGTTTGCCGGCACTCCATACGCACACGACCCGTTGGGTACGAAAAGCTCGTTCGATGCAACAAGCGGAGGGATGCTCAAGGATTTCTACAACAAGTGGTACAGCCCCGGCAACGCAATCCTAGTGATCGTGGGAGACATTGATCCCACCGCGACTCTTGCCAAGGTCAAGCAATGGTTCGGCAATATTCCTGATCATCAACTCCCGGCGAGGCCAACTGTCGATCTCAAGCCCATTAAGTCGGAGACGTTTACGCTCGACAGTAATCTCCCATATATGCTTGGCTTTATTGCTTACCGGCTCCCCGGAACCGACTCACCGGATTATGCGGCCAGCCAGATTCTCGCCGATGTGCTGGCCAGCCAACGTGCCGATCTTTATGGAATGGTACCGGCAGGGAAGGCCCTGGCAACGGAGTTCGGAATGGCGGAAACCTACCCGAAGGCCAGTGTGGGCTACGGAGTAGTGGTTCTGCCCTCTGAAGCGAACGCAGACGGCGCCATTAACGAGATGCGTGGCATTCTTGCGAACTATGCCCAGAAGGGCGTGCCTGAGGATCTGGTCGCCGCGGCCATTCGCAGTGAGATTGCTCAGGCTGAGTTTCAGCGGGACTCCATCCCCGGCCTGGCCAACGTCTGGTCGAATGCGCTGGCAGCCGAAGGGCGTACGTCTCCCGAAGAGGACATTGAAGCCATCAAGCGCGTCACTCTTGCCAGTGTAAACCGCGTGGCCAAACTCTACCTCGCTGACCAAAACTCGATCACGGCGATCTTGAAGCCGGTCCCAACCGGAGAGCCAGTCGCAGGCAAGGGTTACGGCGGGGCCGAGGAAGTAACATCAGCGCCGAGCAAGCCTGTGGAGCTCCCCGCATGGGCGGCGAGCGCACTGGCTCAGTTCAAAGTTCCTGCAAGTTTCATCGAGTTTTCCGACACGAAGCTGCCCAACGGGATTCGTTTGATCGTTAAAACAGATCGGACCAGTCCAACCGTGTTGGTCGCAGGCGCGGTAAAGCACGACTCCGATCTGGAAACGCCGCCCGGGGAGGAAGGTGTCTCTGACATTCTCGACGGCCTGTTTTCCTACGGAACGCGGACGCTGGATCGGCTGGCATTCCAGAAGGCGCTAGACGACATTGCCGCAAACGAGAGCGCGGGTTTCCATTTTTCTTTGGATGTGTTGAAAGAGCATTTCTCTCGTGGTATCGAACTCCTTGCGGATAACGAGCTTCATCCCGCGCTGCCGGCTCAGGCCTTCACCGTCGTCCAGCAGCAAACGGGGCAATTTGTCGCAGGACAGCTCCGGAGCCCAGGGTACCGAACCTCGCGCGCCCTCGATGTGGCGTTGCTGCCGGCCGGCGATCCCGCCTTAAGGGAGGTAACTCCGGCTACTGTTGGCAAAATCACTCTTGACGATGTGAAAAAATTTTATGCCGTCGCCTTTCGGCCGGATCTGACCAACATCGTTGTCATCGGAGACGTGACGCCGGAGGAAGCCCAGTCAGTCATCGGGAAATGGTTCGGCGATTGGAAGGCCGTAGGACCCAAACCGAACGTCGAGTTGCCGCCCGTCCCCCTCAACAAACCCTCCGCCGCAAATGTGGCCGACACGCAAGCCGTGCAGGACTCAGTCACTCTTTCAGAGCAACTGAATCTCAATCGTTTCGATCCGGACTACTATCCGCTGCAACTGGGCAATCACGTCCTGGGCGGAGGCTTTTACGCCACGCGCTTATATCACGACTTGCGGCAGGTGGCGGGCTATGTCTATACGGTGGACGTAAGTCTCAGAGCATCAGAGAGCAGGGCTACGTATTCCGTCGTCTACGGTTGTAACCCGGAAAATGTCTCCAAGGCGAGAGCGCTGATTCAGCGCGATCTGGAACAGATGCGGACTCAGGACGTCTCTGCCGGCGAGCTTCAACAGGCTAAGGCTCTGCTTCTGCGGCAGATTCCCTTGGAAGAGTCGAGCGAGGAGTCGGTTGCGGGAGGAATTCTTGGGAGGGCACTAATCGGCCTGCCGCTCGACGAGCCGATACAGGCAGCAAAGCGATACGCAGAACTGAACGCAGAGCGAGTGAAGGCCGCATTCGCAAAGTACCTGCGTCCCGACTATTTTGTTCAGGTCGTTCGTGGGCCAGCTCCGCGATAACCGGGAGGCGGCCCACTACGTTCCCTGCTGACCTAGGCCTGGGAGGGAGAGTGTTTAACGGTCAAGCCAGCCGTCGCGAAACCCTGCGCGCCGAAGGCCGTCGACGATATAGCGGCATCGCCGGATAAGCTTCCAAACAAGCTCCGTGTGATAGTTTTCATTCATCAGAAGAATCGGACCCTCATTCAAACCGAAGGTCCACGGAGACGCCCAGCTGCCTTGATTGGTGTTGCTCTGAGGATAGGTTGGATTAAAACTGGCAACGAATCCATAGGGACCGCGCCCTTTCGATTCAAGAACCTCGACGATGTGACGGATCGTTTTTATCACGATCTCAGGCGCAAACGGGAGAGATGTCGCTACCGCCCAGGGTGAAATAGTCCCGTCATCTGGGCCGAATGGAGCGCCTCGGGATTCATAGCCGAAAAATACTCTTCGGACACCGTTCACCTCAAGAGCCGCTGGTCCAGGTCCGTCGCTCGCAGTTAACCCCCACACATATTCGTTATAGTGAGCGAACCCGAGTGGGTTCTCTATTCCATATTGCCTGTGAATATATGTGGCCCGTCGGCTGTTCTCAAAATAATCGATTCCCGTCTTCCGATTGAAGTCGTCGTGTATGCCGCGAAAGTCCACCCATAGATGAGACATCTGATGAATAAATAGTGGTCCGGCATATAGGTACTCGATGTCGTAGACTTTCTTCCATTCAAAGGTTGAAATCCATTCTTTGTAGCCTTGCGGATGGATAGGAAACGTTGGTGATCCCATGGCCAGCGCGTAAAGGATAAGAGCTTCGTTATATCCCTTGTCCCATCGGTAGGGCAGAAATCCCGATTCGGGCATCCAACCATGACTGATCGTTGTCCCTTTATCGAGGGCCCATTGCCAATCAACGCGGCGGTAGAGAATCTCAGCAAGTTTCCGTATCTCGCTTTCCTCCGGACGCTTCGCGGCGAAATAGCTTGCCACCGTGAGAATACCAGCCATCAGTATTGCAGTGTCCACGGTCGACAGTTCACATTGGTAGGCTCGGCGGCCTGTCTGCATGTCGAGAAAGTGGTAGTAAAAGCCTTTGTACCCGGTGGCATCGGGCTCCGGACCCTGATGGCTCGAATCAAGGAACCTCAAAAGCGTTAGAGTTCTGTTTACGCCCTCCGCTCGTGAAATTATGCCTCGCTCTACTGCCACCACGTATACGCTGAGCCCCATCCCCACGGCCGCTATGCTCGAAGCCGACCCAGGCTGGCTCTTATCCGCGATCAGTCCGTTTTGAGGGCTGACCTCTTTACGATAATAAGCAATAATGGCACGCCGGAGATTGTCCATCATTTCCAAATCCGTCGGCTGCGGATTTGGGAACACAAGTCCCGCTGACAGAATGCCCGCCGATCGTAGAAACTGGCGACGATTCATCAAAAGTAGAGTAGTGCATCGGACAACCGCAAGAAAAGTTACTGGGTGACTCCTGGTCTGTCGCTGTCGGAAACTCACCGATCCCCGTAGTTTTCGCTGACGGGGTCGCTGTGATGTGCTTGCGAGGTCTAGAAACTGACGAGGCGGGAGCCAAGTCTACCGAACGAAAGAGAAGAAAGGAATTGCGGTTGTTGGCGGCCAACATTTCGGGATATGGGCAGGGCGTTCCCCCAACCGGAGAAGTGATCGTCAGCAAGCGAGATTTGGCCGGGCAACTTCGGCGGCCCCGCGCTGCAGTTGCCACAGCGCTGAACCTGCTTTTGAGCGAGCAGAAAGTCCAACCGGCTCCATCGCGAGGGTATTGGAAATGGAACGCGTGAAGGTTCACCCCCGGCTTTCACGCCTCGTGTCAAATGGGCTAGAGCATTCTCTTGAGAACCGCGAGACTGTTGAGTGCATCTCTTAGTTTGCGATGTTCCTTAGAGTCTGCAATCGGCAATCCCCGCAAGCGTTGGTGGATAGCCTTCTCAGCCACCTCGATGCTGGCTGGCAACTTGTCCCGGTCGAATTCCATTGCGGCGGCTCTATAAACGCCGAGCCAATCGCTATCATTATGGCTCACCGACGGAGTCTCCATGCACAAGTATCGGAGGAATCTGCTTCTGGCGTACAGGCAAACAAGCACCCGATTGCCGAGGCGCGAGCAGTTCAAGTGTCATCCGCGTTCTCCTTTGTTGAGGCCAGATGGCGATTAAACATGAGCGATCTCGGGCCTTCCTCGGGGAAAGCGGAAATCTGGGAAGGGAATTTCGAGGGTACCAAACGAGTCTGTCGGCTAGAACAGTAGCGCCGAACAGCTCCCCCGGAAACTGCTCACCCCCACCTTATGGTCTGACCTGCATCTGCGCAATGACCCATTCGTAATGTCACCCATGTTACCTTTATGCCGGTTGCAGGGTTCGATTGCGAATCAAAGAGGCCTGTGTCTCAGGCGGACAGACACTGCGGATAGGCCTTGGATGAAAGGCAAGCAGCCAAAACGCTTAGACATAGAAAAGCGGTCATGAGGGTCGGAATGAGTACCCATAAACCACTCGCTAACCCAGGGACCGCTTTCAGGATCGTGATCTGCCCGCGAAGAGTACGCGGAGCGGCGACTGGAGGCAATGGAGTGGAATCCGCAGTGGGAGTTTTATAAAGGCCTACGATTCGCAACTTATAGCATTGCCAGAAGCCACCGCTTCGATGGCCTCCATGACCGCGCCGATCCCATTTACGTCCTTGGAGAGAACGGCACGAACGCCAGCAGCGGTAGCCAGTTCCGACAGTTGTCGAGTAGCAAACATGGTGTACATCAATATGGAGCACTCAGGCGCGAGGGTGCTCATCACTCGCGCCGCCTCCAGCCCATTCATCACAGGCATTGCGTAATCGAGCAAGACGACATCCGGCTTTACAGTTCGCACCAACTCTATGGCGGCATCTCCGTCTTCCGCTTCACCGCAAACGACCCAATTTTCCTTCATCTTTAAACACACCCGAAGCGCGGCTCGTACCCTTGCATTGTCATCGACTATGAGGATTCTCGTCACGATTTGACTCCGGCCTAGGATTCAGCACCTTGAATTGGAAACCCCTCGATGCCGTGGGCCATGGCTGCGCCCAATTTTCTTTCGTGGACGTTGTGGCGTTTGCAGGACAGGTGGTGCGATTCCATGATTGGACATCTATCCACCGCGGAAGTAAATGGCCCGAGGGTGGAACGGAGTAGCACCAAGGAGCTAAAGTACTCTTTGTAGTTGGCACAAGGCTCTTTCGATCTAAGCGTATCGCGACAGGTGAGACCGGAACTGCGATTCGAGCAAGGCGCACGCGTACTCACTATCGACACGGCCCAGGAGACTCATCCTCTGTTCCAGAGTGGCAATTTCAAAATCCAGGTGCCTGAAAAGCCACCATGCCGAGCACAGAGGCCATCGTTGGCGCGGCGACGGATACGTCCGGTCGACTCCGGCATCTGATACCCCGAGCTTGAGGACGAAGACACTTGCCAAGCGCTGGCCTTCGCGGCTGCCTTGGTGGATGACAAGGTCTGGCCCCTACCGCGTCGCCTCCAACTAGCCCCCGAATGTACACACGAAGAGTGGAAAGCATTGTGCTCTATCGGGCAGGTCCGACCAGGAATGAAGCTCTCTCCCCGCTGGATATCGACTCCCCGTAAAGACAGTTGTAGTCTTCGAGCGCTTACTGAACGGCTGCATCGATCACTGCCGGGTGCGCGGAGCAGACTGCGTAACTGCCGACAGCGGCACCGCCGAGATTTCGCTGGACGATGCTTCGCAGGTATTCGCGGGTGCTCTTCGGTCCGTGTGGGCCGCTCCGTCTCGACGGGATCAGTCCTCTTATTCATCACTTTCATTATAAATTTTTGCGCGCAGTATTCGCTTCACTGCGATTGATCCAATGAAGTAGTATGCGGTGACGATTATGTACAGAGGAAGATCATTCACCGCTGGGGGAGATAGCTACCGTGCCGAAAAGAACTGGAAGACAGGTTTTTGGAGTTGGACTCGCGTGTATTGTCGGGACACTGATGATCGCGCTGCCGTGCGTGGCCCAGCAACTGACGAGTGACGCGCTCTCTTTGACGGTCAACGCGCAGGAGGGATCATATCAATTGTCGCTGCATGACGGTCAGCCCGTGCTCAAGTCCGGCGTGGCCGCAGAGGTGGACCGCCGGTGGCTTCGCCCGAGCGATTACCCGCGGCGCCAGGCCTCGGAGACTAGCTTCCAAACTGATCTAGGCTCCGGCCGACAAGTCACAGTCACCTGCAGCGGACTCGAGGGCAAACCTGATCTGGTTTATGTGCTACAGCTCTACAAACAGCGCCCTTATGGCACCGTCCAGGTAAAGGTGCACAACGGCGCGGGAAAAGAAGTAAGTGTGCAAGTCATTCGGAATGTGGAGGCCACGGGTGAGGAGCCCATCCATTTGGGGGGCGGTGAATCGGCCGACCGTGTTCTCTCCGACAGTTTCAGCGAAGACTGGCCCGCTCTGGCTCTCTACGACCTTGGGGAAGCGCCCGGCGGGATGCATCGCGGCGTCGGGAGTCAACTCATCTACAACCGGGAGAGTAAGCTGAGTTTATTTCTGGCAGCGCTCACCTCAGACCGATTTCTGACCGTGATGCATCTGAAAGCTGAGGGCAAGGGGACGAAGGCCAAGATCGCATCGTTTAACGTTGAATCTACCGGAACGACGGAAATCCAGAAAGATTTCGATCTCAAGGATGCTCCCGCGGATGACCAGATCGAATTGGACCTTCCCCTCAAGGCTGGGGAAGACATGACTTCAGAACTACTAATGTTCGAGGCCGGACCGGATTATCACGATCAACTGCTGGCCTACGGTGACGCGGTTCGTCGTTGGCACCATGCGCGCGTTTCCAGTGAGACTCCCATTGGTTGGTGGAGTTGGACCGTCTACTACGGAGCCATCAACGAGGGCGAAACCCTTTCCAATGCCGACTGGCAAGCTGCGCATTTGAAGTCATTGGGGTACAAATATCTCCAAGTGGATGAAGGCTATCAGTATGCTCGAGGGGAATATGCAACGCCGAATGCGACGCAATTCCCAGATGGTATGCGATTCGTCGGGCAGCACCTTATCGGGGAGGGCCTGACATTCGGCGTTTGGACGGCGGCGTTTGAGGTGACAAAACGAGCCTGGGTCTATGAGCACCACAAAGACTGGCTGGTGCACAATGCCAAGGGAGATCCGATCCCTATCGGCGCTGTCTGGGACCAGAAGTCGGATGTGCTTTATGCGCTGGACACAACCCATCCCGGAGCCCAGGAATACCTGCGGGACACTTATCGGAAACTCGTTCGCGAATGGGGAGTCCGGTTCATCAAGCTGGACTTCATGGATACCAGCACGATCGAGGGTTACCATTACCGCCCCAACACCACAGCGCTCGAAGCCCAACGCATCGGCCTCCAAGTAATTCGCGACGCCGTGGGCGATGAGGTGATCCTGGATAAGGACGGAAGTCCTATGCTCAACCCGGTAGGGTTGGTCGATACCGGCCGGATCTCCGCAGATACGGGCCATAGCTTCGCAAGGACGAAGGATGCTGCGTCTGGCATTGCTGCCCGTTACTATATGCAGCGCAATTTCTTCATCGACGATCCGGACGCCTTCAACGTCACGGCGACGCATCTCATGGAGCATGCCCACGAACAGTCTTCGATTACGCGGGGCGCGGCCGAGGTGTCGATCGCGCTCGCCGCGGTGTCGGGAGGCATGTATGAGATTGGCGATGACATGCTGATCCTGGGCTCAGAGAAGGATCGGCTCGCGCTGGTTGAAAACCGGGAGTTGCTGAATATGTCCAAAGTCGGCCGAGCTTCCACGCCGGTAGACTTGATGACTTACGAGCCGCAGGATGAACAGCCCAGTATCTTCATACTCCAGGAAGATCAACGACAGGCCGTACTCACGGTCTTCAATTGGACGAATACGGTGCGGTCGCACACGCTGAAGTTGGCGGACCTCGGCCTGTCTGCCGGCCATGGGTTTGCGGCGACGGATGTGCTGAACCAGAATGAGATGGTTACGCTCGAGGGTAGCGCAGTACGGTTGGAGAACCAGCCGCCACAGTCGGTGAGGGTGCTAAAGCTGATCGACAAAAGCGTTGCCGCGGCTGCCCCAACCGTGACGGCGCTGGTGCCGGCAACGGCGATTACGGGTGAGACAATCGGTCTTTCGGTGCAGGCCGAGGGTGCCGTGCCCGCAGTCGCGTATCACTGGGACCTCGGCGACGGCACGAGCGCGGACAGCTCCAAGGTATCTCATGCCTACACCACTGCAGGGGACTTCAACATCCTCCTCACAGTGGACGGAGTGGATGGGGTACCGGCCAACAAAAGTTTCTCTGTCAAGGTCACCGGCAATTTAAAGGCGCACTCTAACCTTACCGACAATCGGCGTTTCGTAGAGCCCACCGACCGCTGAGCGCCTCGGACAATGGCAGACGCATACGATTCTCCACCGATGCGAAAGCACCGCCAGAATTGATTGTCAGGGAATCGACTGCCGCGCCGGGCGGTAATCCACCCGCATGGCGAGAATCTCGAAGGGATGAATGGGCACGGTCAGTTGATTGCCTATTATCGTCAGGGGTGAGCCCTGGGGTTGTTCGAGAAGGTTCGTCAGGATGGCGCCCGTCGCTCCGTTGGGGATGGTAAACGTTACATTGCTGGACTTACCTGCCCACTCGTAAGCGTGAAAGATCAGACTGTCGCTGTCCTCTGCTTTCTTCATCGCCGTCAACACAACATTCTCGGCTTCCACCGACGCGAAAGAGTATTCCACAGGTAAGTTACCTGCGTGTGGTGCCGTCTGCATGGTTTGTAACCGATAGTTGTACTCATAGCCATGCCGGACGGTCAGGGCCTGCTTCCAGTCGCCGGCATGGGGATACAGGGCATAACTGAAATGATGGTGTCCGCGGTCGGCTTCCGGATCGGGATAAACCGGCGAACGTAGCAGGGTGAGGCGCAACACATTGTCCTGATCGTCGTATCCGAATTTGGACTCATTGATGAGGCTGAAGCCATGTCGGCCGTCGCCAAGATCTGCCCAACGCTGAGCAGGAACCTCGAACTGCGCCTGCTCCCAACTGTTGTTTCGGGTGGTAGAACGTTCGATGCTGCCGAAAGGAATCTCGTACGTGGCATGGGCGCTGGTTGCTGCGAGCGGGAAGGCCGCCTTCAGCAGAACGTGAGTCTCATGCCAGTCGATATCGTTCACTACATCGACTTGATCGGCTCCGGCGTACAGCGTAATGTCCTGCATGAACTTCGAGCTTTGCCAGGTGCGCGATACGCGAATCACGGCGCGCAACGGACCCTTTTCGATCACCTCCACCGAATCCAGAGTGTCGATTGGTGTCATGTGATCCAGCGTGCCCGGATCGATGTCCCACGCATCATAATCCTTGGGGGTGTCCTTAAAGGTCTGCAGTTGATTGCCGCAGGCGCCACTGGCTAGGGACTCAAAATCCGACCGCTTGTCGAGGAGACTTGTGATGCATCCTGTCTTTGGATCTACGGTGACTCGGAGGTTTGCATTTGCCACGGTGAGTCCGCTGACTTCTAGATCGGTGGCAACCGGCTTCGCGCCGGGAACGACATGAAGGATCGTGTAACCTATCGAGGGCGCGCTCTTAACCTCTACCAGCAGGCGATACGTGTTGGTAACGGAGTCGCGCGCCAGAACCTTGGAGGGCAGAACCCGACCCTGTGCATCGAGGACCGAGACCGAGCTCGCGGTCGCGGAAGGCATCTGAACCTCCAGCGTCACCAACCCGGAGCGTTGCCATGCCAGGGGATTAAACACGAATACAGGGATTCCGCTACCCGCGGAGGTATTCACCTGTGCCGCAAGGAAATTCATTGCCTTGCTGGAGATCTCGTTAGTCGCCCACCGCACCTGGTCATAGTCGCGCTGGGCATCTTTGTAAACGACGCCGATGCCCGAACCCGCCGCCAGATCGTGAAAATCGTTAAAAGTAATCTTCTTCCATGCCTCGGTCAATCCATCGGCGGGGTATGGCTGTCCTTCCAGCCATGCTAGGGAGGCGTATTTCTCTGCATTCAATGCCCACATGGAACTCTGACGCATGTTTCGTTTGTGGTTGGCTTGTGTGGTCATTACGCCGCGATGGAATTCGAAATACATTTCGCTTTTCCACGTGGGAATGCTGATCTTGCCGACTGCTGGCGACGGCGGCTCTGTATAGCCCTTAGCAATCGAAGTATAGTTCCACTCCGGGGAGTTGCTGTCCACCTTACCGGCCACATCATGAAAGTAGGCGGAGGCCGTGCCGAACTGCATCGGCGGAACGATCTTGTCTGGCTGCATCCAGTGCACACCTTCGTCCAAAATCGCGCGCGTAGGTCCACCCCCGTGATCACCTACTCCGTAAAGGTCCATCAACTCCGTCAATCCGGGCGCGAGCTTGCGAGCGGTTGCCAGATCTTCCGCCAAACGGGCAGGATTCAAGTCGGAGTGCGAGTAGCCATGCGGAAAGTAAGTGAGGACTTTGCTGCCGTCCGGGGATTCCCACCAGAACAGCTTGAAAGGCAGCTGATTGGTGTCATTCCAAGCCAACTTCTGGGTTACAAAGTAATCTATGCCGAACTTCTTATAGATCTGCGGCAACTGCCAGTCATAACCAAACGAGTCTGGGTTCCAACCAACGTGGACGTCAACGCCGTACTCCCTCTGGAACCAGCGCTTTCCGATCAATAGAGAACGGACTGTGGACTCGCCGTCGGGAATGTTCAAGTCGGGCTCAACCCACATTCCTCCGACTATCTCCCAGCGGCCTTCCTTGATCCGCCGTTTGATCTCTTCATTCATCAGCGGATATTTTTCGGCGATCCACTGGTTGTAAGCTGCGGCCGACTGAGTAAAGGTGTAGTCGGGATACTCATTCATCAATTGCAGAGCGGTGCCGAAGGTTCGCTTCACAACGTCGACAGTTTCGGACCAGGGCCAAAGCCATGCAGCATCAATATGTGCGTTGCCCGTTAGGTGGAGGCTGGTTTGTGCGAGCACGGGCCTGAGGGGCTCCATCCGTTTCTGCGCTCGCCGCAGCGAAGCATCAAAGGCAGGTTGGTCTCGCGCGTCGAGCGCCTTTAGATCTAGTTCCCCAATAGCCTGTTCGAGCGTGGCGGTGTCGGCGGGGACATTCGCGGACAGACTGGGAAACAGGCTAACGGCGGTAAGAAACTCAACTCGCACATCGTTCGGATTCGGCCGACTCTCAGAAAACTCGATTTTCTGTTCCGTCCCTTGAAAGATCTTTTTGTCGACCGTGGGTAGTAGTTTGACGGCGACGAGCACCGTGTCGCCGGGCTTTGCACGATCGAAGAGAGTGATAGGCTCAAGGTCATCCCCCATAGCCACGCGACGGCCGTTCAAGTAAATAATTTCAGGCAAGGGCCCATCCGAATCGGCGTAAAGGCTGAACCAGATTCTGGCGCCTGTGAGGTCGTATCCGTTCAGCGTGGGAGGCACGGTGATGGAACGGCGATACCAGACTGCGTCAGCCACGCCCCCGGTATTGGGACGGGCGATAGGCCACCTCGAGTCATCCATATCGACGGCCTCACCATGCGCAAGATCGCCCACATGTGTCTTCCATCCCTCTGCAGGCAGAGAGTCCAGGCTCGACAGGCGTTGGATTGTAGTCTGCGACTGGCTGGAGAGTGTTTTCGCAATGTTTGCGGCTTCCTCAGCGGACTGATTTTGCGCGTAAGCAGTTGTACAACTGATCAGCAGCAATAAAACCTTCCGCCAAGGGCTTCGCATCGTTCGCGCATCCTTTCCAGATTTCTGATATTTACGGCTTGGTCAACCTACTCGAAGTCCGTTCTTCGAATATCCAGCCCCCGAATATGCTGGACTCCTCTTTCTGATTCCAAACGCACCGATGGTCTGCCGAGAAAATCGACAGCGGGCTTACGGATCGTTTCGATCGCATGTCAGAGTAACGCGAGATTACTCCGGGGAATCATTGCGCCCGATTCGCTCGGCTTTGTCTCCTGAAACAAGCTCCTGGACGGTTCGACGTACTTCCAACAAAGCAGTGCAATCACGTTAAGGAGGGCGGCCAGAAAGAAATACACCTTGATGGTTCCGGCCCAGCCAAGGAGAAGAGGAAATATCAATGAGCTTGCCAACGAACCCAACGCCCCCACGGTATTCATGGCTGCGGATACGGTTCCCGAATACATTTCTCCCACATCGCAGCAGACGGTCCAACTGGGACTCACGGTGAGATCCAGACCGAATATTGTCAAAGCAAAACAGACTATGAACCACACCGGATTGGGCATGAAAGGGGCTGGAAGCAAGGCCAATGCGGCCAGGCCGAAGCCGATCATGGCGGGCAGTCCGCGGGACGACTTCCACTTGCCCATTTTGTATACCCGATCGACAGCCGCGCCGCTAATCCACATTGCAAGCGCTCCACAGCATAGCGGAATGCACGAGTACACGCCCGCTGCGGCTGTCGTGACGCCATATCGCGTCCTCAGGAATGGCAATAGCCAACTTAAGCAAAAGAAGAACGTAAACTGAGACGCGAAATACTGATAGAGGATCAAGTAGAAGTTCAGGGAGGAGGCAAAAGCCCGCCAGGGAATTTTATTGGTCGCCACCGGGCGGAGGCGCTCATCCGCCGCCGAGACGACGTTTAGCTCCTGTGTGTTCAGCTTGATGTCCGGCCGGTCACGAAATCTCCAAAACCAGATAGCGGCCCAGATCACGCCCACGATTCCCAGCAACGCAAAGCTCTCTCGCCAACCCAGCCACTCCACGCATATGGGCGTGGCCAGCAATCCGAAGGCCGCACCAAATCTTGAACCCATATTCAGAAGCCCCAGTGCCAGCCCCCGCTCTTGTGGCAGCGTCCAGTTGTGGAGGGCGCGCGTAGCTTGCGGGTAGACGCCAGCCTCGGCCAAACCGAACAAAAATCGGATGCCGATGAGTATTGTCACCCCGGAGGCCAGCCCAGTGGCCAGCGTGAATAACGACCAGAAGAAGACGCTTAGGCTGAGAGATTTCCGGGCGCCCCACCGGTCCGCCAAAACGCCGCACGGGATCATGAAGACAGCGTAGCCGAGGGCGAAGGCGCCGAAGACCATACCAAAGGCCCGGTCGCCAATCGTCAGATCGCGGGCCATTTCAACCTTCGCGCCAGAAATTCCGACGCGAGCCAGAATCGTCAGGAAAGAAACCACCACCACCGCGCATATAACCTCTCGACGATATCGGCTGGAGGTCAGGACCACAGAGGGATTCTTGGCTTGCGCGTGGAGATCCATTTCAACAGAAGTTTGGCCAGGATCGCCAGTTGTTGGCCTGCGGTTCATAGCAAAGAAGGGCCTGTTTTCAGTGGCGTTGCCGGGATATTCTTGGCATTTTCAAACCCACAAGAAGATCGAACGATGAGACGTGTCTCAAGCACCACTTGACGGCGCGGCAATGATGGTTCACGTACTCGCGCTAGCAGTAATTCGGCAGCAGTCCGCCCCACCTCAAATGCCGGTTGGGCGACGGTTGTCAGGGGAGGGCGCAGCGACATGGCCCACGGCATTTCATCGAAACCCACAATGGCGATCTCATCGGGAATAGTGAGCTGCCGCTCGTGTATCGCTTGTAGAGCGCCGAGGGTTAGCAAATTGCTTCCCGCAAATACGGCGGTGGGGGGGGAGGGTGATTGCAGGAGTTGCAACATGGCGGCATAGCCTTCTGACTGCCTGAAGGCGCAGTGCACGACCAGATTCTCGTCCACCGTAAGACCTGCATCGCGTAAAGCGTCCTCGTAACCCGCCTGGCGATCGCGCGCTGTCGAAAATACCAGGGGCCCGTTGATGATGGCGATGCGTTTATGGCCGAGCCCGATCAAGTGAGAGGTCGCGGCATGGGCGCCCTCCTGATTGGCGACGGTGACTTGATCGCTGCGAGAACCAGCAATGTCGCGAGAAACCGCCACCAGCGCCATGCCGGCTCTCCCCAGTTCCGCATAAAGGCGGGAAGGGGCGCGGCTCGCAGCGAAGATCAAACCACGCACCCCGTCTGCCCGAAAAACCTCCAGGCGACGCGACTCCAGACCGGGGTCCTCATTGTAACTGGCCAGGAGCAGAGAATAGTCCGTCTTTCCGAGAAAGTCCTCAATCCCGCAAACTAAACTTGTGAAGAAGGGATTCTCGATGTCTGGAATCAGGACTCCGACCGCGCGACTCGAGCGTACGCGCAAGTCACGAGCTGCGCGGTTGGGGCGATAGGAGAGTGAGCGGGCTGCCTCGATGATTCGCGATCGGACCGGTTCCCGAACACCGGCGGATCCGGAGAGAGCCCGCGATACCGTGGCTGTGGAAACACCGGCTAGCTCTGCGACTTCCTTGCCGGTCGGCGCAGAAAGCTTCAATTTGGGCAAATTCTCTTTGTGGCGCATCGCAAAATTCAATCCTATCGGCGAAGGGTCGAGCACAGGATTTTACCACGCGTTGGGTAAACTGAACGATGCAATCCATTACACGGTGAATCCTGTCCGACCTCATCCCGGGCTCTGTCAGCGGGCGACGATGTGGCCGGATCGTTGGCTGCCCATCGGCGCCGCCAAAATCATGGAAGTGACGTCGAATAAGTAACATAGTTTAGACGCAAAAAGTCAAGAAAAAACTTGACAAGAGGGGAATGCGCGGAGTAAAAAGCCTATCGGCGGAAGAGTAATCGATTTCATGCAAGCCGGCAATCTGTATTTTCTTTGCGTTAAGAGTTCCCTACGGCCCGGCGAAATTTGCAATCGATCTCAAGATGCCTTTGCGGGGGATAGAGTTTTCAGGAACCGGGGAGGACACCAATGACACGTCACAAAGGCATTCTTACTCAGGTAAGAAAGCTCGCAGAGACTGCAAAGATGGTGCTCGTTTTCGACGTGTTCTTGCTGTTTGCGCTCTCGTTCGCGAACGCCCAAAACCGTACGATGGGGGAAATCCGCGGCACAGTGACCGACGCAAGCGATGCCCGAGTCACGGGTGTCCAGGTGACTCTCACGAATGTGGCGACGGGTGTGGTCACTCAACTTACCACCAATGCGGACGGTGTTTACGATGCTGCCTCGGTAGTGCCGGGAATCTACGCGGTGAAGTTCGCTAAGGAAGGGTTTAAGACCTTCACGCAAGATAATGTGTTGTTGCACGCGGAAGTTCTCTCGGTCAATTGCACCTTGACCGTGGGCTCGACGTCAGATCAAGTCGTAGTGACCGCCGACGAGATCCATGTCCAGACGGACACGTCGGAAATACGTACCGATCTTAGTGAACTGGTCGTCGAGGAGTTGCCGAATTTTGGTGGACCGCAGGCCGAATACAACCTGTGGACCGTGCTTCCGGGAATCCAGCCCCAAGGTGACATCCAAGGCAGCGGCGGAGGCATGGTTGGCGGCGACGTGGCCGCTATTAACGGGAGAGCGCCCGGGGACCAGCTCTTCCTCATCGACGGCGGAAATAGAACGGTGAGCGGCGAAGGTCCATGGATCGCGACTGTCCCCATGGATGAGATCAGCACGGCGAACTACCTTCTAGGCACATTCGATGCGTCCTACGGGCACGGCGGGTCGATCTTCAATGTCACCACCAAGAGCGGAAGCAATAATTTTCATGGTTCGCTCTTTGAGTATGTGCAAAACGACTATTTCGATGCGCGCAACTATTTCTCGCCCGTGGTGGCACCTTACCGATTCAACTACTACGGCGGTACTTTTGGTGGACCGATCCGGAAGAACAAGATTTTCTTCTTCGGCGGTTACTCCAGCAATCCCACCAGAACTTACTCCAACAGCTATTTCACGTGGCCCACAGCCGCGATGATGAACGGGAATTTCAGCCAGGTGCCAGGGCTGGACGCATACGGGAACTCTACAGGTCAGCCCATTCCCATCTTTATTCCCGACACCCTGTCGGGGTCAGGAGGCAGCGCAACCCGGCAACCGCTGCCGGGGAACAAGATGACTCCCAATCAAATCAGCCCCGTGTCGGCTGCATATACAAAGTTGCTTCCCCTTCCCACATATAATAATCCGCTTATGCCGGGGCAATCGGTGGCAGCCTGTACGGCAGCAGTCGGAGTGCTTCCGGTAAATTGTTTCATTAACAACCTATATTTCCCTATCGGATCCCCCGGCTTATTTCGCACCTACGACATCAAGCTGGATTACGATATGCGTCCCCAGAACCGGGTGGAATCGTCGTTCCAGTACGCTCAAAATCAAACCATTCAAAATGGTACTCAGCCCGGTTACCCTTACAATTCTTTGCCCCAAAAGTTAGAGGACTTTACCGGCCAAATCAGCGATGCGTGGACACTCTCTCCGAGGCTCATCAACGAAGCCCGTATCACGGTGAACCGTTTTGATGCGACCGAGGCTTCGCCGGACGTCAACACAAACGAAAACGGCCAGCTCGGACTCGCAGGTTCCGAGGCAAATATGTTGGAAGGGATTTCCTGGGGCGGGCAATACGGCAACTGGTTTGCCAACCAGTGGCCTGAGTCGGATGCCCGCAGGGTGGACAGCAATTACGCCGCGTCCGATACGGTGACTTGGCTCAAAGGGAAACATGTTCTCAAGTTTGGCGGAGAATTTGACCTATACTATTTCAGCGGATTCTGGAATAACCCTGACGCCACGGGCTTCACTGGCATCGCGACCCAGAATCCTAACCTGGCCAACAATAGCCCCAGCGCAGGTGCGCCGTGGACGCAAGGGTTGGGATTCGCGGACTTCCTCTTTGGTGATGCGGCAAATTGGTATAGTCTGGTCAATCCCTCCACCACTCAGTTCATCCACAGCGGCAGCTTCTTCGTGCAAGACGACTACAAAATGAAGAAGAACCTAACCTTCAACATCGGCCTACGGTATGAAGTTACGACGGCCTGGGGCGTGAGGGGACAAGTTGTCTCCACTTTTGATCCAAGCCTATGGAACCCGGGTGGTCCGGTCCAGATCCCGGGCGATCCCACGCCGGTCAACGTTGCGCCCGGGTATGGAGCCATGCGATTTGGTGCTAGTGCCGTGGCCGCTCCCCATAATCTGTTGTTTGATCCGCGTCTGGGGTTTGCCTACTCGCCAAAGGACAAATGGGTTTTTCGAGGCGCATTCGGAATCTACCATGTCTGGCAAAACGAAAACATTTATGGTGTTACCAACGGTCCATCCGGCATCAGCGGGTTCTCAAAGTCGGGCAGTGTTGTTTCCAACACCGACGTTCCCGCCTTCAACTGGACAAATGGACTGCCTCCCTATACTCCCGATTCTCAGGCGCCGAACGCATATAACCTCCAGGGCGTGTTGTGGACTCCTCACCGAGAACCGGTAGCTTATACGATTCAGTGGATGGCAGGCGGACAACATGAGATCGGTAGTTTCATGGTGGATATAGCCTATCTCGGCACCAGAGGTGTCCATTCTTCGTTCAATGTGGATCAAAATCAGGTTCCCCTAAGTAGTCTCCACTACTACACGGACACTTCGGTAAACATGCAGCCGTACCGCCAATGGCCGCAGTTTGGGACCATCACGGGAAATCTGATGAACGGATATTCGATGTACAACGCCCTGCAAGTGAGCGTCAAGAGGCAATACAAATCGGGGCTCAGCGTGGTGGCTAATTATGCGCAATCGAAGACGTTCGATACCGGGAGCTACCAAGCCTCTTACGCAATCCCGGAGTACTATCAGACGTCGATCCCAAAGGACAATTATGCCGTAGCAAGCACCAACGTGCCCTATGTGATCAACGGAGGAGCCGTTTACCCGTTCCCCGTGGGGCGTGGGAAAACATTCCTTAACCGCGGGGGCGTAACAGACGCTGTCATCGGCGGGTGGCAGGTTTCTGGTATTTGGAACCTTCACGGAGGCATGCCTTTCACTCCCGTGATGGCGAACGACATCAGCGGCGATGCGACTTTTGGTGATCTGTCGAGTCAGTATCCGCTGATGGTGGGGAATCCGTGGAAGGCGGGAACGGTACCAGGCAATCCAACCTGCCCCGCCCCCACCCAGATTCACACAATAGAAAATTGGTTCAATTCCTGTGCTTTCGTCTCTCCAGGATACGGAGCGGTGGGTCCTGCTGGAGTGCGCAACTCCCTGGAGACGCCTGTCTACAAGAACCTGGATTTTGCCATTTCGAAGAAGTGGCGGCTTCCAATGCTAGGCGAAGGGGCACGACTTGAGTTCCAGGGGCAAGCCAGCAACGTATTCAACCATACCAACCTCGGCTTTCCGAACCCGAATATCGGGGGCGGTTCTGCGGGGTTAATCACTTCAACTTCTGTCTCTGGCTATTTAGGCAGCAGAAACCTGCAACTTGGGCTGCACTTCACATTCTGATCGCTGCCGGACAATGAAAGCGCGAAATAAACGCGTCCGGATGTGCAATGCGACAATGCTAAGATGAGTCTCGGCGGAACGGAGGGGAGAAAGACTCTGACCCAAGAGGCAGGCGATGGCAGCCAAGTCCTACATTCTGTTTCCTGTTGTCCTTATTGGTTTGCTGTTTGTACGTTCGATAGGCCTTGCTTCGGGCCAGACGCAGTCGCCGCATGCTGGTGAGGTGCAGGAGTATTCTCGGCAGGCGGCCCTGGCGCTGAGAGACAATCAGCCGGACGCTGCGGCCCAGGCGTACGGGGCGATTCTCAAGATCGATCCAAACAACATCGACGCCCGTGCCAACCTGGGCGTCGTTGATCTGTCTCAAGGAAAGTGGGAGCAAGCTGCCGATGAATTTCGTCGGGTGCTTAAACTGCAACCTTCCCTCTGGAAGGCTCAGGCGCTGCTTGGGATCTGTGAGCAGAACCTGGGTCACACGTCTGAATCGAGCCGACTGTTCGAAGCCTCGTTTCCCAACCTGCAAGATACCCGTCTGCGGATCAAGGTCGGGTTGGAACTGACCGAGATCTGGCGCCAAGGGGACGAACTACAGAAAGCCTCGGAGGTCGTGGGGCAGATGCTGGAGCTCGATTCCACTAACGTCGACGTTCTTTACGCAGCGTATCGCGTGCATGCCAGCCTGGCCGCTCAGGCGATCGATGCGCTCGCCCTTTCCTCGCCGGATTCAGCTCAGCTCCACCGGGCGCTGGCGGAACACCAGATGAACGAAGGGCATTTGGTCGGAGCGATTGCCGAGTATAAGAAAGCCCTGCAAAGCGGTGTGGCGTCAGCGGGCTTGCACTACGAACTGGGTGAAGCACTGTTACTGTATTCGCATATGGAATCGAGTCTGGCCGAGGCGCAAAAGGAATTTGAAAACGCCCTGGCGCTCGACCCCGGCGATGCCGGATCGGAATGCAAACTCGGGGAAATTGAGCTTTCGCGCTCTAACTCTCAAACTGCCCAGGGACACTATGCACACGCATTGAAGCTGCAACCGGAGAGCGTCTGCGCCAAGCTGGGATTGGCAGGATTGTTAACAGACCAAGGGAAAAGCGCAGAAGCCTCTGGCTATCTTGAATCGGCTGTGCGTTCGGCCCCGTACAATTCCGAAGCCCATCACCGGCTGGGAGTGCTGTATCGCGAAATGGGGCGCAAGGAAGATGCAGATCGAGAATTAAAAGCCTTCGAAGAATTGCACAAAGTTCAGAGTCAACTGCAGCAAGCTCTGCAGTCCGGAGCTGCGTCGCAATGAGAGGCAAGAGGCTTCACCCGCCCGCATAAGCGCTATCCTGGAGAAGGATTCAAATCAGCCATGAAGCGCCAGACAATCCTGACTGGGTTCGCGGTTGGAATGTTCTGGTTGGCTGGGTACTCTGGGCGAGGGCAAGGCAAGGAGACCCCGTCTGCCCAGCAGCCCCCGACTTCTGGTTCACCGATTCATTTTTCTTCTCGTCCCATTCCGTTTTCACTCGATAGCAGCGAGACAGCGGAGAAGCACATCCCTGAAACCATGGCGGGCGGCGTTGCAGTTTTTGACTATGACCACGACGGCAATCTGGATATTTTTTTCACCAACGGCGCCGACATATCCAATCTAAAAAAGACTTCAAAGAACTATTGGAACCGGCTCTTCCATAACAATGGAGATGGCACGTTTACTGACGTCACGGAAAAAGCGGGACTCGCCGGAAGCGGATTCGATATCGGCGTTGCTATCGGCGATTATGACAACGACGGCAACGAGGACATCTTTGTCGCAGGGGTGCATCGGAACACGCTATACCACAACAACGGTGACGGTACGTTTACGGACGTAACGGAAAAGGCGGGGCTTTCGCATCTGGACCCGCAGTACGGACCGCTCTGGTCGGTGGGCGCCGCTTGGGTCGATGTGAATAATGATGGGCTACTCGACCTATTCGTGGTGAACTACGTGAGCTGGGATGGCGCCAAGGAGCCGGATTGCGGAGCAATCGCCAAGCGCGACTACTGTCACCCAAGGTTTTACAAGCCTTTGCCCAACCAACTATTCCTCAACAACGGAGACGGCACTTTCACTGATGTCTCAGAACAAGCGGGGATCCGCACTCATCCCGGGAAGGGCATGGGTGTGGGTATCGCCGACTACGATGGGGACGGATTGTCGGATATTTTTGTCGCCAATGACAAACTCCCAAACTTCTTATTTCATAACAAGGGAGGCGCCCGATTCGAAGAAGTGGCGTCCGATGCCGGTGTGGCGCTTCCAGAGGACGGCAACTTGATATCCGGCATGGGTGTCGATTTTCGGGATCTAAACAACGATGGCTATCCCGACATCTCCGTCGTCGCATTGCAGAAGGAGACGTTCCCGGTGTATCGCAACGACGGCAAAGGCAGTTTCACTGAAGTTACAGGAAAAAGCGGGATGAAGCTGTTGAGTATGGCTATGTCCGGCTTTAGCCCGGTGATCGAAGATTTTGACAATGACGGCTGGAAGGACATCTTTGTTTCCAGGGGCGATGTGGCTTCGCCTGACATGGCAGACCGCGTCCCGGTAGGTCAACCCAACACAGTCTTTCGGAATCTGTTGGGCGAACGGTGGTCTGCGCTCACCGAGTATGCCGGTTTCACTTCGCAACCGGCAAAGCGTCATCGTGGTGCCGCAGCCGGCGACTTCAATCACGATGGCAAAGTGGATCTTGTTGTGTCTGCCCTCGGCGCCGCAGCCGAACTCTGGATCAATGACAGCCCAAACAGCAATCACTGGTTGGAGCTTGCCCTTCGGGGCACGAAGAGCAATCGGGATGGAATCGGGGCGCGAATCCGCCTGGTGGCCGGTGGCCATGCCCAGTTCAACCACGTGAGTACGGCCTCAGGATATGCCTCCTCGAGCGCTGGGCCGGTTCACTTCGGGCTGGGTGCGGCCAAGACGGTGGAAGAAATTGAGATCCGCTGGCCTTCGGGCACGATACAGACGATGAAGGGTGTGGAAGCAGACCAAGTGTTGCGAGTGCAAGAGCCGAAGTGACATCGGTCAGGCAATTTTCTGCATGCCAGTGCCCTCCTCAAGTCGAGGTTTGATCGCGCGTTCCTTTCTGTGACTGATGCAATCCATTGCATCGATCCTGACCATACTTTGGAGTAAAATCTCTCTCCCATAGGGCGATTGCCAAGGTGAGCGGCGCGATGATTTGATGTCGCGTGGGCATCAAAAAGTAGTATAATCCCTTTTAAATAAGCACCATACACCAAGCCCGAGAAATTCAACGAAATATCTTGACAAAGCATAACAAGGCGGAGTAGAAATCCACGTATAAAAGTAATCGATTTCATCGATTTCAAAGGTGCAGCGGCATATGTAATCGCTTTTAACTTCCCCCCTGGAGAGATCCAATGAATGCATTTCGGTTCAGCGCTTGCCTGCTCCTCCTCACCCTCCCTTTAGCCTTCACGACAGCAGCCTTTGCAACCAATTCCATCGATGGATCGAGCATTACGCCGTCAGGCGGCGGAAGCCTTGTGAACAGCGCGGGGACTTGGACCTTCAGCTCCACGACCGGATCTGGAGGCAACGTGATCCTGCTCAACGGCAGCAGTTCCAATGGGGACGGTGTAGAACTTCTGATCGCCAATGGCGGCCAAGCCTATACGTATAGTGCGCACGCAGATTGGTATGAATGGTCGGGCTCTAGTTGGACCAAGCTCTCGGGCACGCCCGTCCCGCTTTCGGCGAACGGCGCCACTATGTTGCCGTCAAGCACCACCGACGTTGTAACCAGCGCGGGGGTCTGGGCCTTCAGCACCCAGACGGCGAATGGGGGCAACCTTATTTATCTGAACGGCAGCCAGGCCGGCACCGGTGCAGGATTAGAGCTGACTGTGTCCGGGGGCAATCTGTATACCGTGGCCAATGGTGGACAATGGTTTGAGTGGGACAGCAGTTATTGGGCTTCAACCTCCAATCCAAATGGCACGTTCAGCTGGGCTTGCGCCTCGGCGGTGGTGGTTGGGCTGCAGTGGTCGGCCGTGAGTGGAGCGACAACCTATGACCTCACCCGCAACGGAACAAGCATTGATAGCTCAACTGCTCTTCTCTATCACGCAGATCAGGGGGTAGCGGCTTCGACCAGCTATAGCTATGTTTTGTCGGCGATGGATGGCTCAACCACAGTGTCTACCCAGGATCTTAGCGTTAGGACCCCATCGGCCACTCCGACCGGCGACCCCGCATACTGTCCCAGTACTGTGATCACGGGTATGACTTGGAATTGGTCGACGGGCTTCAATCAACTCAACCAAAGTGACCTGTGGAATAACACCTGGGGAGCCAACGGTGATACGTATCTCTTCTTCGGCGACGGCGGAGGATTCTGGAATCCAAGTACTGGTTCGACGTACAAGACGAGCTTCGGCATCAGCGAACTCACAGGCTCAGCTCCGGCCCCGGGCTCAGCTCCGTCCATCACCAAGAGCAACGCGGTGAATGTGTATGGTGGATACGAGGCAGAGAATGCAAGCACAATTGACGGCAAAGTCAACGACATTGCCGAAATCGAGGGCAATTTCTACGGCTTGGGCGGGATTTATGAATCGGGGGATAGCGGAGGGCCATACGGCGAACCCAACCACGTTGAAATCGTCTATTCCGACAGTAACGCCTATTCTTGGGTGGATAACGGTACGAATTGGCAATTCTGCAGCTCTAGCGGTTCTGCAACGGGATTTTGCCCCAGCGGATTCGTACAGTATGGCAAGGGTTATGCGGGCGCCATCGACGACTATGTTTACATGCTTGGCGCGACCGAGGAGAACTTCATTGGAAACGGGGGCGGTTGTGCCTGCACCTATCTGGCCAGAGTTCCTTACACGCCCACCAACGAAATTCTGACGTACGCTGATTATCAGGTCTTTACCGGCTTTAACTCGGCAGGGACTCCGCAATGGAGTAGCACCTGGTCGGATATGCAGCCTATCTTTATTGACAATGGGTCAAGGCCAATGAATCCCCTTAAAATGGTTTACAACTCTGCTCTCAAGCGCTTTATCTCTGTGGGCCAGGGTGACGTAAATCAAGCCGCATTTTATGATTCCCCGAATCCTTGGGGACCTTTTACCACCATTGCCTACTACCAATCGGCAACAAGTAACCTCGGCGGATGGGGAAATCTCGGGACCTCATCATTTAACGGAAATAACGTCGGCGCCTCCCTCGGAATCAACTTTATGAATGGCTGGACGAGCGCCAACGGAGAGACGATGTGGGCGACATTCTCGTCCAACGGAGACGCGAGTTCCAGTGCTGATCTCGTACCTTTGCAGGGAGAGACCATGGATTCGTTTAGTCTCGTGAGTGTGACCCTGACGGTGCCTTAAGAATTAGCAGCGGTCGGCGCCGGAGAGGGGGCATACCCTGTTCAGTCGGCGCTGCCTCGGGCACCGTGCCACTGGTGCCCGAGGGCCCCTTTCATGCCAAGGTATGGCTCAAACTGCGGATGCCCGCATTGGATGGGCCACCATCTGCGCGAAAGCGGTGACGTCGCACACCGTGTCGGCCCGGTGGAACCACACGATTTATATCTATGTTTAAGGTTGCGAGACCTGAACCGTTTCATTTCTGCTCCACTGGCCGGCGCGAATCTGGCGTCGAGAAAAGCACTGAGCAAGTCAACTGCATCAAGACATTGTTCCCCGGCATCGTCAGGAACACGGTTTGCCGAAAAGTCATAACTTATCGTGCGGCAAGATGGAAATACTATGAGCCACGATCACAGTCCCATTGAGAGCGCGTACCCAGAGAGCGCGTATGTGCGGGATATCCTAGATCAACCAAGAGCTATAAGGGATACGATTGCTGTTCTGGCAGAGTCCGAAGAGCTGAACGACTTTACAAAAGGCCTTTCAGCGACCAGATATCAGTCGATCGTGCTCACCGGAATGGGCAACTCCTTTCATATCCTGACTCCACTGTATCTAAAGCTGATCGAGCTTGGCTTTTCTGTTCTGATGGCGGAAACGTCTGAGTTAATCCACTTCATGCCTCGGCTACTCGGAAACCGAACCGTTCTCATAGTTGTTTCCCAGTCAGGGCGCAGTGGCGAAATAGTCCGGTTGCTGAGCATGAAGGGTGAGGGTGCAACCATCCTCGGAGTTACCAATGATCCCACTTCACCGCTTGCGATGGAATCGGATGTTGTAGCCCTGATTCAGGCCGGCCCGGAGGCATCAGTGGCGTGCAAAACCACGACAGCTTCTTTAGCGGCTTTGGCGTGGATTGGCGAGTACATGGCTACAACAGATCTTAGCTCCACGAAAGACCGGCTCGAGCCGATCGCCCCGGCCGTCGAGCGATACCTCGCCTATTGGAAAAATCACGTGAATACGATCAGTGCGGAGCTGCGGGGTATCCGCCATTTCTTTGTGACTGGTCGAGGCCCCTCCCTCGCAGCCAGTGGGGTCGGTGGCTTACTCATGAAGGAAGCGGCACATTTTCACTCCGAAGGACTTAGTAGCGCCGCTTTTCGGCACGGTCCGTTCGAGATGCTGAGTGAAGCTTGCTTCGTCTTAGTATTTGCGGGTGATGATCAGGTGGAACCCTTAAACAGAGCGCTGGTGGAGGACATCCGTGCCGCCGGCGCGAAGGCTGTTCTAGCTGGGCCCGAAGCGGACGCTGCTGCATTTCGCTTGTCCGCAGTTGGTCACCAGATCCGGCCGATTCTTGAGATGCTTCCACTCCAGATGACCTCGCTCGCTCTTGCTCAAATGGCCGGTCATGAAGCCGGAAAATTCGAACGCATCGCCAAGGTAACGACGGCGGAATGATGCCGAGATTCTAGCCACACCTGGCGGCTCCGGCTCTACAAACAGCAAAAATCAAAGGTTTGCTCATGAGCTTCGCCAAGAGTTATATTCAGTTCTCGATTCGAAATCGATTGCAGATGTTGGCCGCCATTTTAGAAAACGGTCAGCAGCAGACAAGTCGACGAAGGGCGAGTACCCAACCTGCGCCCCAGATCCGGAGCAGACAGCCAGTGAACAATCTTGTTTCTCGCACATTCCTTCCTATTTTTCTCGCTGCGTTACTGTTTCCAAAGGTCTTTGCTCAGCCACGGCGCTCGGGGCTTGAATCCGGCGGATCGATAGCGGTTGGGGAATGGAGCCTGCAGTCTTCGGCCCAGGTCACGGAAGGCGGAGAAACGCTCTCGACTCCAGGCTTCCAAGTTACGGGTTGGCACAAGGCGGTGGTTCCCGGCACGGTCATTGGATCACTAGTGAGCGACAAAACCGTTCCCGATCCCTACTTTGGAATTAATCTACGAAACCTGATCGGCGATAAGTTTAGAAACGACAAAATCCTGGCAGAAATGCCTATGGATCCGGAAAGCCAATTTGCAGTTCCCTGGTGGTATCGCGCAGAATTCACCGTCCCCGAGAATTTCAAGCAGAAGGTTATCTGGCTCCGCTTCGGGGGGATCAATTACCGTGCGGACATCTGGATCAATGGACAACAACTGGCGGACGGAGGAACGATCGCGGGTGCCTGGCGTAGTTACGAATTTAACATCACTCACCTGGCACGGATCGGCGCCCGAAACGCAATTGCAGTGAAGGTCTATCCTCCGACAAAGACGGATGACCTGGCAATTTCGTTTGTGGATTGGAATCCGGGTTTTCCGGATCGCTACATGGGACTTTTTCGCGAAGTGTCGCTCTCCACCAGCGGCCCAGTGGCTCTCCGGTATCCAGCCGTCATGTCTCACCTTGACCTGTCTGGTGTGACAAAAGCCGAGCTTACAGTTGTGGCTCGGCTAGTAAACGGCACGGACAAGCCGCAAACGGGAACGCTTCGAGGTCGGATCGAGGGCATCCAATTTTCACAGGAGGTAAGCCTAAAGCCCCAGGAAACCAGAGACGTCGTTCTCGACGCCGGTGCTTTCCCTCAACTCAATATTGAGAATCCGCGTCTGTGGTGGCCGGCACAAATGGGAACGCCCAACCTTTACCAGCTGCAAATGCGATTCGTCATTAACGGAGATGACTCCGACACCGTCGAAGCACCCTTCGGCATACGGGAAATAGCTTCGCAGTTAGATTCGAACGACCACCTGCTTTTCTTCATCAACGGCAAGAAGTTGCTGATTCGGGGCGGCGGCTGGGCGATGGATCTCATGATGCGAGCAAGTAAGAAGCGCTTCGAAGAAGAGTTTGAGTACGTCCAAGACCTGGGTCTCAACACCATTCGACTGGAAGGAATGTTCGAGACGGACGAGTTTTTTAATCTCGCCGACGAGAAGGGAATTTTGATTATGGCCGGATGGTCGTGTTCGCTGTGGGAAACATGGCCGAAGTGGGAACGCGAACAAGTGGAAATTGCGGATCAGTCAGTGCGATCTCAAATCCTGCGGCTGCGTTCTCATCCCAGCATGCTGGTTTGGCTGAATGGCAGTGACAACCCTCCACCGGCCCATATCGAGAGAATGTACCTCGCGGCTGAACGAGAATATCTGTGGCCAAATCCGATTCTTTCCTCCGCATCCCAGCAGCCTACCTCTGTCTCGGGTAAGAGCGGAGTAAAAATGATCGGCCCGTATGAATACGTCGTGCCCGAGTTCTTCATGGATGAGAAGACGGAGGACGACAGTGACCGCGGAGGCGCGTTTGGCTTTAACACCGAAACGGGACCCGGACCAGCCATTCCGCCAATCGAAACCTTGAGGGAAATCCTGCCGCCGGAGCACCTTTGGCCGATCGACGACTGGTGGAACTTCCATGGCGGTCTTGTCGATTTCAAAGATCTTCACGTATTCACGAAGACCCTGAAGGAGCGCTACGGAGACGCTTCCAGCCTCGACGACTTTCTCGTTAAGTCGCAAATGATGAGATATGAAGCGGTGCGGGCGATGTATGAAGCCTATAGCCGCAACAAATACACCACCGCAACCGGCGTGATCATCTGGATGTTGAACAATGCCTGGCCTTCGCTGATCTGGAGCCTCTACGACTACCAGCTTCGTACGGCTGGCGGCTACTTCGGCGCGAAGATTGCTATGGAGCCTTTGCATCCCTTGTACGGCTACGATGATCGCTCTATTTCGGTAGTGAGCAGTCAATATCGGGATGCCAAGAAGTTGAAAGTGGCCGCGCAGATTTATGACCTGAACATGAAGCGGCGATTTTCCCGGGAGGAACCTTTCGATGCCGCTGCTGACGGCAGTAACAAGATCTTCGCCTTGCCTGAGATTAAAGACTTGACGCCGGTCTATTTTCTGAAGCTGACTGTCACCGACTCCGCCGGAAAAGTAGTTGGATCGAACTTCTACTGGCTTTCCACCAAGCCTGAAACCATATCGCACTATCCGAATGTCGGCGGCGCGCTCGCGGAAGAGTTCGCTGATTTTCGAGCGCTGCGGCAGTTGCCGGAAACGAGCGTGGAGGCCACCAGCCAGACGACAGAAGAAGATCATCGACGAGTCACGCGCGTCAGATTGCAGAACAAGAGCGCGAATCTTGCATTCTTCCTCAAGTTAAACCTCGCTGGTTGCGGTGACGGCAAAGATATCGTTCCAGTGTTGTGGAACGACAATTACATTTCACTTCTGCCCGGTGAAACTCGTGAGTTGACAGCCAGCTTTCAAGCTCTGCAACCGGCCCCGATACGCATTGACATAGCCGGATGGAACGTGAGCCACATGTCCATTGGTTGTTCGGCAACGTCGCAGTAATGTTGGTTTCGCGAGCCCGCTGCTAACCGGTGTTTGATAAGGCAAAAACGCAATTAAGCCAAAGGAGAAGGTGATGTTTCACCGGTTCGGTATTTGCCGCTGGTCGATTTTCTTTTTCTTGGGGGTTGCGACGTTCGCGAAAAGGGCATCGGCGCAGGACTCGAAATATGTTCCCGACATCACTGAGGGTGAGGCAATGATTGCTGCGCCTCTTTGCTACTCGCCGAAAGACCCGTGGGTGCCCAGCGACGTGGACCGTTCATGCGAGACCCACGAGGCCTGGCTGAACGACATCAGGCATTGGCGTACGGAGAGAAAAATCCGTATTGGGTACGACGACCACCGCTATGAAATTCCCACGCTGCAATGGACGCAACACAGTTTTATTCAACCGCAATTGATGGTTCAGGATCGCTACTTCTACGACCCGGTCGCCGGAAAATATACCGTCGACCGCTACCTCGACGATCTACAAACTCGATACGGCGGAATCGACGCGGTCTTAGTTTGGCCGACCTACCCCAATATGGGCATCGACAACAGGAATCAGCAAGACATGATTGCCTCGATGCCTGGCGGGCTGGCCGGGGTCAAGCAGATGGTAGCGGACTTTCATCGGCGCGGCGTGCGGGTGCTCTTTCCTATGATGATGTGGGACCAAGGGACGGGCGGTCAAAAACAATCGTGGCCCGACGCTATTGCGCATCTGATGACGGAAATCGATGGGGACGGAATTAATGGAGATACCCAGGACGGAGTTCCGTTGGCATTTTTTCAGGCGGCGGAAAAAGCGGGGCATCCGCTGGCATTCCAACCAGAGGTTCCTCCCCATGACGAGGGTCTTGCCTGGAACATCATGACCTGGGGACAGTACAAGTTTCAGTTTGTGCCCGCCGTAGACCGATTCAAATGGCTGGAGTCGCGGCACATGGTGAATATCTCCGACCGCTGGAATCGAGATAAGACCGATGATCTGCAGTTCGCCTTCTTTAATGGAGTGGGATGGGAAAGCTGGGAGAATATCTGGGGAATCTGGAATGGGATCACGCCTCGCGATGGCGAAGCCACGCGGCGCATGGCGACAATCGAACGAGGAGTCGCGTCCTTTCTCACGAGCCCGGAGTGGGAGCCGTTTTATCCCACTATCCAGTTTGGCATTTTCGCCAGTCGATGGCCGCGCGACAAAGCCACAGTTTGGACAATCGTCAATCGCAACGAATACGACTCCGACGGCACACAGCTCGCGGTTCCGGCCCTCGATGGCGCGCGTTACTTCGACCTGTATCACGGTGTTGAGCTCAAGCCGAATCTGACACGAGAAGGAAATTGGGCGCGCCTCTCGTTCCCGATCGAGGCGCATGGCTTTGGCGCGCTCCTCGAGATCATCGGCGAACCGGATTCTTCCATCACACAACTGATGGCAACGATGAAGGGTCTCACAGGCAAACCGTTGCGCAGCTATTCTGATGAGCGGGTGATCCTTTCTCAGCACATCGTGGACATTCAGCCCACGAAGCCGAAATCGGCTACCCCATCGGGAACGATCCACATTCCCGCGGGAGACTTTTTCTTTTCCCTGCAGGGAGTCGAAATCGAAGGTTCAAACGAAGCGGGTGTGGACGTGCAATATCCGTGGGAGGACTCGCCGCGAAGAATTCACGAACATTTGATGCACGTGGATGCTCTTGACATCGACAAGTATCCCGTCACGAATCAGGAATTTAAGAAGTTTCTCGAGGCCAGCCACTATCATCCAAAGGATGATCAGAATTTCCTGAAGGATTGGCGCAATGGAAGTTATCCGCCGGGATGGGAAAACAAGCCCGTCACCTGGGTTTCGCTCGAGGATGCGCGCAGCTACGCGGCTTGGGCGGGAAAGCGCCTTCCTCATGAGTGGGAGTGGCAATACGCGGCCCAAGGGCCAGAATACAGAAAATACCCCTGGGGCGAACTTTGGAAACAGGATGCAGTACCAATTCCCGATCAATCTCGATCCATGCGCGGTCCCGATGATGTTGACGCTCACCCAAGCGGCGCGAGTTTTTACGGCGTGATGGATATGGTTGGAAACGTTTGGCAATGGACGGACGAATATGTCGACGAGCATACGCGCGGGGCTATTCTGCGAGGCGGAAGTTATTACCAGCCCCAGGGCTCGATGTGGTACTTCCCGCAGGCATATCAGAACAACCAGCACGGCAAGTTATTGCTGATGGCGCCGAGCATCGATCGTGCGGGAACAGTCGGGTTTCGTTGTGTGACGGATAGCCCTAAGACTTAGCCATAACGTGCACGGTTGAGCGTGCGCATGGCTCCTTCTCATTTGTGTCACTTTCTAATATTTGGCGAGTCTATGATCGCGGCAAGCACCGCGGGCAAGAGGGTTTCTTCTCCCCAGTTTTGAGGGGCGTATCCCAATCTCGCGACGACCAGGTCCAGAGATGGCACGATATAAAGTCGGCTAGCAGTAAAGCCCCGGAAGGCGAAGGCATCCCTTGGTGCGGTCGGCCACAGCACTCCGTCGGTATTGACCCAAAACGTATATCCGTAGCTGGGATTCAATTGCTGGGAACTCTTGGTGGCCGTTTCGATCCACCAGTGCGGAACTATCTCTTTGCCTCGCCATTTTCCATCATGCGCCATCAGGTAACCCAAACGCGCGAAGTCGCGAGCGGAGAAACGCAGGCCGCTATGTGGGTTGGTATGCGGTCCAATATTACCGGCCACGCCGCCTTGCCAGTCCCAGCCAAGATTCTCGATGCCGATGGGGTCGAAGACTCTCTCTTTCATGACATCGGCAAGTTCCCGTCCGGTCGCGTGGTAGAAGAAGAGGGACAAATGCGCGAAGCCTGTGTCAGAGTATTCCCAGGCGGTGCCGGGCTCGCTGGTCAATTTGTTGGCCCATTTTCCAAAGCGGTTCGGTTGCTTTCCCAGGGCAATCTCGAAGTCACCCCCTCCCGGCGCCGCACTAAGTCCGATCAACCCATGGTCCTCGCCAGGGATTCCGGAGGTCATCGAAAGTACATGCCGTAATTTGATGTTCTTCTTCTCAGGATCAGTGAGGGGGAAACCCTCGGGGACAAAATCATAAATAGGAGTATCGAGATTAATCTGCGCATCGTGCGGGAGTTTGTGGTGGAGACTGTCATCCAAAAGCAGACCGAAAGCGATTCCGGTCGACGACTTCGTGCAGGACCAGCCGTCGAACGTCGTGGTTGGCATCGTCGGAGCGCCATACCACTCAGCAACGAGATAGCCTTTGCGGATAATCACTATCTGCCACGGTCCGGCGAACAGTTGCAGGAACCTATCCCTGATCAGGTTTAGCTTGTCAGGATCCATGCCCGCCAGAGAACGTACTTCATCGGGAGTCTTGCACCAGCGCCAGCCGCCAGCCGACTCGGGAGGAGGAGCGTAAACATCGGATGCGAATAGGGTCTGGGTCAAAACAATGCTGACGACGACCAAGAATGCGAATGCTCGTTTCATATCACCCTCCAGTGCTCACACCCTCCAAGGGAGTTCGTCCTTTGCTTGTGGCGGAGTGCGGCTGATTCTCACGGACTGTGGTTCTAAGATTCCGCCCGAGGCTGCAAGCGGCGAACTTCCGGTGAGTTCGGCGGCGCGGGCTCGAGCATACGCGGCTGCTCCGAGCAGCGCGGCGCGGCTCTCAAGGACAATGTGCACCGGCATGTTGACAAGGACGGGGCTTAGGCGCCCTTTGTCGGTGAAGGCTTCCATGAAAGTTCCCCGCTTGAGCTTCTCCAGAATACGAGGAGCGATGCCCCCGCCAACGTAGAGGCCACCGGTAGACAACACTTTGAGCGCCAGGTTACCGGCTTCGGCGCCATACGCGGATACGAACCTATCCACCGCTTTCACGCATATCTCGCTTTCGCAGGCCAGCGCCAATTCGCAAATGACGGCGTTGGGGTCCTCAACGGCGATACGTTCGGCCAGCCAGACCGGAACTTCCATGCGGCGGATGTCGCGCAGAAACTCGTAGATGTTGGTTAACCCTGGACCGGTGACCACACGATCGTAGCTGACTCGACCTTTGTACTTCTGCATAAGGTAGCGCAGCAGATCAAACTCATCTTCGTTGCGCGGCGCGTAGTCTACATGAGCGCCCTCGGAGGGATAAGGTACGTGACGGTGGCCGTTCCATACCAAGTAGACTTCACCCAAACCGGTACCGGCGGCGATCAGGGCGCGGTTGCCGGTTGGCAGAGCCTGGCCTTCGCTCAAGGTGTAGACCTGATCGGGAGAAAGCTCGGCCAAACCGTAGCCATTGGCCTCCATGTCGTTGATCAGGAAGACGTGCTCGATCTTCAGGTCGGCGGCCAGTTGACGACTGTCCAGCGTCCACGGCAGGTTGGTGAGCCGCAGACGTCCCTCGCGCACCGGGCCTGGCACACCGAAACACGCCATGGTCGCCTCGTCCACACCCAGGAACTCTTTTGCGATCTCCTCCAGTCCTGAATATTGTCGGGCCGGATAACGTTGGTCGCGGATATGCGCAAGTTTGCCTTCCCTAAAGTCATACAGCGCTAAATGGATCTTAGTGCCGCCAACATCGCCCGCCAGAATTACGGTTCTCTCTGTCATCTCTCCTGCTCCAGAACCCCGCGACTTTCTCCTTTTGCGAATACGGATTTGAACTTTTCGGCGTCGCCCACTCCGGCGCTCTCACTGCCGATCATCATCATTGCACCTCGCTGAAGAGTTCCAGGGTTGCGCCATTCCCGCCAGTACATGTAGGCGATGCCAGCGATGAGTGACACGAGAAACAGATATGGTGTGAGGTTGTAGGGCCAGGGAGGAAGCGGATACAGAGTGACAAACAAGACAGGGAGCAAGGCGAGCGTGGCGACGGATGGGACTAACAGATGTCGCCAAACTGTGAAGCGGACTCGTTGTTCGCGGCGCATATAACGCGTTAAAGCTATGTTCGCCATCACGTAGAGGAGGATGACTGCGAAAGTCACAATCGTTCCAAGGAAATTGAAGATATAGTCGGGCCGTAAGACAAATCCGACAAGAAGGATCGCGACTACTCCGACTATCTGCGCGACTCCGATCGCAACCGTGGGAGTTCGGTGTATAGGATGGATACGCCCAAAGCTGGAGGGCAGTGTGCCCGCCCGACCCATCGTATACATCACCCGCGACGCGGAGTTGGTGCAGGCGATGCCAACAGCGACAGCGCAGTTGATGAGAGCGAGGATGACGAGCCACCAGGCGGCTCCCCACTGCGAATGGCCGAGGACATAGTATGGATTGGAGTTGGAAGCGAAGGCATCCATGTTGCCAGTGCCCCAACCGATCGCGCTCGCATAGGCCATGAAGGTGAAGAAGATGCCGGTAGTGATTAACGAGAGCATGACTGCCTGGCCAATGGATTTGTTGGGAAGGCGAGCTTCCTGGGCAAGTGGCGCTGGAGCTTCAAAGCCGGTAAGCGCGAGGATGGAGAAAACCATGCCAGCCAGGATGCTTCGAAGTGGATGGGCCGAGGAAGTGGGCGTCAGCGGAACCAAATAAGAGGAACCGGGGCCGGGCCGGATCAAGAACGTGATTCCAAGCGCTAACATGATGAGCAGTTCGAGAGCTCCTAAGACCGTCGTGATGCGCGCCGAAAGCCGAATACCGCGGTGAGTGAGCATCCATATCAATGCAGTCGTAGCCAATGCGAAAGTCCACCATGGGATTCCCAGATGGAATTCCATCTTAAGGGTATCGGAAAGAAGATAGCCGAGAAACCCAACCGCAGCGAAGCCACCGAAAATCTCATAAATCAAGTAGCTCCAGGTCGCCACGAAGCCGCTGCGGCTGCCTAATCCGCGAGTCGCGAATGAATAGTAACCGCCGCTCGAGGGTACATACTTTGAGAACTCGAATACCGTGTTGCCGATGAAAAAACAGACAATGGTGGAGAGCAGGAATGAGATCGGCATGAGGGGGCCTGCCTGGAGGGCGATAGCGGGGAATATAAACACCACGCCCGTAGCGGGTGCGATGTGCGTAACCGCGTGGAATACCAATTCTGCAAGACCGAGAGAATTGTTCCGCAGCTCAGAATCGGCATTCTCTGTACTAATGCTACCGGACACGTTGGTATCTCCTTTTAATGAAGTCCAGCGAAGCCAGATTGTCTCGCCATGGTTCGCTTTCTGGGCCGAGGCATATTCACGAACTTTTACGTACACCCGCAGGAGCGGAGGTATTGAACCCCTTGCTCGGCCCAGGCCTGCTCAGTTGCGATCGTCGCCTCGATGGACGCACCCCATGGTGGCCATTGCTCAAGGATTGCCGACACGTGATCGCCTCTGGGCAATTCATCGAGCAGCCAGGGAATATCCAGCCGTCCGGCTCCGGCCGGGGCTCCGCGCACAACGAAGCCCATCATCTCCGGCACCCGGTCGATCACGAAATCCTTGACATGAAGGTTCACTGTCAAAGGAGCTAGGACCTTCACCACGCGTTCTGGGGTTTCAAGCGCACCCAGCGAGTTCACCGTATCCAGGCAGATGCCCAGGCGAGCGCTTTCCAATTGCCGCACGAGAGCGGCGACATCGTGGCAGGAATGCGCTTCGTAGTTCTCCAAGCAGAGCGTGACTCCTTGTGCCTCAAATTCCGGCAGAACCTCCCGAATCCACTTCCCGGCCTGTTCCAGCGATGGCTTCGATTCAACGCTGTGCGTGAGAGTTCGAACCAGCACAGCGTCGAAGCTGACCGCAAGACTCAGGTAACGGAGCAGGCTGGCTGGCTCGACGCCCCGCATTCCGAGTTCGATTGTAATGCCCAGACTGGCAGCCTGATCCCGAGCGTCGCGGATCTCGGACGGGTCCAACTGGTGTGGCGGCAGGTTGTCCGCCACTTGCAGGACTCCAACCCCGAGTGCCGAGGCTCTCTCAAGCAAATCCGCCAGTCGAATCGGTCGAGCCGGCGGCGGAAACCCGTGAACTCCGATTGCCCAGGGATAGGTCCACGAACTAATGCCAAGGCGCACGTTATCTTTTGGATGCCGCAGCTTCGGCTGCAATTAGGCAACGGCGGTAGTTGCTGCTAGCGGTATAGGCTGGGACAAAAACGGTGGCCAGTTTCAAGGGCACATCCCCGGAATTGATCATCTGATGGCGTTCACCAGCCGGGACCCAGAGTGCCACATCCTCTTGTACCTGCGTCTCTTCGCCTTCGTGCACACAAATTCCTCTGCCTGAGACGATGTAGATCAGTTCGGGCCGGTCGTGGGAATGGTAGTCGGTCCTTCCGTTGGGTGGAAGGATGGCATGACTGAAAGTAATTTCCTCAACCCCTTCCTTGTCCGGAGCAAACAGCACCTTGATCTGACGCTGGAAAGGGGCGGGAATCTCGACCCCCTTTTCTTCCCAAGCTCTTACTATTTTCAAGTGACTTTCCTTTCCTGTGGCGATAGCCGGGCCGTAGCCCGGCGCACTGGAACCGATAACACGATTGAGAACGAATTTGTGCGCCAATCATGAAATCGATTGCAATAAACTTCGCGATTAAATATACTACCGAATAAATTCGTGTCAAGGGAATTGTACTTTTAGCACTCATGCTTTGCGAGCTCTCGCCCGGTATCTGGAAGCGTTATTTGTTGCGGGTAGGAAGGCGACCTATCTGCCCGTAGCTGGAAACGATTACTAAGTGGCAGGGCCGGTCAGACAGTTCCGAAGCTATGACAGAAAGCGGTTCGACCCAAGGGTGAAGGAGATGGTTTGAAGCGACGAGACTTTCTCAAGCAGGTCACATTGGCCGCGTGGGCGTTCCAGAGCGCAAAGCCATCCAACGCCTGGCCGGCGTTGGATGACCGAAAGGGCTCTTCCCTCAAAACCGATCCGCATGCGCAAAGCCGATTCCGTGTGGTGGCGGGTTCACTGAACAATCAGATGTGCATCACTGACTCGTATCCGGAGTACTGGGTCGACGGAAAACCATTCTTCCAATACTCCGGCACCTTCCTCTATTACCGGCTGCCCTTCGATCGCTGGGCGGAAGAAATGCTGTCCCTGAAGGCCATGGGCCTGAACACCATCGACGTAATCCCCATGTGGAACTGGCACGAGCCCGAAGAAGGCAAGTTTGATTTCGACGGCCACACCAACCCGCGACGCAACTTGAAGGCGGTATTCGCCTTAGCGGATGCACTCCGCCTTAAGATCACTCTTCGACCGGGCCCCTACAACACGAATGAGTGGCGTAATGGCGGGTATCCTGGCTGGCTTCTGAGCCGCCCGGAGTATCGCATGGCCGAGCAGATCATTCTAGAAGGAGGCGCGCCCCGCTGGTCGGCGCTGCAATATATAAAGTCAGAAGAGTCGACCATCGAGTGGCTGAAGAATAAGACGCACCTTGAGTACACCCAAAAGTACTATCGTGAGGTCCTGGGTGTAGCCGGTCCCCACTTTGCCGGCCGTGGTGGTCCTGTTCTCTCCTTGCAAATGGATGATGACCCAGCGTCGAACTCAGAGAACTACAATGGGCCGAATTTCTGGAAGTACATAAACACTCTCCGCAGCTTCGCCGAGCAAGCAACCGATGGCGAACCCTTGATCTATTTCCTCGATGCGGAGTTTATGCGTTTGAATGCGGAATGTAATTACATAACACCGCGGCCATTCTGGAACCAGGGGCAGGATTATTCATACAACGTCCGCGAGGGTTCCTCGACACCTGTCGAGGCGGCCAAAAACAAGTTTCTGCTCGAGATTCTAAAGACCCAGCCTCTGTTCATACCCGGCCAGATTGAGTTTCAAGCTGGTTGGTGGCCGGCGATTGACGATACCTTTCCTCGCCAGGTGGATCCGTCGAATACGCTCATGGCGACCCGCGTGATGTTCCAGAACGGGATAAAGGCTCTCAACTACTTTCCTCCCAACGATACCCTCAACCCTAGCGGCTGGAGCGTTTCCTGGAGCAACCATTTCTATATGTGGGACGCGGCCCTCAACTTTCTGGGTCAGGAAACCGGTCGGGCCGTGCACGTTCGCCGGAACGGTCGGTTGGTAGCGGGCATGGGGCCGTTGCTATCCACCTCGCATCTGCTGGCGGATGCCGGGATTGTCTATCCGATGGCCACATTCCCGCAGAAAGAACTCACGTTCGAGGAAGCTCATCGCGTGGAAGATATGGCTAAGCGCTTGATCTGGGCGGGCGCCTACGACCACCGCAGCTTTGAACTCGTTGACTCTGACTTCACACCACCGGAAAACTTTTTGCGCTATCAAGTACTTTTCGCGCCGAACATGGTGAACGGAGAACCAGACAAGAAACTGTTTCCGCACCTGGAAAACTACTCCGAGAAAGCGCAACAAGCACTGGCGGACTATACAGACGCAGGCGGCACACTTATTGTCTTTCCATCTTTGCCCAGGGGGATTGTTTTTGACCATCTACTCGCACCTTTCGGGAGTGATCGGCAAAAGCTAGGAGACGCGAGCCTGACTTTCCGGAATGGTACGACTGGAACCGCTCTGGAATTTCACTCTGTGCTGACGATCCCTGAGCTGACGGGTCCGCATGTGAATGTGTTCGCGCGCGATGCCGAAGGTGGCATCGTGGGCGCGCGTGTGGCTCGCGGGAAAGGGCAGATAGTTTTTCTGGGCGCTGACTTTTCAACCTGGACTCTCCCCCGTGTTCAACCCGCAGACGGCTCCGCAGTCCGTCCACCTGGAATTCGCCCCACGGCGCCTTCCGTGGAGGATTACTCCGAAGAAACCCAGCGCGCCGCGAGCCGCCTACTTCCGGCGCTCTTGAATGAGTTGGGCAGAGCGCGCAAGGTATACCCGGAAATAAAGACCGGGAACGCGCGCGATGTAGGGCTCTATGTCACCGAGCTAGTGGCCGATGGCGGCAGTCAGGCATTCGAGCAACGAGCGGATGGGAACGGCTACGGTTTTGTTGGCGTCACGAATTTCAGCCTGGATGAGCACCGTACTGCGGACATTCAGCTGACCGATCCTCGGGCAAAGAACCTTAGTCCTGGCCCAGAGAACTCTTTGCGGCTTCCGTCCCTGACACTTCCACCTCGGGAGTCATTGCTGCTTCCAATCCGCGTGCCTTTAGACAACGCTTATGCGGAATGCGCCCCGGGGCTTGACCCTGCCGACGAAATCTATTTCGCTACAGTAGAAGTGACTCGAGTGATCTATGACGGCGAGAACCTGAAGTTTGAGGTGACGGCCCCTGCCGATGGCGAGGTGGCTCTACGGCTATCGCGGCGTCCCGCGATGGCGAAGCTTGATGGCCACACCGTCGAAATCGGCAAGGATGCGCTAGGAAAATTCTACTTCATACGCATAGAACGCGGTCAATCGCCGAACTATGAGCGGTCACTCGAACTGCAGTATCCTCGGCAAAGCGGTGCCCCAGGTCTCGAAATGGCGGCAGAAGCCGTCTGGATCGCTGGCGAAACCGCCCGCGTACAAATACGAGTTCAAAACCCCGGTGACACAAAGCTCGAATGTGACCTGGCTTTCTCGGCGGGATCGCTTTACAACCGCAAACATGATCGCACGCCAATTGCCATCGCCGCTCGCGCTCAACGTGAATACAGCTTCGCGGTAACCGTACCCGGAGACACTCCAGCGAATCTGCCCGTCGATCTTGTTGCCACGCTTCTCGCGAAGGGTTCGGAGAAGGTCTGGACGTGGCAATCACAGGTAACGGTGCGCCGCCCGTTCGATTTCGGGGTGGAATCGCCGGCTACCTTCCCTTTGCGGGAAGACGTCCACTTTCCCATCGTCCATCCAACGCTGGCGAGCCTGCAGTTGCCGGGCACTCTCACCCTCAAGGTAAAGGTTAAGAATTGGCGAGACCGCGCACAGGCTGTCGCTATTACCGCTGCTGGCGATGACCTGAAATTCGGAGCTGGACGCACCGAACTACCCTTGGGAGCTGGTGAAGAAGCGACCTTCGATATGCAAGCGACACCACAAGGTGGTTCAGGTATATACCGATTTGTGATCGCCCTTGACTCCGGAAAGCACCACTCCAGCGAGGAAGTGTTTGTAGCCGCCATCGCACCCGGCGAAGCCATCGCCTACTCCCTCGACTACGACCGTGACGGTTTCCCGGATGTAATCCTGGAAAACTCGAGCTTAAGATTATTCGTCAGCCCCAACGACGGCGGTCGCGCCTACGCCTGCGTGAACAAAACTACGGGTACGAATGCATTCAACTCCGTTGGAGGGATGCGTGACAACTTCACCAGGCGAATCCTCCCTGAGTACCAGGTGGATGAGTACTCCCATCTTGATTGGCTGGGACTCTTTAACCGGCCGTATACGTACCGCATCGTATCGGCCGCGGGACAAAAGGCGATGGTTCGATTGGAGTACTTTGCCCCGGACATTTATCCCCAGGGAGTCAGAGTGGAGCGCACGCTTACGCTCGATGGCCCTGCCAGCCATTACGTTGAAGAGAATGCGTTGACGCCACAGGGGGTCGCCGAGCCGCAGTCCTACGTGCTTGAGAATTCGATCACCTTCAAAGTGCCGTACGAAGCACAGAATTTCCGCAACTGGTTTGCGCCAGGTTTGGGATCACAAGAGTTCCTGCCCGAACAAACTGTGGAATTACCCGGAAGTAGCTTTCTCGCGATCGAGGACAAACATGCCGGCGAAACCTTTGCGCTGATAGCGGTCAGTCCTGCGCTGAAGGGCGAACTTGTTGTCCATGCCCACGCAGCAACGGTCCGCTTGATTTACCCCGGGTTCAAGGAGGCGGATCGAACGTCAACCTATCAAGCAGCCTATTTCTTCGGGCGAGCCACGCACCAGGAACTTGAGGACCTCCAAACCCGGCTAAGAGATTTATACTCCGTCACACATGGATAGCGGCGGGATGACATTTCAGGAGGAAGATCGAATGGCGTACACACGACGCATGGTGCTCGCGGGTTTAGGACTGGCAGGGTTGGGGGCGCTCCTGCTGCCACCGGGGAAGAAGGCTGCGGCATCCTCACTAGTGAAATCGTTGACGGCGGCTGAGGGGGGTACAGCAGCCTGTCCGTTCCGGCTGGCAGTCATCAATGACGAGATTACGCAGGACTTCGAAAAGGCATGTCAGATCGTGTCCGACGATTTCGGGCTGCGTTGGATCGAGCTGCGTTCGATGTGGAACAAGAACGTGACCGAGCTCGACGCCAAAGAAGTTGGAGATGCCCTCAAGATCCTCAATCAGCACAACTTGCGAGTCACGGATATTGCAAGCCCCCTCTTCAAGACAGACTGGCCGGGAGCTCCGCGCTCATCTCAGAGTGAAAGCCGCGACCAGTTCCGTGCGGATTTCGACGCCGGCGCGCAGGATAAGCTGCTCGAGCGCTGTATCTCGCTTGCCAAGGCTTTCAATACGGACAGGATCCGCTGCTTCGACTACTGGCGGCTGGATGATCAGAAGCCGTACCGCGCGGCAATCAACGCTAAACTGCAGAAGGCTGCGGAACGCTGCTCCAAAGACAACCTTGTGCTCTTGCTTGAGAACGAGATGTCCTGCAACACAGCAACTGGCGAAGAGTCCGCCGCCGTGTTGAAGGCGATTCCAAACGAGAACTTCATGCTGAACTGGGATCCCGGCATGCCGCAGCCATAGGAAGCACACCCTACCCAACTGGCTATGAGTTGCTCCCGAAAGAGCGCATCGGGCACTGCCACTGCAAGGATGTGGTGGACAAGCCCGACCGCAAATATGATTGGGCTCCCGTCGGCGGCGGCGTTGTGGATTGGGTTGGGCAACTTCAGGCTTTCGAGCGTGATGGCTTCCGCTATGGGCTGAGTCTCGAAACCCATTGGCGCGGCGCCAGCACGCCCGAGGCATCGACCCGTATCAGCATGGAGGGGCTCAAGAAGACACTGAGGAAGGCCGGCATCCCCTGTTGATCACAAGCGATCTTGTCAGCTGGCGAATAGGTCGGCAACTGCTGTCCGCAACCAGGAGACCGGCAATAGGGAGAAGCAATGGTTACACGACGTGAGTTTCTCGATGCACTGGCCGCGGGCGCGGCGGGGCTTGCCGTGGGAACTACGGCAAAGAGCTACGGGCAGATCCTTGGCTCAAATGACCGCCTCAACTTTGCCGTGATTGGTCTGAATGGACGCGGCTACGCTCATCTCGCGTCGCTCAAGGCGAACCGAGGAGCTGCCCGCATCTCACATGTCTGCGATGTGGACGACAACATTCTCAAGAAGTTCGCCGACAGCGTGCAACAGGAGATGGGCGAGACCCCGGCAGTCGAAAAAGACTTTCGCAGGATTCTCGAGCAGAAGGATGTAGACGCTATCACGGTCGCCACACCCGACCATTGGCATGCACCCATGGCGATTGCGGGGTTGCAGGCGGGCAAGCACGTCTATGTGGAGAAGCCATGCAGCCACAATCCTGCCGAGGGCGAGATGCTGGTCGAGGCGCAGCAGAAGTACCGCAAACTGGTGCAAATGGGAACGCAGCAGCGATCTTCACCCCACACGATCGAGATCGTCGATAAGATTCACCAAGGCATTATCGGCCGGCCCTACTTCGCGAAAGCCTGGTACGCCAACACGAGGAAGTCTATTGGCACAGGCAAAGAAGTCCCCGTGCCGCCACAGCTTGATTGGGACCTTTGGCAGGGCCCAGCGCCGCGTCGTCCGTACAAGGACAATGTGCATCCTTATGACTGGCACTGGTTCAGAATTTACGGCACTGGTGAAACGCTGAACAATGGAACGCACGAGGTCGATGTCTGCCGTTGGGCGCTTGGGGTCGACTATCCACGGCGAGTTACGTCGTCCGGCGGACGGTACCATTTCAAAGACGACTGGCAGTTTTACGACACGCTGGTGACCAGTTACGAGTATGAAGACGAGATGATTTCGTGGGAGGGAAGGAGTTGTCAGGGAATGAAGTATTACGAGCGCGATCGCGGTTCGACCATCATGGGGACTACTGGGACGGTACTCGTCAATCGCGATGGCTACGAGGTGTACGACCTCAAAGGGAAAAAGACGAGCCAATTCCGGGTTGGCGGTTCGACTTCATCTGCTGACCTGATCGGCCGTGATTCCATGACCGACGCTCACTTCGCGAATTTCATCGCCGGAATCCGTAAAGGCGAGAAGCTGAACGCCCCGGTCTCCGCCGGCAACGTCGCGGTTACCATGCTACAGCTGTCTAATATTGCGTGGGAAGTGAACCGGGAATTGCATCTCGAGACGAAAGACGGCCGGATCCAGGACGACCCGGAAGCAATGAAGATGTGGGGACGAGAGTACGAGAAGGGTTGGGCTCCGCATGTCTAAGGTTTTGCCGACCATGAAAAGCACCTTCTGCCGTCGCGATTTCCTTCGCTCCGGCGCGCTCGCGACGGCGGCATTTGCTGCTTCGAGCAACCCTTTAGCGCCAGCTCAGGAACGGTCATCCTCTGAGGAAGCATCACCGATTCGGCTGGGCCTGGCGAGTTACACCTTTCGTAACTTCAATCGCGCGCAGTTGATCGGCTTCATGAAGCAGCTCAATGTGTTCGCGTTGAATGCGAAGGACGTCAAAGACCACCTGCCGATCGATCCCCTGGAGGAATCGGCTGCGCTGGCAGACTATGCCGCGGCAGGCATCAAGCTGCATGCCGCCGGAGCCATCTATTTTCCGAAAGACGAAGATGGGGACGTCCGGTCAAAGTTCGATTACTGCAAGCGAGCAGGCATTACCCTTATTGTCGCCGGAGACCCATCACCGGAGACTCTGCCGCGACTCGAGAAATTCGTAAGGGAGTACGACATCCTCATCGCGATCCACAATCATGGCCCCGAGGACAAGTTCTGGCATTCCCCGCTGGACGTGTTGAAGGCCGTGAAAGGTCTGGATCCGCGCATCGGGTGCTGCATCGATGTCGGGCACGCGGTCCGCGCTGGCACCGATGTGGTCGAGGCAATCCACGAAGCAGGCCCCAGGCTGTTTAACCTACACATGAAGGACCTCACGAACTTCGAGAGCAAGGAGAGCCAGGTCGCAGTAGGAGAAGGAATCATGCCCGTGCGGAGGATGTTTGAAGCGCTGATCGCGACGAGATATAAGGGCTTCGTCGATCTGGAGTATGAGGTTCATCCCGACGATCCGATGCCGGGCGTTATCGCCAGCTTCGCCTATATGCGAGGCGTCCTGGGAGGAATGGGACTCGCGAACCGCGTTTGAAGCAGCAACGAACGTTCATGGCGCGCTGGCGGACTCTGCACACCAGAAAGCGCCCTGTGCAGTTAATAAGGTGCGCGTGACGCTTCATAATCTTGTCCAAAGCGCATAAGGCGGGGGACACATCGGGGACACAATAAGGTGTTTCTTGCTGCTCTTAGAGCGCCATCTAGTGCGTCCGTGCTCCTGTGATTTTGTTAAAGTTACGTTTAGCCATCCCGCTTTCACGGCGGTAACACGGGTTCAAATCCCGTCGAGAACTCCAAATCTAATCAAGCACTTAGACTTAGACGGGCGCCCCAATTCCTCGTGGTACACTCCGCGGCACACTGAAATCTTCCCGGATCATCGCGACCACCTTGCGCTGCGCCGCTCGCTTGGTTGGGGTCAGCACTTGCGCGTAGACATGCAATGCCATCTTGCTTGAAGAATGACGCAGCAGTTCCTGCCTCACCTTCACATCCTCTTCGTTGTCTTGGAGAATGCTTGAGTAGGTGCGACCGCCACTTTTTCCCGGGTGCCGCTGAGCAAGCGTTCGCAGTATCAAGAGATCCAAGGTGCCCTGGGGAAGATCGATTCGGTCGAGCATTTGATCGTTCAAAAAGCCGCTGCGCTTCTGGAGCCAGCTGCGATGTCTAGCTCACCAGATCTCTAGTTGTAGTTTGTGATAGCTCGCGATCAATTCGAAGTCCACTCGATTTGAGGTAACTAGGCGCGCTCCTACGGACCTGGCAGTCAGTGCGATCAACAGGTCAAAGTGCAAATCGCGAAGCTTCTCTGGACCAAAACCTTTATCGCCATGGATTTTGCCAAGCAGGCGTCCCGATTCAAGCCAATTGTTTTCGGTGGGTGTCAAGATGGGATGGTTGCGAGCAAGGCGTTCGACAAACTGTCGCTCGGCCGGTTTGGTCGCTCCCCGGCTCAGCTCTGCCAGCATCACGGCTGAGTTTCGCACCAAACCTGTTGTTGCTGCGATTCGCTGCTGGTGACGGCCGGTACGGAGATGGTCGAAGAAGATCGAGGTGTCGAAGACAACAAAATTACTCATCGTGTCCCGAGAATTCCAGCTTCCCGCCGTATTTCGACATCAGCCTCTTGAAGCGCTTCAGGGCAACGATTTCGCGCAGCGCTGCGTGTACCGCCTCGGTTCGCGATTTCACGCCTAACACTTCGGCTGCTTCGTCCGCCAAGCGCTTGTCTAGTCTTATCGATGTGATGGCTACCGCCATAGGTTCCACCTTCCGTTCAACGATATATACATTTTATTAATAACATATATACGAGTCAAGTGGTCAAGGACGGACCGGCAAGCCAATTGTCGCCCGACGAGAACAGGCCAAAGCGCATTTTCCAGTTCCTAAGCGAACTGGTCTTCCGGATTCCGGTAGATTGGTCGGCTAACCCGAAGTGATCTCAGGCTGGTAATCTTCAGGCGTAGACTTTCGGCGACTGATCTGGCGTTCCCAAAAGCAACCGGAGACTCCCCATGCACCGTTTCTTGAAGCGAATTTCGATCTGTATTTTCAGCGTTGGGCTTGCAGCCGGTTGCCTCGCAGGGACGTCTTACGGGCAGGCCATCTCGACTGTTATCGCCGTTGATCACGGCCCGAATGCGCCGCAGCAGCTTTCAAAACATTATGTCATCCTCGTTTCTCTCGACGGCTTCCGTTACGACTACGCGAAGCGTTATCACGCCGATCATCTGCTAACCCTCGCTGCCGAGGGCGCCAGCGCGCCCGAAGGAATGCTTCCCGCTTATCCTTCCATTACCTTTCCCAACCATTACACGATTGTCACAGGCCTCTATCCAGAACATCACGGTATCGTGGCGAACACGTTTTATGATCCAACTCGAAAAGAGGCTTATACGTACCATGATGCCAAGTCAGTTGGCGACGGCACTTGGTATGGCGGAACTCCCCTCTGGGTGCTGGCCGAGCAGCAGGGTATGCGATCCGCTAGCTTCTTTTGGGTCGGTTCCGAAGCGGACATCCTGGGAGTTCGTCCCAGCTACTATCTGAAGTTCGACGGAAAATTTCCCAACGAAAAGAGGGTCGAACAAGTCCTAGCCTGGCTCCATCTGCCAGCGGAGCAGCGCCCGCACATGATCACCCTCTATTTCTCCGATACGGACACAGCGGGCCATCGATATGGTCCGGACAGTCCGGAGGTTGCCGAAGCAGTTCACGAACTCGACGGCGAGATAGGGAAACTGATGGATGGCATCAAGGAATCCAATCTGCCTGTGGATTTGATCGTGCTCGCCGACCATGGAATGGTGAAAGTCGATGGGCCCCCGATCCACCTCGAGCAGTACGGTTTGAGCCCCTCCTGGTTTGCCCAGATGGTAGATTCGATTCTCTACCCTAAGGCCGACGACGATGCGCAGAAGGCCTATGAAGCGCTCCGCGGAAAAAGCGACAAGTTCCTCGTCTATCGCCGTGCGCAGGTGCCGCCATATCTTCATTTCGACAGCAATCCAAGAGAGGGTGACCCGGTCGTCGTTCCGACCGGCCCTTACCTCATCACCGCTAATACAGACCCCCGCGGTCTAGAGCACCCGCCCGTGGGCATGCACGGCTACGACGCCACACACATGCCCGAGATGAAGGCTCTTTTTGTTGCCGCGGGACCCGACATCCGAAGCGGAGTTGCGCTCGCGCCCTTTGAGAACGTGAACGTGTATCCGCTGATTGCGAAGATCCTGGGTCTTGACATCACGAATTTGAAGACAGGTCCGATCGATGGCAAGCTCAACGCTCTCGATGGAATTCTAAAATCAGACTAGCCGCCACCATGGCCTTTTCCCGAATTCCCAATACCCAAAGAGCAGCTGCATCCCTTCGACTTCGAGAATGTCAGGTGTCCGTTCGCGCTTTGCCGAGACTCGAACACCTGAACCCTTACCGGGGCCTGCAATCGGATTGCGGTAGACTGACCTGTACACCGAAGCACAAGGCAAAGCTCTTCCCGATGCTCGGCGTGGGTGCCTCGATGGGGCGGTGGGAGCTTGGATTGAATCGGGCGCGAGATTTTGAGTGATGAGAGTCCTTAAACAATTCGCGGGAACGGGGACATTCCGAGGTTTGCCATTGCTTCTCCTCGCCTACGCGGCATTGATGACGCACTTTATTTTCGGCCGAGCGTTTCGTGACTCCCTTCTAGGTAGCCATCTTGCGATTCGATCGCTTCCGTCTCTGACGATGTGGAGCACCTTTGTGTCCATCGTTGTAAGCCTCATGGTCTCAAACCTTTTTCGGTCGAGGAAGAGGAAGCGCATCGCCTGCGCTGGATTCGCCGTCAACGCCGTCATCGAGCTGTCGTTTTCGCTTGCCGCCAACCGGCTTCCGTGGTTGTACAGCTTATTTTTTGTCGACGTGTCGGTATCGACACTCGTTGGCCTCTCCGTGATTTGGATACTGATCGGTGATTGGGCCAGCAGCTGTCACGCCGACCGGAGTCGGCTGGTTCCGGCTGTGCTGCTATTCGGCACTGCCACAAGTATCTTGGCGGGCGTCGGCCTAACCCATTTGCGGACAGCGACCAGCTTCCGCAGTGCGAATCTGATTCTAGCCGCGATGAATTTGATTCCGGTGGTTGCTCTCCTCTTCCATCGCAGCGACGATTGCGTGTCACGGCACGGCTTTTCCTTTCAAGATCTCCAGAATCGAGCCTATCTGCCCAACAAATTATTGAGAAAGTTCGCGGTGCTTGTAGTGGTAGCAGCCATGACCTCTACGCTGCTGGATTTGATGTTCCGCATACGAGTCGCCGAGCACTACCTCAACCAGTCCGATCGATTGCATTTTCTTGGTCTGTTTCAAAGCGCGCTCAACATCTGTGCTTTCTTTTCACAGATCGCCGTGGGGCATCTTGTCCAAAAGAAATTGGTTGCCACCTTTGTTCATTTGCATCCGGCCATTATCGGGATCGCCAGTTGCTTGTTCGCATTCGCGCCCGGATTTTGGCAATTCACTTGTCTGCGCAGCGGGGAGTATTCGCTGCGGAATTCTCTTTTCCGCCTCGGTTCAGAGTTGACGTACGCCCATTTTCCCGATCAAGAGCGGGCGACCGTCCGGCCTTTGATCGATGTCATCGGAGAGCGGTTGGGAGATCTCTGCGCCTCCGGCATTCTGGCCCTTCTCTTGCTTATGAATCCAGCGCTGCCGGTTAAACCTGGCCTGTTGGTGTTGGCGCTGTGCTCGCTTTTGTTTTGGTGGATCTGTCGCAGCCTCGAACGAAGTATTAACGCGATCCGCATGAAAGCCGGGAAAGATCCGGCTCTAACTGCAACGACCAAATACCCAGGGATCGCGCATGAGGGCGCCGGGCTCGTCTGATCCGACATGCTTCGCCGGCAAGCCCGGGAGCAAGGGCTTGGAGCTCGTGGATCACGGGCACACCGGGAGTGATCGCCTGGATAGCGCGACACCAAGGGTCCAACCCGGTGAGCCAGCGATCGCCATCTCCATACCGTACTGTTCGCCAGAATTGATGGCGTACTTGAAAGCGTCTTTCCACTCGGGCGTCATGTATGCCAGTCGCGCCGCATCGAAGTTCTGGAAACCGGCAATACCCACGCGATGCATCCACTCAAGATCGAGTTGGATGCCTTCTTTCGTGATGTTGCCATTCATCCAGTGCCACCAAACGCGTAGGCGCGCCGCGCTGGGCGAATCCTCAAAGCCTTTCTTCAGGGGGTCTTCCGCATTTTGGGCAAGTGCAACTCTCGCCGTGCAAAGAAGGAGAATCGCGGCCACTGAAAATCGCATGCATGCCGTGTCATAGATTCACCTGTCCCCAAGAAGTACAACCAAATTGAGTCGTTGTTTAGGCAAAAACCTGCTCCCACTTAAAAGCGCGGTCAGCATAAAGGCAATCGAGATCCAGGCGCAACAATGTGAACATCAACAACATACGTTGCGCATTGCGAAACGCGTTAGGTTTCAGCGGATGGCTCGTTCGCCTAAGCAATTTCTCGATTCGTGCGAGGATGCACGACAAGCATAAGACCCGGCTCATCCGACGCGAAACATGAGTTAGCCCCTATCTTTTTCGCATTTTGCGTCATCACCTTCGTTGCTAGATCGAAGCTTCACGGACTAGTACACACCTCCGCCGCAGACGTTGGGCAATTTCACATCGCGAAATCCCAAAAGACCGAAGCTCACAAGTTGACACTGGCATTCGCCCAGTGAAACCATCCCCGCCATCCGGCACCGAGGCAGCCAGGTTCACAGGTGCATTTAGAGATCAATTCGTTTGCCTTGTCTTGATTCCTTGAAGAAACCAGAGCTAGCCATGAAAAAACTAGTCCGCATCTTGTAGCTCTTATCGGCGCTGTTTGCCCAGCAGCGCAAACACAGTCGGCATCTGCCTCTGGCAAACTTGTGGAACCGATTGTCGGCAAGATGTCGCTCGAAGAGAAGATCGATTACATCGGGGGAACAGGGTTCTCGATTCGCTCGATGCTTCTTAACTAACACGAAGCTCTCCTGACTACGTTCTGCCGAAGATCTTGATGTTTTGGCTGCTTCCGTTGAACCGTTTCGGTAGGAGAATCCGGACTACTCAAAACGTTCGCGTCGGGGTCCTTTGGGCTCATTAGACTTCCCTCGACCGCAAGTGCAGGACCGAATTGCGCTGCGAACAGCGAGCGAGGAGCAGGCGAATCCGGGCCGAGCCCAGTAGCGGGAACTCCTCGCGAGCGGGAACCCCGCGCCATGAAGGAGCATCGCCAACAGGCCTTAATTGCGCAAAAGAATGAACGGAATTTGCGAAAGAAGCAGCCAGTAAATGATCCCAGGAAACACTCCACGGATCGAACTCGCGAATATTTGCAAGAAACTCATAACAAGTTCCTTTGAAGAAAGGCGTTCTCTCCCCGCCCGGTATCCGCTGCTTGAGCCGCGCGGTAGGGAAGCAGGCGCTACGCATATGAAGTAACGCTGTGCGAATTCCTCGCGGCCCGCTCTTTCGTTATGCGTTCCAGGTAGCCGCTCTGTCGGAATGCCGCCAGCGGATCTTTGGGCAGTCCTTTAGAAACTCTCCAATCCTGAATCGCGGCACGAACATCGATTGCGAAAGCATCCTGCAGCAGAGACTCTGCGGCGACCAGATCGCAGTCCTTTTGCGCAGCCGCGAGTTTCTTCCCGTCCACCAACGCAGCCTTGGCAAAGAGTTGCTGCGCCATCGTGACAGTCTGAATCATCGCTTCTATCTTGCCCTTGAGATTGTGGCTTTGATCGACCATATACGCGATGTCCGCGCGCTGCCCCGTTTCCCATTCGAAGAAACGAATTTCGTGGAAGATACGGAACACCTGATAGGGATCGATAGACCCCATCGTGAGATCGTCGTCGGCATAGCGACGATCATTGAAGTGAAAGCCACCGAGCATCTCCTCTGACAATAGCCAGGCAACGACTTGCTCGATGTTTTGAGCCGCATAGTGATGACCGGTATCGACCAGAACCTTAGCTTGCGGGCCAGCCGCACGCGAAAGGAGCAGCGCCATACCCCAATCGGCAATGTCAGTGTGATAAAAGGCTGGTTCGAAAGGCTTGTACTCGACCAGCATTCTCTGATCGGGTGACAAAGCCCGGTGCGCTTCTCGTAAAGCTTCTTCGAACCATTGTTTGCGTTGCCGGATATTGGCGGTCCCGGGATAATTTGATCCATCTGCAAACCAGAAAGAGATGTCTCTGCTCTTGAGGCGGTGAGCGATTTCGATGCTGTCTTTCGTGTGCCGCAATGCACGTTGTCGGACGGATTCATCGGGATTCCCGAACGATCCGTACTTGTATTCCTGATCTTGAAAGAGATTGGGATTGATCGATCCTGATAGAACACCGTGCCGGCTCGCATAGAGTTTGATCTCATCGGTGCTTTGCACTCCTTCGGGACAATCCCACAGGACGTGCAAGGCCACCGTTGGACATACCCCGGTCAGTAAGTGCACCTGGCCAGCGTCACTGAACTTCTCCTCTGTAGTGGTGGCCGCCGCAGGTTGAATGAACTTTCCGAAACGAGTTCCAGTGTTGGCAAAGCCCCAGGAGGGGAGCTCGATGCGAAACATCTCAAGTGCTGCAAAAACTTTGTCGCTGGTAGATGAGTCCATGCGAAGCCTTTCTCAGAATTCTGAAGGTTACAAGCGTTTCCTCGCGGAGGCCACGGTTTTCTTTGGCTAGTTCATACATTTTGCAATACGAAATGTGCCTTGCGGTTCGGGAAAGGCTCAAAAGCGTCATGGCGCAAGACATCGGTTTCGCCCAGGATCGGATGAATACTGGGTCTCACCGCTCACTCGGGCGGTGCGATTTCGCGTTGTAGAATACCGCCTTCAATATCGCGATTCTGTTCTCCGACAAACGGTTCGCGCCGTAAATCGGGCCCTCGGACAACATTAGCGGTTTTGTTGAGCGATCTGAAGAGGCTCTAGCCGTCCCACCGGAGATTTGTGCTGCAAACACCGTTTTCCTGTCCTATGGAGGTTCCGCAGCGCCCTGAGAGTACAAAAATGGAATTCGCCATCCCTCCCATAGGGCGAGCAAAACTTTCGCTTTGCAAAATCGGAAAAATAGATCATCATGATGCCAACCATATGGGGCCCGCTACTCTGACTCGAGACCGGTACCTTGTCAAGTCTATCGTTCACTCTTCTCAGCTCCTAAGCACGTTTCATTCTCCCGGGGAGGCTCTGTCGCTCAAGGAAATCTCCGCCCGCTGCAGCTTGCCAAAGACTATGGTATTTCGGCTTCTCTACACGCTGGAGAAGTGCGGAATGGTCGATAAGGTCGGCCAGAATCTTTATCAATCTTGTGTCCGACCGTGGAAGCAGAGACTCTATCGATTGGGATACGCGGCTCAGGGCACGGATTATCAGTTCTCCCGAGAGGTGTCCGAGAGTTTGGAACGAGCAGCAGCAGCGGAGGGAATCAAACTCATCTGTGTGGACAACCGCTACAGTGCAAAAACTGCTCAGCGCAATGCGGACTTACTCGTTCGCGAAAAGGTGGATCTGGCGATCGAGTTTCAAACCGACGAAGAAGTCGCGCCCATTGTAGCTGCCAAATATCGCGATGCCGGCATTCCGATGATCGCGATTGATATTCCTCACCCCGGAGCGACTTATTTTGGCGCAAACAATTATGAAGCCGGATTGATTGGCGGGCGTTACCTGGGCCGCTGGGTCAAGGAGCACTGGCACTCGGAAGTGGACGAAATTCTCTTGCTCGAACTAAAGCGTGCGGGCAGCCTTCCGCGCATGCGATTGTCGGGGCTGCTGGTGGGTATCAATATGGTCTTGCCGAGCGCGGCGAACTGCCGCATCACCTACCTGGAAGGTGACGGAGAATTGGGTCCCAGTTTCGCAACGGTGCGGCAGCACTTGCGATCCTCTAATGCCAAGCACGTACTCGTGGGGGCTATCAATGATCCGAGCGCGCTCGGAGCTCTGCGTGCCTTTCAGGAAGCCGGCCGGGCAGAGAACTGCGCCGTGATGGGGCAAAATGCGTCGCCCGAGGGACGAGTGGAATTGCGTGAGCCCAAGACTCGATTCGTCGGTTCCGTCGCATACTTCCCCGAGCGATATGGTGACGACCTTATTCGAGTCAGCATCGATATCTTGAACCAACGGCCGGTGCCGCCCGCAGTCTTCGTTGAGCACAAGCTGATAACTCCCTCTCTAGTCGATCATTACTATCCCAATGACTCGGTGACAAAGTTGGTTCGAACAGAACCTCACGATTTATCCCATCAGCGCCGGGCACTCTAAAGAAACCAATATTCCATTAGACAACCTGCAACCCTCGTGAAGTGGTCCGTTTTTGATGATGTTCTGAATGGTTCGCTCGCGACCATGCGGAGCGCTCGCATTTTTTGCATTGCAAAACAAAAGCGGTCAGTGGCGAGCATGGGCGATGCCAGGAATCGGATTCCGGTTAATTCTGAATTGGCCTGCCAAACCATCATTTGGTGGAGCTTTCCAGCGCGAAGATAGTGTTTGTCACAGCGAAATGCCGGGAGTTCGTGCGTTGCAGGTTGACGATGCACCACAGCGAGTGGGAGCATGCGCCCCTCTAGGAGTTTGTCCGAGTATTCAACCGTGAACCACTGATTTCGATTGAAACTCACAGGGCAGATATGCCAAGTTTCAGAGCATGGGAAAAACCTATCGTACCTACCTGCCAGAGCAAGA